>Ga0209040_10001311_pt1 | contig 19606 bp, 18 predicted proteins | sample BogFormECP12_OM3_FD_188240 | JGI IMG/M metagenome (GOLD analysis project Ga0209040, IMG submission 188240) | Bog forest soil microbial communities from Calvert Island, British Columbia, Canada - ECP12_OM3 (SPAdes) (version 2) | ecosystem: Environmental > Aquatic > Freshwater > Wetlands > Bog ...
GGCGAAGTAGTCGTGATCATAAAGATTGCGGTACATTCGACCGGCCAGTTCCGCAGCCCGCGGACCAAAGGTTGGACGGCCACCCTCCAGGAACACCACCGTCACGATGCGGCCGTACTCGGTATTAGCGTAGGAACCGAACCATCCCAGCCGGGTGCCGTTCTTCGAACAGGTGCCGGTCTTGCCGAGTACCGGCTCTTCGATGAAGTTGGTGCGCAGCAGACGCGCGGTCCCGTATTCCACCGCTCCTGACATCCCGTCGGAAATCTCCGGAATCAGCGGACCGATGTCCAGCTTGCGTTTCACCTTGGGGGTGAAGTTCGCAATCTCCTCCGCAGTCGTCGGATGCTGCAAGTAATATAGCGTGCCGCCATTGGCGATAGAGGCCATGAGAGCCGCCAGTTGCAGCGGCGTTAGCGAAATACTCTCGCCAAAGGAGCACATCTTGCCCACACCGCCCAGCTTGGCGTCAAGTTCCGTGTCGGGGAAGGTCCCCAGATGCTCGCCGGGAATGTTCCAGCCGGCGAGTTCTCCCAGTCCAAACTGGCGGTCGTAGTAGCTCACTTTGTCGAAGCCCAGCTTGCGGCCAACTGCCTCGAAGTAAGCGTTGTTGGACTTGGCCAGTGCGGTGGTCAAATCCACACGCCAGTACTTACCCAGCGGGACCTGCGTGTCCTTGGTAATAACGTTTTCGCTCAGCGCCGCCAGCGCCACCGCAACCTTGATGGTTGAGCACGGCGTCGCGCCCGCCGAAAGCGCCAGTTTCTGGTTGACCATCGCCAGAATACGCCCGCTGTCCGGATCCACTGCAACGATGGTTCCGTTCATGTTGCCCAAAGCATCAATTGCCGCCGCTCGCACCATCGGGTCTTCACCCGTCGTGACGTCGCCCTCGACCTGGTTCTCGGCAAACGAGCTGGCATAGAACCGTTCGCCGTAACTATGCCGCTTGGACGTGCGATAGCCGGAACCGGTTCCTTTCATGCTTGCCCCCGTCGCAGGCGCCCGGTAGGCGGAACGGTTGCGCGCAGCGGCTGTCTTGCTGCTGTGCTGCATCCGCGCCATCTTCTTTTGCGCCGTCGGGGTCTCGGTGATCTTGTGCGACTTGGAGTGCGTCTTGTGAGTTGGCGTGGCGATGGTGGCGGCAAAGGCACCCAGGCACGTGAAGAGCGCCAGCAAACTAAGCAACAAGGTAATGGCGGAACGCTTTAGCATCGAAACCCTTGAATTCTAAAAAATGTTGTCCGTAGCCCCCAAAGCCAGGGGCTTCCTGGTCTGCTGCTTTCCGTCACGCAATTACATCGTACGGGACTTTCGGCATCGAATTCAACCGGAAACTCGCGCTCGACCGCGAAAAAGCTTAACCTCTTTAACGGCCACGCCCTGGTCGCGAGCTGGATTCACCCAGCAAATATGCGGATCCTGCTCATGTCTCCATCTCAATTCTTATCACACTCTCGAGACTCCGCAACCGTAACTATGCTGGTTCGTTCACATAATCGGCCGCCTTGGGAAAGACCAAACTTGCTCCCGCTATGGAACAGGGACGGCCGTCCCTTTCTCCAGTAGCTCCTGTCTATCCAATTCCGCAAACATTTTTTCGATGTACGAAACTTCCCGATACCGGGTGTGTCTATACCCGTAACAACCCTGAGAATGGTCGTGTAAAACGGCTAACCCTCCGATGTGCAACTCGCCCCTGTCCATCGGAGGGGCTCTTTATTTTTGCTGCCAAATCCGGATGTGACCCGCCGCCGTTAAGCCAAAGTAAGGACCTTCGTCTCTCTCAGCCGGGGATTTACAATCGCGTGCGTACCCTAAACCGCCGGTTCGCATTATGATGAACCCATGAGCCTTGAGCTGGTCTTCCTCTTCGTGCTGGCACTAGTGGTGGTTGGCCCCAAGCGCCTGCCCGGCCTGGCGCGGCAGCTCGGCAAATACATGGCTGAGTTCAAGCGCGCCAGCAACGAATTCAAGAACCAGCTCGAAACCGAGATGATGAATATCGAATTTGAGGAGCGCGCCAAGAAGCCGGCCGAAGCTCCGCAGATCCTCCCGCCCGATAAACCCGCCGGGCCGGCAATCATGCCTGCTCCGGAAATCGTGGGCCGCGGCAATTCGGAAGACATCTCGAGTAGCGAAACCGGCTCCAGCGCAAACCAAACTGCGGAACTCAAGCCCCCGCCCTCCTCGATTCCCGCGAGCAGCGAATAAGCGATGCCAAGTCCAGCCCTGGAAACCGCCCAGAAGCGGACCTCCGAAGAAATGACCGGCATGAGCTTTCTCGAACACCTCGAGGAGCTGCGCCGCCGCATCATCTATAGCGCGCTCTACATCGCGGGCGGTTTCTGCGTTTGCTGGTGGTATCACGAACAGATTTTCGCGCTCATGCAGAAGCCCATTATGCAGGCGCTGGCCAGCCATCACCTGGACCAGAAGCTGGTCTATTTGAACCCCACCGATCCTTTCAACATGTACTTGAAGGTCTCGCTACTGGCAGGCCTGTTCCTGGCTTCGCCGTTCGTCCTCTACCAGGTGTGGGCCTTTATTGCGCCTGGGCTCTATCGCCACGAGCGACGCTATGTGCTGCCCTTCATGTTCAGCACCGTGGGGCTGTTTCTAGGCGGCGGCTACTTCGGCTACAAGATGGTGTATCCGGCGGCGCTCGATTTCCTGATTACCTTCAGCGCGCAATTCACCCCGATGATCACCATCCAGGAATACACCACCCTGTTCCTGACCATCATCGCCGGGCTGGGCATCGTGTTCGAGTTGCCGATCCTCGTCTTCTTCCTCGCCCTCATGGGCATTGTGAGTGCCGGCTGGATGTGGCGCAATCTGCGTTACTCGATCCTGGTCATCTTCATCATCGCGGCCATCATCACCCCCACCACCGACATCCTCAACATGTGCATCTTCGCCGCGCCCATGATCGTGCTCTACCTGGTCAGCATCGGGATCGCTTGGTTCGTGCATCCCACGCAGCGCAGGAAGCGGGCGGAAAAGGGGTGAGCTAAAACTTCTCACCACGGAGGCACAGTTGCGGGGGCAAAAAACGGAGGCTATGGACACGGTCCTTATTGCAACTCACAGATAGTGGTCGCAAGCTCAAGGAAAATGCGCGCCGGCCTGGGTTACACTGGAGCAGCTCTATTTCTGCAAGAAGGAAGGTGGACAAATGGCGACTTCCGGAGTGAAGACGAAATCGGCGACCGAAACTCTACTCGACAAGTTCACCAAGATGGCGACCGAGCAGTCGACGCGGATGAGCGACAAGGAGTTCAAGGGCGCCGTCGAAGGCTCGCGCAAAATTATTGATCGAGTCCGCGTTTCTCGCGGACGGCGGCGCGAAACAGCATAATCCACTCTTGCAAGTCCTCGGCGGGGATGTCTTTGAGCCACTTTTTTACCAACTCTACGAAATCCGTGGTCTGGCGCCAATCCGCCCGCCAGGTAGCGGAACGCCAGGTCTTCCTGGATGCGCCGCTCCAGCCGCCGCGTCGACGTCACTCGCAAACAGAAGGCATACAGCCACACCTTCAACATCATCGCCGGAGGATAGGCCAGCCGTCCTTCCGCTCCATAGGCTTCTTCAAACTGACTTAAGTCGAACTGCTCCACCGCCCGGTGCACCCAGAAACACAGGTGATCTTCCTGCAATACATCCTTCACCGTAGGCGGCAGCAGATAGGCTTGATTCGGATCGTACGCAAAAAATCGTGACATGCTTCTTTGTCGCTCATCTGTCTTGTGAAAAACAAGTACCTTGCTATGACACAGACTCCTGAAGGGACGGTACAGGGTTTGTGTCGCCGGCTGAAAGCCGGCTCGGAGTTCATAAGACCAGCCTACCCAGGGTTCCGCCTTCGGCTTCACCCTGGGCTAAGCTCTTTCGTCCCGCAAGGCGGGACTGGCGCATTGGCACTTCCCGCAGCCTGCGCTCCTCCTTGAAGTTGTCATCCCGACCGAGGAATTTATTCCCAGTGGAGGGATCTGCGGTTGGCTAGGCAGGATGAGCGCGACGGGCAAACCGCAGATCCCTCGACTGCGCTTCGCTCCGCTCGGGATGACAAAGGAGAAGGGTGCTGCGCTCCTCGCTCGGGATGACAGAGCATGGGCGGAACCGCTGATCCCTCGGCAAGCTCAGGGCAGGCTCTCGACTCCGCTTCGCTCGGGGATGACAAAAGTGGGCGCTTCGGGTTCGTCTCCGTGATCTCGGTGCCTCCGTGGTGAATTCTTGCCACTGGTTACCTTCCGTCCAAAAGTTACTAAAGCGCCATTACTTTCGTAAGTTGACAGCCGTGCCCACAGCGGTACACTCAATTGGTGAGGCTTAGTGTCTCCGCCAGGGGCAGCAAATCGCCCTGCTGGCGTCGTGCTCTTTGACAGTCGAGGATGTCGGCGAATGCTTTGAATGAGCCCGGGGTCGCCACCCAAACCGCAGCAATAGTCGGTAACTGGGGAACAAACCTGGCCACTGACCACTGGCCACTGGCCACTGACCACTGCTCCTAAGTCCTTGTGGCTCAAGTATCAACGTATAAACCACTGGGGCTCAAGTATTTGCCGGGAATTTTTGTCTAAGTCGTTGATTTTAGGGTAAGAAAAAAGCAAAAAAATAAATTCCGGCGAAGAGCGAAAGGCAAAAAGGGAAGAGCGGTACTCCTGTGCCGCCCATCACATCGCACTCTTCAGCGGTTCATTACAATGTCTCCATGGACTCATTCATCATTGCAGGCAGGCAGTTTCGTTCGCGGCTCATCGTAGGCACCGGCAAGTACAAGTCCGGGCCGGAGACAGCACGCGCCATCGCGGCCAGCGGCGCGGAGATGGTCACCGTCGCGGTGCGCCGTGTCAATCTCGATCGCAGCAAGGAGTCGCTGCTCGACTTCATCGATCCGCAGCAGTATTTTCTGCTGCCCAACACCGCCGGCTGCTACACCGCGGATGACGCCATTCGCACGGCGCGGCTGGGGCGTGAAGTCGGCCTCTCGGATTGGGTGAAGGTCGAAGTCATCGGCGACCAGGCAACCTTGTTCCCCGATGTGCAGGCCACCATCGAAGCGACGCGCGTCCTGGTGAAGGAAGGTTTCACCGTGCTGCCCTACACCTCCGACGACATCGTCGTGGCCAAGCGGCTGATCGACGCCGGCGCCAGCGCGGTGATGCCGCTGGGCGCGCCTATCGGCAGCGGCATGGGCATTCAGAACCAGGCCAACATCCGCATTCTGCGCGAGATGATCACCGGCGTGCCGCTCATTGTGGATGCGGGCGTCGGCACCGCGTCGGACGCGACCATCGCCATGGAGATTGGTGTGGATGGCGTGCTGATGAATACCGGCATCGCCGGAGCGCAGGATCCCGTGCTAATGGCCGAAGCGATGAAGAACGCTGTGATCGCCGGCCGTCAAGCTTATCTCGCGGGCCGCATGCCCAGGAAGCTCTACGCCACGGCGAGTTCACCGCTGGAGGGTGTAGTGCCTTAAGAAGATTGACAAAATCAAGGGCGGCGCGCAGCCGCCCAGGTCTTCCTTTATCTCGGCAGCCAATGCAACTCAGTGCATGTCGTTCATAGCGCCGCCGGTTCCACCTTTCTGCGACAGCATGGTCAGCTTGGTGACGTGCAGCATGCCTTTGTCGTCCATCGTTCCGGTGACTTGTACATGATGTCCTTCATGTCCCGCGACGGCATCAGGATTGTCGATGCCGACCACCTTCTGGTCTTTGTCACTGACGAACACCGGCTTTTCGCCGGCGTCAATGCACTTCTTGGCACAGGCCGCGTGGGCAGCATTCGCGCCTTTAGCGCCGCATTTGGCATCGCTGATCCAGCCGTCCCAGCTCATGTCTTTCGCGGCCGCCAGCATGGTCATACTGATGAGATAGAGCCCGATTACCAACAGCACTCGTTTTGTCATCGTCGAATCTCCCCTTGGTTTGGCCGCCGCGCGGGTGGCCGAGTTTATGCACGCTTCGGGATGGACCGAATCAACCGCGCAGTCGCACCGAGACCGTTCAACTTTGGCAGCGCGAATCGTCCGAATGCGCTCCTAACCCGGTCCATCTCACATAGATGTACGGCGCAGCAATAGCCATCGGATTGCGCCGTGCTTAAGTGTATTCCAGTAGGGAACTGATGCGAAAGATTATTCCGCGATGCAGGGACAAACGGCCTTATCCGGGTGAAGCTCTACTGCGGGCGGGTGTTCTCGGCGAACTGGCGGGAATCGGGTTTGGGTTCCTGCTCGTAGAGAACGTGTTCTCCCGGCTTTACGAAGCCAAGGCGCTCGCGCGCTTCCTTTTCGATGGTGCTGGGGTCTTCCCGCTGCAGAAGGTCGACGTGGTGCTGCAGTTGTTCATGCACCGTGCTGTCGGCCTCGATCTCGTGTTGCAGCTTCTCCACTTCGGCGCGTTTGGCCTGCCAGACTTTCATACCGTTGGCGCCGAACACCGCGCCGTATCCGATGAAACCCGCAAGCACGCCGATGCAAACCGTCGCAACCACGCGGCGCATGGCGAACAACCAACCTCCGGCGATACGAATGGAAAACATAGTTAAAGCTGAACTCGAAGATTCCACGGCAAGCCGCCAAACGCAGAAGCATTGCCCTAGACCTCCAGTGGACTTCCCTTTGCAAGTCCCGTCAAGCGAAGGGCTGGCGAAAGGGGGTAAAGGGGAACCAAGTTTGACATCAGCAGTAGTGGATAGTGAATAGTGGATGATGGATAGTAGAATGGTGCGCCTTCAGCGGGGCGCGCCAGAACGCGGTAACCGCTCATCGCAGTAGCGCGCGGTATACGACACGCTCTTAGCTGTCCACTATCCACTAACCACCACTTTCCTCCCGGAGGGCGAAATGGCGAACGCGCGCATTGTGCTGACCACGATAGGCTCCAAGGAACTGGCAGAGAAGCTCGCGCGGCAACTGGTAGAGCGGCGCGAAGCCGCCTGCGTCAACATCGTCGGTCCCATCCGCTCCGTGTACCGCTGGAAGGAGCGGATTGAGAACGAAGAGGAGTATCTGCTGCTCATCAAGACCACCGCCGAGCGCGCGGCGCAGTTGCAGGCGGCATTCGAAGACCTGCATCCGTACGAGTTGCCCGAGCGCGTGGAACTCGCCATCGAAGGCGGCAGCGAGCCGTATCTCGCGTGGCTGACGGCCGGAGTTGAGGGCCCGTAAATCCTGCGACGCTGATCACAAAACTTGACGCTCGTGTTCGCGCTATGCGTTCACGGGCTTCGTTACTGCCTGCTCGCGGTACCACGCGACGGTACGTTTCAGGCCCTCCTCAAAATCGATCTCCGGCTTGTAGCCGAGGTGCTTCTCCGCCAGCGTGATATCGGCGAGCGAGTGTTTGATGTCGCCCGCCCGTTCCGGTCCGTGCTTCGCCGCGCCGCGGTAACCGGTCAGAGTTTGCAGCAGGGAATAGGTCTGGTTCAACGTCACCCGCCGGTTGCAGGCCACATTGAGAGCTTTCCCGGCGACCTTGTCCGCGGGCGCATGGCATGCCAAAAGATTCGCATTGACCACGTTCTCAATGAAGGTGAAGTCGCGGCTCTGCTCGCCATCCCCGTGAATGGTCGGCTGCTCTCCCGCCAGCATTTTGTTGATGAAGATCGCCATAACGCCCGAGTACATCGACGTTGGGTCCTGATGCGGACCGAACACATTGAAATAGCGCAGCGAGACGGTTTCCAGTCCATACACCCGATAGAACGAGGTCATGTAGTATTCGCCGGTGAGCTTGGAAACCGCGTAGGGCGAAATCGGATTTGGAACCATGTCTTCGCGTTTGGGCAGCGTCGGCGTGTCACCGTAGAGTGAGGAGGACGAGGCGTACACCACGCGCTTCACCTTGGCGTCGCGAGCGCCCACCAGCAGATTGAGAGTGCCATCGACGTTCGCCCGGTTGCTCGCGATAGGGTCGGCGATCGAGCGTGGCACCGAGGGAATGGCTGCCTGGTGCAGTACGTAATCGACTCCGAGGCACGCGTTGGCGACGGCGGACAAGTCCAGCAGGTCGATCTCACGGAAATCAACTTGCGAGCGGAAGGCCTCGATGTTCTCCGGCTTTCCGGTGCTGAAGTTGTCAATGCCGCGCACGGATTCACCGCGGCGGACCAATGCACGGGCCAGCGACGATCCGATGAAGCCCGCGATGCCGGTCACCAGGTAGAGTGCCATAGTTGTCGATCACCTTAGTTCGACTTCGATAGTATCCGATTCTTTGCGGAGGGTAAGTGTCAACTTACCCCCAGCGCTTCTTTAGAATCATTGGATTACGACTTTTCCCCCGGCAACTACTTGAGCCCCAAGGGTTTACACGTTGATACTTGAGCGGCAAGGAGTTAGCATCAGGGGTCAGTAGCCAGTGGTCCGTTGGCCGTGCGTCAGAGCAAACTGTCTTGCCGAATTGTCGATGGCCGATTGCGTTCATCGCGTTTTCACCCGGGCGAAATGTCCCCTCCCGTTGTTCTGCACATTGGCTCGAACCTCTGCGGCGCACGCGCGCAGACGCACCCGCCAGGAACCAAGCGCCGTAGGCGCGGCAGAGTGGGCTCTGTCGTCCCGACGGGACTCGTCCCTTCACTTTCACCTTTCCCAGCCTTGAAAGGCTGGGCTAAGCTCTTTCGTCCCACAATGTGGGACTGCTTCCCGGCACCTCCTTTAACATCAGTAGCCAGTAGCCAGTGGTCAGTGGTCAGCGGCTGCCCATCACTCGGTCCCGCTCTTGGCCGGGGGACCGCAGGTCGCCACTGCGGCCTTGGTCTCGTCGGCGCCGTCTGCGCCCTCGGGAGACTTCTTGGCGGCCGGCGCGGCCGCTTCCGCTTCCGCGGCCTGTTTGGCCCGATACTGGGCCCAGGCTTCGGCCCGCTCGCGTTTGACTTCAGCGGCATTCTGCGCCCGCTGCTCCGGGGTGCCGAACCTCCGCTCTTCGTTGCGCCGCGCCGCCTCCACCACGTACTTGGCCCGCTGGATCTCGCGCTTGCGCTGCAGCGTTTCCTTCATCGCCTGTTGCGTGAATTCTTTCTCGCGCTGCCGGTAGGCGTCCACCCCCTGGGTATTGAAAATTTCCTCCAACTCCACGTCCTCGGGCGCCACCTCCTCGTAGCGGAAGGGCGCGCTGCGATACGGTGACGGCTGGTCTTCGGCTACGACTGCCGCCGCGGCCGGCGGAAACACCACCTCGGGCGGCTTGCTCAGGTCAACGTCCGGCGGCAACCCGAACTCTTCCTCGAATTCGGGATAGTCTTCGGCGCACTCCCCCGACTCGGATTGGTCGGAAACGTCCTGCTTGCCGGCGTCCTTCAGCAGGCTACGCAAATTGGTGGCGGCCAGTTGCAATCCAAAAAGCATCAGCCGGCCGCGCTTTTCGCTAAGCAGGCCGGCGGTCATCGCATCCAGCACTTGCATGATGGCGACCTGCACCGATGTCTTGTTATCCAGCAGGGGCAAGACGATACGATAGGGCTCGCGCTGCGCCACGGCGCGCGCCATGCGCATGCGGCGTCCCAACGAGCGCAGATGATGACGGCAGTATTCCCGCCCGTGCAGCGCGGGAGCTTGACAGTAGAAGCCGTCCTCTTTTTTGTGACGGCAGTGTTTGGATAACATGCGACCCTCTTTCTCGCGGTATTCGCGTTGTTCGCTGTTCGCTCTTCGCCAGAGGCGGCATCCGCGGGAAGACCTCAGTCCTGTTCGGGATGTCATCTGACCGAGGAGCTTGCAGGCTCCTTGTGATGTCATCGCCACCGAGGACTCGGTAGTCTCTTTCCTGATGTCATCCCGACCGAGGGCTTTCGTCCCTCGCCGCTGTCATCCCGACCGAGGAATTTATTCCGAGCGGAGGGACCTGCGGTTCGAAAGCGAACAGCGTCAAGTTTTGGAGGGTCTTGTTGTTGTGAGCAACTAGCGACTGGCGCGGACTTCGCGCATTCAGCGATTCGGAAACCGCTGTAGTTACCAGTCAATGGATGCCCCATTCTTTCGCCGTCTTTCGCGAAAGGGTGGGCACCTACCACATGGTTTCAACCTAAGCACAAATGAGGGGAAATGTCAGTGATGTTGGGCACAGGGTAGTGGCTCAGTTTGAAATTTGCGGCGTTGCCTGAGGCGTAGGTGGGGGAGTGATCGGCTTACGTCCCACGAGGTAATCAAGCCCAAGGTCTAAAATGGAAGGGATCGCTCGTCGCGAGATGTATCCCGCCTTCCTTCGGAGACGACTTTTATCTAACGCCCTTAGTTGGTCCGTAAGGGCAACCCGAATTATCGAAGGGTTACCGTCCACCATTGTGATTTCATCTGAGGGAATTTGAATCAAGTGCCCTCCCGATTTCTCGATATGCCTTGAAAGCGGGAGGCCGACTACACATCTTCCCCGATGGCATCGAGGTACGGATATGATGACCCATATCCGGTCGCCCCTCTGTTGGGAACCTACCGTGTCCGTGACTTGTGGGTCTGGGTTACAGCAATAGAGATCGCCTTGGTTCGTCGGAACGCTTTAGAGTAGTCTCGGGGGTGGATGACGGCTGGAAAAATGCCCCGAGCGTGCCAACTTCAGAAGGAGCGCACGCTTCCCTAGAAGACATTTCTAATACTGCTGCGGTCGTCCCCATTCGTTTCGTTCCCTTCCCGTCCCGTATGGTAAGTCCCAGTATCGCAGTTTTGGCCTAACGGGCGACCTGGACGTGGGCGGCTTCGATCTCGTGCACAATCTGCTCGGCCGCCTGGGCTGCGCCGGGAGCGTCAAGGATGGGGCGGCCGACGACGAGATAGGTAGCTCCGGCGGCGATGGCGTCACTGGGAGTGACCACTCGCGCCTGGTCGCCAGCGGCTGAGCCTGCGAGACGGATTCCCGGCGTGACGATGACGAAATCTTCGCCCAGCTCGCGCCGCAGCGCTTGCGCTTCCTGGGCTGAGGCGACGAGGCCCCCGCAACCGGCGGCGCGCGCGAGCGCTCCCAGCCGCAGTACCTGGGCCGGGACGTTGCCGGCGATGCCCAGTTCCGGCAGGTCGGAATCCGACAGGCTGGTTAGGACGGTGACGGCGAGAACTATGGGTGCGGCAGAGGACTGCGCCGCGGCCTCGGCCGCGGCCTTCAGCATCTTGCTGCCGCCGGAGGCGTGGACGGTCATCATGCTGACGCCCAGGTCCGCCGCCGCCTTGACGGCTGCGGCGACGGTGTTGGGGATGTCGTGAAACTTGAGGTCGAGAAACACCTTCCGGCCGGAGGACACCAGGTCACGCACAACCTGGGGCCCTTCGGCCGTGAAGAGTTGTTTCCCGATCTTGTAAGTGGTTGCGGCCCCGCCGAGGGTTTGGACGACTCGACGGGCCTGGGTGGCGCCCGGGACATCAAGCGCCACGATGAGCCGATCCCGTGGTTGCAGCATCGGCTCCAAGTTTACCGCATTAGGACAGGATTACTGCGGACTTTCGTTCTGCGCGATGACTGGCGTCTCGATCACGTCCAGCCGGACGGGATGTACACCGCCCATATCGAGCATTTTGGCCGCAGTGTAGGACAGGTCAATGATCCGACTCTTCAGGACTGGACCACGGTCGTTGATACGAACAACGACGGAGCGGTCGGTCTTAAGATCGGTGACCTTGACCCAGGAACCGATGGGTAACGTGCGGTGCGCCGCAGTGAATTGATACATGTCGAACGGCTCGCCGCTTGCAGTCTGTTTATGCTGAAAGATGCGACCGTACCACGAAGCCTTTCCTACCTGGAACTTCCGGGTCTTGATCGGCTGAATGGTTTCCTGAGTCTGTCCTGGGGTCCCTATTCGCGATTCCGGTGTGCTATTACCGGGTGCCGCACCCAGCGCGGTGGTGAAAACTAACCCCGCCGCGACCTGGCTGAGTACTCGTAACATTAAACACCTCTTATCGTTAAGTTGGTCCTCCGTGACATATCCAATAATTCTATTGACGGCCGGAAGCGGGAGTCAACCCACAAAGGTCGTATAATTAGCTAAGACATTATTTATCAATAGCTTAGCGGAGCAAAATAAAGTGGAAAATGGAGACTGTCACGGTCTCGAAAGGTCATTTTCCGGCAGCCGGCCATTCGGCAGATGGCAGCTAATTGGCAGGGGAAATTGCGCCGAGCCGTCTGCTTTTGCGGTACATTCAGTTCATGAGAGTGCCGCCGGTTGTGCTGAGCATCGCCGGATATGACCCTTCGTCGGGAGCCGGCGTGACCGCCGACCTCAAAACGGCGGCGGCGCACGGCTGCTACGCCGTGACTTGCATTACGGCGCTGACCGTCCAGACCAGCCAGGGAGTGTTTGAGGTGCAGCCGCTGGATCCCGAGTTGGTGCGGCGAACCTTGGGCGCCCTGGCAGAAGACCTGGATATCGCCGCCGTGCGGGTAGGGATGCTGGGCTCGGCAACGGTGGCCTCAACCGTGGCTAACATGTTGAAGAGGCTTGAGTTACGTAATATTGTGGTGGATCCGGTGCTGCGTTCGTCGTCGGGCGCGGCTCTGCTGGAGGAGCGGGGGTCGGAGGTTCTTCGGGAGGAACTGCTGCCGCTCGCCGACGTCATCACACCCAATGTGGATGAGGCCGCCGTGTTGGCTGGCAGCGGGGCGCCGCCGCTCGACCGTCCCTGGGAGGATCTGTTGCCTTGGCTGCGGACGACTGCGGCCGAGCTCCGGAGGCTGGGCAGCCGGGCGGTTGTCATCACTGGCGGGCACTTGCAGCAGGCCAACGACTACCTCAGCTACGTCGGGGACGGGAGGGTGAGGGAGGAAATTTTTCCGGGCGTCCATCTGGAATCCCGGTCCACGCATGGAACCGGATGCGCCTTTGCGACATCGATCGCTTGCCAATTGGCGCTGGGCCGGGAACTGCCCGAGGCGGTGCGGACCGCCAAGGAACATGTGCGGAAGGCGGTCGAGTCGGCGTATCCGCTGGGCAAGGGGATTGGGCCGATCAACCACAAGGTTTAGGCTGGCGGTCTTTACAAGGTACTGAAAAAGTCCCAGGAAATCGATTCCTCGTGGCCTGAAGCCCACTCGGAATGACCAAAAACATAAATGACTCGTACGGCGCACCTGAAGGTGCCTCCCTTCAAAACGCTCTGCAACGCGACGTTTTCAGTAACCTGTTGTAGGCGAGGAAGGCAAGGTCAGACGGCTTGACCCCCACACACGCAGCAATCCGGTCATTGTTTCTCGACGGCCCGGCGGGGCGGTTGGAAGCCCTGCTGAATGTTGGCTGGCCGACGGCCACGCATGCGGGACTGGTCTGCCATCCGCATCCCGTGTTTGGCGGAACGATGCATAATAAGGTGGTCTTCCACGCCATGAAGGCGCTGCACTCCGTCGGGTTTCCGGTGCTGCGATTCAACTTCCGCGGCACGGGGCTCAGCGCCGGCCAGCACGACGACGGGCGGGGTGAGGTCGCCGACGTCCAAGCCGCTCTGGCGTGGCTGAAGAGCGAGTTTGGGCTGCCGGTCGTGTTCGCGGGATTCTCCTTTGGCGCCGCCACCGGCCTGCGCGCCTGCTGTCCCGATCCCGACGTGCGGGGGCTCATCTCGCTGGGAACACCGGTTGCTGCAGACGGACGTATCTACTCGTTTTCGTTCCTGCGGGAGTGCGCCAAGCCGAAGCTGTTTGTCAGCGGCGATCACGACAGGTTCGGCCCCCACGAAGCGCTGGAGCAGGTGGTGGAAGCGGCGGCTGACCCGAAGGAGTTAGTGTTCGTCCCCGGAGACCATTTCTTCGAAGGCCACCTCGGCGAAATGCGGATGACGCTGGAGAGCTGGCTACACGAGCAGGGGTTTTAGCGATGAGGTAGAGCGGGCGTCACGCACGGGCCTTATCGAGCATCGCTTCCCAGATACCTTGGGATTTGAGGATGAGTTCAATGGCTTCGCGGACCGCGCCGTGACCGCCGTGGGCCTTGGTTGTATAGTGCGCGGCTTCTTTTACTTCAGGGGCAGCATCACCCACGGCGACGGCGAGACCAACCCGGCGCAGCAAGGGGATATCCGGAAGATCGTCGCCGATAAACGCAACCGCGGAATCGGGGACGCCCGCTTTTTGAACGATGTCTTCGTAGGCCGGCATCTTTAACGGCTGCTTCATGTAAATAAACTCCATCTTCATTTCGTGGGCCCGGCGCAGCAAGGCGGCACTTTCGCGGCCGGTAATGCAGCCCGTACGCAGACCTGCGGTTTGCGCGAGAGTGAGGCCCTGGCCATCATGCGCGTCAAAGGCTTTGATTTCGAGGGCGGTGCCGTCGAGTTGCGACAGCAGAGTGACACTACCATCCGTCATCGTGCCGTCCACATCCATGAGGAGCACCTTGATCTGCGCCGCCCGCTTCTTGAGTGCGGGAGAAATTTTGAAAACAGGAGCCAAAGCAACCCTCCGACCGCAAGAAAAGACGAGTTTACCTTATGGCCTAATCGCTACCGCCCATTTTCCTGGCTTCCGGAAGGCCTGGCTGTACATGGTTCAGGGTGCGTCCGGCAAGAGCAACATTCGGCCGCTAACCCGCCGTTGTTCGAACGCAGCATGGGCTTGCGCGGCTTCGGCCAGAGGGTAGGTGTGTTCGATGCGGACGGAAAGTTGCCCACCGTTTATCCATGACACAAACTGCCGCAAATACTGCGGGTACTCGTTGAGGTAGGGCAGACCGTTGGTGCGGGTGATAAACAGAGAACCTTTGTCCTGAAGGGTCATCAGGTCGAAGGGAGGCACGTATCCGCTGGACTGGCCGTAGAGCACCAGGTATCCGGCGGGAGCAAGGCTGTCGAGACTGGCGTTGAACGTATCTTTGCCAACACCGTCGTAAACGACGCGCACTCCCTGGCCTTGGGTAATCCGTCTGGCTTCCTTTGCGATATCAGTCTGCGTGGAGATGATGATCTCGTCGGCCCCAGCCTCCTTGACAAATCCAGCTTTGCCTTCGCTTGACGTGACACCGATGACGCGACCCTGGCGAATCTTTGCCATCTGACAAAGCAAGAGTCCCATCCCTCCAGCCGCCGCATGAATCAGGCACCAGTCTTGTTGTTTTATGGGATATGCAAAGTGAGTAAAGGCATACGCCAGGAATCCCTGGTTCATGCCGGCCGCCGCCAGGGGCAGGGAGATTTGGTCTGGGATGGGAATGAGCCATCGGGCTGGAACTACGGCATGTGTGGCATAGGAGCTGCCGGCAAAGACAACGCGATCTCCCGCGGCGAACTTGGTGACGTCGGGACCGAGCGCTTCAATCACTCCGGCCCCTTGGCTTCCGAGAGTCGCCGGTAGCTGCGGTTCGTTCGCGCTTTTGTAAAAAGCCTGCCCGGCCAGTTCGCCGCGACGCTTCTGAACATCAAGGAAGTTGAGGCTGGCAGCGTGGACGCGCACCAGCACCTGTCCCGGACCCGGGACAGGCGTGGGCAGCTCCTCCAAGCGCATGACTTCCGGCCCTCCATACGTGTGAATGCGAATGGCATGCATATCGGTATCGGCATCCTCCCATGGACAATCCAGCTTACTCGCGATGACCTACCGCTCACAGCTTATAATCTCTCCGACATGCCCACTTCGCCGCTACCTAGGGAAGACCTGCGCGAAATGCGCGACCGCGCCCGCGAGATGTTTGACCACGCCCTGCTGGAGTGCAGCATCCCACACGCCTTTGCCCAGCACGTGCAGTACGAAGACGGCCAACTGCGCGTCGGCGAGGACTCCTACGGTCTGAAATCGTTCGAGCGCGTGCTGGTGGTCTCCATCGGCAAAGCAGGTCACAGCATGGCCGCGGCGTTCAGCAGCATTGTGGACACCGGACTCACCGGCATCATCGATTGCCCCAACTTGCCGCCCGCGCAGCTCTTCGGCTTCCGCTATTTCACCGGCGGACACCCTTCGCCGAATGAAGATTCGCTGCGCGCGGGGGATGCCATCCTGCGATTAGTGGCCGGATCGTCGCCGCGTACGCTGGCCGTGTTTCTTATCAGTGGTGGGGCCTCGGCCATCGCCGAGAAGCCCATCATCGCAGGCATTTCGCTGGCGGATGTCGTCGAAACCTACAGGGCGCTGGTGCATTCGGGAGCGCCCATAGCGGAGATCAACGCGGTTCGCAAGCACCTGTCAGCGCTCAAAGGCGGACGGCTGGCGCGGGCCGCGGCGCCGGCGTGTCAAGTTTCGGTTCTGGTGTCCGACGTGCCGGAGAATTCGCTGGATGCGCTGGCTTCCGGGCCGACCATGCCCGACACCACAACGGTCGCCGATTGTTACGCCATCGTCGAGCGCTACAACCTGCTGCAACGTTTTCCAGCGAGTGTGCGCACGTTGTTCGAGCGCGGCCCGTTGGAGGAAACGCCGAAGCAGGGCGATCCCGCTTTCGGGGATTCGCACTACACCACGGTGCTGTCGAATGCGACGGCCAGCGATGCGGCGGTGGAGAGCGCGGTGCTGGGCGACTTTGCGATCGAAGTGGACAACCGTTGCGACGATTGGGACTTCCAGCGCGCCGGCGATCACTTGCTGGGGCGGTTGCGCGAGTTGCGCCGAGGCGTGTCCCGCGCCTGCCTCATTTCCGGCGGTGAGGTCACGGTGAAGGTGGCAGCGAAGTCCGGCGTTGGCGGGCGCAATCAGCAATTCGCGCTCTATTGTGCGCAGAAGATTGCGGGCGAGAAGATCACCGTATTGAGCGCAGGCACGGACGGCATTGATGGCAACAGTCAGGCCGCAGGCGCGGTAGTGGACGGCACCACCGTGGAGCGCGCGCGGCAGCACGGCTTCGATGTGGCGCAGGCGCTGGCAGATTTCGATGCCTTCCCGCTGCTGGACGCTATCGGCGATGCCATCATCACTGGGCCCACAGGCAACAACGTCCGCGATCTGAGGATATTGCTGGCGTACTAGAGTTTGCATTCACCACGGAGAGACGGAGGACACGGAAGGTTTTCTTTTTTGCGAAGTTTTCTCCGCGATTTCCGTGCCTCCGTGGTGGATGGTGCAGAGCAATGATTCGCTATGGCATTGTCGGATTCGGCCTGCACGCCGTGAAGCGTGTGATGCCGGGATTCCATCGCGCTTCGCGCTGCCGCGTCGTTGCCTTGTCGCGGCGTGATTTGGGGCAGGCGCAAGCATCGGCGCGTCAGTTCCGGATCGAGCACGCTTTCGCATCGACTGCCGATCTGTGCGGCTGTCCAGAGGTCGATGTGGTTTACGTTTGCAGCCCGGATGCGCTCCATTGCGCGGATGTGCTGACTGCGGTGCAGTACCGCAAACCTGTATTGTGCGAAAAACCGATGGCGATGAACGCCAACCAGGCCCGCACCATGGTGAAAGCGGCCCGCGACGCTGGCGTGACTCTGGGAGTGGCGCAGGTCATGCGCTTCGAAGAGAGTGTGAGGCTCATTCGGGAGCGGATTGTGGAGGGAGCGATTGGGCGCCCACAGGTGGCGAGCGCTAGTTTCTTTGTCCCGATGTTGACGAGCGCTCGAACTTGGGCCGCCAATCCGAAGCTGGCTGCGGGAGGCCCCATGTCCGACATCGGAGTGCATTGCATGGATGCGCTGCGTTTCGTGCTGAGCGATGAAGTGCGGACGGTTTCAGCGCGAGCGCATTACGATTCGCACTCCGCCCTGGAAGCTTCCGCAGCGGTGCTGTTGGAGTTCAGCGGGGGAATGCTGGGGACGGTGTCGGTTTCAGCGCGCAGTCCCTACCAGACGCATCTGGAAGTGGCGGGCGAAAATGGGCGGCTGTCGGCGCAATACGCTTTCACCATGGAGCGTGCGGTAACCGTGGAACTGCGGCGCGGAGTCGAGTTGGTGGAGAGCAGGGAGGTGTCGAACGCCGACGTCTATGCGGTGCAGGTGGACGCCTTTGCCGCAGCCACAGAAGCGGGGCGCGAGTTCGAGATTCCCGGCGAAGAGGGAGTGAAGAACCAGCTTATTTTGGACGCCGCGTTCCGTAGCGTTAAGAGCGGGAGGACGGAATTCGTGTGATCCCCCTCCTCGCTTCTGTCGAAAATCATTCACCACGGAGACACGGAGGACACGGAGTCTTGGTTTCTACGGATTCTTCTCCGTGATCTCTGTGCCTCTGTGGTTAATTTCATCCCTATGGCCGGTTTAGAATCATGCCCTCATGGCACGCGATTCCGAGAAGAAAGAAAAAGACATCCTGAAATTGCTGCCGCCGCCGAAGCGGCCGCCCAGGCTCACGTCGCGGCGGATCGGCATCCATACCTCGACTGCCGGCGGAGTTGCCAACGCCGCCGAGCGCGCTTATCGCCTGGGCTGCAATGCCTTCCAGATCTTTTCCTCCAGCCCGCGGCAGTGGGCGCCGTATGAGCTGGCGCGCTCGCAATGCGAAGAGATGACGCGCCTGCGCAAGCTTTATGACCTGACGCCGCTGGCCATTCATGCTAACTACCTGGTGAATCTCGCGGGAGGAAATCCTGAGTTTCACGCGAAATCCATCGCAGCGTTTCGTGGCGAAGTGGAGCGGGCGCTGGCGCTCGGAGCTGAGTTTCTGGTGCTGCACCCCGGCTCGTTCCGCGGCAGCAGCCGCGAAGAAGGTTTGCAGCGGGTCGCGCTGGCCATCGAAGAGGCCGTGGACGGGCTCGATCTGAAGTCTCCTACGCAGGCAAAACCAGCTTGGGTGGGGCACCCGCCGCTGCGCATCCTCATCGAAAACACGGCGGGATCGGAGTTCTCGCTGGGCGGCAACTTCGAGCAGGTGGCGGAGCTGCTGTACCTGCTCGGCGGGTTCGTGCCCTCGGGCGCCTGCCTTGACACCTGCCACACCCACGTCGCCGGATACGACATCGTGAGTGACGAGGGATATGCCGACACGCTTGACCAGCTCGAGCGCACCATCGGGCTGAAGAATGTTTACGTCTGGCATTGCAATGACGCCAAGGCTGAGCGCGGCTCCAAGCTCGACCGGCATCAGCACATTGGGAAGGGAAGCATCGGGCTGAAGACTTTTCGCCGCCTGCTGAATGACCCGCGGCTGGCGCATGCGGCGTTCATCGCCGAGACGCCGATTGACGAGCCGCTGGACGATCTGTCGAATGTAAATGCGCTGAAGAAGCTGGTGAGAGGTGCGGTGCGCAGGTAGCAGTTGGCCCCGCGGAAACCGCCATCATCACGGTGTCATCGTGAGCGGACGAACCTTCGCTCAGTGTCGCGATACCCGTCCCCGCACCAGTTGCGCGTCCCCTGCTTAGCGCTGGCAAGTGGCACCACATTCAAAGGTACGTAAATGCCAATCACAGCACTCACAGCTATACATCACACCCTGCGTCACGTGGTGGCGCGTGATTCGGATCACTGCGCACTATGATCAAAATGTTCTAACATTACAACGGCGGAGTGCAGCGGATACCTCCTATTCAGAGGGGTGGAACCGACCACACTCGGAATAGGTGGTGGGCAAATGAAGCAGTCAGGTAGCGATGCGAATGTGTCCGTAACCCATCGATCACCGGGGCCGCTGCGGCGGATCCATCTCCAGGACTACGCGCTGGCTATCCTTGCCGTCGGTGTCGCATTAGGGGCATCGCTGGTCCTTGAGCATTTCCACTTCCGCGTCCCTTCCGCGCTTTTGCTGCTGTTTGCGGTGGCCATAAGTTCCT
>Ga0209040_10001312_pt1 | contig 19606 bp, 16 predicted proteins | sample BogFormECP12_OM3_FD_188240 | JGI IMG/M metagenome (GOLD analysis project Ga0209040, IMG submission 188240) | Bog forest soil microbial communities from Calvert Island, British Columbia, Canada - ECP12_OM3 (SPAdes) (version 2) | ecosystem: Environmental > Aquatic > Freshwater > Wetlands > Bog ...
TCGCGATTTGCGACCTGCATGCAGCCGCGGCTCAAGGGGCTGACGACGATGACCAACAGCCGCTTCAACGGCTGGCGCATGGAAGACGTCTGGCTCGACTAATAACCCTGGCGGCGGGCGGCCGAACATCACGGAGACGCGATCGACGGCGCCCTTGACCCCGTGCTAAACTTCCGAGGCGATACGCTGCGGAAGCGCCACACCGCAGGTCAGGGAGGAGGATCGTGGGATCTTACCTGGTGCGTCGTTTCGGGCTGATGCTCCTGACATTGTTCGGGATATCGGTGATCATCTTTGTGATGCTGCGGGTCGCGCCGGGCAACATCGCCGACATCCTGTTCGACGCCGCGGGCTTCGTCGACCCGACCGAGAAAGCACAGATCATGAAGGACCTCGGCCTCGACCAGCCGATGCCGGTGCAATACGCAAGTTGGATCGGCGGATTGTTGCAGGGCGATCTCGGCTATTCCTACGTAACCGATCGACCAGCCCTCTCCGAGATTCTCCCGCGCATCCCGATTACCGCCAGGATCGCGGGGCTGGCGTTGTTGTTCGCCGCGGTGATCGGCATCCCGCTCGGGGTTATCAGCGCCGTCAAGCAGAATACCCGGCTCGACTATATCCTGCGCGTGCTGTCGCTATCGGCGCTGTCGATGCCGGCTTTCTGGCTCGGATTGCTGGTCCTGATGTTTTTCGTCAGCTATTTCGGCACGATCCCGATCTACAGCGATGCGCCGCAGAGTTTCGGGGCCGCTCTCGTGATGTACAGCGTACCGGCCGCCGTCGTCGGGTTCCGCAGCCAGGCCTTGATATTGCGGCTGACGCGCTCGTCGATGCTCGAAGTGTTGCGCCAGGATTACATCCGCACCGCGCGCTCCAAAGGCGCCCCGGAGAACGTCGTCAACTACCACCATGCGCTGAGGAACGCGGTGTTGCCGGTCATCACCGTGCTCGGCCTCGAGGCTGCGTTTCTGATGGGTGGGCTCGTGGTTGTCGAGACCGTTTTCAACATTCCGGGAGTGGCGCGTTTTCTCGTCGAAGCCATCCGCTGGCGCGACTACCCGATCGTGCAGAACCTGATCATGTACATCGCGATCATCGTCGTCATCGTCAACTTCACCGTCGACATGCTGTACGCGGTATTGGATCCGCGGATCAAATATTCGGGCTAGCGCTAAGAGCTTCTTTCAGCCGGAGGAAATGCCGTGAGCAGCATCGACTACCGTGCGGAACTGACCAAGGCCGGGGCGAACGTCGACAGCCGCTGGGCCGCGCTGCGTTTTCTCGCGCGCCGCTATCCTTTGGGTGCGGCTGGCGCGGTGATCATGGCCGTGTGCGTCTTTGCCGCCGCGTTCGCCAATTACATCACGGTTTACGATCCGCTGTCGACAAATGCGGCGTTCTCTTTGGCGCGGCCCTCTGCGCAGCACTGGCTCGGCTGCGACTTCATGGGCCGCGACGTATATAGCCGGATCGTCTATGGCGCCCGCATCTCGCTGGCCGTCGGTCTCGGCGCGACGGGTTTGGGGCTCACCTGCGGTGTCCTCATCGGGTTGACATCGGGATATCTCGGCGGCTGGATCGACCTCGCCGCTCAGCGCTTGATCGACATCCTGCAATCCCTGCCCTTACTCGTCATGGCATTGTTGATGACCGCTTCGCTCGGGCCCTCGCTCAGGAACACGATCATCGCGATTTCGATCGCGCTGATCCCCTCTTCGGCCCGCGTCGTCCGCTCCACCACACTGTCTCTCCGAGAGCAGCCCTTTGTCGAGTCGGCGAAGGCGATCGGCATGAGCGAGGTGCGGATCGCCTTCCGGCATGTGCTTCCAAACACCCTGGCGCCGCTTATCGTGTTGGGGACGGCCCAGCTCGGTGCGACCATCTTGATCGAGGCAACGCTGTCGTTTCTGGGGCTCGGTGTCCCCGAGCCACATCCCTCATGGGGACGCATGTTGTCGGAATCAGCGGCGGAATACGTGCGCACCGCGCCGTGGCTGGTGATCTTTCCCGGCCTTGCAATCAGCCTTGTCGTGTTCGGGACAAACCTTTTCGGCGATGCCCTGCGGGACATCCTCGACCCGCGCCAGCGCAGCTGATGGCCTCTCCCGTGGTGGGAGAGGGCGCCTCATAGTGAGCCGATAATACAGGCGGGATGCCTCGGATGGCGAATGACGAGACGATGATCGAGCGCACGACGTCGCCCGCCTACGCGATGACTAAAACGGCCGAACAAGGCGGTCCGGTGATCGAGGTCAAGGGACTGCAGACCTACCTCTTCACCCGGTCGGGCATCGTCAAGGCGGTTGACGATGTCTCGTTCTCGCTACGGCGCGGCGAGACCTTGGCAGTGGTTGGCGAGTCCGGCTGCGGCAAGTCGATGACGGCGCTGTCGATCATGCGTCTCGTTCCCAATCCTCCGGGCAAGATCGTCGGCGGCACGATCACGCTCGAAGGTAAGAACCTGCTGCAACTCGCTGAAGCCGAAATGCGCGACATCCGCGGCAACGACATTTCGATGATCTTTCAAGAGCCGATGACCTCGCTCAATCCGGTGATGACGATCGGCCATCAGGTCGCCGAGGCGGTGCAGCTGCATCAGGATCTGTCGCGGAATGAGGCCCACGAGAAGGCGGTGGACATGCTGCGGCTCGTCAAGATTCCTGAGCCGGCGCAGCGCGCGCGCGAATATCCGCATCAACTCTCGGGCGGCATGCGGCAGCGGGCGATGATCGCGATGGCGCTCGCTTGCAACCCACGCGTGTTGATCGCCGACGAGCCGACGACCGCCCTCGATGTGACGATTCAGGCCCAGATCCTCGACCTGATCCTGGAATTGCAGAAAGAGCTCGGCACCGCGCTGATCCTGATCACCCACAATCTCGGGGTCGTCGCCGAGACCGCCCAGCGCGTGATCGTGATGTACGCCGGAAAGAAGGTCGAAGAGGCCGAGGTCGACGCGCTCTTCGCGCAGCCGCTCCATCCCTATACACACGGCCTATTGGCGTCGATCCCGCGTCTCGAGATCATAGCGGGGCGAAACTCCGCCTCCGTCGGTCGGCTGAAGGAAATCCCCGGCATGGTGCCGGCGCTGACCAATCTCCCGCCGGGCTGCACGTTTGCCCCGCGCTGCGCCTTTGCCGATGACCGCTGTCGTGCGCAATTTCCCCCCTATGAACAATTGCGGCCAGGGCATTGGGCGGCCTGCTGGCATTCGGAAAGGCTTTACGGAGGGCGGAATGGCTAGCGCTGTCGCGCAAGAGATTGCTGCGACGAGCGGGCTCCTTCCCAATCGTGCTCCGGTGATCGAGGTCGCTGGGCTGAAAAAGCATTTCCCGGTCAAGAAGGGCCTGCTTCGCCGCACCGCGGGGTACGTCTATGCGGTCGACGGCGTCAGCTTTTCGATCAATCGAGGGGAAACCTTGGGTCTGGTCGGCGAAAGCGGCTGCGGCAAGTCGACCGTCGCGCGGACGGTGTTGCGGCTGGTCGAGCCGACCGCCGGCACGATCAAGCTCGACGGTGAGGACATCACGCGATTGAGCAAGACCGCGCTGCGGCCGCACCGGCGACAGATGCAGATCATATTCCAGGATCCGTTTTCCTCCCTGAACCCGCGCATGTCGGCCGGCGACATCGTCGGCGAACCGTTGCTGGTGCACCGGATCGCCCACGGCAAGGAAAAGGAGGAGCGCGTCGCCGCGCTGTTTGACCAGGTCGGGTTGCGCCGTTTGCAAATGCGCAGCTTTCCGCACGAGTTTTCCGGCGGGCAACGCCAGCGCATCTGCATCGCCCGCGCGCTCGCGTTGAACCCCAATCTGATCATCGGAGACGAGCCCGTCTCGGCGCTCGACGTATCCATCCAAGCCCAGGTGATCAACCTGATGATGGATCTGCAGCGCGAGAAAAACCTATCCTACCTGTTCATCGCCCACGATCTCGCCGTGGTCGAGCACATCAGTCACCGCATCGCGGTGATGTATCTGGGCAAGATCGTCGAATACACCGATAAGCAGACCCTGTTCACGAACCCGCTCCATCCCTATACCGAGGCTCTCTTGGCCGCGGTGCCGGTTCCCAACCCGAGGGTCAAGCGCCAGAAACACCTGTTGCAAGGCGATGTCCCGAGCCCGATCAATCCGCCGCCCGGCTGCACCTTCCATACGCGCTGCCCCTATGCGGAGGCTCGGTGCAAGATCGATGTCCCGGCATTGCGCGAGGTCAGCCGCGGCCACATGGTCGCCTGTCACCTGCGTTAGTGTCTCGGCGTGCCAAGCGGCGCGAGAGTCGGGCCGGATTGACGACAGAGAGGCGAGCAAAAAGGGTTTGCTGGGCCGCCCGACGATGAAGTGCGTCTTATCGCCGCGTTCGCCGGGGCGCTGCCGCGACGTCAGCCCTGGAAGGGACTCAGCCCAGAGCCGTGTACCCCGACTTTCTCACGCTTCGACAGATTTATGAGAACCCCGAAATTAAGTAATGGGACGCTTGAGGATTATTGATAGTTTAATCAAAAGGCAGCAACGCAACTCATCGGTAGTTTTTCCCGGCTGCCGATTTTGCCGGATCTTAACAGAATCTTAACCAATCTTAACCAATCTTAACCAATCTTAACCAATCTTAACACTCTGTTGCCTTTATGTCGGATTTGTGTTAACGGGTTAAGACTGCTATTCTATGGCAAGACCATAACGCTCCCTCAATCTTACAGCGCCGCTGATGGCAGCGTAGAGAATGAAGCGAGAGATGCTCGGCCAAATTCCGGCTAGCCCCTCGATTGTAGAGCCGCCGCCACGAAGCGGGTTACAGCCCGGACGCGCCTCGCGAAGGTCCTCTGACCCAACGGACTTCACCGATAGGCTCGCCGACCCGGGGGGCATGCTTTCCGATACTGGGAACGAGCGTGGGCTGCCTGTCTTGATGCCTGCAGCATCGCCGCCGGCTCTCCGCCGGCGCCGCCCGCCGGCGCTTCCGATCGGTATCCTCCTCTACCTCGTCTCCGTCGCGGTCATCGCCATTGCAACCGTCGGCGTTTTCTTTGGCATTGGTTTTTTCTTACTCGTGCAGCCTACGGAGGCAATGATTCCGAATGCCGGTGCACGGGATCACGGCTCCGCGAACAAGCCGCTGTTGTACAGTCTTGTCCCCAACTTTTTGAGTGGATCGTCGCCGGCCGACGGCAGGACCGCATCCGACCCAATCGAACTGGAACTCCCGCATTCGGCTGCGATCGCCGCCTTGCCCGTCGCCCCCCCTCCACAGCCATTGGCAGCGGATCAGACGCCGCCCGTGAAGACTGACGCGGTGCTGCTGTCAGGGGTCGGCGAGGCGGCGGGGTCGGAGGCGCGCGAGGCTGCGCCAGCGGCTTCGGCGCCAGCTGCACCGGCGGTCGTGCCGGCACCGAGTCTGTCCGCCGCGGCCGCTACGCCGGCGCCACCAGGCCCGGGCACCACTGCCACGGACATCGCGGAGCTATTGACGCGCGGGGACGCTTTCCTTCTGATCGGCGATGTTACTTCCGCGCGTCTCTTTTACGAGCGCGCTGCCGATGCCGGAGACAGGCAGGCGGCAATGCGGATGGGGGCGACCTTCGATCCCGCGTTTCTCGGCCGGGCCGGTCTGCGTGGCGCGCGCGGCGATCCGGCCAAGGCAAACTCCTGGTACAATCATGCGCTTGACCTCGGCGCGCCCGGGACCGATCGTCAGGCCACCAAATAGCGACCGGTAGCCACAATGAAGCGCTCGATCATCGCGACTGCTGTCATCATTGCTCTCGTGACGCCGATCGCCCTTGCGTTTCGGGCGAGCGGCGCCGTGCCGACGGACGTTGCCATCGTCAACAGGGGTGTCGTGGAGCTTTTGACCGGGCGCGCCGCCGGCATCTCGGTGCGCATCGCCGAGGATCTGGCCAATGTCATCGACGACGGCGCGACGCGGCGGGTTTTGCCGGTCATCGGCAAAGGATCTCTGCAAAACCTCACAGACCTCTTGCTGTTGCGCGGCATCGACGTCGCCATCGTGCAGGCGGACGTTCTCGATTATGCGAGCCAGCAGAACTATTTCCGCGGCATCGAAGCATGGCTTACCTACATAGCCAAGCTCTACAACGAGGAGTTCCACCTTCTCGCCCGACCGGACATCAAGGGCATCGCGGACTTGGCAAACCAGAAGGTGAACGTCGACTTGCGCGGCGCCGGCACTGCGATTACGGCCGGCCGGCTCTTTGACCTGCTGAAAATCCCAGTGACGCCCACTTACGACGATCAAGCGGTGGCACTCGAAAAGCTGCGCAAGGGCGAGATCGCCGCTGTCGCCTTCGTCGCCGGAAAGCCCGCCCCGCTTTTCCGCAACCTTGCCGGCGAGGACGGCCTCCACTTCCTGGCCGTCCCGCTCCAACCGGCGGTGACCGCCGCTTACGTGCCGACGCGGCTAACCGTCGCCGATTATCCGGGTCTGGTGGCTCCTGACCAGCCGGTTGACACGGTAGCGGTCGGTGCCGTGCTCGCCGCCGCCAATCTCCAGGTCGGTTCCGACCGCTACCGCAATCTCGTGAACTTCGTCGAGGCGTTTTTCACCGGGTTCCAGTCGCTGCTCGATCCCGGTCATCATCCAAAGTGGCGGGAGGTCAATATCACGGCCGAGCTACCGGGCTGGCGGCGCTTTCCGCCCGCCGAGCAATGGCTGCAACGCAATACGCAGGTGGCCGCCGCGCCCAATCTGCAGGATCTCAAGGCGATCTTTTCGCGTTTTATCGACGAACGTCAGCAGGCCGCAGGCGGGGCATCGATGACCCAGCAGGAGAAGGACCAACTCTTCGGGCAGTTCGAACTCTGGCAGAAGGGCCAAGTCCGATAGCGCCTCGCAGCAGTAGGGCGAGCCTGTTCGGGTTGCAGATGAACCAGCGCTTCGCGGCGACTGTGTGCCGCTTGGCCGCGATGGCCGTGAGTCGCCGGCTGAACACCTTTGCCGCCCTCGCCGCTACCCTCGCCATCGGCTGGCCGGCTGTCGCCGGCACCAATCCCAAGCAAGGCGGCACGCTCGAATTCGCCGTCACCGTCGAACCCGGCAATTATGATTGCCATGCCAACATATCTTTCGCCTTCCTGCACCCTATCGCCCCGCATTACTCGACCCTGCTCAAATTCGATGCTGCCAATTATCCGCAGATCATCGGCGACTTGGCGGAGTCGTGGAGCGCTTCAGCCGATCGGCTCACTTACACCTTCAAGCTGCGTCCCAATGTTCTGTTTCACGACGGATCGAGGATGACTTCGGCCGACGTCAAGGCGAGTTACGAGCGCATCGCGCACCCGCCGCCAGGCGTAGTCTCCGCTCGCAAGGTCGATTACGCCGCGATCTCGAGCATCGACACCCCTGACCCGCTCACCGTCGTTTTCCACCTGCAGTGGCCGGAAGCGGCGATGCTGGCGAATTTCGCCTCCCCGTGGAACTGCATCTACAGCGCCGCCAGGCTCGCCCAGGACCCTGAATTTCCCAAGACCCACGTGCTCGGCACCGGGGCATTCGCCTTCGTCGAGTACGAGAAGGGAAAGTATTGGCGGGGCAAGCGCTGGGACAAATATTTTTTACCCGGCAAGCCTTATCTCGATGGCTACCAGGCGGATTTCATCCCCGCAAACGCGGTGATGGCGGGGTATAAGAGCGGCCGCATCGCCGCCGAGTTCCGCGGTGTCACACCCCCGCAGCGTGACGACCTAGTCGAGGTGCTCGGCGACCGCATCGAGATCAGTGAAAGCCCGTGGCTCTCCGATCTGCTGGTCGTCTTCAATACCAAGCGTCCGCCCTTTGACGATGCGCGGGTGCGGCGTGCCCTCTCGCTCGCCATCGATCGGTGGGGTGCAGCGGCGAAGCTGCAAGGTTCGACCTTCCTCAAATATGTGGGCGGCGTTATGCGTCCGGGCTCGAGCATGGCCACGCCGGAAGCGGAGCTGGTCAAAATACCCGGTTTTTCGCGCGATATCGCTGCCTCACGCGACGAGGCGAGGCGGCTTCTCGCCGATGCCGGTGTCCACGACCTCACGGCCACGGTCACCGTCCGCGATATCCCAATGCCGCATTATGCCGGGGCCGATCTGCTGGCCGAGAGCTGGGGCCAAATCGGCGTCACGACGACGCAGGACCGCCGCAACATCTGGGATTGGCAGAAGGAAATCGATGCCGGCCAATTCGACGTCGCGCTCGATTTCCAGGGCGACTTCTATGACGACCCGACGATCGAGCTGACCAAATACGTGTCGCACGATCTGTCGCCGGTCAACTACTCCTATTCGACCGATCGTTTTCTCGATGCCCTGTTTATCGGCCAAGCGGTCACCAGCGACACTCGGCAGCGCACAAAAATCGTCCGTGATTTCGAGCAACATGCTCTGTCCGAGGCCTACACGGTTCCCCTCCTGTGGTGGAACCGCATCGTCGCCACCTCGGCAAAGCTCAAAGGATGGAGCATCACGCCGAGCCACTTTATCGGACAGGACCTGACCGACGTTTGGCTCGACCAGTGAGTTGTGGTACGAATACCGGGGCGGGTGATCGGCGCGCGGCAGAACATTGAGCGGGGAGAGTTGAATGGCCGACCTGGGAGTCGCGAATAGAGCGCACGGGGCGGCAATCCGACGTTCGCCATTGAAGAAGCTCTATGTCCAGGTGCTGATCGCGATCGCGGTGGGCATTCTGCTCGGGCATTTCTATCCGAGCCTGGGGGTCGAGATGAAGCCGATCAGCGACGGCTTTATCACCCTGATCCGGGCAGTCGTGCCGCCGATCATCTTTGCGACGGTCGCTGTCGGCATCGCCAAGATGGGCGACATGCGCCGGGTCGGAGTCGTCGGTCTTCGGGCGATTATTTATTTCGAGGTTGTCTCGACCCTGGCGCTGCTGATCGGGCTCGCCGTCGGCAATCTGCTGCAGCCGGGTGCCGGCCTGCACATCGATCCGGCGCATTTGGACGAAAAGGCGATCGCCGGATACGTTACCGGCGCCAAATCGCTGACCGTCGTCGATTTCCTGATCAAAATGATCCCCTCCAACCTGGTCGGTGCCGTCGCCCAGGGCGACATCCTGCCGGTGCTGGTCATGGCGATATTGTTCGGCTTCGCGCTCTGCCATATGGGCGAGCGCGGCCAGCGGCTCGTCACTTTGATCGACGACTTTACTCACGCGCTGTTCGGGATCGTGCGGATCGTCATGTATGTGGCGCCTCTCGCCGCGTTCGCGGCCATGGCGTTCACGATCGGCAAGTTCGGTTTCGGAATGCTCGCCAACCTCGGGCAGTTGTTGGCGAGCGTCTACGTGACATCGATCTTGTTCGTGCTGATCGTGCTCGGGTTGATTGGCCGGATCTTTGACCTGAGCGTGTGGAAAATCATTCGCTACTTCAAGGACGAGCTGCTGATTGCCTTCAGCGCGACCTCGGGTGAGGCGATGATCCCGCGCTCGATCGTCAAGCTCGAGCGCATGGGGTGCTCGCAGGAGACGGTCGGGCTGGTGCTGCCGACCGGCTTCTCGTTCAACACGGACGGCACCGCCATCTACATGACCATGGCCGTTCTGTTCATTGCGCAGGCGACCGATATTCAGCTGACGACCGGTCAGCAACTAACGATGCTGTTCGTCATGCTGTTCACCTCCAAGGGCGCGGCGGGAGTGGCTGGGGCCGGGTTTGTGGCGCTCGCCGCGACGATGCCGGCACTGGGAATTTTACCGGTTGGCGGCTTGGCGCTGCTCCTCGGGGTGGAGCGGTTTATGTCCGAGATCCGCGCCGTCACCAACCTCTTCAGCAACATCTTCGCAACCGTGGTGATTGCGCGATGGATGGACGAGCTCGACGACGAGCGCTTGAATTCCGTCCTCGACGGCACTGGCGAAGACGAGCCGTTGGAGGAGCCGGTTCTAGCGGGCGAAGTGCGAAGCTGAGAGCTGCCGACGCGATCGCAAAGCAGCCAATGGCGCCAATTCAGCCGCGGTGTTGCAATGCGGCGCGGATGCGACGCCGCGGGAAGAGTTTAGTAGCGCTGCTTGATTAGCCGACGGGGAGCGCCTTCGCGGTAGATCTGTAGCCGGGTGGCTCGTAACCCAGGAATACCATGGGTCTGGATCGCACGCTCCCATGCCGCGAATTCCTCTATCGACAGCCCATAGCGGCGGCAAGCCTCCTCAATATTGATGGCGCCGCGGTGCACAGCGTCGACGACTACGGCCTTGCGCCGGGCGACCCAGCGCTTGGTGTCCGAGGGCGGCAGGTCGCTGCCATTACCACTAAAGCGCGGCAAGAAATCGCCTCCGAGGGTGAGCGCGTCCCAGCTGTCAGTAAATCAATCGTCGGCGCCGGGAATGGTTTCAAAAAAATCTAGCGACCCTTCGGAGCATGCTACCGACACAGACCCGTGATACTCCGGGCCCGCGCCGGTCGCACAGCAGCCTAGACATTGACCGGCGCGAGCGGGTTTCGGCCGCGGATCAGGTCGGCCGCCTTCTCCGCGATCATGATGACGGGCGCATTGATGTTGCCGCCGACGAGGTCCGGCATCACCGAAGCGTCGACGACGCGCAGCGCGTCGACGCCGAGGACCTTGAGCTCAGGGTCGACGACCGCGTCGGGATCGCTCGCCCGGGCCATCTTGCAGGTACCGAGGGGATGGTGGACGGTGATTGCGGTCGCGCGGATATGCGCGTCGATGTCGGCATCGGATCGGCAATCCGGGCCCGGCAGGACCTCGCCCGCGTTGAACGCCGCCAAATCCGGCTGTCGACCGATCTCGCGCGCGAGGCGCAGGCCGGCGCGCAATGTGGCCCAATCCTTCGCCGTAGCGAGGAAATTCTGGCGGATACGGACGTGAACAAGCGGATCGGCCGAGGCGAGCTCGATATGGCCGCGGCTTTCCGGCCGCAGCAGCACAGCGCGGCTGCCGAAACTGTCTGCGTAAGGCCGCACAAAGGGCGGGAAATATGGGGTTGCCGTCATCGGGGCGGCGTTGAACAGAAGCTGGATATCCGGAAATGGCAGCCCGGGCGCGCTCTTCAGAAAGGCCATGACCCCGCCCGGCCAATCCGCCGCGATCCCCTCGCCGTGCAGATAGGCTCTGCCCAGTTCCAGCAGGAGGCGGTCGGCGCGCATCTTGGCGTGTAAGGGGCCCGGCTCCTTGCGGGCGTAAGCGACGGTGACGGAAACGTGGTCCTGGAGATTACCGCCGACACCCCGCAGCGGCGCCTTTACCGCGATCCCCTGCGCGGCGAGCGCCTCGGGATCGCCGATCCCGGACAGCATCAGGAGCTGCGGCGAATTGATGACGCCGCCAGCCAGGATCACCTCCCGCTCGGCCCGGGCGATCAGCCGCTCGCCGCCCTTCAGATACTCGACCCCGACAGCGCGATGGCCTTCGAAAAGGATTCGCGTCACCAGCGCCTCGACCTCGACGGCGAGATTGGGCCGCGCCAGCGCCGGCTGCAGATAGGCCGCGGCCGCACTGCAGCGCCGCCCGTCACGGATCGTCTGCTGCGAACGGCCGAAGCCTTCCTGTTGGGCGCCGTTGTAGTCATCGGTCAGCTGGTGACCTGCAGCCACACCCGCCGCCCGATAGGCCTCGACGAGCGGATCCTGGTAGCGCGTCACCCGCGTCGTCAGCGGCCCGTCACCGCCGCGATAGGTGCCGGCACCACCCTCCCAGCATTCCTGGCGGCGGAAATAGGGCAGCACATCGGCGTAAGACCAAGTCGTCAGGCCGGCTTCCGCCCAGCGGTCGTAATCGCCGCGATGACCGCGGACATAGGCCATGGCGTTGATCGAAGACGAGCCGCCGATCACCTTGCCGCGGGCGCACTCGACCCGCCGCCCGTCCATCGTCGCCTCGGGCTCGGCGAAGTACCCCCAGTCATGCTTGCGCCGTTGCAGCATCCGGCCCCAGGCGAGTGGAATGCGGATCCACGGATCGCGGTCCCAACCTCCCGCCTCGAGAAGCAGAACCCGGACGTCCGGATCTTCGGTTAGCCGGTTGGCCAACACACAGCCGGCCGACCCGGCGCCGACGATGACGTAAGCGTATGGCCTATCCGGCATTTTCCGCGTCCTCGCCCTTGCCCAACCCGATCAGGATAGGGCATTCACGGTCACCCCGAGCACCCCTTCGTCCCCCCGGCGAAAGCCGGGGCCGGAGCCCGCCTTGGCCCGAACTGATTTTCGCTCAGAGGTCCGCATCGGACTGTTATCTTCCCCCGGCGCGTTCCGTCACCTCGGTATGAACGCGCGGACATTTCACTTCATCACTGTGTTGGATGCCGATGCGGCCGCATCGGTGGGGGCGCGAGCAAACTGGGGCCGGGGCGCAGGCCCAAGCCCAAGCGGCTGAACACGTGGCGCGGCCTTGCAAACGCGATAATGTTTCCACGAGGGAAAGGACCCGATCGCGACCGACCGAGGCAGGGGCAATGCTCACCAAGGACATTCTCTTCGGCATGAACATCTTGACCCTGGCCGGCTTCGTCGTCATGGGGATCACTCTGACGCTAAACCGCACGGGACAGGCTGGGAGGGCTTTGAGCATCGGCCTGATGGGCGCTGGAACGGCTTTGGTCTTCTTCGGGCTGTATGCGGGGGGCGGGTCAAGGTAACGGGTGTAGGCCGCGAGGTTCTATCCGCCCGATCTCACCCGAATGTCCTTGGCGGGCCACCCCAACACGCTCGCGAGCGGCGCCTGGTTGAGGGGGGATTGTGAGGGGCCATGGCTCCGGGCCTCTCTGCTGGAGCTCTACCTCCCAGGATTGCCGCAGCTGGAGGTCGCCATCATCTCCTCAGCGGCACCCTGCCTGCGCTCGAGGGCATCGGCCACGAGGACCTCAACATAGAGCGCCTGATCGGGCGGCCGAAAGCGGTCCAGGAGCTGTCCCCGCGCTCAACCGAGGCACGCAGAACCTCGAATGTTCGAATCGTTAAAACACCGGATCCTTGCCAAGGTCAGATTGTTTGATCGCGCATGAATATCCATAGCGGTCTGCTACGGACTTGACCACATCACGCACCCATCCCGGGCCGTTGGCGTAACATAGATCTTTTCCACAAGAACCGAGACATCGACAACCACGTTTACGCCGTGGCTCATGGTCTCTAGGGAGAAATCCAAGCGGTCATTCCTAATCACCTATCTTTACGAGGAGGCCGGTCGGTACTGGTTCTCTACCCAGCCGACGCTGAACCGGCTCGCCGAGGATCTCGCCAAGGCGCTCGCCGCGCGAGGTGCTGCGCGAGGATGCCAAGGCCAAGACCGGGTTTCATCGTGTGTTCGCGGCGCCGGATCAACCGATCGCGATCGATGAGGCGACGGCGCTGTCGCTGGTCATCCTGGGGCCGGGCACGCCGCATGCCGGCAGGGGCACGAGCAGGTCCGCTGCGACAGAAGCCGTCAGCGATACCCTGATGCGCTGCCGGAGCGCGCAGAGGCGGTTCCGCAATACATTGCTGTTCGTCGCAGCGGACGAGACGCAGCTTGCCACGGCTCGCGATGCTATGCGGCGGGGGTTGGCATGGGAGTCGATCGGCGGGGACCCACGCCAGGACAAGCGCGTCGACAAGCGCCTGCAAGATCAGCTGACTCAGGCCCAACTGGCCGACGCGCGCGACAAGGCAAAGAACACCCGGGAGGGCGCGGTGCGCGCGGTGCGGGTAGCCTGGAGCCACGTGCTCTTTCCCGTCGAGAGCACCGAACCGGGTAAACCCTTCGATCTCGACCATCCCGCGCTGACTGCACGAGAGCGCGCCGGCGTGCCTGCCGCGGTCTACGAAAAGGCCAGCGCAAAAGGCGACGGGATCGTCAAGGAGGCACTCGGCGGCGAAACCTTGGCCACACGGTTGGCAGAGCTGTGGCCGGCCGATCGGCCGCATCTGCCGGTGGCCGAGATCGCGGAATGGTTCGTCTACCTACCGAAATTGCGCGACCGCGTGGTGCTGGAGACCGCAATCTGCGACGCGCTCGCCAAACTCGATCCGAAATTCGCTTACGCGGAGGGCTTGGACGAACCCTCGGGCAAATATTTGCGGCTCCTCTGGCAGAAGGCGCCGATCGGGCCGATGCCGGAAGCCGCGCTCCTGGTGCGGCCGGAGGTTGCGATGGGGCAGCTGCGCCCGGTCGTGTCAACACCACAGCCGGAGCCGGGTCCAAGACCGCCCGATGGCGGTCCTGGCCCGGTTAAGCCGTTGCTCTCAACACCGCCGCCACCAACACAGCAACCGCGGCGGTTCTACGGATCGGTCGAAATCGACATGGTTCGGCCGGTGAAGGCGTTCGACGCCATCCTGAACGCGGTGGTGATGGAATTGCAGCGCGGCAAAGGCACCAAGGTGAAGCTGACGCTGGAGATCGAGGCCGACGCGGAAGACGGATTCTCCGAGGCCGATATCGGCGTCATCCGCGACAATGCGCGCCAACTGAAGTTCAAGACCGAATCCACCGGCTTCGAGTGAAAGGTTGAGTGACGACCGCCTCGCGCTTGGCGATCTCTCGGCGCTGTCCGTCGATGGTCGCGACCACCTTCTCGTTGCGCGCCTCGACCAGCAGCGCCGGCAAGCTTTTCGGGCGCGGTCCGCCGCGGGTTGCGGGATTGGCCCTTCTGGAAGGGCCTGCCCCGCGGTGGCTTGCCATAGCCAATCTCGTAATTTCGCTTCGTCTCGGACATGTTGTCTGTTCCATCTCATGGGTTACTGATGCTTGCGGCCGCCGGTTGTGGAAGCCGAGCCGGTCTCCTATATACAGCATAAATATGATTTTATCAATATAATAGTGCTACTTTATGTGCCGATTCAGCAAGGCCGAGACGTGCCGCCGAGTTCCGCTGCCGATCCGCTGCCGATCCGCTGCCGACCCGCTTCCGGTACCCCAAGGCTCACCCGATTTCCGCTGTCGCCCGGATCGGCCAAATCACATTCAAGGCACTGATATCAAATATATTTTTGACGGTCACGGGGCAATTTTCGGATGCAAAAACCCATTTTTCCGCTGTCGACAGCGGAATTGCGACGGGTTCGTCATCGCCGGGGTCGGGGCGATGAAGTGAGCGGATCCGGCCTGCCCGGGATCAGCTCTCGCCCGGCCTCAGTGCGGCCTGGCGGCGGTCGAGGGGTTTCGGGCGTGGCGTTTTGCTCACGGCCGCTTGCTTCGGCGCCGCGGCAGCCGCCGGCTCGGCCGTTGCGGTTGCTTTATTCTTGCGGCCGCCCGACACCGGCAGGCAGCAGTGCCGCCTGGCGGCGGTCAGGGACGGGTTTCGGGCGCGCCGGTTCGCTCGCGGCCGGTTTCTGCGGTGCCGCCGCCACGTCCTGCGCGAGGCTGAGATTCAGGGTCTCCACAGATTGATCACCTCGACGGGGTCCAGCCATGGCCCGACCCCGCCTGACGACGTCGTGGTACCCGGCTGCGCCGCCCCGCCGGCGCGGGGCTTTCGCCTTCGTCGGCAGACCAATCTCGCGTGGAACTCGATGGCAGCGGAGCTATCGCCCGCCGGCAAGCGTTACCACATATCGGCAAGCGCGAATTACGTTTGAGTGTGAGATGCCGTCGGCTGAAAAAATCTTGGAATTGCTGGACGTAGCGGAGGCCGCACGTGAACCCGGAGCCGCTACGGTCGCCCGGTTCGAGATCCGCTATAGCCGGTTTCTCGACCCCAAAGGCAACGCCCTGCGTCAGCTGCCCGATTTTGCCGCGGACCGCGCCGAGCTGGTGGCGCTCTACCGGGCGATGGTGTTGGCGCGTGCCTTCGACGCCAAGGCGGTAGCCCTGCAACGGACGGGCCGACTCGGCACTTTTCCCTCCGCACTTGGTCAAGAGGCGGTGGCCGTCGGGATTGCCGCCGCGATGCGCAAGGAGGACGTGTTTTTGCCGAGCTTTCGCGAGCACGGCGCCCAGCTGTGGCGTGGGGTCAGCCTGGTCGAGCTCTTCCTGTTCTGGGGAGGCGACGAGCGCGGCAGCAACTTTGCCGAGGCCCGGGAAGATTTCCCGATCTGCGTGCCGGTCGGCACCCACGCCCCCCATGCAGTCGGCGTCGCGCTGGCCTTCAAGCTCAGGCGCGAGAAACGGGTCGCGGTCTGCGCTTTTGGTGACGGTGCCACGTCGAAGGGTGATGTCGCCGAGGCGCTGAACATCGCCGGCGTGTGGCGTCTGCCGCTCGTCTTCGTCATCAACAACAACCGTTGGGCGATTTCGGTCCCGATCAACGAGCAGACAGCCGCCGAGACGTTGGCGCAAAAGGCGATCGCCGCCGGTATCGAAGGCGAGCAGGTCGACGGTAACGATGTCATCGCGGTGCGCGAAGCCGTGGCCCGCGCCGTCGCCAAGGCGCGGGCCGGCGGTGGGCCGCACCTGATCGAGGCGCTGACCTATCGGCTGAGCGACCACACCACCGCCGATGATGCGCGGCGTTATCGGAGCGATTCCGAGGTGAGCCCCCATTGGGCGGAAGACCCGATCACCAGGCTGCGAAACCACCTCGTCGGCCGCGGCATGTGGGCGAAGGCGGACGAAGAGGGGCTCCTGGCCGAGATCTCGGCCGCGGTCGACAAATCGGCGGAGACCTATCTGGCGATCCCTCCGCAGGGAGCGGAAACAATCTTCGATTTTACCTACGAAAGCTTGCCAAAGGATCTCGCCGAGCAGCGCCGAGCCGCACTCGGCGCGGTGCCGGAGTGAGGTGTGGGATGTCCGAGATCACCTTGGTCCAGGCCGTCAATCTGGCGCTCCAGCGCGCCATGGCGGAGGATGCCAATGTCCTCGTCCTAGGCGAGGACGTCGCCGCCGAGGGCGGGGTGTTCCGCGCGACCGATGGGCTCTTGAAGCGTTTCGGGCCGGAGCGCGTCCTCGATACCCCGCTCGCCGAAAACGCCATCGCCGGGCTGTCTGTCGGGCTCGCCGCGCAGGGCTTCCGCCCGGTCGCGGAGATCCAATTCACCGGGTTTATCTATCCCGCGATCGACCAGCTGGTGAACCATGCTTCGCGCCTGCGTACCCGCACCCGCGGGCGGCTCACCTGTCCGATGGTCGTGCGCTCGCCATCGGGTGGCGGCATCCGCGCCATAGAGCACCATTCCGAGAGCCCGGAGGCGATGTTTGCACACATCCCCGGCTTGCGTGTCGTGATCCCGTCGTCGCCGGCGCGCGCCTACGGTCTGCTGCTCGCTGCGATCCGCGACCCCGACCCGGTTGTCTTTCTCGAACCGACCCGTCTCTATCGTGCGGCGCGCGAGGAGGTCGAGGACGACGGCGCGGCCTTGCCGCTCGACCGCTGTTTCGTGCCGCGCGAGGGCACCGACATCACTCTCGTTACCTGGGGGGCGATGATCAAGGAAACCCTGGCCGCTGCCGAAACCCTCGCTGCAGAGGGGGTCAGCGCCGAGGTCATCGATGTCGCGACCTTGAAGCCGCTCGACACCGACAGCCTCCTCGAATCCGTCGCGAAAACGGGGCGCTGCGTCATCGTCCACGAGGCGCCGCTGACCGGCGGCTTCGGCGCCGAGATCGCCGCACGAATCGCCGAGCGCGGGCTCGTTTCGCTGCTCGCCCCGATCGAACGGGTCGGCGGCTGGGACACGGTGATGCCGTTGCCCCGGCTCGAGCAATCTTATCTACCGAACGAGGCTCGCATCCTGGCGGCAGTCCGTCGGGTGTTGGCCTATCAATAGCCATGAGCACCTTTGTCCTGCCCGATCTCGGCGAGGGCTTGCAAGAGGCCGAGCTCGTCGCCTGGCATGTCGCCGAAGGCGACCATGTCGTGGCCGACCAGCCGCTGGTCTCGGTCGAGACTGAAAAGGCAGTGGTCGAAGTGCCTTCGCCGCAATCCGGCCGGGTCGCCCGCCTCTGCGCCAAGCCCGGCGAAAGGGTCAAGGTCGGGGCTGCCCTGGTCGAGTTCGATGACGGCCAGCGCGCCGACACCGGGACGGTGGTGGGCGAACTCGCTGCCGCGACACCATCGCCGGCCCGGGCCGCTGAACCGGCACCGGCTGGTGCCGCCGCCGTGAGGGCGGCGCCCGCGGTGCGAGCGTTGGCGCAGCGGCTGGGCGTCGATTTGAAAATCGTCGGAGCGAGCGGCCCCGGTGGTGCGGTGACCAGTGCCGATGTCGAGCGTGCGGCCCGGGCATTGACCGATGCCGGCCCGGCCGAGCCGCTCGCCGGCGTGCGCCGGGCGATGGCCGTCAACATGACCCGCTCGCACGCCGAGATCGTTCCGGCGACGGTATCCGACGAGGCCGATATCGAGGCTTGGCGGTCGGGCAGCGATACGACGATCCGGCTGGTCCGTGCCGTCGTTGCCGGCTGCACGGCAGTCCCCGGCCTCAACGCCTGGTACGACGGGCGCAACATGGAGCGGCGGCTGATCAAGCAGATCGATCTCGGCCTCGCCGTGGATACCGGGGACGGGCTCTTCGTCCCGGTGCTGCGGAATGTTGGCAGCCGGGATGCCGCCGATCTGCGGCGCGGCATCGAAGCGATGAAGCGGGATGTCCGAGCGCGCACGGTGCCGGTCGCGGAACTCCGCGGTCAGACGATCACCTTGTCGAATTTCGGGATGTTCGGCGGGCGGTTCGCTGCACTCGTCATTGTGCCGCCGCAAGTCGCGATCCTCGGCGCCGGCCGCATCGCACCGGGCGCGGTGGTCGCCGACGGCAAGCTGGTGGCCCATCGACTGTTGCCGCTATCGCTGACCTTCGACCATCGCGCAGTGACCGGCGGCGAGGCCGCACGTTTCCTCAAGGCCGCGATCGAGGAGCTCGAGCGGCCGGAGTGAGCCCGGGCGCTCCCGACTCATAAACCGGCGCTGCGAAGGCGCAGGGCATTGGTGACGACGAGAACGGAGCTCATGCTCATGGCGGCGCTCGCAATCATCGGGTTCAGCAGCAGACCGACGACCGGATAGAGCACGCCGGCCGCTATCGGCACCGCGAGCGCATTAAAGACGAAAGCAAAGAACAGGTTCTGCCGGATGTTGCGCATGGTGGCGGAGCTCAGTCGACGCGTGCGGACGATCCCCCGGAGATCGCCCTTGATCAGCGTGATCGCGGCACTTTCCATCGCCACATCGGCGCCGGTGCCCATCGCGATCCCGACATCGGCCTGCGCCAGTGCCGGCGCGTCGTTGATGCCGTCGCCCGCCATGCCGACAAACCGGCCCTCGTCCTGAAATCGCTTCACGGCCGAGGCCTTCTGGTCGGGCAAGACCTCGGCCACGACATCATCGATGCCGAGCTTGCGTCCGACAGCTTGCGCCGTGGTGTGGCTGTCGCCGGTCAGCATCACCACTCGGATGCGTTCCTCGCGAAGCGCCTGCAAGGCACCGATCGCGCTCTCCTTGATCGGATCGGCGACCGCGATAAGCCCAGCGGCCTTCCCGTCGATCGCGACGAGCATCACGCCCTGCCCTTCCTGGCGAAGCAGCTCGGCGCGCTGCGGGAGATCGCCCGGCGCGATGCCGAGCGAGGCTAGCAGAGCGGTGTTGCCGACCGCCACACGCCGGCCGTCAATGGTGCCGATAACGCCTTTTCCGGGAGAGGAAACGAAGTCCGTTGCCGACGGGACCTTGAGGCCGCGGGCCTCCGCGCCGCCGACGATGGCCGCGGCCAGCG
>Ga0209040_10001313_pt1 | contig 19604 bp, 11 predicted proteins | sample BogFormECP12_OM3_FD_188240 | JGI IMG/M metagenome (GOLD analysis project Ga0209040, IMG submission 188240) | Bog forest soil microbial communities from Calvert Island, British Columbia, Canada - ECP12_OM3 (SPAdes) (version 2) | ecosystem: Environmental > Aquatic > Freshwater > Wetlands > Bog ...
GGTCCCGGGTCCTGCCGATCAGCTTCACCGCGTCCGGCGTGATCGCGCTGATCGGCGGCCTGCTGCTCGGCTCATTTAGCTTGCGGACCGAAGCGGCGCTGCTCGACCCCGGGCTAGACACCGCGGATCACGGGTTCTTCGGCCGCGGCGAACCGCCGGTCGAACGAGTGCCCGGCGCCGAGGCCGAGACCGAGAAGCTGCCGACCCCGCCGAGCGACCTGCAGCGGGAGTCGGGGCCACCCGGCGCGGGTCCGCCGAGTTCGGGAAGCCCGCCGACTTCGGGTCCGCCCGATCGGTCCTAGCCGGGCGACGATGCAGCCGGAACGGCTGAGGAGAAGCCCGGCCATCAAACCCAGCCGGGCGACGATGCAGCCGGAACGGCTGAGGAGAAGCCCGGCCATCAAACCGAGCCGGGCGACGATGCAGCCGGAACGGCTGAGGAGAAGCCCGGCCATCAAACCGAGCCAGGTGACGTGACGGCGGTACGCCACTGGGCTCTGCAGTGGTCCCGTCCCGGGTACGCACTGGCGTTGGCGCTGCTGGTGACTGCGCCGCTGATCAGCCCCGGATACCTGCTGCTACGCGATGCGGTGTCCACGCCGCGGTCGTATCTGTCCGATAGCGCGCTCGGGCTGATGTCGCCTCCGCGGGCGACGCCGCAGGATTTCGCCATTGCGTTGGCATCGCACTGCGTCGACGGCGGCATTGTGGTGAAGGCGTTGCTCGTCGCGGGGCTGTGGCTGGCGGGTTGGGGCGCGGCCCGGCTGGTCGCCATGGTGTTGCCGGAAGCCGGTGCCAGCGGCCAGTTTGTCGCGATCACGCTGGCGATTTGGAATCCGTATGTCGGTGAACGGCTGCTACAGGGGCATTGGAGCCTGCTGCTCGGCTATGGCTGCCTGCCCTGGGTGGCGACGACCGTGCTGGCGCTGCGATCGACCGACCGGCCTGTCTGGTCAGAACTTTTCGGGCTGGTGTTCTGGATCGCGCTGGCCGGGCTGACCCCGACCGGGTTGATCCTTGCGGCCGTGGTCGGACTGGTTTGCGTCGCTGTCCCTGTTGGGGGCCCGGGGGGGCCCAGGCCGCGCTGGATGTGCGCCGCCGTCATGTTGGGCGCGGCCCAGGTGGCGGCACTGCCGTGGTTGACGGCCGCGGCACTGGGCTTGTCATCGGCCGACCGCATTTGGGCGCGGACCCCGGACGTTGCCGCGTTCGCCGCCCGCGCCGAGCCCGGTCTGGGGACGCTCGGCAGCTTGGCCAGCCTGGGTGGGATCTGGAACGGCGAGGCCGTACCGACTTCGCGGGCAACACTTTTCGCAGTGGTGTCAGCCGGGGTGCTGTTTGCCGTTGTGGTCATCGGGCTACCGGCGCTGGTGCGTTGCCGGGCGGCGGTGCCACTGGTGTTGCTGGCAGCGGTGTCCGTGGTGGTACCCGCCGCACTGGCCACCGGGCCGGGCCTATCCGTGCTGCACGCGGTGGTCGAGGCCGCGCCCGGCCTGGGCGTGCTGCGCGACGGGCAGAAGTGGGTGGCGCTGGCGATGCCCGGATACGCGCTGGCCGGTGCCGGCGCGGTGCTGACGTTGCGGCGTTGGCTGCGGCCCACGGTGACCGCGCTCGTGTGCTGTGCGGCGCTGCTGCTCGCACTTCCCGACTTGGCATGGGGCGTAGCAGGAAAAGTCGAGCCGGTGCACTACCCGACCGACTGGACAACCGTCGCGGCGCTAATCAACCGTGATCCCGGGGAGGTCGCGGTGTTGCCGGCCGACACCATGCGGCAGTTCGCCTGGTCCGGGCGGGCGCCGGTCCTGGATCCGCTGCCGCGCTGGGTGCGCGCCGACGTACTGATGACCGGCGACCTGATCATTTCGGGTGTGACGATTCCCGGTGAGGGAGACCGGGCGCACCGGGTACAGCGGCTGCTGTTGACCGGCGCCGACCCGGTTGCGCTTCGCCGTGATGGCGTGGGATGGCTAATGGTCGAAGTGGGCACACCCGGCGATATAGGCTCGGCCGCAAGGACATTCGAGCGTCTTCCGGTGGCCTATCGCGGGCAAGACCTGGTGCTGTATCGGGTCGGCGGCACCGCAGCAGGCGTACCCGCCGATCGTCGACTGCTCGCGGTGATCGCACACCTGGTGTGGTTGGCGACGCTAATCGGCGCCCTCATCGGGACGACGGTGGCCTTCGGTCGATTTCGCGGGCCTGCCGGCGACGATCCCGCCGCAGAGGACAAAGGCAACCCAAACGAACGCACCGCCGATTCCGACGAGAAAGACGGCCTTCATCGAGGCACGCCGGACTTGACCGACGGCCCAACCTGGCTATCTGTAATGGGTCGAGGAGTTGTAGCACTGTCACCCACGCGGGTTTGGGGCAGGTTTCGTGGGTGACAGTGTTATCTGTAACCGTGTTACCCACGTTGGCTAGCGGATTACGATCCGCTTCTGGCCGATCCGATGATGGTCCCGCGCTAGAGATCCGCGGGTGACACCGGCGGTCGTTCTGTGCCTTTGTGGCCTAGGACCCCGGTTTGCTTGAGGAGTCCGCCCTTCATTGTTGCCGCCGTTGCTATTTGGTCGAGCACGCGGATTAGGTGATCGTGCGGCTGTCGCCGACCCGTTCGCCTTCCCAGTAGATCGCCACCCGACCCCCGTTTCCGGCTTCGACGTGGCGATCAACACAGTTGTAGGCGACGTTGAGCTTGCCTCCGATGAACCACCTGGCGAACGGGGCCCCAGACCAGTCCAGCACCTCGGTGAACGGTGTGTCCCAGGACAGCCGATTGGCCTGCTCGGCCCAAAAAGACAGTCGATCCTGCTCGGCCTGGCGGTAGAGGTCTTCGGTGGCGTTGGCTTGCGCGGCGAACTCCGAAGACGGCGGGTAGGCCGACGGGACCGCGGCGTGCGTCTCAGACACAGTCTCGGACATAGAAGTGGGCCTTTCAGCTCGACTACTGTTCAGGTTTCCTGCGCGGGTGCCGGAGCCAGGCGTGCTCCGGCTAACCCGACTTGCCAGCATCACCGGCAGATACTAGGATATCCTAGTAACCAAGTCGCTCCTTCTTGTGCATTCGAGGACACCCATGACCACACAGATCGCGCACTTCATCGATGGGAAGCGCGCCGCAGGCCAGTCCACCCGTACCGCTGATGTCTTCAACCCGAGCACCGGTCAGGTGCAGGCGAAAGTTCCGATGGCCTCGTCGGCTGACGTCGACGCTGCGGTGGCCTCGGCCGTCGAGGCCCAAAAGGACTGGGCCGCATGGAATCCGCAGCGGCGCGCGCGAGTAATGATGCGATTCATCGAGCTGGTCAACGACCACAACGACGAGCTGGCCGAGTTGCTGTCCCTTGAGCACGGCAAGACGGTGGCCGACGCGCGCGGCGACATCCAGCGCGGCATCGAGGTGATCGAGTTCTGCATGGGGATCCCGCACCTGCTCAAAGGCGAGTACAGCGAAGGCGCCGGTCCGGGCATCGACGTGTACTCGTTGCGCCAGCCCCTGGGCGTGGTCGCCGGCATCACCCCGTTCAACTTCCCGGCGATGATCCCGCTGTGGAAGGCCGGTCCCGCCCTCGCTTGTGGAAATGCATTCGTGCTCAAGCCTTCTGAGCGTGACCCGTCGGTCCCGGTGCGGCTGGCCGAGCTGTTCATCGAGGCCGGTCTGCCGGCCGGCCTGTTCCAGGTCGTGCACGGTGACAAGGAGGCCGTCGACGCTATCTTGAACCACCCCGACATCAAAGCGGTCGGCTTCGTCGGCAGCTCCGACATCGCCCACTACATCTACTCGAATGCCACAGCCACCGGCAAGCGCGCGCAATGCTTCGGCGGCGCCAAGAACCACATGATCGTGATGCCCGACGCGGACCTCGACCAGGCCGTCGACGCGCTGATCGGCGCCGGCTACGGCAGCGCCGGCGAACGCTGCATGGCGATATCCGTCGCGGTGCCGGTCGGCGAGCAGACCGCGGAACGGTTGCGCGCCAGGCTCGTTGAGCGGATCAACAACCTGCGGGTAGGCCACAGTCTTGATCCCAAGGCCGACTACGGCCCCTTGGTCACCGAGGCCGCGCTAACCCGGGTGCGCGATTACATCGACCAGGGTGTGGCCGCGGGCGCAGACATTGTCATCGACGGCCGCGACCGGGCCAGCGACGACCTGGCATATGGCGACGCGAGTTTGGAAGGCGGCTTCTTCATTGGACCGACCCTGTTCGACCACGTCACTCCCGACATGTCGATCTACACCGACGAGATCTTCGGACCCGTGCTGTGCATGGTGCGGGCCCATGACTACGAGGAGGCGTTGCGGCTGCCGTCGGAGCACGAGTACGGCAATGGAGTGGCGGTCTTCACCCGCGACGGCGACACCGCCCGCGATTTCGTCTCACGGGTGCAGGTGGGCATGGTCGGTGTCAACGTGCCGATCCCGGTCCCGGTGGCCTATCACACCTTCGGCGGCTGGAAGCGCTCCGGCTTCGGTGACCTCAACCAACACGGCCCGGCGTCAATCCAGTTCTACACCAAGACCAAGACCGTCACGTCGCGGTGGCCATCCGGCATCAAGGACGGTGCCGAATTCGTCATCCCGACCATGAATTAGGGCCGGGGCTTTATGCAGTTTCTTACCCTGAACGACGACGAACGGGTCATCACCGAGACGGCAGCCGCGTTCGCCGCCAAACGCCTTGCCCCGTACGCCCTGGAATGGGATGCCACCAAGCATTTTCCGACAGACGTGTTGCGTGAGGCCGCCGAGCTCGGCATGGCGGCAATCTACTGCCGCGATGACGTCGGCGGCAGCGGGCTGCGTCGACTTGACGGGGTCCGGATTTTCGAGCAGTTGGCCATCGCCGACCCGACGACCGCCGCATTCCTATCCATCCACAACATGTGCGCGTGGATGATCGACAGCTTCGGCACCGACGAGCAACGCAAGGAATGGATTCCGCGGTTGGCGCCGATGGATGCCATCGCCAGCTACTGTCTGACCGAGCCCGGCGCCGGATCCGACGCCAGCGCATTGAGCACCCGCGCCGTCAAGCAAGGCGGCGATTACGTGCTCGACGGTGTCAAGCAGTTCATTTCGGGCGCCGGAGCCTCGGATGTCTACGTGGTGCTGGCACGAACGGGAGGCCCAGAAAAACCGGGCCCACGCGGCATATCAGCCTTCATCATCGAAAAGGGCACTCCGGGACTGAGTTTCGGCGCGCTGGAAGATAAGATGGGCTGGCATGCGCAACCGACCGCGCAGGTGATCCTGGAGGGGGTGCGGATACCCGCCGACGCGATGTTGGGCGGCGCGGACGGCGAGGGTGCCGGCTTCGGCATCGCGATGAACGGCCTCAACGGGGGGCGGCTCAATATCGCGGCGTGCTCGCTCGGCGGCGCGCAGGCAGCCTTCGACAAAGCGGGAGCCTATGTGCGCGAGCGGCAGGCATTCGGTTCTCCCCTGCTCGACGAGCCCACCATCCGGTTCACCCTGGCCGACATGGCCACTGGGCTTGAGGCATCGCGAATGTTGTTGTGGCGGGCCGCGAGTGCGTTAGACGACGGCGATGCCGACAAGGTCGAGCTGTGCGCGATGGCCAAACGCTATGTCACCGACACGTGCTTTGACGTCGCGGACAAGGCGTTACAACTGCACGGGGGCTATGGCTACCTGCGCGAGTACGGTCTGGAGAAGATCGTCCGCGATCTTCGGGTGCATCGGATCCTGGAAGGGACCAACGAAATCATGCGGGTGGTCATCGGCCGGGCTGAGGCCGCGCGGTTTCGCGCCACCACTTAGAAAGGCTGTCTGAGGTCCGAGATGAGTGAGCTTTTCACGATCGCCTTCCTAGGTTTGGGCAACATGGGCGGGCCGATGTCGGCGAATCTGATCAGCGCCGGGCACACCGTGCGCGGGTTCGACCCGGTTCCCGCGGCGGCGGCCGCCGCGGCCGCCAACGGCGCCACCGTATTCGACAGCACTGCCGACGCCGTCACCGAGGCCGACGTGGTCATCACCATGCTGCCGAACGGAGACATCGTCAGGCGCTGCTATGCCGAGGTGCTACCTGCCGCGCGGGCCGGTGCGCTGTTCATCGACAGTTCCACCATCTCGGTCAACGACGCCCGCGAGGTGCACGCGCAGGCGGAGTCGCACGGGTTTTCCCAGCTGGACGCGCCGGTTTCGGGCGGGGTGAAGGGCGCCGTCGCCGGGACGCTGGCGTTTATGCTGGGCGGCGATGAGTCCGCGGTGCAGCGAGCACGACCGGTGCTGGAACCGATGGCGGGCAAGATCATTCACTGCGGCGCCGCCGGGGCCGGTCAGGCCGCCAAGGTGTGCAACAACATGGTGCTGGCGGTGCAACAGATCGCGATCGGCGAGGCGTTCGTACTGGCCGAAAAGCTCGGGCTAACGGCGCAGTCATTGTTCGACGTCATCACCGGTGCAACCGGCAATTGCTGGGCGGTGCACACCAATTGCCCGGTGCCGGGCCCGGTGCCGACGTCACCGGCCAACAACGACTTCAAGCCGGGCTTCGCGACCGCCCTGATGAACAAAGACCTGGGTCTGGCGATGGATGCGGTAACGTCAACCGGCTCGGTGGCGCCGCTGGGCAGCCACGCCGCAGAAATCTACGCCAAGTTCGCCGCCGACCACGCCGATAAGGACTTCAGCGCGGTGATAGAGGCGCTGCGCGGCAACTGAATCAGAAGTCGCCGGCGTTGCGCCGCAATGCGTCGATCGACAACACCAGGGCCTGGGATTCGCCAGCAGCCATTCCGATGTCGGCGAACACCTGCTCGTTGAGCGTGACGGTGGCGTCCTCGACCGTGGAGCGGCCGAGGTCGGTGATCTGCACCAGCGTCGTGCGTCTGTCGGTGGGGTGCGCAACCCGCAGCACGAGCCCGTCGGCCTCCAGCCGGCGGATCGCATGGGTCACGCTGGTGACGTGAACCTGCAGCCGGTCGGACGCCTTGGTGATCGGCAACGCGCCGCTGCGGCTGAACGCCAGCAGCCGCAGCAACTCGAAGCGGGAAAAACTCAAGTCGTAGGGACGCAGCGCAGTCTCGACGCGAGCGAGCAGGATCTGATGCGCACGCATCACCGATGTCACCGCGACCATGCCCTGCGAAACATCGCCCCACCCGGCACGCTCCCAGTTGGCCCGGGCCGCGGCGATCGGGTCGCGTTTGGCGGGGCGCGCGTCGGATCGCTTGTCCGGAGTAGAGGCAGCCACGCCTTTTCTTACCGCACTTGCGGCCAAAGCGTGTCAAGCCGGCTCGGTACGCGGGCGCCCGCGTGGTCGGCGTTGTGATGCGGCGCTTGTCCTGGCCATGCGATCCTCCGGTGCGCGATGACGGCTCGCGAGGGCCGTCGTATTCGTGGCGAGGATAAGCCGACAAATAGTTATTTGGTACGCCTCAGGTCCGCCGATCAGCTCGCGTCGACGGGCAGCCCCTTGTTCTCCGCTTGCCGCGCCCGCTAGCAGCGAAACCGCGAGGGCCAGCGTCAGACCACTCCGCTAACGCGATCGCCGTCCATCACCGACTCGAGCACGGTGCGCATCGCGTCAGCGCTTTGCGGCCAAGAGAATTCGGCGCTGCGCGCTTGCGCCTTGGCGCCGAGCTGATCACGCAGCACCGGATCGTCCAGTAGCTGCTGAAGCCGATTCACCAACTCCGTGCGGCTGTCGACCAGCACCCCGGTAACCCCGTCGATGATCGAATCGGCCAGTCCACCGGATGATCGGTATCCGATTGTGGGCACCGCATGCTGCGCCGCCTCGACCACGGCCAAACCCCAACCTTCTTTGCGGGAGGGCAGCAGGTGCACCCAAGACTGTTGCATCACTTGGTGTTTGGCGACGTCACCAATATGCCCGTGGAATGTCACCGCGTCGCTGATGCCGAGCGACGCCGCGTGGTCGACCAAGCGCCGCCACCACCATCCGCCGCCGACGATGTCGAGATGCAGCCCGGGTATCGATGGCCGCAACCGGGCCACAGCAGCGAGCGCGTCCTCGATCTGCTTGTGCGGTACCAGACGGGACAACACCAACACCCGCGGGGTGGCCGCCCGCGGGCCACCCAAGGACGCCTCGGGCACCTCGTCAAGTCCGTTGCGCACCAGCGCGATTCGCTCGTTACCGACACCCAGGCCGACCAGGTCACGGGCCGACGGCAGCGACACCGTGACGTACTGATTACGGCGGTGCAGCCTCGGCGACACCCGCGACTCGACGAACCAGCCCAGCCGACCCAGCGCCCGCCCGGCCACCGGCCATTGTTCACGATGGCAGTGATGCACCAAGATCGCGACCCGCCGCCCGTAGACCAACCGCGCCAGAAACGGCAAACCATTCTGGGTGTCGACCACCACATCCGGGCGGACCCGCCGCAGCGGCCCCACCCCCAAACGCGCCGACGCCATCGCCAGCAGCGCCCACACGTAGACCGAATACCGCCCGCCTGCGCGGCTGATCCGCACGCCGTCGATCACATCCCGCCGCGCCGCACCGGCGTAGCGGGCGGTGCGCAGTGTGACGCTGACGCCGGACGCGGCCAGCTGGGCGCCGATGCGCTGCAGGTAGGTTTCACTGCCCCCGCCCTGCGGGTGCCCGGTGTCGCGCCAGCTCAGCAGCAAGACGGAGCGAAGGTCAGACATGGTTTGCCAGCCTAGCGGGCCGTAGGGTTGGCCGGTGGCCGTGACTGATCTGTTCGCGCGCCGAGCGACCCTGGCCCGATCGGTGCGGCTGATGTCAGAGTTCCGCTACGAGCAGCCGGATCCGGCCCGGTTCTACCGCACCCTGGCAACCGACACCGCGGCCATGGTGAGCGATCTGTGGCGGTGTGCGCATGGCGAGTCTGCGTCTGGTCGCACACTGCTCGACGTCGGCGGCGGCCCAGGTTATTTCGCCGCTGCATTCGCCGATGCCGGTGTCCGCTACATCGGCGTGGAACCGGACCCAAGCGAAATGCATTCGGCCGGAACGTCTTTGTCGGGCGCAACCGACACATTCGTCCGAGCATCCGGCATGGCGCTGCCGTTCGCCGATGACTCGGTGGACATCTGCCTGTCGTCCAATGTTGCCGAGCACGTACCGCGGCCCTGGCAGCTCGGCGGCGAAATGCTGCGGGTAACCAAGCCAGGCGGCCTCGCGGTGCTGTCCTACACGGTCTGGCTCGGACCGTTCGGCGGCCACGAAATGGGCCTCACGCACTACCTGGGCGGAGCCCGGGCCGCTGCGCGTTATGCCCGCAAGCACGGCCATCCGGCCAAAAACAACTACGGCTCGTCGTTGTTCGCGGTGTCGGTGGCCGACGGCCTGAACTGGGCGGCGAGCACCGGCGCGCTGGTTTCCGCGTTCCCGCGCTACCACCCCAGATGGGCGTGGTGGCTGACGACGATACCGTTGATACGTGAGTTCCTGGTGAGCAATCTGGTGCTGGTGCTGCGACCGCAATGAGGCCGCCGCGCCTCTTGACTGAAACGTGTTCTCGTTTTGCGATCCGCTGGGTAGGGTGGCGCTCAGGCCGCCGGCGACGATGCAGAGCCGGAGCGATGAGGAGGAACGGCGCAAATGACCGACTTTAAGACGGAATACGACAAGCTTTTCATCGGCGGCAAATGGACCGAGCCGTCGACCTCCGAGGTCATCGAGGTGCATTGCCCGGCCACCGGCGAATACGTCGGCAAGGTGCCGATGGCGGCGGCGGCCGACGTGGACGCCGCGGTCGCAGCGGCCCGCGCGGCATTCGACAACGGCCCGTGGCCGAGCACGCCACCGAAAGAGCGCGCGGCCGTCATCGCCAATGCGCTCAAGCTGATGGAGGAGCACAAGGACGGTTTCACCAAGCTGCTCGGCCTCGAGACCGGCCAGCCGCCGACCTCCGTCGAGACGATGCAGTGGATGAGTGGGATCGGGGCGATGAACTTCTTCGCCGGCCCCGCCGTCGACCAGGTCAAGTGGCAGGAGATCCGCAACGGCGGCTACGGGCAGACCATCGTCCACCGTGAGCCGATCGGCGTGGTGGGCGCGATCGTGGCGTGGAACGTGCCGCTGTTCCTGGCGATCAACAAGCTCGGTCCGGCGTTGCTGGCCGGGTGCACGGTGGTGCTCAAGCCGGCCGCTGAAACCCCGTTGAGCACAAACGCTTTGGCGGAAGTGTTCGCCGAGGCCGGACTGCCCGAGGGCGTGCTGTCGGTGGTGCCCGGCGGCATCGAGACCGGCCAGGCGCTGACGTCCAATCGCGACGTCGACATCTTCTCCTTCACCGGCAGCTCGGGCGTCGGCAAGGAAATCGGCCGCCGCGCCGCGGAGATGCTCAAGCCGTGCACGCTGGAACTCGGCGGCAAATCGGCGGCCATCGTCCTCGACGACGTCGACCTGGCCGCCTCGATCCCGATGTTGGTGTTCTCCGGAATCATGAACACCGGACAGGCCTGCGTGGCCCAGACCCGCATCCTGGCGCCACGCTCGCGATACGACGAAATCGTGGACGCGGTTGGCGCTTTCGTGCAGGCGCTGCCGGTCGGGACGCCGTCTGACCCGGCGGCCCAGATCGGATCGCTGATCTCGGAGAAGCAACGTGCCCGGGTCGAGGGCTACATCGCCAAGGGCGTCGAGGAGGGCGCGCGGCTGGTGTGTGGCGGCGGCCGCCCCGAAGGCCTGGACAGCGGTTTCTTCGTCGAACCGACGGTGTTTGCCGACGTCGACAACAAGATGACGATCGCCCAGGAGGAGATCTTCGGGCCGGTACTGAGCATCATCCCCTACGACACCGAGGAGGACGCGATCAAGATCGCCAACGACTCGGCGTACGGACTGGCCGGCAGCGTGTGGACAACCAATGTGCCGCGGGGTATTGAGATCTCGGAGAAGATCCGCACCGGGACGTACGCGATCAACTGGTACGCGTTCGACCCGTGCTGCCCGTTCGGCGGCTACAAGAACTCCGGCATCGGCCGCGAGAACGGCCCGGAAGGCGTCGAACACTTCACCCAGCAGAAGAGCGTGCTGATGCCGATGGGCTACACCATCGACAGCTAGGAGGCCAGCCCCCGTCGGCGGGCACGGGGTGGCGCGGCACATTTCTTCGAGCCGACGTGTTACTTAAAGGGTCGGAACCGTTGATCGCTTAAGTAGGGAATGCCGTGCTGCACCGTTTAGCGCGTCTGGCCATCGCTGCGCCAGGCTGGATTGTCGCGGTGGCGGTGCTCGTCGCCGTAGCCGCCGGCTGGTACGGCTATTCGGCCACGCAAAGCCTGTCGGCCGGCGGTTTTCAGGACCCGGCGGCCGAGTCATCGCGCGCCGGTCGGCTCGTGGCCGACAAGTTCGGTCAGGGCGACCTGCAGCTGATCTTCATGATCACCGCTGAAGGGGGTGTCCACAGCGCCGTGGCGCGATCCACCGCGACCGATATCGTCGAGCAGCTGCAGAACTCGCCGTTCGTCGGTGCGATGAGTTCGACCTGGACCGCCACACCAACCGGTGCGGCGGCGCTGACCAGCAGGGATGGTAAATCCGGGCTCATAATCGCCGCCATTTCCGGCGGTGGCAGCGAGGGACAGGAGCACGCCAAAACGTTGCTTCGGCAGCTGGCTGTGCCCCACGAGGGTGCCACCGTCCGCGTCGGCGGTCCCGCAATGGCCTACGCGCAGATCAACACGCAAACCAAGCGGGATCTGGTGGTGATGGAATCCATCGCGATCCCGCTGAGCTTCCTGGTGCTGGTGTGGGTGTTTGGTGGGCTGTTGGCGGCCGCCTTGCCGGTGGCGGTGGGCCTGCTGGCGATCGTGGGCACGATGGCGGTGCTCCGCGTCGTGGCATTGGCCACCGAGGTTTCGACCTTCGCGCTCAACCTCACGGTCGCTCTCGGCTTGGCATTGGCGCTCGACTACACACTGCTGATCATTAGCCGGTTCCGCGACGAGCGGGCCGACGGTACGGGCCCTGATGAGGCGCTGGACCGCACCATGGCGACCGCTGGCCGCACAGTGTTGTTCTCGGCGTTGACCGTCGCTTTCTCGATGGGCGCGCTGGCGCTGTTCCCCATGTACTTCCTGAAATCGTTCGCCTTCGCAGGCGCTGCGGTGGTCACGCTGGCGGCGGTTGCGGCGCTGTTGGTGGCGCCGGCCGCCATCGTGCTGCTCGGCGACCGCATTGATGCGTTGGACGTGCGACGGTTGGGCCGCCGTCTGCTGCGCCGCCCAGACCCGCCGCGCCGGGCGTTGCGGCAACTCTTCTGGTACCGATCGACGAAGTTCGTGATGCGCCGGGCTATCTTGGTCGGGCTTGCGGTAATCACACTGCTGGTGGTGCTCGGTGCGCCCTTCCTCGGCGTGCGGTGGGGATTCCCCGACGATCGCGTCTTACCCGGTTCGGCCTCCGCACGCCAAATAGGTGACCAGCTGCGCGACAACTTCCCGAGCAACCCGGCCTCCGCGGTGACCGTGGTCATCCCGCATAGCACTGATGTCAGCACAACCGAGTTGGCGCGCTACGCTGCGGAGCTGTCCCGGGTCGCTGACGTATCCTCCGTGTCGGCACCCGCCGGCTGCTACGTCGGCGGCGTGCGGGTGGGCCCGCCCCCCGCCCCCACCGCGAAGGCCGATGGCAGCGCCTTTCTGACCGTGGGCAGCAGAGCGCCGTTGTTCTCGGCGGCTTCGCAGACCCAACTCGACAGGTTGCACGCCGTGCCGGGACCTTCCCGTGAGCGTGTCCAGCTGACCGGGACTGCTCAAATCACCCATGACAGCGCGGCGGCGATCAACGCTCGCCTGCCGCGAGTGCTGGGGGTGATCGCGGTTGTCACCTTTGTGCAATTGTTTCTGCTGACCCGCAGCGTCGTGCTGCCGTTGAAGGCGTTGCTGCTCAACGTCTTATCGCTGACCGCCGCATTCGGCGCGCTGGTCTGGGTCTTCCAGGACGGCCACCTCGGCGGACTGGGCACCACTGTCACCGGCACGCTGGTGCCGAATATCCCGGTGTTGCTGTTCTGCATCGCGTTCGGGCTATCGATGGATTACGAGGTGTTTCTGATCTCCCGCATCCACGAGTACTGGCTGCAAAGCAGTCAAACCCGCGCCGACAACGACGAGAGCGTCGCCCTGGGCCTGGCTCGCGTCGGCCGCGTGGTGACGGCCGCGGCCATGGTGATGTCGATTTCGTTCGCGGCGCTGATCGCCGGCCAAGTGTCCATCGTGCGGATGTTTGGCCTCGGTCTCACATTGGCGGTGCTGATGGACGCCACTCTGGTGCGCATGCTGCTGGTTCCTGCATTCATGCATGTGCTGGGCCGTGTGAATTGGTGGGCCCCGCATCCTGTGGCCTGGTTGCGTGGTCATTCAGGATCAGCAAGGCAGCGCGGACCGGCAGTGAGTGGTTTGCTGGAGGCAGGAAGTCAAACGGATAACTGAAGGCCTCCGCGCGCCGAGCGCCATGTTCGCGGCTTGTGGGCCGTGCCCTCACCGTCTGGCTACGAGTTTGACGTCAGGTCGCGATTGCGGGACCGTCGCCTCTTGGTGTGCCAACTGCGCGCAACTTCGGGCTAACCCCGGAAGTCCCGGTTGGGTCGGACGCCGATCGGCGTTGAGAACCAAGTTCGACGACGCGGATCTCGCCGGTGGCGCCGTCCACTTCGACAACCGATCCACCCGCAAGACGCCTCGAGGCGCCGTTAGCGTCGACAATGCACGGAACGCCGAATTCTCTTGCCACCAAAGCCGCGTGTGACATTGGACCACCGAGATCGGTCACTACAGCGGCGGCATATGCGAAGGCAGGCGTATACCCAACGTCGGTAACCTCGGCGACGAGAATCTCACCTGGCTGCAGGTCGTCGATCGTCTCCGGACGCACGATGCGCACGCGACCACGAACTCGTCCGCCGCAGATGCCGCGGCCGTATATGGTCTCGCCGACAGTGAGCGCCGTCACCGATGTGTCCGCCGGCGACCAGCTCCCAGAAAAAGCTAGCGGCGGGAACACCGCAGCCAGCGAACACTGTTCGGCCCGACGGCGCGCCACAACGTCAGAGACGTTGGGCGGCAACGAGTTCAGCTCATCGACCAGAAGATAGAATACGTCGTCTGCGGTCTCGAAGACGCCGGCGTCGGTGAGCCTGCGCCCGTACTCTCGCAGCATCAGGCGCAACACCCAGATGGCACGAATCACCTTATCGCGACGCACTTCACGGTCTCGTAACTGCGCGGCGGCGAGCATGGCAATCGGACGGGCCGGGATCGGGATCCGCGGATTTTGAGGTGCCGAAGGTGCTGGGGCGCCTAGCGACTTAGCCACCATGCGGAGAAAGAGTTCGGGGTCATCGGCGTAGGTGCTCGACCGCATCTCCGCTTCCGCCGGACCGCGATGGCCGATGGATGCCAACTCTTCCGCGAAAGCGGCATAGAACTCGGGTACCCGCTCACGCAAGGCGTCAAGGTGCTCGCCGGGCTCGCTGAGCAGTCCTTTCATGAGGGGATCGCGTTGGGCCAGAGCCACCAGCCGGCGTACCGCATCCAGCGCTTGCGCACTCACCAGATCCGGCCCCGGCATAGGCGTAATGTCATGTCCTGTCAAACGGCGCAGGAAAAAGCCGTGGGCTGTGCACAACAAGATCGACGCCGAGGCCAAAACCCAGCCGTGAACGACATGGTCGCGCGCCAGAGTGATCTGGCTGAGCAGCCGCTGGTCGCTCATATCGGTGAAGTCTTGGCCAACAGATCGTTCCAGCCGGTCGATATCGGCGACGAAATCCCTGGTGTCGCGGGCCGATCCTGCGCTGATCCCCACGAATTTGGCAACGTATATCAGGATGTCGCGCAGTTGTCCTGTACCGCTGCGGGATTCGCGCGGGGGATGCTCGGCGCCGAACAGCGGAATGGCGTCGATCGTGGGACCGAAGAACTGGCCAAGTATCGTTGATGTGTTAGCGAACGGCACGATTTCGCTCATAAAGTGCACGGAGGTCACTCCGCCATACAGTCGGTGCGCGAATACTCCGATGGTTCGCGACGCCATCTCGCGCTGCACCACGCCGCCGGGCCGCAGCGTGGCGGCGATCCTGACGCCGCCAGCGCGCACGCCCCGTACTGTTACCGACGCGGCCGACGGTGAGAATGGTCCGGGGAGAGCCTCGGCCAGATTCGTCGCGACGAATGTCGGAAAGCGCAGGTCGATCGGGGTATCGAACTCACCGTTGCGACCCTCGGGGCCGGCCGCTACTGGCATGACTCCGTCGACTGCGGCGCCCTCGACCGCCGGGATGCCGTCGACACGGCCCACTCGCCATGGCACCGATATCGTTCTTCCGGCAAAAGATACCCGCCCGCGCACCGCGAGCCCGAGATCAGCTGCGCATTCCTCTGCACTCCAAACCGGCTCGAATCCCCACGCATTTTTCAGCCGCGTGGTGTCCATCAGTGCAAAATTCGATGGCAGAACCCATTCAGGCCCCGCCAATACGGAGAGCGCACGACCTAGCATCCCTAGGCGAAGTCGCACCAACGGACGTCCGATGGTCGCCGCCAGCTTCTTAAGCGTCAGAACAGCGGGTGCGGCAAGGTTGACGGCGCCACTTTCGACGTCGTCGTCCAGGACCGCGCGGACCAGCAGTCTTTGTATGTCGTCGGTGTGCACGACCTGTAGGGGGCGATCCCCGGAGCCCGCAACGTCGAGCAGCATCGGGGTGGCCAACAATCGGAGCAGGGCATCGTCTACGTCGCGACCAAGCACCAAAGCCGAACGGACCGCGACCCATTCGACACCGGCTTCGGCGATCATCGCCTCGACAGCCGGGGCCGGCACCTCGTCCTCAGTCAATGGAGCGGTCGGGTCCGGATGCGTGCCGTAGACGTGCGCAGACGAGGCAACGACGATCCGCCGACAACCGGAGATCGTCATCGCCTCGAGCAGATTGGCCGAGCCGCCGACATTGACATCGTGGGCCAACTGACGGTCGGAACCGGAGCTCACCGCCCAAGCACAGTGGACGACAGCCTCTGCACCAACGACCGCCCGCCGGAGCGCCGCCGCATCCCGGATATCGGCCTCGACGAAATCCATTGTCAAAGACCAGCTGTCGGGACGTCGACGGGCCAAGCCGACCACGTTATGACCCGCGTTGTGCAGCCTGAGCGCCACTCCACGACCAACGACGCCGCTGGCCCCGGTTACGACGATCTTCATCCGCCGGCCCTCTGCCTAATCACTGCTGGCCGAGTAGTTGTCGGTAACATGTTTAACCAAAGTTTCAACATCCATGCTGTCAATTGAAGCGGGCGTAGTAATTTCGGATTCTGTTGTCGCTGCCGATCCAGGTGAATCGGCCAGAGCTACTAAGGTATCCAGAATCCCGGCTTCGCGCAGCCGTGAAATAGGTATCGACGTCAGGATCTGTCGAACGTCGTCCTCACTAACGCCTGCATCGCTGCTGGTGTCGGCACCTTGAAAGTCGTCCAGTAGGTGTCGGGCTACTGTGGTGGGGGTGGGGTAGTCGAAGATCAGGGTGGGTGACAGGGCGAGCCCGGTCGTGGTTTTCAGACGGTTGCGCAGCTCGACGGCGGTCAGTGAGTCAAACCCGAGGTCTTGGAAAGTCTTGTCGGGATCCACGTCATCCCCGTCGGTGCCCAGCACGATCGCCACCTGCGAACACACCAACTGCAGCAGCAGGTTGTGCTGTTCGACAGTAGACAACCCGCGCAGCCGCGCGGCCAGCGCCGACACCGACGCGGCGGCGTCGTTGTCAACCAACCGCCGCGCCGGCCGGTGCACCAACTGGCTAAACAGCGGCGAGAGCCCACCATCGAGAGCCAAGTTGCGCAACGCGGCCTGATCCAAACGAGCGGCCACCACACAGGGATGATCAAGGGCCACACCGGCATCAAAGAGCTCGACAGCCTGCCCAGCCGACAACGGCGCCAACCCACCACGACTCAACCGGGCCACATCACGACCACCCAAATGCCCGGTCATCCCGCTGGCCTGCGCCCACCACCCCCACGCCAACGAGATCCCCGGCAACCCACCCGCCCGCCGATAGGCGGCCAACCCATCCAAAAAAGCGTTACCCGCCGCATAATTACCCTGCCCCGGAGCCCCCGCGACACCGGCCACCGACGAACACAACACAAACGCCGACAAATCCAGATCACGGGTCAACTCATGCAGATTCCACGCCCCATCCACCTTGGGCGCCAACACCACATCCATGCGTTCAGCCGTCAACGACCCCACCACCGCGTCATCGAGCACCCCGGCAGCATGAATCACCGCGCTCAACGGATACTGCTCGGGCAGCCCCGCCAACAACCCCGCCACCGCCGCACGATCAGTAACATCACAGGCCACCACCTGCACCCGGACCCCGGCCTCCGACAACTCAGCCACCAACTCCCCCACACCCTCGGCCCGATCACCACCACGACTGGCCAACACCACATTCCGCACCCCATACCGGCCCACCACATGCCGAGCCAACACCGCACCAGCCATCCCCGTACCACCCGTGATCAACACCGACCCCGACCCAAACGAACCGGACATCGTCAGCACCAATTTGCCGATGTGGCGGGCCTGGCTGAGGAATCGATAGGCGGCCGGGGCGCACCGCACATCCCAGGTCTTTACCGGAAGCCGAACCAGCGTTTGGGTCTCAAACAACCGCATCAATTCGGCCAGCATCTGCTCGATGCGTTGCGGGTCGGCCTCTAGTAAGTCAAACGCCTGATACCGCACGCCGGGATGCTGTTCGGCGATCGCCTGCGCATCGCGGATGTCGGTCTTCCCCATTTCGATGAAGCGCCCGCCACGCGGCAGCAATCGCAGCGACGCATCCACGAAGTCACCGGCCAGCGCGTTCAATACCACATCAACCCCACGGCCCGCGGTGGCAGCCAAGAATTTCTCCTCGAACTCCAGCGTCCGTGAATCGCCGATATGGTCCTCGTCGAAACCCATGTCCCGCAACGTGTCCCATTTACCGCTGCTAGCGGTGACAAAAACCTCCAGCCCCCTCTGTCGAGCCAGTTGCACCGCCGCCATTCCCACCCCACCGGTTGCGGCGTGCACCAGTAATGATTCCCCCGGCCGCACCGCAGCCAGATTGACCAACGCGTAAAAGGACGTCAAAAACGCCACTGGCACGCCCGCGGCCTCAGCGAACGACCACCCCTGCGGCACAACGACAACCAGGCGCTGATCCACGACCGCCATTGACCCCGCGCCAAATAGCCCCATCACCCGGTCACCTACAGCCAAACCGGTCACACCCGGACCAACCTCGACGACAACCCCGGCCCCCTCCCCGCCGAGCACAGGTGTCTGGTCGTGAACCATACCCAAGGCCACCAACACATCCCGGAAATTGACCCCGACGGCCTGCACCGCTACCCGCACCTGCTCCGCCTCCAACTCCTCCTGCAGGCAGGGCTCCAGCACCAAATCCTCCAGCGTCCCCCCACCTCCGGCGACCAACCGCCACGCCGATTCGCCTTCTGGTGGCTGCAGTGTTGGTTGGTGGGGGGTGGGTGTGAGTCGGGCGGTGTAGGTGGTGTTGGTGCGGGTGAGGAGTTGGGGTTCGCCGGATTTGGCTGCGGCGGCGAAATCGATTGGCCCGTCGGTGTCGATGAGGACGATGCGGCCGGGGTTTTCAGTTTGTGCGGTGCGGACCAGGCCCCAGATCGCTGCTGCGGGCAGGTTGGTGATGGACTCACCGGGTAGGCCGACTGCGCCGTGGGTCACGATGACCAGGGTGGCGGCGGTGTCGTGGGCCAGCCAGGACTGCAGCACCTGCAGCGCTTGGTGGGTGCCCGCGTGTACCGAGGCCACTGTGTCGTCGTGTTGGGCGCCGGTGTGGTCGAATTCCCAGACCACCACCTCGGGGTCGGCGCCGCTGTCGCCGTTGGTGTGGGGGTCGCCGGTGTGGGTGTCGGGCCAAGATGTCACCGAGGCGGCAGTGGTGTTGGGGTCCAACACTATTGGTGACCACACCAGTTCCAGCAGTCCCTGGGCGCTGCGGGCGGCGGCGGCCACCGCGGCGTGTAGCTGCTGCGCCGAGATCGGGCGGGTGAGCATCGAGGCTACCGACAACACCGGCAATCCCGCGCTATCGGCGAGCTCCACCGAGATCGCGTCCGGGCCGGCCGGGGCGATCCGGGCCCGCAGGCGGGTGGCCCCCGCGGCCCGCAACGACACCTGCTGCCAGCAGAACGGCACCATCATCTGGGTGGTCTCGAGCGCCAGCCCGGTGGCGTGCAACGCCGCGTCGAGTAGCACCGGATGGATCCCGAACCCGCCGACCTCAATCCCCTCAGGAACGGTGATCTCGGCGAAGACTTCGGTGCCGCGCCGCCACACCGCCGCCAATCCCTGAAACGCCGGACCGTAGTGATAACCGCGGGCGGCCAACCGCTGATAGGCGTCGCTGACATCGACCGCCAACCCACCCACCGGCGGCCAGACCGACAAATCGGTCACCGGCGCGGGCGCCTGCATCCCCAACACACCGTCGGCGTGCACCACCCATTCCGAATCGGGTTGATCAGAGCGGGAATACACCGACACCGCCCGACGCCCCGACGCCTCGACGGCACCGACCAGTACCTGTATCTGCAC
>Ga0209040_10001314_pt1 | contig 19598 bp, 15 predicted proteins | sample BogFormECP12_OM3_FD_188240 | JGI IMG/M metagenome (GOLD analysis project Ga0209040, IMG submission 188240) | Bog forest soil microbial communities from Calvert Island, British Columbia, Canada - ECP12_OM3 (SPAdes) (version 2) | ecosystem: Environmental > Aquatic > Freshwater > Wetlands > Bog ...
TTCTCGACCTTGACGACGTCTCCGACCGCGACTTTGTACTGCTTGCCGCCGGTCTTGACGATTGCGTAGGTCGCCATGGTTACGTCTACCTCTTCTTCTAGTTCTTCGGGTCCTTGCGGGCGCCGCGCTACCAACGGTGCGCGATGGGTCTTGGAGTGCCGGCCAAAACCCGGTCAGCGGGCCTGGCGACAACTGGTCAAGGGTACGTGACCAGCGGCTAAAGGGTCAAACCGGTCGGTCAGTCCTCATGGATCGGTGGGCCGGCCGGCCGGGCCGCGGCCCGACGCCGGCGCGGTTGCGCGGCGGGCGCGGTGACGGCGGATTCGCGGTCGGAGTCGTCGGAATCCGAGTCGTCGCCGTCGTCGGAGTCATCGGAGTCGTCGCCGTCCAAGTCGTCGTCGAGGTCGAGGTCGTCGTCCTCATCGTCGTCTTCGTCGTCATCCTCGAGGTCCTCATCGTCGAGGTCCTCATCGTCGAGGTCGACCTCGTCGTCTTCATCGGTGTCGTCTTCATCGGTGTCGTCTTCATCGGTGTCGTCTTCATCGGTGTCGTCGAAGTCGCCATCCTCCAGGTCTTCTTCCGCGGCCTCACGTGCGACCTGTTGCTGGATCTGTCCATCGGTTTCGGCGTCTTCCCGGTCATGCTCGACGACTGCCTCATCGACGTCCTCGGTGCGCTCGGCGTCGTCGGATTCGTCATCGTGGCGACCGTTGGCCGCGGCCATTGCCTTGAACATCGGATGTTCGCCGGGAGTGTGGACCGGCACTTTGGCCACTGCCTGCTCGTCGGACTTGCCCTTCTTGGAACGCCGGCCCCGCTTGCCGCCCGACTCGGATTTGCGACCGGTCGCCGGCGCGGAGTCGACGGGATCAGCGTGCAGCGTTATTCCGCGGCCGCCGCAGTGCGGACACGTCGTAGAGAACGCCTCGATTAGCCCTGTTCCCAGCCGCTTGCGAGTGAGCTGCACCAGCCCCAACGAGGTCACTTCGGACACCTGATGACGAGTGCGGTCACGAGCCAGCGCCTCGGTCAACCGACGCAGCACCAGGTCACGGTTGGACTCGAGCACCATGTCGATGAAGTCGATGACGACAATGCCGCCAATGTCGCGAAGCCGCAGCTGGCGCACGATCTCCTCGGCCGCTTCGAGGTTGTTCTTGGTCACGGTCTGTTCGAGGTTGCCACCGGACCCGGTGAACTTACCGGTGTTGACGTCGACCACCGTCATCGCCTCGGTTCGATCGATCACCAACGTTCCACCCGAGGGCAGCCATACCTTGCGGTCCATCGCCTTGGCGAGTTGCTCGTCGATGCGGTGCACCGCGAAGACGTCGGGGCCCGCCTGTCCCTCAGAAAGCCCAGCGGCCTCGTATTTATTCAGCTTCGAAACAAGCTCGGGGGCAACCGAATTCACGTACTCGTTGATGGTGGTCCAGGCTTCTTCGCCGGACACGGTCAGCTGAGCGAAGTCCTCGTTGAACAAGTCGCGGATCACCTTGACCAGGACGTCGGGCTCTTCGTACAGCGCCACGGCGGCGCCGGCCGCCTTCTCCTTGGTCTCCTCCGCCTGCGCGGCGATCTGCGTCCACCGATCCTGCAACCGGGTCACGTCCGCGCGGATGTCATGCTCTTTGACGCCCTCTGAGGCGGTGCGGATGATCACCCCTGCGTCCGACGGCACCACTTCACGCAGGATCTCTTTGAGCCGTTGGCGTTCGGTGTCGGGAAGCTTGCGGCTGATGCCGGTCGACGATGCGCCCGGCACGTACACCAGGTAGCGACCGGCTAGCGACACCTGGGTGGTGAGTCGAGCGCCCTTGTGACCGACCGGGTCCTTGCTGACCTGCACCACGACGTAGTCGCCGGGCTTGAGGGCCTGCTCGATTTTGCGGTTGGACCCGCCCAGGCCGGCGGCCTCCCAGTTCACTTCGCCGGCGTAGAGCACGCCGTTTCGGCCGCGGCCGATGTCGACGAACGCCGCCTCCATCGACGGCAGCACGTTTTGCACGATACCCAGGTAGATATTGCCCACCAAGGAGGCAGAGGCCGCGCTGGTGACGAAGTGTTCGACGACGATGCCGTCCTCGAGCACCGCGATCTGGGTGTACCGGCTGCCAGGATGCGGTGGTTCGGTGCGGACCTTGTCCCGCACCACCATCACCCGCTCGACCGCTTCGCGGCGGGCCAGGAATTCGGCTTCGGTCAGGACGGGCGGGCGGCGGCGTCCGGCGTCGCGCCCGTCGCGGCGGCGTTGCCGTTTGGCCTCCAGCCGGGTCGAGCCGTCGATGCCCTGGATCTCGGCGTTGCCGGACCCACCGCCGGAGTCGGACTTCTCCTTGGCGCGGGGTGACCGCTCGTGCACCACGGTGTTCGGTGGGTCGTCGGGTGATGGGCTGTCATCGGAGTCGTCGCCGGAACCGGATTTGCGGCGACGACGGCGTCTGCGACGCTTGCTGGCGCCTTCGCCGGAGCCGTTGTCGTCATCGCCGTTTTCGGAATCGTCGTCGTCGTCGGAGTCGGCGTCGGCGTTGTCAGCCGACGCCGCGTCCGACTCGTCCGATTTGCCGCCGTCGCCGCCGGCCTCGTCGCCCTTGTCGGCTCCGTTCTGCTCGCCACGACCGCGGCCCCGTCCGCGACGCCCGCGGCGGCGACGCCGGTTGGCGGGACGTTCGCCCTGCTCGTCGTCGTCGCTGTCGAGGTCGTCATCGTCGGAATCCGCGGAGTCGTCGGCGTCGGCCACGTCCTCGTCTCTCGCGACCGGCTGGGGCGCGACGAAGAGCGGCATGTACTCGGGGCGTTCGGCGGCGGTATCTGGGGCCGCCAGCATCAGCCGCGACTCGGGCTCATCCACCGCAGCGGCCGCCTCGGCCTCGGTCGCGACCACCGCCGCGGCGGCAGTAACCGGTGCGCCGCCCAGCAGGTCGCGCACCCGGACCGCGTCGACGCGGTCCACGGTGGAGTGCGCGCTACGGATCCGCCCGTCGAGTTCGGTCAGTGCTTCGAGCACCCTTTTGCTGGTCGTCCCGAGCGCTCTCGCCAACGAATGGACCCTTAGCCGATCAGGCAGGTCCTCGTGCTGCGACGAGTCTTCTGGGAGCTCTGAGGATGGGCCACCGTCTATCACGTATTCTCCTCAAGCCCCCGGGCGCGTCATGCGACGCGGCCACGCGAGGGCTTTGCTATGTGTCCGGGTTACTTCTCCCGAACTTGTGATGGTCTCGCTCCGAGCGGCTCATGTCGAACGCGCTCGGCGCCGGTTTGAATGATGGCTGGACAGTCGGCGCCGCATCGCGGGTAGGCGGTGGTCGCGCTTGTCGAAGTCTTCATTCGGGCGTCGGAAGCCGGTCCGGCGACGTTCACCCGACACTTAGTATCCCATACCGCCGGGGCGACCCGGACCGAGTCCGGCGACCCGCGGTCAGGCTTGAGAGAACCAGAGCGCGATCTCATGCTCTGCCGACTCCTGCGAATCGGATCCGTGCACGAGGTTGAACTGCGTTTCGAGGCCGAAATCGCCCCGGATGGTGCCGGGCGCAGCCTTCTCGACCGGGTCTGTTGCGCCGGCCAGTTGCCGCACCGCCGCGACTGCCCGCGGGCCCTCCACGATCGCCACAACCAGCGGTCCGGACGTGATGAACTCCAGCAGGGACGCGAAAAACGGCTTGCCGTCATGCTCGGCGTAGTGCGAGCGGGCCAGCTCGTCGCTGATAACGCGCATTTCCAGCGCCGCGACGGTCAGGCCTTTGTGCTCGATACGGCCGATGATCTCGCCTACCAGGCGTCGCTCGACCCCGTCGGGCTTGATCAACAGGAGTGTCCGCTGACTCACGGCGGACAGCGTACCGAACCGCCGACTCGCGCCGACCACAGCGGATCACTCCGGTGGGCCTTCTTGGCCTGGGAGGAGCCCGCGTCGCTGCCTGCGCAGAACCTCGGCCCGGAAATAAATGATCAGCGCCCAGACCGCGGCAAACAATATTCCGATGAAACCGACCCCCGGGTAGACCAGGAAGCCGGCGAGCGGTACCAGTTGCACGGCCAGGTCCACCCAGATGGCCCATGACCGGCCCTGCAGCCCGGCGAGCACGATCAGGACCGCCACCAAACCCAGCAGGTATCCCAACGCGAACGGCGTCAGCCCACCACCGACCACGCCGACCACCGGCAACGCCAGCAGGACCACGATCGCCTCCAGGATCAGCGTCCCGGCCGTCACCCCACGGAAGCTTTTCCACGGATCCGGCGTCGGGCCATCACCTGGTTGCGGGAGCGGGCGCGTCACGCCGGATCACGACCGAACAACGTACGTGCAGCCCCGGCGGTGACCACCGAGCCGGTGATCACGATGCCGGTCCCGGAAAACGCGTCGCCCCCGACTTCGGCATCTGCCCCATCTACAAAGGCGTCGTCAACCAGCGCGATCGCGGTATCGATTGCGGCAGGCAGGTTCTCGGCGGTGATCACCCGGTCGGGTCCGAACCACTGCTGTGCGGCCAACGCCAGCGACTCGACATCCAGGGCGCGCGGCGATCCGTTGTGAGTGATCACGATCCGATCGAGCACCGGCTCCAGGACGGCGAGGATGCCGCCGACGTCCTTGTCGGCCAGCACGCTGACCACCCCGACCAGGAACCGGAAATCGAACTCCTCAGCCAGCGTCTGAGCCAGCGCCGCCGCGCCCGCCGGGTTGTGCGCAGCGTCGATGAATACCGTTGGGGCGCTGCGCATGCGCTCCAACCGGCCCGGACTGGTGGCGGCGGCGAATCCGGCCCGAACGGCATCGACATCGAGTTGACGCTGCGCACCGGCACCGAAAAACGCCTCGACCGCGGCCAGCGCCAGCGCGGCGTTGTGGGCCTGATGTTCCCCATGTAGCGGCAGATAGACATCGGAGTACACCCCGCCGAGACCCTGCAGCTGCAGCACTTGGCCGCCGATGGCGACCTGACGGCCCAACACCGCGAATTCCGAGTCCTCGCGGGCGACCGCGGCGTCGGCGCGCACGGTTTGCGCCAGCAGCACCTCCATTGCCTCGGGTACCTGCCGACCGATCACGGCCACGGTGTCGGGCGCGCCCTCGTCGGCCTTGGTGATGATGCCGGCCTTCTCGCCGGCGATCCCGGCGATATCGCCGCCGAGGTATTCGACGTGGTCGATGCCGATCGAGGTGATGACCGCGACCGGCGCGTTGACCACATTGGTGGCATCCCAACCACCGCCCAGACCCACCTCCACGACTGCGACCTCGATCGGCGCGTCGGCGAACGCCGCGAACGCCATCGCGGTGAGGACCTCGAACTTGCTCATCGCCGGGCCGCCGTCGTTCTGCGACTGCCGGTCGATTATCTGCACGAACGGCTCGATCTCCCGGTAGGTGTCCACGTACTGGGCCGGGCTGATCGGGTGCCCGTCGATCGCGATCCGCTCCACCGCCGACTGCAAATGCGGGCTAGTGGTCCGACCGGTGCGCCGCTGCAACGCGGTCAGCAGGGCGTCGACCATCCGCGCCACCGAGGTCTTGCCGTTGGTGCCGGCGATATGAACCGACGGGTAGCCGCGTTGGGGTGAGCCGAGTAGATCCATCAACGCAGTGATGCGGGTAAGGCTGGGTTCGATCTTGGTTTCCGGCCAGCGCTGGTCGAGCAAATGCTCGACCTGCAGTAAGGCCGCGATCTCATCTGGGGTCGGAGTCCCGCCGGTGGATCCTGAGTCGGACGGCTCCAAAGTCACTGCAGCCCGGCCAACCTGGCCGTTATCCGCTCAGTTTCCTCGCGGGCCACTCGCTGACGCTCTCGTTGCTTGTCTACGACGGCGGCCGGCGCCTTTGCCATGAAGTCGGCATTGCCCAATTTGGCGGTGGTGGAAGCCAGTTCCTTGTGCGCGGCGGCCAGATCCTTTTCCAGGCGCCGACGTTCGGCCTCCACATCGATGGTGCTCGAGGTGTCGAGTTCGACGACGACGATGCCACCGCTCAGGCCGACCTCAAGCGAAGCCGACGCGGTGAATTCCGGCCCGGGCGCGGTCAGCCACGCCAACGAGCTGACCGAGCCCGACTGGGCGCTCAGGTCGGCGATGCCCGACAGCCGGGCGGGCACTTTCTGCCGGTCCGCCAAACCCTGGTCGCTGCGGAAGCGGCGGATCTCGGTAACCAGCTTCTGCATGTCGGTGATCCGCTGCGCGGCAGCCCTATCCAGGCTGACACCGGAAGGCTCCGGCCAGTCGGCGATCACCAGCGACTCGCGGCCGGTCAACGCCTGCCACAGCGCCTCGGTGATGAACGGGATCACCGGATGCAGCAACCGCAGCAGGGTGTCCAGCACGGCGGCCAGCACCGCGGTGGTCTGCGTGAGGCCGTCGGCCAGCTGCGTCTTGGCCAGTTCGACGTACCAGTCGCAGAACTCATCCCAGGTGAAGTGGTAGAGAGCCTCGCAAGCCCGGCTGAACTCATATCCGTCGAAGGCCGAATCAATCTCGGCGCGAACTTCTTCCAACCGTCCCAGGATCCAGCGGTCGGCGTCGGTCAATTCGGCGAGATCAGGCAACGGGGCGAGACGGGCGCCGTTGAGCAACGCAAACCGGGTTGCGTTGAACAGCTTGGTGCCGAAATTGCGCGACGCCCGCACGTGATCCTCGCCGATCGCGAGATCGCCACCGGGACTGGCGCCGCGGGCCAGCGTGAACCGCAGGGCGTCGGCGCCGTAAATGTCCAGCCAATCCAGCGGATCGACGACGTTGCCCTTGGACTTGCTCATCTTTCGACCGGCCTCGTCACGGATCAGTCCGTGCAGGAAGACGTCAGTGAAAGGCACCTGCGGACCTCGGCGGCCGTCCTGGGTGATGGCGTCGTCAGCGCCGACGAAGGTGCCAAACATCATCATCCTGGCCACCCAGAAGAACAAGATGTCGTAGCCGGTCACCAGAACGCTTGTTGGATAGAACTTTTCGAGTTCCGGTGTCTTCGATGGCCAGCCCAAAGTGGAGAACGGCCACAGCGCCGACGAGAACCAGGTGTCCAGGACGTCGGGGTCTTGCTCCCAACCGTCGGGAGGTGTCTCGTCCGGGCCCACGCACACCTGCTCACCGTCAGGCCCGTACCAGATTGGGATACGGTGACCCCACCAGAGCTGCCGCGAGATGCACCAGTCATGCATGTCGTCGACCCAGGCGAACCAGCGCGGCTCCAGGCTGGCGGGGTGAATCACGGTGTCGCCGTTGCGCACTGCGTCGCCGGCAGCCTTGGCCAAGGATTCCACCCGAACCCACCACTGCAGCGATAGCCGCGGTTCAATCGGCTCGCCGCTGCGCTCCGAGTGTCCGACGCTATGCAGGTAGGGGCGTTTCTCTTCGACGATCCGGCCCTGCGCCGCAAGAGCTTCGCGCACCGCGACGCGGGCATCGAAGCGGTCCAGCCCGTCGAACTGTGTTCCGGTGTCGGCGATCCGGCCCTTGGTGTCCATGATCGACGGCATTGGCAGCTGATGCCGCAGCCCGATCTCGAAGTCGTTCGGGTCGTGGGCAGGCGTGACTTTGACTGCGCCGGTGCCGAACTCGGGGTCGACATGATCGTCGGCGACGATGACGAGCTGCCTTTCCAGGAACGGGTGCGGCAGCGTGGTGCCAACCAGCCCGCGGTAGCGCTCGTCGTCGGGATGAACCGCAATCGCGGTGTCCCCCAACATCGTCTCCACCCGGGTGGTGGCCACCACGATGTGCGGCTCGGAGTCGTCGAGCGAGCCGTACCGGAACGACACCAGTTCGCCTTCGACGTCCTCGTATCGGACTTCGAGGTCCGAGATCGCGGTTTCCAACACCGGCGACCAGTTCACCAGGCGCTCGGCCCGATAGATCAGACCGGCGTCATAGAGCCGCTTGAATATCGTCCGCACCGCCCGCGACAATCCGTCGTCCATGGTGAAGCGCTCGCGGCCCCAGTCCACCCCGTCGCCCAGCCGGCGCATCTGGCCACCGATGGCACCACCGGAGTCGCGCTTCCAATCCCACACCTTGTCGATGAACAGCTCGCGACCGAAGTCCTCCTTGGTCTTCCCGTCGACCGCGAGCTGCTTTTCCACGACGCTCTGCGTCGCGATGCCCGCGTGGTCCATCCCCGGCTGCCACAGCACCTCGTAGCCCTGCATGCGCTTGCGGCGGGTCAGCGCATCCATCATGGTGTGCTCAAGTGCATGACCCATGTGCAGGCTGCCGGTCACGTTCGGCGGCGGCAGCACGGTCGAGTACCCGGGCTTTGGGCTGGTCGGGTCCGCAGCAAAGTAGCCCGCGTCGAGCCAACGTTGATAGATCGCGCTTTCGGCCGCGCCCGGATCCCACGCCTTGGGCAGGGCTTCAGCCCGCTCGTTGGCGGCGGGTTCGGGGCTAGCGGTCACCCACCAATTCTAGAAAGCACCGAGGTTTGCAACGAACACCGCCCGCAAGCGGCGCCGTACCTGGTTACTTCTTGCCCCCGAACAGTCCACCGAGGATGTCGCCTGCCTTGGAGCCCAAAACATTGCCCAACACGCTACCCAGCGATTTGTTGCCGCCCATCCCGCCAAGGATGCTGCCCAACACGTCGTTGAGCGCCCCGCCGCCGGCCGCCTCTGTCGCGGGAGCTCCGCTCTTTCCGGTGAGTTGCTTTCCGACGTACGCCAGCACGATCGGCGCCAAGATCGGCAACAGCTGCTTGAGCAGATCGCTGTTGCCTCCGCCGCCGCCGGCCAGCGCACTGGCGACCTGGGCCGCGTCATTGCCGCCGAAGATCCTCGCGATCGCCTGCTGACCGTCCTTCTCGTCGACCTGGTCGACGCTCACGCCGCCGTCGAGCAGGCCGCTGGCGGCATGGCTGTCAGCTGCGGACTCGATTTTGCTGGCGTGATCGGGGTCCTGCGCGTTCTCGTGCAGTCCGCCAACCAGCACCGGCACCAACAACTGAACCGCTTTGTTCACTTCGGCTTCGTCGACGCCGATTTTGCTTGCGATGTCGCTCGTTGGGATCTGAGCGAGAAGATCATCAAGGCCAGACATGAACCCGTCCACCTAACGTTACTGGGATGGTGTGGTAATTCGATCTTGACACTAGTCGGAGCCGGAGCCGTCCGATAGCGGTTCGTTGGACCAGATTTAATTAGCGGGGCGCCAGCTTCGCGGTTTGCAGCAACACCCCCGCCGCCGGCAGCCGGGCCAGTAGCGCCTCCCCCATCGCGGCTGCGGGGGTCAGCACGCCACGTAGCTCCGAGAGCTCGTCGCGGTCCATAGCCAGCGCCAGACCGCTTTCCCCCAACAGCACCGAGGTGGCCTGGTATCCGGGGTCGCCACGCTGGGCGATGGTGGCGATATAACGGGCGCCGGTGGTCGTGGTGGTGTAGGTCTCGGCCTTGTAGTAGCCGCGCTCGCGAGCGGCCGCGCTGGGGCCGGTGCCCGGTTTGGGCAGCACCCGCTCCACCAGCCGGGGTGGCAGCAGCCGGAAATAGCGGCTGCCCAACCCGGTCACCGTGTTCCCGACCCCGTTGACGACCGCTGACGCCACCGGCGCCACGGCCGAGGACCCCAGACTCATGTGCTCGCTGTAACGGAATTGCCTGCCGTAAGCCCACTCTTGTAATGCGTTGCTGCGTCGAACAATTCGAGTGTTGGTGGGCGCCATCGCAAATCCGGCCGTCCACAAACCGGTGAGCTCCGGCGCGATCTGGCGACCACGGCGCCACCGCAGGTCGGGCTGAGCGCCGAGTTCGGGTTCGGCGTCGCGGTCCGGGCTCAGTGTGTAGGGGTCCGCGAACTGACGACGGGCGTCGGGGTTACTGGAGACGGTGCGCATCACTTCCACCGCCGACGCGATGGTGCCGCCGGAGAATCCACCGGACACGGATCGAACCACAAAATCGGTCTTGCCGAGCTCGCCGGCGCCGTCTTCGCGTGCCCGCCGGTATAGCGCGTACACGGTGAGATCCGAAGGGATCGAATCGAATCCACACGCGTGCACAATGCGGGCGCCGGTATCAAGCGCCTGCTTGTGGTACAGGTCGATGCTGTCGCGAACGAACGGCGGCTCGCCGGTCAGGTCGGCGTAATCGGTGCCCGCCGCCGCGCACGCGCCGACCAGCGGGAGGCCATATCGGCTGTAGGGCCCGACGGTGGTGACGACCACCCGCGTCTGCGCGGCCATCGCATCCAGAGTCGACGGCGAGGAGGCATCCGCCACCAGAACCGGCCAAGACTGGGCCGACTCCCCCAAGGTTTCCCGGATCGCGCGCAGGCGTTCGCTCGACCGGCCGGCCAGTGCGATCCGCGCGCCCCCGGCGGCGCGGGCCAAGTATTCGGCGGTCAGCTTGCCCACAAAGCCGGTTGCCCCGTACAAGACGATGTCGTATTCGCGCGTCTCGGTCACAGGCGCGACGGTACTCCGAGCGTCTCGGGCAACTCGCCACTCTCCCCCATCACATGCTCGGCCAGAAAGGCGATCACCACCTGGTACCAGATCTTCGCGTGCTGTGGCGCGACCACCCAGTGGTGCTCCGACGGGAAGTACAGGAACCGGTGCGGACTGCTGCCATCCTCGCCGGCCGGCAGCGCCGATTTGGCGAGCAGCTCGTACCACAGCCGCAGGCCCTCGCCGATCGGCACGCGGTAATCCTTGTCGCCGTGGATGACCAGCATCGGCGTGCAGATCCGGCCGACGAACTGGTGCGGTGAGTTGGCAACGGTTATCTCCGGCGTCATCTCACGGCGCCAGTAGTAGGCGTGATCGGTTGTCGGACTGAATTGGTCCAGCGCCCACAGGCTGGCATGGGTCACGATCGCGGCAAACCGGTTCGTGTGGCCGGCCATCCAGTTGGCCATGTAGCCGCCGAACGAGCCACCCATCGCGGCGACCCGGGTCGGATCAATGCGCGGGTGAGCACAGGCCGCGTCGGTGGCGGCCATCAAATCGTCGAACGGCGGTCCGCCCCAAGCTCCCCAGCCACGCTGAATGAATTCCTGGCCGTAGCCGGTCGACAGCGCCGGATCCGGCAGCAGCACCGCGTAACCTTGCGCGGCCAGCAGCCATGGGTTCCATCGCCATGACCAGCTGTTCCAACTACCCAGCGGTCCGCCGTGGATCCACAACACCAGCGGGGCGGGTGCTGAATCTTCCGCGTCCGCCGGCAGCACCAACCACGATCGCAGCAGCGTTCCATCTGCGGCGGCCGCGGTGACATCGGTCAAAGTTCCTGGCAGCGTTGGCAAGTCGACGCATCGCAGCACGGTGATAGCGCCACCGGGATCGATCCGCACCGGATGCGGCGGGGCCGCATATGAGCTGCGCAACGCATACAGCACACCGCCCGGCGCGGCGACGACGTCCGTGTAGGCGAAGTCGTCGTCGGTGAGCTGCGTGACCGTCGACGTCGACAGCTCGACGACGAATACCGGTGCCCGGCCGTCCTGATCGGCCGTGACAACCAGCGAGGTGCCATCGCTCGACCAGTTTATCGACGTTGGCCGGCGATCCCATGTTTCGGCCACCGATCGCGTTTGGTCGCCGAATCGCAGGTATTGCAGCGTCATCCGAGGAGCAAGGTCTGGAGTGGTGATGGTTTCTCGGGTGAACGTGATCGCCGACCCGTCTGGCGAGATTGCGGGGTGTTCGAGGTCGGCGTCCGGATCGTCGGCGATCACGCGGCGTTCCCCGGAAGCCAGGTCGACCCGCACCAGCACCGAGCGCTCGGTGGCTTCGGGCCCGGGGATCCGCCACGTCGTCACCAGGAATCGGCCGTCGGCGCTGATATCAAATACGGCGTCATCGAATCCGGCTTCACGCAGCGCTCCGCCGGGCTGTGGAGTCAGATCACGCAGGTCCGCCGCGTCGAAGAGATGCGGTTCATCCGGGCCAAGGTCCTTGTCCCAGAAGCGCACCGGATACCCGGAGTGCAGGATCGCACTGACGTCGTTGTCGTTGCGCAGATTGCGCAGCCGCCGGTCGTCTTCGACGTCGCGCGCCGACGGCAACAGCGGGGCGCCGATAACCGCAGCGTCGGCGCCGCGGGCGGTGCGTACCACGCTCACACCACCGGGCATGCTCAGCACTTCGATGGCCTCGCCGCCGTCTGCGGGCAGTCGCCACAGCGAGGCCGGTGGCTTGTCGGTGTTGTCGGCGGTAGGTCTCGAGGAGACGAACAGCAGGTCGCCGTCGACGGTGAACGCCGGTGAGGAGTCCCCGTTCGCGCCACGGGTGAGTCGGCGTGCGAGCCTGTCGCCGGTCGGATCGACTTCCCAGACGGCGCTGACGTACTCGGTGCGTGTGTCGTTGAGTTCGGCCACGGTGGTCACCACCCGCGACCCATCCGCCGAGACTGCCAGACCCGAGACGCGTGGCAGTGCTAGGTAGTCGTCGACGTTGTCGAATGCCGTTGCGGTCACGTGTCGTTGCTAACACAACGCGGCGCTTGGCGCGGTGTGCGCTACCTGACGCGTCGTAAGTTTGATTTCCAAACTCATCGCTGACATGCTGGTGTGCATGCCGGCTGTCACGCTGGTCGAGCTGCCCGGCCGGCCGTGTCCCATCGCCGCCGCGCTGGAATTGGTCGGCGAGCGGTGGGCGTTGCTGATCGTTCGCGAGCTGGCGCTGGGTAACAGCCGGTTCGAGGAGATCGTTCGCGGCACCGGCGCGCCCAGGGACCGGGTGGCGGCCCGGCTGAAGGCGCTGGCCGAGGCCGGGGTAATCCAGCGTTTCCGGTATCAGGCAGCGCCACCACGGTTCGCCTACCAGCTCACGGAGTCGGGCCGCGCGCTGCTGCCGGTATTGGATGCGTTGCTGGCCTGGGGCCTCGACCACGCGGTCGCTCACAGCGACCCGGACCGCCACCGCTACCACTGGGCAATAGCCGAGCAGCGAGCAGGAAGGACACCATGACCACCGCCAACGACGGCACGGAAAACGAGCTCTCGGGGCCGCAACGCTCACGCACAGTGACGTGGCATGACCCCGGCCCCGGCACAGCGCGCGGCCTGGCCACGGCCGGGATCGACTATCTCAAGGCGATGATCGCCGGGGAGCTTCCGCCACCGCCGATGGCCGCGCTCATGCAATTCGCTCTCGTTGACGCAGAACCCGGCAAGGTCGTGTTCACCTGCCGACCGGACGGGTCGGTGTACAACCCGAACGGTGGCGTCCACGGCGGCCTGGTTTGCACGCTGCTGGATTCCGTCGCCGGGTTAGCTGTACACAGCACGCTGCCGGCCGGCAAGGGCTACACGTCGATCGAGATCAAGGTCAATTACCTCAAGGCGGTGCGGCTCGGCGCCGGCCCGTTGACCGCGACCGGCACGGTCGTGAAGTCCGGCTCGCGGGTGGCCTTTACCGAGGGCGTCGTCACCGACGCGTCGGATGCGATCGTGGCGACCGCTACCAGCACCCTGCTGGTGTTCGACCTATAGCTACTGGCGCGCAGCGCTCCGGCGACGGGGCTCAGTTAGCCGCGTGAGACGCCTGACGGCGGTGGCGGGCTAGAGCCCGGCCACCGCCGTCAGTTTGCAGCCTGGGTCAGCCGCGCCGGCCGCAGACCGGCCAAGCACCGATGCCCTGCGAGTGCAGCACGTTCTCGGCCACCCGGATCTGCTCCGCGCGGCTCGAGCCGTTCGGGGATCCCGAACCACCGTTGGCCCGCCAGGTGCTCGGGGTGAACTGCAGACCGCCCGAGTAGCCGTTACCGGTGCTGATCCCCCAGTTGCCACCCGACTCGCAGGCAGCGATCGCGTCCCAGTTCACGCTGTAGGCCTTGATGGGAGCCTTGGCCGGTGCGGGCGCATCATCGGCAGGCGGGGCCGGGGGCGCAGGCGCATCCGGTGCGGGCGCAGCGTCCGGAGCCGGCGGCGGAGGCGCATCGGGAGCCGGCGCGTCGGCAGCAGGCGCAGCATCGGGAGCAGGTGCGTCCGGAGCAGGCGCAGCGTCCGGAGCAGGCGGAGCCGGCATAAAGTCGGCAGCCTCGAAGGGCGCGCCGACCGTGTTCGGGTCCCAACGCATGTCGTCGGCCGCCCATGCGGTGGCGTTGGAGAGGGTAAGTGGGGCCGCAGTGAGCACCCCGGTGATCGCAGCCATGGTGAGCGCCTGGCGGACGTTCTTCAACAGCGTTCCTTTCGCGGGTGCGCGCGCCGAAATAGGCCCAGCGATGTGGGCGGGTGCCTGTGTCCAGGCGGGGTTGATGCTTCGAATCGCGCCGTCTCGTTCGGGCACGACAGCGGGGGCGTGAGCCGCCGACCGGGTTGCTGCCCGACGGCGACGCGGAGGCGTCGCCGCCGTCCGCAGCCCCCGCTCACACGCGGGTCCGTGGATTCGATTTTTGTTTTGCCTTTTCTGGCCGAAATGGACCGTACGAGACCGGATTGCATTCGTCATCTCACGACACGCCGCTATCTCGGACCAATAACGGGTCGATTACGGCCGTGTCAGCTAATTGTCTTCGCAGGTCACACGTGTATTTGTCGCCCGCGTCAACGCCTTGGCGCACAAGTGTGATCGTGAGCCAAATCACGCATTTTTTGTGAACTGCGCCACGTCTTTGCCGCAGCCAAACCGATCGGTTCGGGGCGCCGCGCGGCTACCGCCTTGCGCTTCGGACGATGACCCGCTCGGCATGTTAGCCAGACCGGTCGCAAGGCGGATTGGCCGCACGGTCGCGGCCGGCGGTTCGATGCAACGGAGTGATGCCCGAAAATTTCAACTGGACAACAGCTTTCGAAGATCATCGCTCAGGCCCGCGGGACGGCCGCAGATCAGCCGTTCGGCCGGTGCAACACGCGTGCCTAGCCTCGTTAACAAAGGAGATAGTCGCTTAAATAGTTGTGCTCCAACAGATTTAGACCGCCACCCGGCCGACGAGCCGGCTTCGACGTAGGCCGCGGCGCGGATCCTCATCGGAGCTGTGGGCGACTCGCTGACATCCCCGATGCCAATTTGCCGGAAATCGTCCGACCATCCGCCTTTGCGAGGGGCGCGGCCCGCCGTAGCAACGTCCGCACACGATCGCTGGACGGCTCAAATATCCGCTGCTGCAACGCGATTCAAGTGAAGCTAGACATTTGAATGGTGTATGAATTCATGCCGATCACAGCGTTCATTAATTGAATTTACCGCAATTAACAACTGGTCTATCGAGCAACGTTTTACTGCAGATGAATTTCCATCGCGTGAATTTATCGAATAACTGTCGGAAGCGTCGCGAACAAATTGAGCGCGCGTAAAAGAGGGTCTGACCCGTCAGCGCCCGGCCCGCAGCGGTGCGCGCAGATCGGCGGCCGAGTCGACGTTGGTCAGCCAGCGGGACTCGGGTATGACGATTCGTTGCGCATCGACCCGGTCGACCAATGCGCGCATGTTCCGCTCCCCGGCGGCTATCAACGCGTCGGCCTGTGCGGCCAGCTCGGTCCGGTACACCGCGGCCAGGTAGTGATCGCGACCGTCCCACGGCAACACGACATCGGCATCCAATTCGACGGCCCGGCCTTCGAGCAGATCGATCAGATCGGCGCTAAGGAACGGCATATCGGCGGCGCACAGAAACGCCCGCTTGGCACCGGCCTCGGCGGCGGCATGTAATCCGCGGGCGGTGGCGAGCAGCGGACCCAGTCCACGCACGTCGTCGCGCACCACGCGCGCCTGCAGTTTCGGCAGGGCTTGTCCCGGCGCTGCGACGACGAAAACCGGCTGACACCGCTCCCCGACGACGCTGACCACTTGCTCGACCATTGTGGTGGGCGGTTCGGAGCCGTCTTTGGAGCCGAGAAGATCGGCGGGCACCGGCATGGTGGCCTTGTCCCGGCCCATCCGTAACGACGCTCCCCCGGCCAACACCACACCGGCCAACGAAGCCGGCTCAGCCACGGGTGTCATCTCAGTTCACAGTCCAGGTGTCGCGCCCGTGCAACAGCGACTGCAACGCGGCGCGGTCGGCCAGCTTGGACTCCTGCGCGGCGCGGACCTGTGCCCGGGCCGCGTCATCGTAGCTGGGCCGATTGACCTGACGGAAGATGCCCATCACGGTGTGCTCGAGGTTCTGCTCGGATAGCCGCGAGAGCGCGAACGCGTAAGCGGAATCGGCGGCGTGCGCGTCGTGCACCACGATCTCGTCGACGCTGACGTCGGCGGTCTTGGCCACTTCGAGCCCGTACCCGGACCGCACCACGCAGTATTCGCGGTTGGCGCCGAAGATGACCGGGTCACCGTGGCGGATGTTGATCACCCGTTCCTCGGCACCCTCTTTGCGCAGCGCGTCGAACGAGCCGTCGTTGAAAATCGGGCAGTCCTGCAGGATCTCGACCAGCGCGGACCCGCGATGCTGCGCCGCGGCCCGCAAAACCTCGGTCAGTCCGTTGCGGTCGGAGTCTAGCGCGCGGCCGACGAAGCTCGCCTCGGCGCCGAGCGCCAGCGATACCGGGTTGAAAGGCTGGTCGAGTGATCCCATCGGCGTCGACTTGGTGACCTTGCCGACCTCGGATGTCGGCGAGTACTGACCCTTGGTGAGGCCGTAGATCCGGTTGTTGAAAAGCAGGATAGTCACGTTGACGTTGCGGCGCAGGGCGTGGATCAGATGGTTGCCGCCGATCGACAGCGCGTCCCCGTCGCCGGTAACCACCCAGACCGACAGGTCCTCACGCGCCAGCGCCAGACCCGTCGCGATCGCCGGCGCACGGCCGTGGATCGAGTGCAGGCCATAGGTTTCCAGGTAGTAGGGGAACCGGCTCGAGCAGCCGATACCGCTGACGAAGACGATGTTCTCGCGGCGCAGTCCAAGCTCGGGCAGGAAGTTCCGAATCGTGTTGAGGATGACGTAGTCGCCGCAACCGGGGCACCAACGGACCTCTTGGTCACTGGTGAGGTCCTTGGCCTTCTGCGGTTGGTCGGTGGTGGGCACACCGTAGTTCTTGGACAGCACGTCCGGCAGCCCGAGATCCACGCCCGCGCCGATCAGGTCAGTCATCAGTTAGCTCCCGCTCCGACCGTGGCCGCCGCCAATCTCGCGACCATCGTCTTGTCTTGCTCGATTTCGGCCAGTGTGCCGCCTAGCGCGGCGCGGATGAGGCGCCCCACCTCGTCGGCCAGGAACGCAACGCCCTGGACCTTGGTAACCGATTGGACGTCGACCAAGTACTTGCCGCGCAGCAGCAGCGCCAGTTGGCCCAAGTTCATCTCGGGTGCCACCACCTGCGGGTAACGCCGCAGTACCTCGCCCAGGTTGGCCGGGAATGGTCTGAGGTACCGCAGATGGGCATGCGCAACCTTGACGCCGTTGCGTCGCGCACGTCGGCACGCCTCTCCGATCGGACCGTAGGAACTGCCCCACCCGATCAGCAGCAGTTCGGCGTCTCCGGTCGGATCGTCGACTTCCAGGTCGGGAACGGAGATGCCGTCGATCTTGGCCTGGCGCAACCGCACCATGAGGTCGTGATTGGCCGGCTCGTAGGAGATTTCGCCCGAACCGTTCGCGGCTTCCAACCCGCCGATGCGGTGTTCTAGACCGGGAGTACCCGGTACGGCGAATTGCCGAGCGAGGGTGTCTGGGTCGCGAGCATACGGCTGGAACGGCTCGTCGGGCTTGGCGAAGACGTGGTTAATGGGCTCCAGCGTGTCGACGTCCGGGATTCGCCACGGCTCTGAGCCATTGGCAATTGCCCCGTCCGACAACACAATTACCGGGGTGTGATAGGACACCGCGATGCGCACCGCCTCCAGGGCGGTCTCAAAGCAGTCCGACGGCGACCGCGGCGCTAGCACCGCCACCGGCGATTCCCCATTGCGGCCGTACAGCGCCTGCAGCAAGTCAGCCTGCTCGGTCTTGGTCGGCAGGCCGGTCGACGGACCGCCCCGCTGCACGTCGATGACAAGCAACGGCAGCTCGGTCATCACCGCCAGTCCAAGCGCTTCGGCCTTCAGCGACAGGCCGGGTCCCGACGTGCTGGTGACTCCGAGCGCGCCGCCATAAGCGGCGCCAATTGCAGCGCAGATCCCGCCGATCTCGTCTTCCGCCTGGAAGGTGATCACATTGAAGTTCTTGTGCTTGGAGAGCTCGTGCAGAATGTCCGATGCCGGCGTGATCGGATAACTGCCGAGGACGACCTGAATGTCGGCCAGCTGACCGGCGGCGACGATTCCGTAAGCCAACGCAGTGTTGCCGGAGATCTGCCGGTACTCACCTGCGGGCAGCTTCGCCGCCGAAACCTCGTAGGTGACGGCGAAGGCCTCGGTGGTTTCCCCATAGTTCCACCCCGCCTTGAGGGCCAGCACGTTGGCCTCGGCGACGTCGGGCTTGCGGGCGAACTTCTCCCTGATGAATTGCTCGCTGGTTTCGATCGGCCGCCCATACATCCACGACAACAGGCCCAGCGCGAACATGTTCTTGGCGCGCTGGCCGTCTTTCTTCGTCGCGCCGATGAGCTCGACGGCACCCAGCGTCAAGGTGGTCATCGGGACGGCCTCGACCTTGTAGTCGGACAGTTCGCCGGTTTCCAGCGGGTTGTCCTGGTAGCCGACTTTGGCCAGGTTGCGCTTGGTGAATTCGTCGGAGTTGGCGATCACCAGCCCGCCGAGGGGCAGGTCGGAGATGTTGGCCTTCAGTGCCGCCGGGTTCATCGCGACCAACACGTCGGGCCGGTCACCGGCGGTGAGGATGTCGTGGTCAGCGATTTGGATCTGGAACGACGAGACCCCCGGCAGCGTGCCCTGCGGCGCGCGGATCTCGGCCGGATAGTTCGGTTGGGTCGCCAGGTCGTTACCGAAAAGCGCCGCCTCGGAAGTGAACCGGTCGCCGGTGAGCTGCATGCCGTCGCCGGAGTCCCCGGCGAAACGGATGACGACTTTTTCCAGTTTTTCCCGTTCGGGCAGCGCGCCATTAGCTCGGTGTGAATCTGGGTGAGATTCTGACCTGGCTCCGTTGTCGTTCGGACCCACGTCCCCGCCTTCCATCGCTGTTCACCGCACGGGCACGTTGCGGCTACCGGTGCGCATCGTCTTCAGTGAACCCCGGCCGGGTTTATGTCACTGGCGGTACCGATTATTGCACTGTTCTTAGGGATTCAGTGACGCTGATACACACCGCCACGTTACCGCTAACTGCCTAAAATACGAGGTCAGACACACGCGATCGGTGGATCTTCGGACAAAGTGTGGTGTTCGTCACTTTTGCTGGCACGCGAACTCTAAGAATCGAAGCTACGCGCCGGTAACATTTGCTAGCGGCTTGCCCTAACCCCTCCCTCCCCCATTCGGGGGAGGCGCCGTCGCCGCGTCGTCGGCACGTTTCGCGGCATTCGGCCCGGTTTCGGGCATGGCGACCAAGTAGAGCGTCAACCCCGCCCCGGCCAGCGCGCCCAGCGAGATGAACGCCGCGTGGTAGCCAGCGACCACCACAATCCACCCGGCGACGATGTTCGACAGGGCCGCGCCGACTCCCCATGCCGTCGTCACTGCGCCCAGGCTGACGTTGAATCGCCCGGTCCCGTGCGTAAGCCGCGCGCCGTCAGGACGGCGAACGCGGCTCCTCAGCATCGCGCTACGCGCTCTGCATCGTCGCAGGGCTAGGCTGGATTGCCCGGCTCCTCAGCATCGCGCTACGCGCTCTGCATCGTCGCAG
>Ga0209040_10001315_pt1 | contig 19589 bp, 20 predicted proteins | sample BogFormECP12_OM3_FD_188240 | JGI IMG/M metagenome (GOLD analysis project Ga0209040, IMG submission 188240) | Bog forest soil microbial communities from Calvert Island, British Columbia, Canada - ECP12_OM3 (SPAdes) (version 2) | ecosystem: Environmental > Aquatic > Freshwater > Wetlands > Bog ...
TGCTGGCACGAGCTGTGACTGAATCGGCCTGAGCCGCTCGCTATGGTTGTGTCCGGCGCAAAACCCAGCAGCCATACGACAGACAACTGCCGGATTTAGGTTCCTTCTCCGGCCGAGGCTATCAGTTCGTCGGTGAAATCCGCGATGACCCGGCACGTCGGGCTCATGGGGATGGCGAGCGCGCGGCCACGTCGCGGCCTCAGGCGAGTGTGCCTCCAACAAACCTGCCGGGGCCGGTCTCCGAGCTGATCGGCCGGGACAAGGAGCTGAGCGAGATCGAGGATCTCGCGGCGAGCCACCGCCTCGTGACCCTCACTGGTGCTGGTGGCATCGGCAAGACACGTCTGGCGATGGCGGTGGCGCTTCGGCTCCTGCCGCAATTTGGCGATGGCGTATGGGTCGTGGATTTTTCGTCAGTGTGACAATCCCAGCCTGGTTCCGGCCACGATCGCCGTGGCGGTCGGTGTGGATCCCGGCGGAACCGCCACGAGGCAACACGTGGCGCGAGTGCTTGCCGTCCGACCGCTGTTGCTGGTGCTCGACACCTGCGAGCACGTGGCCGGTGCCATGGCCGCCATGGCCGAGGAACTGCTGCGGGCCGGCGCGGCGGCGCATGTCATCGCCACCAGCCGCGAGCCCCTCCGCGCTGAGGGAGAAAGGATTTATCCTGTGCTTCCTCTCGCCGTACCGGCGGAAGATGCGCGCGATGACGACCTCCAGCAGTATGGCGCGGTGCGGCTGTTCGTCGAGCGGGCGCGAGCCGTTGAGCCGCATTTCGCGCCCGATCCACAGGACGCAGCAGTGATCGCGGCGATCTGCCGGCGGCTCGAGGGCATCCCGCTGGCGATCGAGCTGGCGGCCGCGCGGACCGGGGCACTCAGCGTCGAACAACTCCTTGCCCATCTCCACGATCGCTTCCACCTCTTGACCGGCGGGCGGCGGACGGCGTTGCCGCGCCATCAGACCCTGCGGGCAACGCTGGATTGGAGCTACGAGCTTCTGCTCGAGCCCGAGCGTGTGATTCTTCGCCGCCTGGCGATTTTCAGCGGTGCGTTCAGCCTGGAAGCGGCCAGCGCCGTGGCGGCGTGCCCTGAGATCCCTCCAGCGCAGGTCGTCCAGGGCCTTTCCGATCTGGTCGCGAAGTCGCTCGTCGTCACCGAGAAGGATCATATTGCGCACTACCACCTGCTCGACACGACGCGCGCGTACGCGCTCGAAAAACTTGCTGAAAGCGGCGAAAGCGAGCTGCTGGCGCGTCGACATGCCGAGTATTACTGCGACCTCTTCGAACGGGCCGAAGCCGAGTCGGACACCCGACTGACAGCGGAATGGCTGGCCGATTACGGGCGAAAAATCGACAATTTGCGCGTAGCGCTCGACTGGGCCTTCTCGCCCATCGGCGATCCGTCGATCGGCGCCGCGCTGACGGCAGCCGCGGTTCCGTTGTGGATGCAATTGTCCCTGGTGGGAGAATGCCGCCGCCGTGCCGAGCAGGCTCTTGCTGCGATCGCGGCCGGCGTCGAGGTGGATGCACGCCGGGAAATGAAGCTTCATGCTGCCCTGGGCGCATCTTTGATATACACCGGCGGCGGCGGTCCCGACGCCGCCGAAGTCTGGAACAAGGCTCTGGAGATTGCGGAAAGCCTCGACGATGCCAAGTACCAGATGCTTTCGCTCTGGGGCCTGTGGGCGTTTCACGTCAACGGGGTCGAATATCACACCGCCCTGACCCTGGCCCGCAAGTTCTCTTCCTTGGCGGCGACCCGCCCTAACCCGAACGATCGGCTAATGGGCGAGCGGATGATTGGCATCTCGCACCACTTCCTGGGCGACCAAGCTAGAGCGCAACGCCACATCGAACGGGCGCTCCGTGATTTCGCTGCTCCCAACGACCAGCGTCAATTCGTTCGTCTCGAGCTCGATCCGCAGGTGACGGCACGTGTCCACCTTGCGCGAATCCTGTGGCTGCAAGGACTTCCGGAGCATGCAATGCGCGCAGCCGAGCAGAGCATCGAGGACGCGCGCAGGGCGCAGCACGCCATCTCGTTCAATTATGCTTTGCACCGCGGGGCATGTCCGGTCGCGCTATGGATCGGAGATCTGTCAGCGGCTGGCCAATACGCAGACATGTTGCTCGACCATGCGAAAAGGCATGCGCTAGGGCGCTGGCAGCTTTACGGCCGAGGCTATCAGGGAGCGGTTGCTATCAGACGCGGTGACATCGCCGCCGGATTGCGCCTGCTCAGAGCCTCCTTTGAGGAACTTGGCGAAACCGGAATAGTCGCTCCGCGCTTCATGCGGTTTACCGCAGTTTATATGGCCGAAGCTTTGGGACAAGCTGGCCAGATCTCCGACGGATTTGTCGTGATCGACGCAGCGATCGGGCGTGCCGAGCGCACCAAAGAACTTTGGGAATTGCCTGAATTGATGCGCACCAAGGGCGGGCTCTTGCTATTGCAAAGCACGTCCCGGGACCAAGTGGGTGCCGAGAGTTGCTTCTGCCAAGCGCTCGATGTGGCGTGCCGTCAAGGCGCGCTTTCCTGGGAACTGCGCGCGGCGACGAGCCTCGCTCGGCTGCTAAGGGATCAGGGCCGTCCCGCCGAAGGCAAGGAGCTCCTTCAGCCGATCTACGACCGGTTCACCGAGGGCTTTGATACGGCCGATCTCAGATCGGCGAAAGCACTTCTAGACGAGCTCCTGCAGGCCCAGAGCCCCGATGAGGCGCACCGACAATCGGTTTCCAAATGATTCGTTGAGTTTCTCGTGCGGCTTACTTACCGGCGAGACAATACCCATCCTCAGATAGTCTGACCGATGGCAGCCCAGGGGCATTGTCAGGTTAACCCAGCCTGGCCAATGGGAGCGGCCGGGGCGAGGATGGCGCGATGAAAAAGCCGCCGAACCCGTGCTACCGCCACCGCTTTCCGGCTGAACTTATCAGCCACGCGGTCTGGCTCTACCACGTCTTCAGCTTGAGCTTTCGGGACGTCGAACTGCTGCTGGCGGAACGCGGCGTGATCGTCTCCTACGAGAGCATCCGGCAGTGGTGCGTGAAGTTTGGCGCGAGCTTCGCCGGCAAGCTACGTCGGCGGCGGCCCCGGCCGGGCGACAAGTGGCACCTTGATGAAGTGTTCATTCGGATCCAGGGCGTGCTGCACTATCTCTGGCGCGCCGTCGACCAAGACGGCGTGGTGCTCGACATCTTGGTACAGAGCCGCCGCGATGCCGGGGCAGCGAAGCGCTTCTTCAAGCGGCTGCTGAAGGATTCACAGTATATGCCGCGCGTCCTCATCACCAACAAATTGGGCAGTTATGGTGTAGCGAAGCGCGAGCTTCTGCCTGATGTTGAACATCGGCAGAGCCACTATCTGAACAACCGGGCCGAGAACTCGCATCGACCAATCCGGCGTCGAGAACGGCAGACGCAGCGTTTCAAGTCGTCACGGCAGGCACAGCGCTTCCTGTCGGCCACGCGTTCATCTACGGACACTTCCGTCCACGACGTCACCGAATGCCAGCGGCCAGCTACCGGGCTTTGCGTGTCACGGCCTTCAAAATCTGGCAACAGGAGACGTGCGCTCGGATGGTGGCACAGTGATGTCGTGGTTCGCTGCTTTGGGGTCAAACGCGATCATGACCGCTTAACATCATGACCGCTTAAGTGACCGCTTAAGTTGACAATGCCCATCGCAGGCTGGCACCATCGACCAGCAGGTCGTCACCGTAGATGCTCCAAATGCCGTCGGCGGCGCGATGGGCGAGAGCGACCACGATCGGCAATGCAAGCACAAACTGAGCGAGCACCATAGCGGCTGGGGTAAACAACAGCCCCAGGGTCCCAGGGCTGTTCAACGCTCTATACAACTAAGCTGATAGGTTGAGTCCTCGCCGCAACACATTGCGCAAATCATGCCAGCAGTCCCAGGTGGTGGATTCCGGCGCGGCGAATTCTTCGAATCTATGCACGGCAACCAAACCGCCAGAAGGTTGCCATGCGATCGTTCGATCAGTTGCTCGGCTTGCTCAGCAATATCCCAGACCCGCGCCGGGCCGAGGGTAAGCTCTACAAGCTGCAACATGTCCTGCTGTTCTCGATCCTTGCTGTCGTCACCGGCGGCAATTCCTACCGTTCCATCGTGACCTTCATCAAAGTGCACCGCCGCCGATTGAACGCCGCCTTCGGTCTGCACTGGCGGCGCGCCCCCGCCCATACCTCTATTCGATACATCCTCCAAGGCCTTGATCCCCAGGCGGTCGAGCAGATTTTCCGCCAACACGCCGCTGGTCTGTGCGGCGCCATTACCGATCCGGTGCGACGTGTCATCGCGATCGATGGCAAGACGCTCAGACGAAGCTTCGACAATTTCACCGACCGCAAGGCGGCCCAGGTGCTGCACGCCTTCGACGTCGAAGCCGGTCTCGTCCTGGCGCACGTCGATATCGCGGAAAAGTCCAACGAAATCCCCGCCGCGCAGCAGTTGCTCGGCGAACTCCATGTCGCGCACAGCATCGTCACCCTCGATGCCATGCATTGCCAAAAAAAACCTTCGAAGCCGCCGCACAGGCGCAGGCTCGCCTCATCGTCCAACTGAAGGACAATCAGCCCTCGCTGTTGCAGAAAGTCGAAACCGCCTGCGCTTCCCAGCGGCCACTCAGCAGCGACACCTCGGTCTCCACCGGGCGCAACCGACACGAAACCAGGTCGGCCGACGTATTCAGCGCGACCCGCTCCGTTGCCGGAACCGAGTGGAAATCTCTCGTCAAATCTATCGTCCGCGTCAACCGCGAGGTCCTGCATCGAGATGCCAAGACCGGCCTGTGGAGCAGCACCTCCGAGGTCGCATACTACGTGGCCAATTCCGCCGTATCGGCGTGCCTCGCCGCCACCGCAATCCGGCACCACTGGAACGTAGAGAACACGCTGCACTACACTCGTGACGTCACTTTCCAGGAAGATCAATCCCGCATCCGACGTAACCCGGGTGTCTTCGCACGGCTACGCAGCTTCGCCTACAATGTGTTATGCCGTAACCGAACCAGCACCTTCAGTCAGGACAGATACGCCGCCGCTCTCGCTGGATTCAATGCCCTGGCCAACTGGTGCTTCAGTTGAGAGCATTGAACAGCCCTGCCCAGGGTCCCTAGCGGACCGGCGCGCGACAGCAGCAGGTAAAGCACTAACCCGACGACGACGGGCGGTAGACCAAGCAAGGCGTTGGCGAGAAGCACTAGACCGCGGCGGCCCGGGAAACGGAGGACCGCAAGCGCGCCACCGAGCGGCAGGCCGAGCAACGATGCGGCTACAGACGCGCCCAGGCTGACTCCGAGCGACAGGGTGATGACACGCAGCAAGCCGACGTCAAGTCCGAGCGCGAGATGGATGGCTCGTCGAAAGGTGTCGGAGAGATCAGCCACTGGCGGAATGCAGCTCTGAAGCGGGTACGGAACGATACACAGCGCTGTTACGTCGCCGCGCCTCGCGGCTTCGCCCGTACGCCCGAAGCCGGCTGACAACCAATGACCTCTGATGGGTGATCCATCGTTTGGTTGGCACGATCAGTGGTATCGTGTCTTACTGATTTGACGTACGGCGGCGACGAGCGTGTCTACATCGGCGCTTGTGTTGAACCTACCGAAGCTGACGCGCACAGTTCCTTCGGGGAAAGTTCCGATGGCTCGGTGCGCCGCCGGGGCACAATGCAGCCCAGTACGCACGGCAATTCCAAACGACTCATCGAGGATTGTCCCTGTTAAGGTGACGTCCGCCGCAAGCAGTCGGAACGAGAGAACGCCGGTGCAGGGGATCGGGTCGCAAAAAACACTGACGCCATCAACCTGCCGCAGTTGATCCACCAACGCCTGCGCGAGCAGCGCCTCATGTTTTGCGTTGACACTTACGCCTGCGGACCCGACGAAGCGGATTCCGGCGGCTAACCCAGCAATACCACCCAGGTTGATGGTACCCGCTTCGAGCCGCCACGGATAGTCCGTGGGCTGTTCAGGACGTTCCGACTGAAAGCCTGTACCGCCTTCGCGAAATGCTTCCACAGGCAAAGGAGCTGACAGAACCAACACTCCCGTACCCATAGGTCCGTAAAGTCCCTTGTGTCCTGGAGCTGCCAGAACGTCCACGCCCAATTCCTGCATGTCGATCTTCAGGTCTCCGGCACTCTGCGCCGCATCGAGAATAAGCAAACCACCCCGTTCGTGAGTGATCCCAGCAATTTCCTTGATCGGCGCGACGCACCCTGTGACGTTCGAGACGTGTGAGATGACAACGTAATCAACGCGATCGCGGCAAAGCTCGCGGAAATGGTCCAGGTCTATGCCGAACGTCTTGGTCGGTTTCACCACGCTTACCCGTGCACCACGGCAACCCAGTGTGTAAAGCGGTCGCGCGACGGAATTGTGCTCGAATGGTCCCGACACCACCCGGTCACCCGATTTGATCAACCCCTTCAATACCAGACACAGCGCGTCGGTGCAGTTCAGCGTGAAAATGACCCGTTCCGGTGCCGGCGCGTTGAACAGGCGGCAAACCTGTTGTCTGGTCTCGTCGACCAGGCGTTGCGCGTCAACCGACATCCGGTAAGAGCCACGACCCGGGTTGGCGCCGTGTTCGCGCATTGCCAGGTCGATCGCGCGATAGACCTCTTCGGGCTTCGGCCAGGTCGTCGCGGCGTTGTCCAGGTAGATCGTGCTCTTGGTCATGCAAATCAGCCCCCGATATATTTGCCGTAGAGGCTCAGTGCTACTTGGGGATCCGACGTACCGAAGACCATTGCGCGGCCATCATGGAAGACCACGACATCATGGCCGTCGGCGCGGAATTTGATGAGGAACGGATTCTCGCTGAGCGTGAAGATCCGGCTGAGAGTCTGGCGAAGCAACTCAAAATCCATGTTGAACGACGGAGGCGGTACGATCTGAACCGCGTCGCGACCGCAAAGAGAGGCTGTCGCAAGGCGACTCCCATGTTCGAGGAGATCAAATTTGCGTTGCACGCACACGGCGCAGTCGGCCACCCGGGTCATCGGTATGGCTGAGGAATCATTCTGCCACAGATCGACATAGTCCAGAGTCTTCGATACCGCATCAATCTTGCCGGCGGCGATCTTCAGGGCTTCCGAGCTCTGCCAGGCCGCGATCAAAGCCGGAACCGGTCCCAGCACGCCGACCGTTTCGCAACTCAATGGCGGCGTGGTGGCCTGGTCGACTTCCGGCAAAATACAGTTCAGGCACGCCGATATCCCGGGAACGATCGTCGCGGCGTGGCCATGGGTTCCCAGGCATGCGCCATAGATCCAAGGAATTCCGTGCTTGACGCACGCCTGGTTGACCAGCGCCCGGGTGTAAAAATTATCCAACCCATCCACGACAACGGTCGCTCCGGCTACGATACGATCGATATTTCCTGGGTTGATATCGTCAGTCAGGGGCTCGTACCGGATTGAAGAGTTAATCCGTCTGAGGTGTCGTGTCGCTGCTTCCGACTTTGGCAGCGATTGCGCGGCGTCATCCTCCTCGAACAAGCACTGCCGCTGCAGGTTGGTCCAATCAACGAAGTCCCTGTCCACCAGCCGCAATGTACCGATACCGGCGCGCGCCAATAGGTTCGCGCTGTTGCTACCGAGTGCGCCCAAACCGACCACGACCGCCGTGGCGCTTGAAATAGCACGCTGTCCGGCTTCGCCGATCTCCCTCAGCACTGTTTGGCGAGCATACCGAGGCTGCTTGGGTTCCGTTGCCATGCCGCCGCTCGCTACCTGTCAGTGCAGGAAAGGCACGGATCGACCGACGCCTGGATGAGTGAAATGTCGCCAAGTTGCTGCCCGATCGTCATCGCTTCGAGCGCTGGGATATTGACGAAGGACGGGGTGCGAATCTTGACGCGTGCCGGTGTTTTGCCGCCATCGGAGGCGACATAGTAGATGACCTCACCGCGTGGCGCCTCGGTGAGCGCCACGGCTTCGCCTGGCGGGATATCGGGCATCCCCTCGAAAGCGCGTAATGGTCCCGACGGCATATTACGCAACGCTTCGGCAACGATGCGGATGCTCTCGAGCAATTCGAGGGCTCTGACAACGACCCGCGCGCGGACGTCGCCTTCCTGCCGGGTCACGATCTTAAACCCGAGTTCCTGATAAGCCAGGTAGGGATGATCGACGCGAACATCAGTAGCCACGCCGGACGCGCGCGCGACCGGCCCGACCACACCCCACTCGATCGCCTGCTCCTTGGTCAACGGGCCGACGCCGCTCATTCGTCCCCTCGCGGTGGCATTGTTCATGAAGGCGGGCACCACATCGTTCTCGATGGGGGCGGCCATCGCCTGCACCGTGGCGATGACGGAGTTTAGATCGGCGATATCGCGGTTGACGCCGCCGATGCGGTTCATGCCGTAATTCACCCGATTGCCGGAGATGGTTTCCAGCAGATCCATGACCTGCTCTCGCAACGTGTAGATTTCCATGAACAGCGTCTGGAAACCCATATATTCCGCCGCCAGTCCGGCCCACAGAAGATGCGAGTGCAGACGCTCCAATTCGGATATGATCGTTCTGATGTATTGGGCGCGTGCTGGCACTTCTATGCCGGCGATCCGCTCCGCGGCACGGCAGAACGTCATGGCATGCACGTTCGAGCAAATGCCGCAGACGCGCTCGATTAAGGTGACGTCAGGGACCCATTCGCGTCTCTGGGCCAACAGCTCGATCGCGCGGAAGCTGAAGCCGACGTCGACGCTGACCTGCTGAACCGTTTCCGCCACGCACCGGACGTTGACCTTGTACGCCTCTTCGAGTGCCGGGTGGTACGGGCCGATTGGGATCGTGTACGGCATGGCACCTCACCTATTGCTTTTCTGGGACAGTGGAACCGGGTTCCGGATCGCGGAAGAACCCGTCTTTCAGCGACGCGGGACGCAGTAGCGGAACAAGGTTCGGATGACCGACGAAATTGACGGCGAAGAAGTCATGGATTTCGCGCTCTATCCAGGACGCCGGACGAAGCATCGGGGCCAGCGATGGAATTGCTCCATTGCGGGTAACGGTCTTGAAGTTGATCACCTCGTGACCCCGCACATAGTGGTAGATGATCGTGGTCTCGCCATTCTTCTGGGCCAATCCGGTCATGGTCACCAGGCGGCAGCCGATTGCCACCATCTCGCGCGCCATGGCCTCGACGTCGAGTTGTGGCGCCAACATCCACAGACCATCGCGGCGCTCTTCAACCGGCGCGGCGCCGGGAACCGCCGACAGCTTCGCGATGAGCTCGGCACGTGGCATCTCGCGGTCACGCTCCTCCATGTTTGCCACCCGGATGCAAAAAGGCGTCACGAATATGCCCGCTGGCCGCCTTACGCCGGCAGTCGTCGCACAGCATGCGCTGCTCGGTTTCCAGGTCGGTAAGAGACGCGCCGTAGACCTGCTCAAGGGCGGCTTCCGGTATCGGAATGATCGGGCGGCCACAGCCCGCGCAAGGGTGATAGAGGATTTCATGCGTGACGCGCAGCTTCGATTGGTCGCCGGTGACCGGCGGCAGCTTACCGTTATTGGTGATGGCGTGGGTCGGGCAGTATTGCACGCAAAGGCCGCAGAACGAGCATTGACCGGCAAAGAAGTTCCAGGTGATCCCGGCTTCGTGCGCATCACCGAACGAGATCGCGTTGGGCGCGCAAACATACGCACAAGCCCGGCAACCCGTGCACAAGCTCACATCTTGCTCGATCAGCCCGCGGAAGGGTGGCGGTCTCGGCGGCATATCCTTGAGGCGCCGCGTCCGCGAGCCATGTGCGAAGTTCCGCCAGACGATGTCGAGGATGCCCATCCTACGTTCCCCTAGCCGATGACCGCGACGACCATGGCCGCCGTGGCGGCCAACCCGCCCCAGAGCCAGTAGAACCGGAAGGCCCGCTTCACCGTGAGGCGCGCCGTTGTCGCGGCCACCAATGTAACCAGCGCGATCAGGCCAAGTCCGACCGCGAGATACAGCACCGCGTTTGCTATCGGATTGCTCAGGCGCGGCACGAATAGGACAAAGAACGTGTCGAACAACAGCACGACTTCCATAGCGTGGGATAATTCGAAAATAGCAAGCGGCGCGCTGTTGTATTCGATGTGCGCGCCGGCCACGATCTCCTGTTCCGCATTCGGAATCGAAAACGGATTGCTCTTGAGGCGGGCGGGGATCGCGACGAAAAACGCGATCACGGCCAGGCCGGTGACCAGACCATACGGGGCAGCTTGCAGGTCGCTGATGCGGAAACTGCCGACACTTTGCGCCAGGGCGATCACCGCTGCGAGCAACGGCAGGTTGTATGCGAGCGACATCACGGCCTCACGCATGGCGCTGACCTGGCCGTAGATTGATTTGCTTACATAACCCGCCATCACGTCGCAGATCACCGGAACTTCAAGCAAGTAAAGCAGTAGAACGATGTCGCCTGGGAACGAGCCAACGGTGTGTCCGGGTACCGGAACGATCATCAGGCCGAAACCGGTTGCCAGCAGCGACAGAAACGGCAGCATGTAGAACAAGGCCGGACTGACGCCCTGGGAAATCACGGTATCCTTGCCCAGGAGCTTCACGAAATCGAAGAACGGCTGGTAGAATGGCGGCCCCTTGCGGCCTTGCAGCCGGGCGATGAGCTTGCGCGCGATCCACAGATAGAAAAAGCCCAGAGCGGCCGCGCCGATTATGCCGGGCCACACCAGCATCTCGAAGGCGTATTGCCAGAACTCCATCAGCATGACTGCGCCTTTTTCTTCTGGTACGCCGTCTTGCCATCGGCCAACAGTTGCGCTGCCTGCGCGACGCCTTCAAGGATCAGTTGCGGTCGCGGCGGACAGCCGGATACCCAGACATCGACCGGGATGAAACTATCCAACGGACCATCGACCACTGGGCTGCCCGCGAAAACATTGCCGCTCGCTGGGCAGGAGCCGATCGCGACGACGGCCTTGGGGCCTGGCATCTGTGCATAGATGCTCATAACCGCCTCGCGCGAACGTCTGGTCATTGTACCGGTGACCACCAGAATGTCGGCGTGTTTGGGACTGCCTTGCCGCAGCATGCCGAGCTGCTCGCCGTCGTAGCGCGGGCTTACGCATGGCCCGATCTCGATATCGCATCCGTTGCACGAGCCGCTGTTCACCGTGTAGATCCACGGCGACTTGCGGCGGGAAATAGCGAGGAGCCTGGCGAAAAGGTTCATGCCGCGTCGCCCTCTATTGGACCATGGCCAGCAGGCCGGACACACCGGTCCCGGTCAGGACGTTCGGACAGCATCCCAACGACACAGCCAGGACGGCGAGGGCGGTCAACACACCCGGCGCCAGCCACTCTGGGCTTTCGGTGACAAGGACATTCCCCGATCCAAGCCAGGTGCGGTGAATGGCGCGCGCGTAACACAACAGATCCAGCGCCGCGACCGCGAGCAAAGCGGCGATGAGCGCGAAGCCGCCGAATTGCGTCGCGGCGCTGTAGATGCGCCAGTAGGCCACGAAGCCGAAGCCCGGCGGCACACCAATGAAGACCAGCGCCCCGATGATGAACGCGGCGCCCGCCAGTGGCAGGCGCGCGGCAAGCCCTCGCGTATCGAGAGTAACGGTCTGTCCGATCCGTGCCTCCGCCAGTCCGACCGCGCCAAAAAGAATGACTTTGGACAACGCGTGGTTGAGCATTCCTAGCCAGGCGCCCATCATGCCGGCGGGACCGCCGACGATCAGCCCGATGAGAAGAAAGCCAAGATCGGTGATGGTCGAGAAGGCCAGCATCCGCTTGAGTTCGGTCTGCGCGAGGGCGAGCAACGCTCCACCGAACATCGACAGGAGGGCAATGACCAGCCAGACCGGCGCGTATTCACCGAAGATCCATGGTGAAACCTCGCGCAGGGCAACCAGTTCGCCAAAGCTCGCGATGTCCACAACCGAAACGATCAGGACCGTTGTCATCGGTGGAGCGGAGGCGGCCACCGCCGGAAGCCAGAAGTAGAACGGAATCAGTCCGAGCTTCAAAGCGAACCCAATCACAAGCAAGCCGACCAGGAGCCTTTGCAGGGAAGCTGACGGGACGTTGGCTCCCGTGCCGATCAGAGCGAGCGCTATCGTCGTGCAAACGATCGCCGGAACGATCGAGTACAGGTATTTGCGTCCCGCCGCGATCGCTTCCGGGGTCCCATGCGACCAGACCAGCGCGACGGCGGCCAGTTCCGCCAGATCGAGGCAAATCGAGGCAGCCCAGGAAGCGGACGTTAGTTTGCCCGCGATGACGAGTACAACGATGGCAGACGCAAGCATCCACCACACGCGGCCACCTTGCGGAACAGAAACGGCATAGAGCCCGATCCCGAACGCCAGCAGGGTGAAAAATCCCGCGACAATCAGCTCCATGCGCGTTCTCCTGGAGCCGGCTGACGGCGCATTCGCGGGGACGCTTTCATAGCAACCACGTGCCGGCGAACACGGCCGCCGCCCACCCCAGGGCAACGGCTACCGGCCATCGCTCGACCTTGGCGCTCGCGAAACGCCCGACGCTTACGGAGCCCTCCCTTATCTCCCGCCAAACCAGGAACCAGAGAGGATCGGGATTCAGGGAATAGACCGGAGCGAACGCTTCCTCCGCCATTTCAGCGAAGTCGGCAGCGCCAAGTGTGTCACCTTCGGGCAGGTTTTCGCCACCGGTGAACACGGCCACCGGCTGTTGTCCCACCGGGGCGCGCACGAAATGATACGCGCCGACACCGAAAAGCGCCGCCAGCACCAGCCCCGCCGCCGCTCCGACCGTGACCCCTATCGTTCCGGAGTCGGTCAGAATACCCAACCATGTCGCCTGCACCTGCCACTCGAACCCGAGCGACCGCACCGCCGGTCCAATGACCGGCTGCATCAGTAATTGCGGAGCGAAACCGAAGACAACACAGAGCGCCCCGGTTATCCCCATCCCGGCCAGCATGGAAGGGGCGACCTCGTGGACTTCCCGCACACGGAGTTCGTGGTCCGCGACACCGTAGAACACGTTTACCGTCGCCTTCAGGAACGAAAAGGTCGTGAGGATACTGACGGCCCAGGCTACAACGACGACGACTTCCTGGCCGGCGCTGAGCGCCGAGTCGAACAGCAGCCACTTGGCGACGAAACCGTTGGTCAGTGGCACCCCAACGATCGCGGCGGCGGCGACAAGCCAAATCACTGTCGTTACCGGCATCCGCGCGCTGAGGCCGCCGAGCCTGGCCATATCTCGCGTTCCAGTAGCGCGCTGCACCGCACCCGCGCACATGAACAGCGTGCCCTTGAACAGTGCATGGCTGGCGGCATAAAACAGGCCCGCCGCGACACTGAGACTCGTGCCGAGCGCGAGACCCGTCACAACGTAACCAAGCTGACTCACCGTGTGGAAAGCGAGCAACCGCTTCAGATCGGTTTGCGCCATGGCGAACACGACGCCGACCAGCATTGTCAGGCAACCAATCACCAGCAACAGATTGCCCGACGTGGCATGCCACGGCCCGATCGAATACATGCGAGCAATGAGATAAGCCCCGGCCTTAACGTAGCAGGCTGAGTGGAGAAGCGCCGAAACCGGAGTCGGCGCGTTCATTGCCTCGGGAATCCAGGTGTGCAGCGGATACATCACCGACTTGGCCATTGCCGCGACGATCATCAGCAGGACAACGCCGCCGGAGAAAGCAGCTCCGACCTTCGGATCCATCCATAGGAAGGTTCCGGTTCCGACATAGAGAAGCATGATCGCGGCGAGCAATCCGTAGCCGGCGAGGTGAGTGATGATCAGCACCTTGCGCGACCCGTCGGCGGCGGCTTGTTCCTTGTACCAGAACCCGACCAGGAAATAGGAGCACAGGCCGATGAGTTCCCAGGCGATATATGCGATCAGCAGGTTGGCCGAACACACCAGCATCACGAAACCGGCGATGAACAGCAGCATCAGCACATAGAAACGGGTGATGCCTTCCTGCTCCTCTTCCATGTATCCGACGGAATAGAGCAGAATTGTCGAACCCATGCCGGTACCCATCAGCATGAAAAGAATGCTGAGGCCGTCGACATGATAAGTGAGTGGTATGCCAGCGTCCCAATCGAACAATGTCGCCGTGAAAACCTCACCATGAATGATACCAGGCATCATCGCCAGCACCGCCGTGAGGGCGATGACGGCGGCCAGAAATGCCAGCCAGCCCTTGAGCGCTCGCGACAGGATTCGTGCCAGAGCGATTTCCAGCAGCGCGCCCGCGAACAAAACGCCGGTCGGTACGAAGATTGGGCCGACCATGAGCGCCGCCCCTTATCCGCCGCCGACCGGCGGAAAGATCACGACAGTATCATCCGGAGCCAGCGGCGTATCGAAACGCCGCATTTGGCGTACGTCGCGCCCGTTGACGAGAATGATGACGAGATTCCACAAAGCGCCGTCCTTCATCACCCATCGCTCGAACGCGTGTCCGTACTTCGTCACCAGGTCGCGCATCAGATCCCCGACCGTCGCCTCAGGTTGGTGCCATTCTTCCTCTCGTTTGCCGGTGACGTCCCGGAGGAGCGCGAAGTATTGAACTTTCATCGCCGTCTTCGCACCCCCGATGTTGCAGACCTACGCTGCCAAGCCCAGTTCCCCAAGTTTCACCGAGGTGGGGACCCCGTTCTCGTCCCAGCCGCGGAGTTCATAATAAACCGGCAGCATTTCCGGCAGCCGGCTCACCATGCCCTTCGACGGGCCAGTCTTGATCGGCTCATGCAAGAGCCGCGGCGGCAGCGAATCATCCTTCGTGGTAAGTCCGGCAGCGAGGTTCCATTGCCGCTCGAGGTTAAAGATGCGATCGCCGCATCTGAGGAAACCCTCGGCCGTGTACGCGACGCCTGTGATCGCGCTGAGCATTTCGGCGAATTCATCCGCGCCGATCCCAAATGTTGTGAACAGGCATGCGCCCGTGGCGTCGAGCGCAGCGGTCAGATTCTGAAATAGAATCACCAGGGCTGGCTTGCCGTCAATCGTATCCTTGTCAACTTTCATCGGAGTGCCAAGTACCTCCGGCGATATCGTGTAGCCGCGGACATGCGCGGCACCGCAGTTCGCCGTGGCATAGTTCAGGCCAATGCCCTGGATCCCCCGTGCGTCATAGGCAGGAATCTCCTGCTTCTTGACCGTCATCGACAATTCCGGGTGGCCGTACGAGTCGGCGAGCCGATATGATCCGAGCGCCAGTTTCTTGCCGAAGCCTTCACCGACGCAGGTAAGCCGCGTGACCTCGACCATCGCCTCGGCATTACCCCACTCAAGTGCAATACCGCCGGTATCCTCTCGAGTGATCAGACCTTTCTCATAGAGTTCCATCGCACAGGCAACGGTTGCCGCCATGGTGATGGTGTCCAGGCCGTGCTCATTGCAGAGGTAATTGGCTTTGGTAACTGCATCGAGATTGTCGATAAAGCAGTCGCCGCCAAATCCCCAGGAAGTTTCATACTCGGGTCCCTCGCCCTCGCCCGCGTATTGCTTGTTGGTGACCTTGGTGACGCGGCCGCACGAGATGATGCAGGAGAAGCAACCTTTCGGCCGTTGCAGCAGTGTGGCGGCCAGCGTCTCGCCACCGAGCTTATCGGCGCCGGCGAATTGCCCGTCCTGGAAGTTCTTGGTCGGATAAGCACCGATCTGATTGAGGATGTTGGTGAGAACGTCGGTGCCGTAGAGGCGCAGGCCGGTCCCGCCGACCGGGTGCTTCTGGATCTTGTCGCGTGCTTTCATGACAGCGAGTTCAAAGCTTTTGGGATCTGCGCAGGTTACCGCGCCTGTACCGACGACCGCGACCGCCTTCAGATTCTTCGATCCCATGACCGCGCCGGTGCCACTCCGGCCAGCGGCGCGGTGAAGATCATTCATGATGCAGGCGAACAACACCTTGTTCTCGCCGGCCTGGCCAATGCAGGCGATTTTGGCGTCGTCATCGGTCTCTGCGCGGATGGCATCCGAGGTTTCAGGCACGTTCTTACCCCACAGATGCGAGGCATCGCGAAGCTCGACGGTTTGGTCCTTGATCCACAGATAAACCGGCTTCGGTGCCGCGCCCTCGAAGATCAGGATGTCATATCCGGCGAATTTCAGTTCGGGTCCCCAGACGCCACCCGAGTTCGCCGAGGCGATGGCACCAGTGAGCGCTCCTTTGGTCACCACGGTGTAGCGGCCAGCGGAAGGGGCATATGAACCGGTCAAGGGACCAGGCGCGAAGATCAGCTTGTTCTCTGGCGACAGCGGATCGACCTTTGGATCGACCTCATCGGTCATGATCTTCGTGCCGAGACCGCGCGCGCCGAGATAATCCTTGGCCAGCCCAGGATCCAAAGCTTCCGTCGAAATCTTACCGGTCGACAAATTCACACGAAGGACTTTTCCGATCCACCCGTACATGGCCCTACTCCGAGAAAGCGTCCTTGAATTTCTGCGAGAACGCACGCTTGCGCGTCCGTGTCGCCACCAGGTCGTCCACCCATTCGATCGCGTGGTTTGGGCAGAATTTCGCGCATGCGGGATCGCCGCCGCAGTAGTCGCATTTGAGGACTTTATGGGTCAGCTCATCCCATATCGCGTTGCCGAACGGACAGGCCTGGACGCACATTTTGCAGCCGATGCATTTGGCTTCGTCGAGATCTACCCAGCCGCTGTCAGGATCGCGGGTCAGCGCATGCGGGGTACAAACCGTGATGCACGGCGCGTCCCGACAATGCTGACACATCATCGGCACCGAAAAGCCTTCGCGCTCCCAGGTATAGACGTGCACCCGGGTCGCATCGGGACGAAACACGCCCTCATGCGCCATCGAGCACGCAAGCTCGCAATTGTGGCACCCGGTGCATTTGTCCGCGTTGATCATCAGCATCTTGGCCATTGGTGCTCCCCGCTCCTGAATCCCGTCTGCTAAGCGTCACCATCCGTTGGGTTGACCGTGCGTCGCTCTTGGTCGGCTGACCCAACAGGCTCGGTCCGGGCAATCGTCGCCGTCACGCATGGTCGTCTGCCTTGCTTATTCTGGATCATAGACTTCTCGAAGACAAATAATCCAGTGTCCCCGAAATAGGGGCAATTTCGAGTGGATCTGCGTGCAGTCCTTGGTCGTGATCGTGGCCATTGAATCGGCACCTCGGCATCGGCACTCGGCGACATGTTCGGGCAGGCTGTCAGAGCCGAACCGCACAAAGCGGATCAGTACGCAAGATCATAGGAGGACGCATCAACACCAAAGACGCTGAATGCCGTTTGCCCCGGCTTGAAGCGCACTCAGTCGATCTTGCGTATTGACAGATCCCTGCAGTCCATCGTGTCAGCCGACGCAGAAATTGCTCAAGTCGGCGACTGGTCGAACCGGAACCACTGAACGATCACGGTATGATTGCTGCACGGTGACGGGCCGGTTATGTTGCCAATGTTAGCAACAAGCCAGCCGTCAAATCGAACCTGACCATCGACAGTGCCAGTCCTTCCTGAACCGCCAATCTCCTTGCCGTCCAAATGAAATTTGTTATCGGCGGCGAGGGAGCCGGAAACGCGGAACACGTTCTTCATGTCGTCCGTCGCAATAAATCCGGAAAGTGTGTTGTTCGACCCGACAACCACGTGCCAGTCCAACGATGGACAGCCGCCGCTTGGCCGCGAGTGAAACGAATACAGCCTCCCGCCGGCAGTGTTGTCGGGCTGCGCGAGAGCGGTGCCCAAGCCAGCGCCTGAAAGCAGCGTGCCCGCCGCGATAGCAGCGCATACTCTTGCAGAGATCATGGTGATCATCCCTTCTTAAACCTCAGCAGTGCGAGGCGTCGCACGGGAGCCGCTCGCTGGCATTGATCTAGATCAACGACTATCCACCGAAAATGCGGGAATGAGGAGGGGCATGTTTTTGCCGCAAGTACGGCGTACCAGCTTCGATGCATGAACTGGCACTGAGCGGGAGTATCACCGATCTGGTGGTGGAGTGCGCCCGACGGGAGCGCCTCACCCGTGTCTCGCGTGTGGTGGTCGAAATCGGGGTCGCGGCCGCCGTCGATCCCGGGGCGCTGCTGTTCTGCTTCCCCATCACGGCGGCCGAAACGGTGGCGGCCGGGGCGAAGTTGGTCATCAACCGGATAGCCCTGCGGGTCCGGTGTAATTCCTGCGATACGGAGTACGCGCCGCAAGCCCTGGTCGCGACCTGCCCAGAGTACGGCAGCTTCGCGCGCGAAATCCTCGCTGGCCGCGAAATGCGCGTCGTATCATTTGACGGAGAATGGCAGCACCAGATGCATGATTTTTCGAGGTTTCCGGGCGCCATCCTGATGACCACCAATTGCCTGATGCCGCCGCTGCCCAGTTACCGCAACCGCGTCTTTACCACCGGTGTGGTCGGCTTCCCCGGCCTGGTCCAACTCGCCAACGGACAGTTCGAGCCGCTCATCGAGGCCGCCCTGGCCGCGCCCGGCTTCACCGACGATGTGGAGACCAGCCGCCACACTGTGGGCTTCGGCCACAACGCGATGCTCGGCGTCGCTGACAAGGTGATCGAGGCGGTCAAGAGCGGCGCACTCAAGCGCCTGGTGTTGATCGGCGGCTGCGACGGCACCACCACGGGCCGCAGCTACTACTCCGACCTCGCCCAGGCGCTGCCGGCCGACTGGGCGGTGCTGACGTTGGGCTGTGGCAAGTTCCGCGTACTGGGCCACGTCCACGGCAGCATCGGCGAATTGCCACGGCTGTTGGACATGGGTCAGTGCAACGACTCCTATTCCGCCATCAAGGTGGCCGGCGCGCTGGCGCAGACGCTCGGTGTGGGCGTGAACGACCTGCCGCTGCACATCGTGTTGTCGTGGTTCGAGCAGAAGGCGGTGGCTGTGCTGCTGGCGCTGCTGCATGTGGGGGTGAAGAACATCCGCATCGGGCCGCGCCTACCGGCGGCAATCACGCCAGCGGTACTGCAGGTCCTGGTGGAGAAGTTCAACATCATGCCGATCAAGAACGTCGCCGACGACATGCGCGCCATGGCGGCGTGACGGAGCGACGCGGGCGGGCCGTAGCCGAGCCGGATGGCTTATCAACGCGGCTCGGCTGCCGGGGCGTGGTAACGATTTACGTCGATCTCGCCGGCGCGGCGTCGCATGGCATGGCGTCGTACCGTGCCTGCATCCGCAACAGCATATCCATGTCCACGCCGAACGCCTTCTCAATCCTGAGTAGTCGAACGAACGTTCGGATGGCCTGGCAGGTATGGTCGCCTTGTCAAGGATTGGGAATGCCTCAACCGCAAAGCCCGCGCATTTGTTCTGCTCGGGTCCGTTCGGCTAATCCTGCGAAAGCCAGGCAGGTAACGGGATGATCCCGGACAGACTCTCAGCAGATCCGGGGGAGCTGCTCTCCGGACAGCCAATCGACGATGCGCCCGCCGCCGAAGCTGGTGGTCATCTGCACGAAGCGCTCGTCGTCCTCGACCACCACGCCGATAATCGCCGCGTCCCGCCCCAACGGATGGGCGCGCATGGCGGCAAGCAGAGCATCGGCACCCTCCGGCGCCACGACCGCGATCAGCTTGCCCTCGTTGGCCACGAACAGCGGATCAAGGCCAA
>Ga0209040_10001316_pt1 | contig 19587 bp, 17 predicted proteins | sample BogFormECP12_OM3_FD_188240 | JGI IMG/M metagenome (GOLD analysis project Ga0209040, IMG submission 188240) | Bog forest soil microbial communities from Calvert Island, British Columbia, Canada - ECP12_OM3 (SPAdes) (version 2) | ecosystem: Environmental > Aquatic > Freshwater > Wetlands > Bog ...
GTGCAGCGGGTCGCCGCCATCAGTCAAGCTACTTGAGCAAACGCGACATTCGCCGGTCGGCCAGCACCTTGCCGCCGGTCTGACAGGTCGGGCAGTACTGAAACGACTTGTCGGCGAACGACACTTCCCGCACGGTGTCGCCGCATACCGGACACGGCAAGCCGGTGCGCGCATGCACCCGCAAACCGGAGCGCTTCTCCCCCTTTAACGTGGCGGCCTGCTGACCGACCGAGCGGCTCACGGCGTCGGTCAGCACCGACACCATCGCGTCGTGCAATGCGACCAGCTGTCCGTCTGCGATTTTCCCGGCCGTGGCGAACGGCGAAATCTTGGCGACGTGCAGGATCTCGTCGCTGTAGGCATTGCCGATGCCGGCGATCACTTTTTGGTCGGTGATGACGGACTTGATCCGCCCGGTGTTTCCGGCCAGCAGATCGGCCAAGTCGTCGACGCTGAGTTGCAGCGCGTCCGGCCCGAGCGCGGCGATGCCGGGTACCTGCATCGGGTCGTCGACGAGCCACACCGCCAGCCGCTTCTGGGTGCCCGTCTCGGTGAGGTCGAAGCCCGGCGCCTCCCCAGGAGTGCCCAGATGAACGCGCAGCGCAATCGGGCCTTTGCCGGGTCGCAGCGGCGCGGCGGCCAGCTTGTCCGACCACCGCAGCCAGCCGGCCCGGGATAGGTGGGTAATCAAGATCAACTCGCCTGCCCGCAACCCAAGATATTTGCCCCACCGGTCGGCGCCGGTAACGGTCAAACCGTGCAGCGCGTTGATCGGCGGGTCGAAGGTTTTGAGCACCGAGAACGCGACGACGTCGACGCGCCCGATAGCCCTGCCGACGGCGTGGCGGCGCAGGTGGTCGGCCAGCGCTTCGACTTCGGGCAGTTCAGGCATGCATCCAGTGTGCCGGTCAGCGCCGAGCTGTGCGCCTCGCGTCGCGAACCACCAGCGACAGCACCCAGCTGACGACCGACAACACGATCGCGGCCCAGATCGCGGTCCACCAGAAGTGGTCGATGGCCAGGCCCCAATGGGTGGTGTGAGCGGTGATCCACGCGGTGATCCACAGCATCAGCGCGTTGATGACGATGTGGATCAGGCCCAGGGTAAGGATGTATAGCGGGATCGACAGGATCTGCACGATCGGTTTGATGAACGCGTTGACCAGACCAAAGATCACCGCGACGACGAAGATGATGCCGACCCTCTGCAACCTGGTGTCGCCGCCGACGAAGCTAAGCCCATGGACGACGAGGGTGACCACCCAGAGTGCGAACCCCGTCAACGCGGCGCGAATGAGAAATGGTCCCATGGGGCTGAACCTACTCCGCGGATCGCAATAAATAGGTGTCCATAATCCAACCGTGACCTGCACGGGCGTCGGCCCGCAACGCGGCGATGCGCTCCCCAACCTCGCCGATCGTGCCGGCGACGAGCAGCTCGTCGTCGGTGCCGAGGTAGGCGCCCCACCAGATCCGTGTCTCGGGCGGGCAACTTCGAAACGAGCACTCGCCGTCGAGCATGACGACCGCCGAGCCGGATAGGCCGCGGGCGCGAAGCTGGCGGCCGGTGGTGATCAGCACCGGTTCGCCGACGTCGTTGAGCGGGATGCGGTGCCGTGCCGTCAGTGCCTGGATGGCGGTGATGCCCGGGATGACGTCGTAGCTGACGTCGATTTCTGCGGCGACGGCATCGAGGATGCGCAGCGTGCTGTCGTACAGCGACGGGTCCCCCCAGGCCAGGAAGGCACCCACACCGTCGGGACCGAGTTCGGTGGCAATGGCCGTCGCCCAGATCCGGGCGCGCGCCGCGTGCCAGTCGGACACCGCCTCCCGGTAATCGGCGTCAGTTGAGCGCCGCGGATCGGGCAACTCGACGAAGCGGTAGCCGGGCTCGCGGATGAACCGCGCGCAGATGTCCCGGCGCAGCCCAATCAGGTCGCTTTTGGCTTCGCCCTTGTCCATCGCGAAGAAAACCCGGGTCTTGTTGAGTGCCTCAATCGCCTGGACGGTCACATACTCGGGGTCTCCCGCACCGATGCCGATGACGTGGATGTGCCGAGTCGCCATGCCCGCAAAGCCTAGTAAGAACATCGAGGCCGGCTGCGGTGACTGGCAGGCGGGCGGCAGTCTGCCTACGCTTCCGCCATGCCGCGGCAACTGCATGTCGACACCGTTGGTGTGCAGGCGATGGCCAGCAGCTGGGGAACTTCAGCCGGCGAACTAACCGAAACCGTGGTCCCGATCGGATTCGGTTTGTCGTGTCAGCCCAGCGCAGCTGCCGTCAAGGCAGTACATGCCGACGTCACAGCGTTCACAACGGCGCTAGCCAATCGTGTGAGTGCCCGTGCAGCCCACGTTAGCGACGCCAACACCGAAGCCGACTCGGCCCAAGAGTTGGCCGCCGTGACCGGCGTGTAACGATGTCGGCGATCGCAGGCTTCGTTGGCCTCTCGCAACTGTTGGCCTGGCCCACCGAACACCTCACCGAGGCAGCCGATCACTGGGAAGCCATCGGCGGGCGCAGCTACGGGGTCGCCAACAAGGTCTGGCACGACGCGCTCTCGATCGACTGGCACGGTGAGGCCGCCGACACGCTGCGCACCGCGACGCACACCGACATGCTGACCACCAGCGCAGCAGCCGACAAGCTACACGCCGCAGCCAAAGTTGCCCGCAGCGGAGCCTCAGACCTCTACACCGCCCGCGCCCGAATGGGATACGCAGTAGACGACGCCCGCACCACAGGATTCGACGTCGCGGAAGACCTCTCGATCACCGACCGCTTTAGCGGTGGATCGCCCGTGCAGCGGGCCGCCCGGGAAGCCCAAGCAGAAACCCTTGTCGGCAACATCCGCCAACGCGCCGCCCTATTCGTGGGCCTCGATCACCAGGTCGCTGGCAAAATCACCGCCGCCGTAGCCGGAATCCGCGACACATTCCCGCAGAACCCAACCTTCGGCGCGCCGCCAAGCGACAACCGACTCCACGCCGTCGACAACCACACCTTCAAACAAGACCCGCCGCGAGAACCGCCCTACCCGGCGAATCAGGTGATCGCCGAGGCTACGGACCTAGATGGGAACCGCGTCCTGCTTCGGCGCGGTTACTACGACGCACCCAGCGGTAAGGGGTTCGGGTGGGATAAAGCGTACTGGCGACATGGCGTGGTCAACATCAATGTGTTCAAAGATCTGATTTCACACGGTCGACCAGTCAGCAAGGAAGGGACAGTTCTCACTTATGAAGTCCCGATCAACCGTGACCACTGCACGAAAGGCCTACTCGGGATTGCCAACTGCCAGGACACCGGTGAGAGCGTGACAATGGTCATCAAAGTGGATACCAGGACGGGTAGTCCCGACGTACCCGACGGACTGCAGAAGGGAGTTATCACGATGTTTCCCCTCAAGGGGGGCAGCGGGGTGGTCGAATTGGGACCGAAGTGGACGTGGACTCCGCCGTGGGTGAACAACTATGTGCCCATCAACTGAGGCCACCGACGCCCAACGCGAGTTCGCCGCCGAGGTCCTGCGAAACCTTTTGCGTCACATCGACGATCAGAACGGGAAAGCACGCGACCAATTTCTCGTCTCGCATGCCTGGACCGACGGACCAATGATGTACCTGGTGTACACGGCCCCCCCAGCTGACAACACGTTGGGGCTCGTGCGCGACACCAGGGAGTCAAACATCAGCCCAGGTCCGTGGCTGTCTCTGGACGAGGCGGTTGTGTACTACTACATCACCGATTTGGAGGAGGGCGGGGCGCCATTTGGCGACTCACCAGAAACTATTGCCTGGTACGGCGACCGACAGGCCGGTCTTCCAGAGCGCCCGTCAGATATCCCCGCGGCGTATCGGTATACGCCATCTCCGGAAGCGCCCTCGCCAGAGTGCAGCCGAAAACCAGACCCGCCCGTGATCAACGAGCCACGCCGATACGCAGATCCATTCTGAGTGATCTGCACTGACGGGCGGGGCGCTCACCGGTAAGAACTAGTCGAAACCACCGGTATCCGGTACCACGGGTATTGACATCTTCGATGCATGCCCCTTACCGTCTGGATATAGCGCCGAGAAAGGGACGTCCGCCATGACCACTGCGGTGAAGCCGACTGGCCCTAGTCGTGAAGAGTTCGCCGAACGTCTGCTCAAGGGATCGGTCAAGAAGTCCTACGCCCCGGTTGTCGACATCGACTGGGACGCGCCGCTAGACCCAGACAAGTTCTATCTGCCGCCGAGAACCGTGTCGCTGTACGGCACGCCGATGTGGGATGAGATGACCCGCGCTCAGCGCATCGAGCTGTCCCGCCAGGAACTGGTGAACACCCTGTCCGCCGGTATCTGGTTCGAGAACATCTTGAATCAGGCGCTGTTGCGCAAGCTCATGCACACCGACCCCACCAGCCGGGCATCCCATTACGCGCTCACCGAGCTGGGCGACGAAACCCGTCACATGGTGATGTTCGGCAAGGCCATCGAACGGGTCGGCGCCAAGCCGGTACGCCCGCGGCTCTATCACCGGATGATCATCAACGCGCTGCCTTTCTTTTTTCGCGGCTCGGTGCTGTGGATGGCCGCGCTGATCGGCGAGGAGATCTTCGACTCGTTGCAGCGCCAGATGATGGACGATACCGAACTGCAACCGATCATCCAGCGGCTGATGCGAATTCACGTCACCGAAGAGGCCCGCCACATTCAGTTCGCCCGCGACGGACTGCGCAAGCGGGCACCGCAGATGCGCCGGCCGGAGCGGTGGTTCGTCGGCAACGTCAACGGCCTGGGTGGATGGTTCTTCCGCTACCTGTTCACCAACCCCGTGCCCTACGCGCGGGCGGGCCTGGACGCCCGGCAAGCCCGCAGGATCGCACGCAACAGCGCACATCGCCACGACGTCCAAGTGGCGGGCTTTGCTCCACTGGCCGCGTTTTTGACCGAGGTCGATCTAATGGGCCCGATCGCGCGACGCGGCTGGACGCGCACCAAATTCCTGTGATCGAACGCTGCCACGACGTCGTCATCGTCGGCGCCGGATCCGTCGCCACCGAGCTACTCGCCGCCAGCATCGAGGATTTCGTGATCTTTGACCGCGAAGTGATCAGCTCGGCGTTCGACGACGACACCGACACCTGGACGCTGACCACCGGCGACGGCGAGACATGCCGCGGCCGGGTAGTGGTCGCCTGTAAGTCCCCGTTTGTCCCGTGGACTCCGGATCTGTTCGGCCGCAGGGAGTTTCGCGGCGCCTCGTTTCACGCCGCGGTACCCGACCCCGATTTCGACCCGGCCGCTCAACGCGTCGCGGTGATCGGCGCCGACGCCGCCGCCGGACAGTTGATCGGCCGGCTGGCCAGATCGGGGGCCGCGGTCAAGGTTTTCCCGCTTCCGCCACGCCGGGTCATCCGGCCCGCCCGACGCGCCAGACACTACCTGCGCCGCCAGGCCGAGCTGGTGGCATCGCCCATCGTCGAGATGACAGCGGCGGGCATCCGGACCGCCGACGGTGTCCACCAGGACGCCGACGCCATCGTCTACGGCACCGGGTTCAAGATCCCCGCCGGACTCCCGCAGGACACCCTGGTGGGTGCCCGCGGCGTGACCATCCAGCACGCTTGGACCGACGGCACGGAGCCCTACCTCGGGGTGGCGCTGCACGGCTTCCCGAATTACTTCATCGTTGACGGGCCGGAGTTCGAAGCGGCCATGCGCTACGTCGTTGAGTGCCTACAGCTTATGAAGGGGCACACTCGCATCGAGGTGCGCCGCAGCAGTCAACAGGTGTTCAACGAACGGGTCCACCTGGGCAGCTCGTCGCGTCGCCTGGTGGCATCGGCATTCGACTTGGTGTCGGCCGTCGGCGTGCAGGATGACATTTATGAAGGCCCGGCGACGGTGACGCTGGCCGATATCAGCCGAGAGGCGCGTGTCCGGATAACCGGACATATTGACCCGATCGATGGCCAGTATCACTGGCAGGGAACACTTTTCGGCCAATTCCCGGCAGACGTGCTGGCCCGGGGCCGGACAGTGACTCTGGTGGTAGGTGACCGTAGCGTCTCGGCGCGCATCACTGAAGAAACTCCGCAGAGCACGTATTCGATCGCCGGGGTGGGTGCGCCGCCCTTCGCGCTGGCAGACGTTGAAGTCGCCGCCGCGCCACAGTTTTGAGCCGCGAGACCAGCACGGAACTGCCGTCCTCCCTTGCCAGCCTGCGCAAGGCCCGCGAACTGGTGGCCGAATGGCTGCCGGCCTGGTCCCACGTCGAGCTAGTTCCGGTAGCGACGGTAGTTGTCAATGTGTTCGTCGCGAACGTGTTGCAACACAACGCCTGCACGCCCGTGCTGGTGCTCGAATCCGACGGTGAAGCGGTAACCATTTCGGGCAGGACGATAGCTCGATACCGGCGGCCCGCCATGAGGATCCTCACCTCGGCGGCGACCGGGTGTCGGGTCTGGCGATCGTCGCGTCGGTTTGCCGGGCGTGGGGCAGCACACCGATGCCGTCCGGAAAGACGGTGTGGGCAGTGCTCGGCCGGGAAAACCAGCTTTGATTAGCCGCTATTAACAGGCTCTAGTATTTGGTTCAGTATTTGTAGCTATTCGAGGGCAGGAGACGGTGTGCGGTTCAGCTACGCGGAGGCGATGACGGACTTCAGTTACTACATCCCGCTGGCGAAGGCCGCCGAGGCAGCCGGGTACGCCAGCATGACCATCCCCGACAGCGTCGCCTATCCGTTCGAGTCCGACTCCAAGTACCCGTACACGCCCGACGGAAACCGCGAATTCCTGGACGGCAAGGCGTTCATCGAGACGTTTGTGCTGACCGCCGCCCTGGGCGCGGTGACGACGACGTTGCGGTTCAACTTCTTCGTCCTCAAGCTTCCGATCCGGCCGCCGGCTCTGGTGGCCAAGCAGGCCGGTTCGCTGGCGGCGCTCATCGGCAACCGGGTGGGCCTCGGCGTCGGCACCAGCCCGTGGCCCGAGGACTACGAGTTGATGGGTGTTCCGTTCGCCAAGCGCGGCAAGCGAATTGACGAGTGCATCGAAATCATCCGCGGGCTGACCACCGGGGATTACTTCGAGTTCCACGGCGAGTTCTACGACATACCCAAGACCAAGATGACTCCCGCTCCGACACAGCCGATTCCAATTCTGATCGGCGGTCACGCCGACGCCGCGCTGCGGCGCGCGGCCCGTGCCGACGGCTGGATGCACGGCGGCGGCGACCCCGACGAGCTGGACGGGCTCATCAAAAGGGTCAAGCAGCTCCGCGAAGAAGAAGGAAGAACGGGACCCTTCGAGATCCACGTGATCTCCGTCGACGGCTTCACCCTCGACGGAGTCAAACGCCTCGAGGACAAGGGTGTCACCGACGTCATCGTGGGCTTCCGGATCCCCTACATCATGGGAACCGACACCGAGCCGCTCGACACCAAAATCCGCAACCTGGAGATGTTCGCCGAGAAGGTGATCGCCAAAGCCTAACGGCTACAGCGGATCCCACACCGGAGACCGCTTCTCCTGAAGGGCCTTGGCGGCTTCCAGCGGATTGTTGGTGAACCCGCTCAGGATCTGGGTGCGGTTCTCAATCTCCTTGGCGTGCCGCAGACTTGGCGCGTCCAGCGCGGTGTTGAGGCCGATTTTGGTCTGCCATACACCGTAGGCGTTGTTCTCGACGATCGAGCGGGCCATCTTCAGCGCGGCTGTCATCAGCTCATCCGGCGCCACCACCTCGTGCACCAGCCTGATCCGGTAGGCCTCGTCCGCGTCGATGATGCGGCCGGTCAACATCAACTCCCGCGCCACCCCGGCTCCGACGATCTTGGGCAGCAGATAGCTGGTGCCCATGTCCATCGACGAGAACCCCGCCTTGATGAAAACCGAACCGAACCGGGCTTGATCAGAGGCGATTCGGATGTCGCAGTGCAGCGCGAAGGCCAACCCGCCGCCGACCGCGGCGCCGTTGACCGCGGCGATCACCGGTATCGGCAGCTCGTAAAGCCGGGTGTACAGGTCGGCCAGCCGAACCTGGGCGTCGTAGCTGATCTTGAACGGCGGGCTGTGCGACGCGGTTTTCGGCGGTTTTGTCCAAGGCTCACCTTCACCACTCAGGTCGGCGCCGGCGCAGAATCCGCGGCCGGCACCGGTCAGAATCGCCGCCCGGAACTCGCCGGTGCCGAGCACATCCATGACGTCGTCCATGGCGTCCATCAGCGACCCGTCGATGGCGTTCAACCGCCTCGGCCGGTTCAGGGTGACGCAAGCGATTTTGTTTTCCGCGGTGCCCGCGATTGTTGCCAATTCCACAGCAGTCATACAGCAACCGTAGGGGAGACGGTCGGAGTCGGCGCCTACCGTGGCGAAGAAGCCACATCCAAGGAGCACACATGGCAAGAACTGACAGCGACACATGGGATTTGGCCAGCAGCGTCGGCGCCACCGCCACCATGGTGGCCGCCGCGCGCGCAGCAGCCAGCCGACGTCCCCACCCGGTGATCAACGACCCCTTCGCCGAGCCGCTGGTCCGCGCGGTCGGGCTGGACCTCTTCACCAAAGCGGCCTCGGGCGAAATGGACTTCGCCGACGTCGACGACGGTGCCGGGTTTCCCCGCATGGTCGATACCTTCGCTGCCCGGGCTCGGTTCTGCGACGACTACTTCGCCGAGGCCAGCGGCACGGGCCTGCGCCAGGTGGTGATCGTGGCGTCGGGACTGGACTCCCGACCGTACCGGCTTTCCTGGCCGGCCGGGACCACACTCTACGAAATCGATCAGCCCGAGGTCATCGAGTTCAAGACCACGACACTGTCCGAACTCGGCGCTGTACCCGGCGCCGAGCATCGCCCGGTCGGCATCGACCTTCGTGAGGATTGGCCGGCGGCGCTGCACGAAGCGGGTTTCGATGCCACCCAACCGACGGCGTGGCTGGCCGAGGGGGCACTCATCGGATTTTTGCCGCCCGCGGCCGAAGTTCGCTTGCTCGATAACGTCGCCGCACTCAGCGCCGCTGGCAGCACATTCGCCGCGGACTACGGATCGGTGCGCGGTCAGACCGAAGAGGAGCAGCGGCAGGCCCAGAAGCTGACCGACCGTTGGCGCGAACACGGCCTGGACCTGCACATCCCCGACTTGACCTACCCGGGCGAGCACACCGACGTCGCGGCCCACCTACAGGCCCACGGATGGGACACCGCTACTTTCGTGCTCGCCGACCTGTTCGCGACGGCCGGGCTCCCGCCGCTGGAGGGCGAAGCACAGGCGGGTGCACCGGCCTCGATCAGCTTCGTTCGGGCGACTAGACGGTAGGTGTGGCGCGTCATGAATGCTTGGCGAACCACTCGGCCTGCATCGCCAGCAATCCCATCGCCGGCAATTGCGGTGTGCCTGGGTCGAGTTCGCGATAACGCTGGTAGACGTTGACGACGAGGCGCTCCGCGTCCAGCCAGCTCGCGTACTCACCGAGGTCGATGCCGTCGGCCGCCTCGACGAACGACAGGCCCTTGCGGTAGGCGGCCTCGGCCTGCTCGGCGACGTGGACGAGATACCCGCGCACCGCGCGGATACCGTCCGCGTCAGTGACCGGGCCGTGACCCGGGACCACCGTCGGCGCATCCAACGCGATCATCGTGTCGCAGGCCGCGACCCAGTTGGCGATCGGACCGGCCCACACGATCGGCGTGCAACCGATGAACAGCAGATCCCCGGCGAACAGCACGCCGGCGTCCGGCACGTGCACCACCGAGTCGGCGGCGGTATGCGCCGGGCCCAGATTCAACAGGTGCACCTCTCGGCCGCCGACCTCGATCGTAAGCCGATCGTCGAAGGTCTGGTCGGCGTTGCGCACGGTGATGCCGCCGAAATCGAACGGCCCGAACCGTTCTCGGAGGTATCCGGTCGCAACGGGACCGAGGTCGGCGGTCTGGGTCATCACCAGCATCTCGGGGCGCATGCCGTGGGCGATCTCCTCAGCAGTGCCCTTGGCGGCGATCACCCGCACCGAGGCGTCCAGCAATTGGTTGCCGTGGGTGTGGTCACCGTTGGAGTGAGTGATCAGCGCGTCGGTGATCGGGGCGCGGTCGGTGACAGGCGCCATCGCGGCCAGCATTTCGCGGGTCAATGCCAGGTCGAATAGCGTGTCGACAAGTAACGACGCGCCGTCGCCGGCGACGAGTCCGGCGTTGCTCCAACCGTATCCGCCGTCCGGTAACATCCAGGCCCACACCCGGTCGGCAACCTCGTGTAACCCACGGGTGTACGGGATTTTCGCCGGCGCCGGGTTGACCCGCGTGGCCGCGGGAACAGCATCCGGATTATGCCGCGCCGGAATTGGTTGCGGTGCGGGGGTTTTGCGGACGGTTTGACGGGTCTCACCCAGCCCCTGCACTGTGAGCGTGACGACGTCGCCGTCGTGCAGCCAGCCGCGGAACGATTCCGGTGCCGTCGCGTCGAGGTGCTCGACCAGCGTGCAGGTCGGCACGGTGCCGGAACCGAAAACATCGCCGGGTGTCAGCACCACCCCGCGCGAGGCGTAGGCGATCACCTCAGCGAAGCTCCAATCCATCGCCGCGGTCGACCCGGCACCGACCACGGTGTCGTTGACCAATGCGGTTACCTCCAAGCTCAGCTTGCCGTCGCGGCGGTAGGGCTCCAGTTCATCGGGCGTGACCAGATACGGGCCCAGTGTGACTCCGCTGTCCTTGCCCTTAGCCTGCCCGATCGCCAATTGGCCTTCCAGCATTTGCAGATCACGCGCCGACCAGTCGTTGAGGATCATGTAGCCAATGATCGCCCATTCGGCTTCGGCCACCGAGAAGTCTTTGCCCGCTGTCCCGATGACCGCGGCGATCTCCAACTCGAAGTCCTGCCAAGCACTTCCGGGCGCCATCGGAACGTCGTCATAAGGGCCGAGAACGGTCGACGGGCAGGCGAAGTAGAACGCCGGAATGCGGTACCAGGCGTCTTTGAGCACCCGACCACCGCCCATCGCCGCCTGGCAGTTGCGCATGTGGTCGAGGAAGCACAGGCTGTCGCGGATCGACGGCGGACGCGGGATCGGTGCCGCGAGCGTCACCTCGTCGAGACGCACGGTCGGTGCCGATCGCAGGGCGTCCTCCCCCACTTCCTGCAATCCGGCGGCGCCGTACCCGACGAGTTCGAGCAAGCTCACGCCCGGCTGCAGCGCGTGGATCTCATCGCCGGAAAGCACCCCGGCCCGCTCGCCGTCGCCGTCTCGAAAGGTCACCCACCGCATCGTGATTCAGTCCTCTCAACTCGGTTGCCCCACTTCTCCTCGGGCCACTCCGCGGCCCGCATCGTCGTCGGGGCGTACTACTTGGCCTGGTTCCTTGTCCGGTCGCAGACCGCGCCAACTGGGTTGGCGCAGCCGTTCGTCCGGGGTCCACTCGCTGTACCGGACTTCTCCGACCAGCGTTGGCTTGACAAAGGTCACGCCCTTGGCGTCGCGGGCCGGAAGGGGCGCCTCGAACGGGGATTCGTCGGTGTGCAACGGCGCCAGCGTTTTCTTCAGCCTGGCCAGGTCGCGTTCGGTGAACCCGGTACCGACCCGGCCGGCGAAATGCAGTCCACCCGCAGCTGGAATGCCCATCAGCAGCGATCCGATACCGCTGGTCCGTCCACCCTCGCCGGCTCGCCAACCGCCGATGACGACTTCCTGGGTGTTCCAATATTTGTCCTTCACCCACGACGCCGAGCGGCGACCCGGCTGATAGGTCGAGTCGCGTTTTTTCGCGATCACGCCCTCCCACTGGTGCTTACGCGAGTAGTCGAGCGCCTCGGCGCCGTCGCCGGACAGCAGGTCGGGAACGACCAGACTGCCTGCGCCGGAAAGCGTTTCCAACAGCTGTCGCCGGTCGCGGTAGCGGGCCCCCAGCAACGATCGCCCGTCCAAGTACAGCAGGTCGAATGCCCAGAACTCGATTCGAGTGGCCCGCGCCCTATTCTGCATCTCGCTGAACCTCGGCACACCGGAAGCATCGAGGGCGACGACTTCTCCGTCGAGCACGACGTGGTGGTCGCCGAGATCATCAGCCACGGAGGCCAATTGGGGGAATTCCTGGGTGATGTCGCGCCCGCTGCGTGACCGCAGCCGCACTGTGCCGTGATCGGCGTCGACGAGCAGCCGGTAGCCGTCCCACTTGCCCTCGAACGCCCACTGCGACGCTTTCAGGCTCGCCACCGAACCGTGCGTGGCGAGCATCGGGGCCAGCTCGTCGAACTGAAAGATCTTCTGGTCTTTCATCCGATGCGCCAGCCACTGGTCGCCGTTGGTCTGAATCAGCGCGTAGCGTCCGGAGATTCGCTGGCCGTGCAGCGTGACGACGACCTCCCCTTTTTCACCGTCATCGCGGAACTTCTCGGTGTCATAGGTGCCGGAATCCCAGATGATCACCTTGCCGGCGCCGTACTCCCCCTTCGGGATGCTGCCCTCGAAGCCGCCGTACTCCAGTGGATGGTCTTCGGTGTGGACCGCCAGGTGATTGACCGCGGTGGTTTCGGGCAGGTTCTTGGGCACTGCCCAAGACACCAGGACGCCGTCGCGTTCCAGGCGAAAGTCGTAGTGCAGCCGACGGGCGTGGTGCTCCTGAATGACGAATGTATTACCCTCACCCGCAGACGGTTTGGCGCCTGGCACCGGCTCGGGTGTTTTCGACGCATCGCGCATGCTGCGGTACTTGGTCAGCCGATCCGGGGTCTTTACATCGGCATCCAGCGGCGCCAGCAGATCTCCGTGACGCTCGACCCTCTTCAGCACTTCGTCGTAGCGCAGCTGGCGAAGCTTCTTGTCATCGAGCTCCTCCCAGCTGCGCGGCGCGGCGACGGTCGGATACTCCCGGCCGCGCAATGAATACGGCGCGATGGTGGTCTTCGACCCGTTGTTCTGGCTCCAGTCCACGAACACCTTGCCCGATCGCACGCTTTTGGTCATCGTCGAGGTGACCAGCTTGGGCATCGACGTTTCCAGTTGCTGTGCAACACGTTTGGCCAACACCACCGCGCCGCGGCTACTTACCGGCTTGTCCAGCGGGCTGTAGAGATGCAGCCCCTTGCTGCCGCTGGTGAGCGGAAACGTGGTCAAGCCGATGTCGGCGATCAGGTCGCGGACAGCGCGGGCCACCTCGGCGAGCTGAGCCATCGTCACACCCTCGCCGGGGTCGAGGTCGAACACCAGACGGGTCGCCGGGCCGGGCTTGAGTTCTTCGCCCTTCCGCGTCCACTCGGCGACGAACCGCCACTGCGGCACGTGTACCTCGAGTGCGGCCTGTTGGGCGATCCACGCCAACCCGTCCGCGTTGTCGATGATCGGATAGGTCGTCGTCCCGGACCGGTGCGCCACACTGGCACGGGGCAGCCAGTCGGGCGCCGACGACGCCAGTTGCTTTTCGAAGAACGACGGCTCGTTCACGCCGTTGGGCCAGCGTTTGCGGGTAGCCGGGCGGCCAGCAATGTGCGGCACCATCACCTCGGCGATGCTGGTGTAGTAAGCGAAGATTTCTGCCTTGGTGGTTCCGGTTGTGGGAAAAATCACTTTGTCGGCGTTGGTCAGCTTCACCTGCGGCGCCATGTGATTTAACTTACGCGTTCCAGCACCGAAAACGGCTTCTCAGCACCGATTATCGTGTTCGCCGTAAAAATCTTGTTAACCCGCACACTAAAGAGTTAGACGAGCGAACCCATCGGGCACAGACGACAATGCCCAATGTGATTCCTATGGCCCCCTGGCGCCGTTCGGCCGGCGTTCCTTTAAGCAATGCGACACTGCAACTGCATTCGCGCCGCATTGACGTGCCAACTTATGACCGGTCGGCCCTTCAACGTGGCGTAGTTCACATCGGCGCGGGCAACTTTCACCGCGCGCACCAGGCCGTTTACTTCGATGACCTTGCCTGCTTGGGCATTTCCCATGAGTGGGGGGTCACCAGTGTCAGTCTTCACTCCCCCGACGTCAAAGATGTGCTGTCGGCTCAAGATGGGCTCTACACCGTCGTGCAACGCGGCCACGACCGCCAAACCGCCCGCGTGGTCGGCTCGATCGGCTCCCTGCACTACGCGCCGAACGACGGCGCTGCGGTCCGCGCCGCTCTGGCTGATCCCCAAACTCGCGTGGTCAGCCTGACTATCACCAACAACGGTTACTTTCTCAATCCAACTACCGGTGAGTTCGACGCTGACAACCCCGACGTGCGTGCCGATCTTGCAGTGTCGGATTGCTTTGCCACCGCGTGGGCCTACCTGGCCGAGGCACTCGACCAGCGTCGCCGCGCCGGTACTGCCCCGTTCACCGTGCTCTGCTGTGACAACATTCCCGACAACACGCAAGCGGCACGGACCGCGCTGGTGTCGTTCGCCGCGCTAAAAGACCCCGGGCTTGCCCGCTGGATCGACACCCATGTCGCATTCCCGTCGACCATGGTCGACCGCATCACCCCGCAGACCTCGAACTCGGAGCGCCAGTTCGTCGAGCAGACATTTGGCGTCGCCGACAAGTGGCCGGTGCTGACTGAACCGTATCGCCAATGGGTCATCGAGGACACCTTCAGCAACGGCCGCCCCCCGCTGCACGAGGTCGGTGCCCAATTCGTGGCCGATGTCAGCGACCACAAGCTGGTCAAAACCCGCATGCTCAACGGAACCCACATCGCGCTCGCGTGTCTGGCCACGCTGGCCGGCTACCAGCGCACCGACGAGGCGATGAAGGACCGCGTCATCTTCGATTACGTCGAGCAGCTCATGCGTGACGAGATTCAGCCACTGCTACCGGCGGTGCCCGGCATGAACACACCCGGCTATCGCCAAACGTTGCTCGCTCGGCTCAGCAATCCCCGGATGAGCGACCAGTTGTCGCGGTTGGCTCGACGGGGATCGAGCAAAATATCGTCGTTTGTGCTGCCCTCCCTGCAGGAGGCGATCGCGCAGGGCAGACCGCACACCCTGCTGATGTTGGCCGTTGCCGGGTGGGCCCGTTATATGCGCGGCCACGACCTGAAGGGGCGTAAATTCCGCATCGAAGACTCGCAGGCGATACCGCTGACTAGGTTGGCGACCATGGCAGGCGACAATCCCGATCCGTTGCTGCGGCACGAAATCTTCACCGAACTACGCTTGATTCCCGCCTTCGCGGAGTGCCTCGGCGACATGATTGCGAACATCGACGAGCACGGTGTGCTACCCACACTGCGTCGAGCGTTGCAGGACGATGCGCGGGAGTTGGTGTCGTAATGAACCACGGAATAAGCATTGTGCGTCCGTTCGACCCTGTACTAATCACCACCTTGCTCTGTGACGCTGATGACAACCTCTTCCCTTCCGAGAGACCGGCATTCGCCGCCTCGGTCGAAGTGACCAATCGCTTCCTAGCCAGATTCGGCGTAACCGCTCCCCTGAGCGCCGAGGATTTGCGCAAGCAGGCGGTCGGCAAAAACTTTCGCAGCACTGCCATCGATCTGGCTGTGCTGTGCGAGGTGCCCGTCGACCAGACGCTGGCACGTGGCCGTCCCGCAGCGGTTGTCGCTTCAGACAGCGACGCCGCGAGCGGTCGCGCGTTGTGCGCCGACGAACTCGAGCAGTGGGTGCGCCAAGAACGCAAACAGGTCACCGCTCATCTGGCCGCCACCCTAAAACCCGATCCAGAGGTGCTTGCGCCATTGGAGGCCCTCGCGTCGCGGTATGCATTGGCAGCGGTCAGCTCCAGCGCTGCCAAGCGGCTGGATGCCTGTTTTGCCGCCACCGGACTCGATTCGCTCATCCCGGCGGCTCTGCGCTTCAGCGCGGAAGATTCCCTTCCCGTGCCGACGAGCAAGCCCGACCCCGCGGTGTATCTGCATGCCGGCCAGGTAATGGATGTCGACGCCGACCAGGGCCTGGCCATTGAAGATTCTGTGGCGGGCGTTACCTCCGCGGTCGCGGCCGGCTACGTCACCGTCGGTAATGTGATGTTCGTGCCAACCGACGAACGGGATTGCCGCCGTATGGAATTGATTGATGCCGGCGCAGCCGCGATAACCGATTCGTGGCGCGCTCTCGCTGATGTCCTCATGTTATCGACCGTGACAGGTGCAGATTCCCCGCTAACGTAGGCATCGGCTGACCTGTCAGTGGGCTAAGGCCCCCGACGTCGTACCGTCAAGAGGTGCTGCGAGCCCGATGACGATCCGGGCTGTGGCCCGGGGAGGAGTTGGCCAATGGTGGCTAGCGCGATGAACGTGAACAACGCAGCGCTAACAAGCCTGCCGATCGCTACGCCGAGCTATGACCGCGACAGCGTCAGCGTCGGTATCGCACATATCGGGGCCGGTCACTTCCACCGGGCGCATCAGGCCATGTACATCGACCGGTTGCTGCAGCGGGGCTTGGCGCGCGAGTGGGGCATCTGCGGGGTAGGGGTGATGCCCGGCGATTGGACAATGCGCGACGTCCTGCGTGACCAGGACGGGCTATACACGCTGATCCTGGAAAGCCCTGACGGCAGCCGGGACGCACAAGTGATCGGCTCGATCATCGACTATCGCTACGCGCCCGACGATCCGGAGGCAGCGTTGGAGTTGCTGGCCGCGGCATCCACCCGGATTATTTCGCTGACCATCACCGAGGGCGGTTACCGCGACCCAGACGGGCCCGCGTTCGTATTGATCACCGAGGCTCTGGCCAGGCGTCGCGGCCGCGGCATCGCCGCACCGACAATCGTGTCGTGCGACAACATCGAGAGCAACGGTGCGATCGCGCGGTGCGCCATCCTCGCGCATGCCGAACAACGAGATCCCGGGCTCGCCGAGTGGGTGGCGGAACACGTCCGGTTCCCGAGTTCGATGGTGGACCGGATCACCCCGTCCACGACACTGGAGATGGCCGCGGCCGTGCGGCGCGACTTCGGTGTCGCTGACCGGTGGCCGGTGGTGGCCGAGCCGTTTACCGCCTGGGTCCTCGAAGACGACTTCGCCGACGGCAGGCCGCCGTTGGAGCAGGCGGGCGTGCTGCTGGTCGACGATGTCGGCCCGTACGAGTCGATGAAGCTCCGACTGCTCAACGCGGGGCATCAGTGCCTGTGCTACTTCGCACATCTGTGCGGCTTCGAGTTTGTCCACGACGCAGCGCGTGACCCGTTGTTCGCCGAATTCTTGCTCGCCTACTTCGATTTCGAGGCTATCCCAACGCTGCCACCCGTGCCCGGGATCGACCTACATGACTACAGCCGCACGCTGATCGAACGGTTCGCCAACCCAGGCGTGCGCGACACCGTTGCGCGGCTGTGCGCCTACTCGTCGGACCGTATCCCGAAATGGCTGCTCCCGGTGGTCCGCGACAACCTGGCCAGCGATGGCTCGGTTCGGTTTGCGGCAGCGACGGTGGCGAGCTGGGCACGCTACGCCGAGGGCGTCAACGAGTGGGGTGAGCCGACCGAGGTGGTGGACCAGCTGGCCGACTCGCTGGTGCCGATCGCCCGGTCGCAGCACGAGCATCCCACCGCGTTCATCGAGAGCACCGCGGTGTTCGGGGATCTGGCCCAGCAGCCACGCTTCGTGCAGGCATACCGTTGGGCGTTGGAGTCGTTGCACCGCAACGGAGCTCGGGCGACCCTGGAGGCGTTACTGCGATGACCCGCGGGCTGGTGATCGGCGAATCGCTGATCGATATCGTCGAGCGGGACGGGCAGACCGACGACGAGCATGTCGGCGGCAGCCCACTCAATGTCGCCGTTGGACTGGCCCGGCTGGGCCGCGATGTCGATTTCCTGACGCGCATCGGCGACGACCCATATGGCCGGCGTATCGCCGACTACGTCAATGCTGCCGGGGTGCAACTTGTTTCGGGAAGTCAGGTAGCCGGCCGGACGGCGACTGCGCGACTGGCCGTCGGCGAAGACGGGTCGGCCGACTATGTGTTCGACCTGGACTGGCAGCTTTCCGGTACGCCGATGGTGACACCGCCACTTTTCGCGCACACCGGATCGATTGCCGCCGTGCAGGAACCGGGCTGCCTGGCGGTTGCGGCGCTCGTCGACACCTATCATGTCTCGGCCACCATCACCTTCGATCCCAATGTCCGTCCGTCGTTGATCGTCGACCGAGATCTGGCGCGCGAACGCATCGAGCATCTCGTCGAGCGCAGCGACATCGTGAAGGTCAGCGAGGAGGATCTGCGCTGGATCGACCCCGACCGTCCGCCCGAGCGGATTGCTCAAACCTGGCTTGCGCTGGGTCCGTCTATCGTCGCGGTGACGATGGGTGACCGGGGAGCGGCGGCGGTCTGCGCGGCCGGTGTGGCCAGGGTGGCGGCCCGTCCGGTGCAGGTGGTCGACACCGTCGGCGCCGGTGACGCCTTCATGGTCGGCCTGATCGACGCGCTGTGGGGGCGGGGCTTGTTGGGCGCGCAGCGACGCGCCGAGCTTGCCGGGATAAACCTGGATGCGCTGACGGCAGCGCTTGAGGCGGCCGGCGATGCGGCCGCGCTGACCGTCGCTCGGGCCGGTGCTGACCTGCCGGACCGGGCCGCGCTAGACGCTGCCGCACGTCACCGCTAGGCGCTTATTCGGATGGTGGTGCGGGCATACTGACTGTATGCGTTCGATCTGGAAGGGCTCGATCTCCTTCGGGCTGGTGAACGTCCCGGTCAAGGTGTACAGCGCGACCGAGGACCACGACATCAAGTTTCATCAGGTACACGCCAAGGACAACGGCCGCATCCGGTACAAGCGCGTGTGCGAGGTATGCGGCGAAGTTGTCGAGTACCGCGATATCGCTCGGGCGTACGAATCCGACGACGGCCAAATGGTGGTGATCACCGACGACGACATCGCGACGCTGCCCGAAGAGCGCAGCCGCGAAATCGAGGTGTTGGAGTTTGTCCCCGCCAGCGAGCTGGACCCGATGATGTACGACCGCAGCTACTTCCTCGAGCCGGATGGCAAGTCAACCAAATCCTATGTGCTGCTGGCCAAGACGCTGGCTGAGACCGATCGGGTGGCGATCGTGCATTTCGCCTTGCGCAACAAGACCCGGCTTGCGGCGTTGCGGGTCAAGGATTTCAGCAAGCGCGAGGTGATGGTGATCCACACGCTGTTGTGGCCCGACGAGATCCGAGATCCCGACTTCCCGGTGCTGGACAAGAAAGTCGAGATCAAACCGGCCGAGCTCAAAATGGCCGGACAGGTGGTCGAGTCAATGGCCGACGAGTTCAACCCGGACCGCTATCACGACGACTACCAGGAGCAGTTGCACGAGCTGGTGCAGGCCAAACTTCAAGGCGGAGAAGCATTTACCACTGAGGAGCAACCCAAAGAGCTGGACGAGACCGAAGACGTCTCCGACCTGCTGGCCAAGCTGGAGGCCAGCGTAAAGGCGCGGTCGGACGCTACGAAATCGCCGGCCAAGAAGACTCCAGCCAAAAAGGCGCCAGCTAAGAAGGCTGCCGCTAAGAAGGCGCCGGCCAAGAAGGCACCCGCCAAGGCGGGCTCAAAGTCCTAGCTAAGACTGGGGCTTAGACGGCGCCTCTCTGTGTCAAGAGCCGTGGTGTTGTTCAGTTGTATGGTGGCTGCTGGTGGGTCCGGGAAGTGACTTGTCCGAAGAGTCAGTGTG
>Ga0209040_10001317_pt1 | contig 19585 bp, 16 predicted proteins | sample BogFormECP12_OM3_FD_188240 | JGI IMG/M metagenome (GOLD analysis project Ga0209040, IMG submission 188240) | Bog forest soil microbial communities from Calvert Island, British Columbia, Canada - ECP12_OM3 (SPAdes) (version 2) | ecosystem: Environmental > Aquatic > Freshwater > Wetlands > Bog ...
ATTATCCAGAATGTCAGAGAGAGAAACGGGTACGGGTTGTTGTGACTCGCGATAAAAACTGAGGGTCTGTTTCGTTATATGTGCTACCCGAGACAATTCTTGCTCAGCCAGGTCGGCACAATACCGGGCTTCCTGGTCAAGCGATGGGTGCCTGCGCAGAATATAAAAAGCATTGGATATGGCTTCTAATGGGTTATTGATTTCGTGGGCAATGATGCCAGCCAGCCGGCCCATTGCGGCAAGCTTTTCTGACTTAACGAGTGCCTCTTCAGTCAGCTTGCGCTCCGTCATGTCCATGCAGCTTCCGATGTAACCGGAGAAGGCATTCTCGGGACCGATCAGAGGGACGCCATTATCCAGCATCCAGCGGTATTCGCCGTCGGCCCGGCGCAAACGGTACTCCATGGAAAAGGGACGGCGCTCGTCGAACGCGGTGCGGTAAATTTTCGCGTTGCCGCCCACTTCGACATCGACCTTCCTTGCTTCAAACAGCCATTTGGGATGCGGCAACTCGCAGGTCGTAATCGAACCGTCGTAAACCAGGTAGCGTTCGGCAGTGACCTTCTCCACGACCTTGCCGGCGAAGGCGAAAGGCGCGGTTGAGGTCAGGATCACGCGATTACCGCGAAAGCGCAGGCCATCCAACAAGCCGAACGCGCACGCAACGAGCTGGCCACCACGCAAGCGGAAGCCGCCAAGAAAATTGCCGAAGCCGAAGGCGACGCCAAATCTCAGGTAACGCGCGCGCAGGGCGAAGCCGATTCCAACCGCATCCGCCAGGCTTCTCTGACGCCGCAGCTGCTCGAGTTACGGCGACTCGAAAATGCTAAGGCGCTGATTGACAAATGGAACGGACAACTGCCCAGTGTGGAGGCGGGACAGGGCAGCGGCATGATTCTGCAGTTGCCCAAACCGCAGCAGTAGGAGCCGCATGCCGAAAATGACGAAAAGCAATGAGTAAGCAAAGCACAGTGCAGCGCGTCGTCCTGATCACCGGAGCGACGGACGGCCTCGGGCGTGCCACTGCGTTGCTGCTGGCAGAGCGCGGCTACCGGGTATTCGCCGCGGGGCGCTCCGCGGAAAAGCGTGCGCAGCTGGATGCCGTGGCGCGTGAGAAAAACTTGTCACTCGAAACACTGCAGCTCGACGTCTGTGATGACGCATCGGTGCAACAGGGCGTCGCCGAGGTGCTCGCCAAAGCGGGCGCCATCGACGTGCTGATCAACAATGCCGGCGTGGTCTATATCGCCACGGTGGAAGAAATGAGCATGGCGGATTGGCGCAGCCAGTTCGAGACCAACTTTTTCGGCGTGATTCGCGTGACGCAAGCGGTTCTACCGCACATGCGGGAGCGCCGCCAGGGGCGCATCGTGATGATGAGCTCCGTCGCCGGCCTGGTCACGCCGCCGACGTACGGCCCGTACAGCGCGACGAAACACGCCATAGAAGCGATTAGCAATGCGCTGCGCCACGAATTGTATCCGTTCGGAATTTCCACCGTATTGATCGAGCCGGGATACATCGTCACTGGAATCCAACAAGCCGCGGCGGAACTCTCCAAAGGGTATGCGGAAAAGATGTCCTCGGGGCCGTACGCGAAACTCTATGGGAACGCCCGGGACGCGCGAAACAGCACCAGAGCGGCCTCTGGAACCACGCCGGAGGATTGCGCGCGCGTAATTCTTCGCGCGGTGGAGGCCAAGCACCCGAAAGCGCGCTATGGCGTTACTCCCTTGGCCACACTGGTGAAATGGAGCAAGCGCCTGCTGCCGGACAGCCTGCAAGACGCCATGATCCGGCGAGCCGCGGGCATGACGCGAAATGTTTAGGATGTGGAAGATGCGAGCTACGGATTGGAAATCTGGAACGACAAGCTGTTCTCCCGCTCTTCCTGCCACTGTTTGGACCACGCTTCGTGCACCGGGCTTTCCGCATAGTCAGCGGCCGCTTCCGCGCTGGTAAATTCGATGGCGTACACGCCGCTGAAGTCCTTGATCTGGTTGCGTTCCGTTTTCAGCCAGATATTTTTGATGCCGGGAATTTTCGCGGCCATGCCCTTGATGCCGTTGATGGCGATTTCGCGGTCGTTGTTGGAGGTGGTGTCCTTGAATTTGTAGATCACCACATGCAGCACGGTTTTAGGTTGCCCAAAACGATTTACAACCGCGGCGGACCGCGCGTGCAGTTGTCCGGCGGTAACGCCCGCGAGAAATATTGCCGCTCCGATCGCGAATTGCCATGCGCGCTGTTTGCTTGTAGTCATGCTGGTTCTCCGATACCGAAGGTTGTCTCCCACTGCCGAACAAGTTTAGCCCTTCGTTGCCGATTTTGCCGTGGCAATCTGGCGTGCGTGAGCAGTGAGCGCGCAGCGATTGCATCCGGTCTAAGGGTTCGAACTCTACTCCGCAGCTCCGGCCCCACGACCCACCCGCCCCTTCCCGGCAAAACTTGTTGCGCGCCCGCTACCCAACAAAGCTCTACGCTGATAGCGGCAAAACGTGATGAAATGCAGATGGCCAAACTTGGTAATGCGTTTCAGACCTTTTGGCATGGCCACCTCCCAGAGCGGCCCACCCTTTGCACAAACCGCAAAGGGGTAGGCCACCCAGGATGTCTTTGAGCTATTACTCACAGGTAATATATTACAGTGGATGGTATATCGCGATTCGAAGAAACAACCGCAATGCGTGCGCCACCCGCCTGTCATAATTGATCTCGGATCCCAGCTCGAGCGGATTCTCAAGGAGAATACGAGGGATGAAAAGCGGCGAGATTCGTGACACCGGGTGGAAGCTGACGTTACACGAGATCCTCTTCTCGCTTAACCTTGGGTACGCATGCACCTCTCTTGTACTGCGATCAGCGCCTCGCTCCCTAACGGACCCGTTAAGGCAGGCCGGTATCTCAATTGACAAGGCACTACATATTATCCAGGTGCCTGACTTCAGAACACCCTATTGGGAAACCTTTATACCGACAATCGTCGGAGCCTTTATTGTGTGGCTGCTCGTGCGCGTGTCAAGGGATGCCCGGATAACGCGTGAAATCCTGCGTTCAGCGGCTGGAGCGGCGGCGCTCCTAGCTGTAGCGGTGTGCTGGTACGACTTTGTCGGGTGGTGGTGGCCGTGGCCCTACCGGATGGCCCCGATCGAAATAGCCATGACGTGTGCCTGCTTCTTATTGTTTTTGTACAAGCGTTGGCCTTTTCCTGGGTGGTGTAGTGCCCTGTTCCTCGCTATACACTTCGCGTTTTGGTTTTGGCTTTCTACCGGTTTCGGTTCTCTGGAAGCGATTCAATGGCGCGGTGCTGCACTGACGTACGCGGGGCCAATCGGCCCGATTGTGGGATTCTGTGCCAGCTTGGCTTGGGGTCTACACCTTAACCAGTCATCCGAAACCCGCCAGAAACCGGGGGAGAGGTGGGACCCGCAGCCGCAATCTCATTCGAATGATATACTAACAAGTACTATTGAAAACTGAATTCCAGCCTACTACCGTCCATCATGCCTCGCACAGAGTCCGCCCTCGCACCGACCTATCCCCACGCCGCTCACAACCCTGTCGAGAAACTGGGGACATGTCTAACGAAGTCGGCCGCGTCAAGAGCGATTCCGTGCGGTTTTTGAATCCTCTGGAGACACCCCTGCGCAAGCGCAGCGGCACTCCGTAAGGCGAGGACTTCGCCCGTATCGCCGTTCTGTTTTTCACGCTCCAACCGAATTGCTCAGCCCGTGTCACTGCATCGCTGTGGTGCGGTCCACCAAACATGTCTGCGGTCACTTACGGACCATGACGACTTTTTCGAACTCCCCAGCAACCACCAGGGAGGCGGGTAGCCTAATCAGACGGACGGTCAGTTAGGACCACTGTCCCCGGAAGCATCCCCGCCGGGTGCCCCGGACGTAACCTGCGGGAACCATTTTGGGTGCCCCGTCCTCGGGTTTTTGAGGGAGGGTCTTTCTTTTTCCTGAAATCTGAGCAGACCGAGCGTTTCCCAATATTCCCCACACAAACCCATTCGAATGAGGTACTAACAAGTACTATTGACAAGCGATAATGCGACCAGTATCATTCCTTATGCCGGCCGCAAGACCCCTCCCCTCCCCTCCCCTCCCCAACCTCTCCACCCACCCGCCACCCCACTTAACCCACTCCCCCGCCGGAATTCCGAAGCTCATCGTCCGCTAGAAGGTATTGTCGGGCGTTGCCCCGTTGGATAACGTTGCATAGTATTTGCGGAGCAGAGGTGCCGTCGGCCGGGCCGATCAATCGCGATCAGCGATGACCAGCAAAACAAAACGGCCCGGCGATTGCGTAACCGGGCCGTTGTAGCTGCGAAAGCGTTGTGTGAGCTGCGATTATCAGCTGTAATTCACGAGCTTATTGCGGGTTGGCTGGTGCCGGATCGCCGGGCTTGGCGGTCGGGTCAGCCGGAGAAACCGCCGCGCTGGCGGCAATGGGCTTGGAAGCGTCGCTGCCATAGCGGGTGAGGTAGGGCATGAACGGCGTAATCTCGAAGGGCATTTTCTCGCGTTCCGCCACGGTTCCCACGGGCTTGCTCTTGATCAGCTCGAGATGGTCGTTCCAGGGATCGAGCTTCACGCGTCCGCCGATGGGCAAAGCCGCGATCATTTGCGGATTTGTTTTTTGATCCACCGGGGTGGTGGACTTCAGGTCGGCAATCACGGGAACGCGGTTGCCGAGGTGCGCGCTAATCAGATTGGGAACCTCTTTCTGGCGAGCTTCGAGAGCCGAGAGGAAGAGTCCGGCGTTACCCAGCTGATTTTTGTAGGGAGAATTGTTCAGCAACTCGATGGCTTTGACGCTGGCGGCATGCTCTTCATCGGGCGTGCGCTGGAAGCCAAAGTGGCGGAAAGTATCCTTTTCGTCGACGATGATCTGGTCGAAGAAGGCGTAGGTGGAATCGAGGCGGTGGCCGAGCACGATGTGGCCTAATTCATGAGCCAAAACTGCGGCAAGGCTGGCTTCATCGGGAAGCACGTCGATTAAGCCGCGGCTGAGCACAATGGTGTGGCCCACGGTGTAAGACTCGAGTGTGGTGGTCATCATCACGCGGCAGCGCACGTCGGGTTCGATGTCCAGATTGTTGGTGACTTCCAGATTGTTGATTACGGTCTCGAGAACTTTGTCGACGTCACCCTTGGGAGCAATCAGGCCGGTGCGTTGCAGGCGGTCGATGACGTTGTCTTCCGCCTGGCGATCCCAGGAACGCTGGGCCTGCACGGGGGAAAGATCGTTGGCGGTTTTGGTGTCGTCCTGAACAGGCGTCTCCACGAGAATCTTGCTCAATTCCTGCTCTTCCGCGGTGTGGCCCAAGTTGTAGCCCCAGAGGCGGGTCTGGGCTTTGAAATCGAGTTTCTTGGTTAGGGCGTAGTGGAGATCCTTTTCTTCGCTGTAGACGAAGGCGGGCAGCCACATACCGGGCTGCACATTGGCGCGCCAGCTATCGAAATGGAAGTAGAAGCTGGTGTGCCCCCCGCCACCGTAGGCGCCGTTAAAGCGCACGACGTTGTAGTCCTGATCTTCCACCCAGATGCGCCCGAGGAAGCGGCCCTTGCCGGACTTTTCCTTGGGGGTGACGTCGAACACCAGGCAGCGCACTTCGCCGAGGAATTCGCGGCGTACGTAGTCAAACTTGTAGTGCTGCTTGTCGAAGCCATTGGTGTCGATAAAAATCATCTGCAGGAAGCCATCGGGCAGGAACTGCATGGCAAACGAGAAGAAGTTGCCGACGGACATGAAGATTTTCTTGCCCTTGGAGCCGCTATCGCTCAAAGACACCAACTGCACGCCCTTGGAGAAATCCGCGCGTCCGAGGAAATATTTGTCACCCGCGGGGGCGTAACCGAGATCTTTGTCCGGCTTAAGGTTCTGGATGTAGGTTTCGACCAGCGGCGAGTAGGTCTTGACCTGGTTGTCCAGCTTGGCCTCATTGGCGACTACGCGGTCGATGACTTCATCCATGGTGCGCGGCGCCGGGCCAATCTGCTGAAACGTCGCAGCTGGTCCGCTAGCCGGAGCCTGCCCGGCAAAGGTTGCTAATCCGCTCGTCGCCAGCAGCGCGATCGATAAAAATACCTTACGCATTTTGTTTCTCCCCCTCAGTAGGCCATGCGGAATTGAATCCGCACGCGCGCTGGGAAATCCACCGGCTGGCCGTCACGCTTAGCCGGTTTAAATTTGATCTGCTGTGCTGCCCGAGTTGCTGCTTCATCCAGCCCATGGCCCAAACCGGAGACCACGCCCTTAACTTCGACCGAACCGTTGGCCAAGAAAACGAGATCCAGAACCACATCGCCTTCGAGACGCAGGCTGCGCCCCTCGGCCGTGTACTCCGGCCGCGGTTTGTCGAGGATATCCACCTGCGTGGTAGCGCCTTCGGTGGATGCCACCTTTTTCTTGGGAGCTTCCGCCACGGTCTGGTCGCCGAAGCCGCTCTGCTGGATGGAACCGCGCTTGCCGCCACCCTGTGGAGGGTTGGCAGTTCCATTGCCAAATCCAGTGCTGGCGACGGTGCCCTTGATTCCGTTGGCACCCGCGGTGCCATTGCCGTAACCCGGGCCGCCAGGCAATGCTGGAGATCCCAGGCGATTCACGATATTCGATTTGTTGGGATCACCTTTGCCGGCCAATCCGGTGGGATCCCCGAAACCACCCGTTTGAACCTTATCCACGGGCGCCTTTACGGTCGCTGGTGCGGCGCTGCCGCTATTCATGTTGTTCAGTTTGACGTCGTCCTTCGGTCGCTTCGGCTGGTTGCTTTGGGTGTCGATCTTGGCAGCTTCCAAAACGGGCGCCATGTCCGGAGCCTTCACGTCCACGGTCTGAATCTTGGGTTGAACGGCTTTCGGGGTGGCGAAGATATGCGGCTGCTTGGGGTTCAGTTTTACGGGCTCTTCGATCACCGGTTTGGGTGGCTCGGGTGCAACTTTCTGCCGAATCTTCGGCGGTGGCGGGGGAGGAGGAGCTACGGGAATCGTGGTGATCGGCTGAGCGATTTCGATGATGTCGAAATTCAGCGCGGTCTTCATGCGCTCCGGATATAGCAAGGGAACCAACAAGAAAAAGCCCAGAATCAAAAGCTGCGCAATGGCGCTAACTCCCAGGCGACCCCAGCGCGGCTTGCCTTCGGGCAGCAAGGCCAGGCGGGCTGCTACTGGTTTCGTGCCGATGGCGCGTTTCCAAGCTTCCGGGTCAGCGGCGCGACGGTTCTTGGCATCGAAACCGACGCCCATGCTGGTCTTTGCTACTGGATCTGCGAGCATACTGGTCATCCGCCCTACCGCCTTGGAAAATTTCCGTCCCCGTACCGTCGGTTAGGAGTGCCCTGCCGCCCCTCGCGCGCTGGCAAGATCGAGGGACAAGCTCTCTTGCAGTACTAGAGTACTGACGAGGTTGAGGGTGGCCGAATAGGACTTTCGTACTAACGACGCGAAGTCGCTAATGCTCCCGTGAGCGCACGTTGCGCTTTCCGATTGTTAACCCGGCGAGGCGGATTCGGTTGCACGGGCTGGGGCGCAACTTCCATATAGGATACTCTAAACCGGGGGTTGGTTGCGCCGCATTTGCCCGGTAGGGGCACTTTGCGGTCGATACCGGGGAGCTAAGTACATTCGGACCCGCCGGAGCCCATGCCGGAAGCCAAAACAACACCCTCTGACCCACACCTGGCGGAGCTCGTCGCCCAATTGCAGGCGCACGGCGCGTTCATGGAGAGCCTGTGCGCGCAGGCCGGCAACGCGCGCTGGGATTGCTTGATGCCGCGCTTTGTGCTCCACCTGGCGCGCAGCGTGTCCTCGCGCTTCAAGAGCCATACCCCGTCATGGGCAGAGGTGGAGGCCTATCTAGGCACCCTGCACCTGGAAGATTTTGCCCTGGCGTGCGGTTGCGCCGACGGCGCGGAGGCGGCGTGGGAGTTTTTTGTGCGGGGTTATCGCGGGTACTTGCGGCAGTGTGCTGGAGCCATGCTGCGGCGGGCTGCGGAGTCTCCGGAAGCGCGCGAGCTGGCGGATTCGCTATTTGCTGAATTATATGGACTGGCTGATAGCCGCCGTGGTTCAAACTCGCTTTTCCGGTACTTTCATGGGCGCAGCTCGCTGAAAACGTGGTTGCGCGCGGTGCTGGCGCAACGGCACGTGGATGGCATTCGCGCGGCGCGGCGCTTCGATTCTCTGGACGAGGAGCAGGATGGAGACGGGAGGCTCTTGACGTCGGAGGGCGCCAGCAGTCTCGATCAGCATCAGAAAAATTCGTCCGCATCTTCCATGGGGCCAGCGTCCGGACCGCTGGCCTTGCCGCCCGATCCTTACCGCGAAAAATATATAGCGCTGTTTTGCGCTGCCTTGCGCAGTGCCCTGGAGGGGCTGGCACCCGAGGATCACCGGCGCGTTTGTCTTTACTACGCCGAGGGCAAAACTTTGGCGGAAATTGGACGTCTCCGCGGAGAGCATGAGTCCAGCGTATCGAGAAATCTGGAGCGCATCCGGCGGGAGCTGCGCGCCACAGTGGAAGGATATTTACGGCAAGGCACGACCGCCAAGTCTCACGGGCAAGGCGATGGGGTGGGAGCGCAAGGACTGAGCGAGGCCCAGATTGCCGCGTGTTTTCAATATGCGACGGAGGATGCGCCTATCGATTTCAATTTACTGTTTCCGAGCGAAGCCGAAGCGGGCGGGAGCGACGTTGCGCAACAAAGAAGTCGCCCGCCTAACAGTGGGAGGCTGGTCCCATGAGGCCAGGCGCGAACAATTCGTTGGATTGCAAGGTCCGCGAGCGCGCCCGTTCTATTGGAGGTGACCGCTATGCCGGATAACGACTCCCTGTTTGAAAAAGCGCTGATCCGGCAATTGCGCAGCAATCCGGATGGGCCCCAGAAAACTGCGTCCGGCGACGCCCAGCAAGCGAGAGCTTGTCCAGATGCCGAGATCCTGGCGGCCTATCACGAGCGTTTGTTGGCCAGCGCGGAAATGATTTTGTGGAAGGAGCACATCGTAGGCTGCGGGCGTTGCCAGGAAATTTTGTCGCAACTGGAAGCCACCGAGGACATCGCGATGGCCGCCAGTGAGGAAGAGTACGTTCCAGCGGTATATGAATCGGCCAGTAGCCCGGCGGAGATGCTTCCTCCGGCGATGACTACTGCGGGGCGGGTTTTGCCGCATGCAGGCGCGAGGCCCAGTCTAGCCACCGGCAGCGAAGCGTCGCCCATGAAAGCTTCGCGCCGGACAACTGCGTATTGGCTGGTGCCGCTCGGCGCCATTGCCGCGACTGTGATGATTTGGGTGGGGACGCGACAGCCAGCCCTCGATGCTTTGAAGCAAAGCAAGGTGGAGACCGCGGAAAACCGAACCGCGCCACCAGCACCGGTGACGATCCCGGCGGAGACTCCTGCAATTGTGGAGAAGAAAGCGCTTCCAGTGGCAAAACTCGGGAGAGAAAGTTCGCGGAGTCTCGATGAGACGGACGCGCTTGACAAGAAGAAGGTGCAAGCCAACGAGCCGCCTCCGCCGCTGACGCCCTACGTGCCGAGCGCACCGCCTTCAGCGAAAGCCGTTGGAGCAGCGGGAGCGGTGGCTGGCGGTCCCGATGGCAAAGTCGAAGCTCCTCCCAAGGCGGTGACGGAGACAGTTGAAGTGTCCGGCGCAGCGCCGCTAGTCCCAACCTCCGACGCGAACATTGCCCCGCTGGAGAGCGGGCAGCAGTTACAAAGCGCGCAAACGCGTAGCGCTCCCGCTCCAGCAGCGGCTCAAAAGACTGCTGCGGCGGGAACGCAGTCCACCGGCGCGCAATCCCCGGCTGCCGGGACGGCGCTGATGAGGCTGCAGCCGGGAGTCAGCGCGGAGCAGGCACCGCTAAATGGCCGGGCGATCTCCCACATGAACGTGCTGAATCCGCGCCTGATACCGGCGCCGGGAGGAAACGTGCTTTGGCGCGTGGGTGAAAATGGGCTGATCGAAAATTCACGGGATGCGGGAGCGACGTGGGCGCGCCAGAATAGCGGGGTGAGTGTGACGCTGGATTCGGGGGCGGCGTCCGACGTGGCCATCTGCTGGGTCATTGGGCGCTCGGGCACCATCCTGCGGACCATCGATGGCGGCGGGCAGTGGGCAAGAATTGTTTCACCGATTGCTGGCGACGTGGTCGGCATCAGCGCGGTGGATGCGTTGCATGCGACGGTTTGGGACGGTGGCAGGAAAAACAGTTTTGTTACCGTGGACGGTGGCGTGAGTTGGACGCGCGTCGCCAACCCGTGACGAACGGCCCCACCCTTTGCACAACCCGCAAAGGGTAGGCCACCCAGCACTTGGGGTGTTGCAAATTGTCGTGCAAGAAAGATCGCCGACTGCGTTCTAATCAGTGAAGGCAATTCTGCGAGAGGTGCCGGTTATGAGCTGTATAGGAACGAAGACAAGAATCACTTTGGTTTTTAGCGCTGCTGTTCTCGGCGCGGGGAGCGCCGCACTGCTGTGGGCCGGACCGCAAGACCCAGCAGCGCAGAAGGGTTCTGTGCAAGAAGGCGGAGGAGATTCGTCCACCGGTTTAGGCGACCAAACCGAGCTGGCGGTGACCGTCTACAACTCCAACATTGCGCTGGTACGTGACGTGCGCCAGCTCGCCCTGCCGTCCGGCTTCGTGCGGCTGAAATTCATGGACATCGCCGCCACCGTGAATCCCGCGACGGTACATTTTCGTTCGCTTACCGATCCCGCGAAGCTCGACGTCGTCGAACAAAATTACGAATACGATTTACTAGAGCCGGCCAAGCTGCTGCACAAGTACGTGGGCAAGGAGGTGACGCTGGAACGCTCCTTCTACGAGAACAACACGGAGAAGCGCGAGCAATATAAAGCGACGCTGCTGGCAGATAACAACGGAACGGTCTGGAAAGTGGGAAACGATATCGTGACCAATCCCCCGGTGAGCAGCTATCACTTTCCGGAAGTGCCGGCGAATCTGTACGACCGGCCGACGCTGCTGATGTCCCTGGAAAATTCCGGGGCGCGCAGGCAGCAGATCGAAACATCGTATCTGGCAACCGGACTTACCTGGAACGCCGATTATGTGCTGACCGTGGCGCGCGATGACAGGGCCGCGGATCTTGACGGTTGGGTGACCATCGGCAACAACAGCGGGACGGCGTTTCACAACGCCAAGTTGCAGTTGGTCGCTGGCGATTTGAATCGCATTCCCGAGCCCCGGCGACTGGAAGTGATGGCCAAGATGCAAGCTGCTCCGTCGGCAAGGGCCGCGGATCAGTTCCAGCAGGAGAGCTTTAGCGAGTATCACCTGTACACGTTGGGTCGGAAGACTTCGGTCGAAGACAAAGAGACCAAACAGATCAGCTTGTTACAAGGGACGAATGTTCCCGTCGACAAACTGTTCGTGGTTAACGGGCAGAATTATTACTATCGCAGCCAGCAAAATCCCGGCTCTCCGATTAAGGACGCGGTAATGGTCTACTACAAATTCAAGAACGCGGAGAAATCGGGATTGGGCATGCCCCTGCCTGCCGGAAATTTGCGCGTGTACCAGAAGGATTCGCGCGGCGGCGTGCTGTTCATCGGCGAAGACCGCATCGAGCATACGCCAAAGGATGAGGACATTACCGTACACATCGGCAACGCCTTCGATGTGGTCTCCGAACGCAAGCAGACCGATTACAAGAAGATCGACACGCACGTCTGGGAAATGGAATACGAAATCACACTGCGCAATCACAAAGACACGCCGATTGTGGTGCAGGTAAACGAACCCATCGGCGGAGACTGGGAAATGCTTTCGTCCAGCTACAAGTTCACCAAGACGGGCGCGTTTGCCGCGCAATTTAATGTGCCCGTGGAAAAAGACGGGACCGCGGTGCTGAAGTATCGAATTCGCGCCAAGTGGTGATGGCTAGTTCGCTTCCGCCACAAAAATCATCTCGGGCGAATGGTCTTGCAGCGGCGAGCGGTCGAAATCGCCGAACAGTTCCGTGACCCGAAAACCGCTGCGTGCCAGAAGATGCTCCACTTCGTAGCGGAAAAAATAGCGGATCGTGAACGCGAACACGCTGCGACTCTTGTGCCCGTCGGGGCCAGTCACGGCAAAGGCCATTTCCACGTCATTGCGTTGTTCCGCCCGATGGAAGGCGACCACGCGCTCCGTTAGGTGCACGCTGCTGCCGCCAGCCATTTCGTAGTCCGCGACGGTGTGCTCCTTTAAGAAGTCGGGATCGTGCATGCGCGCCGCATCAGTTTGGAAAAAATCCAGGATCAGGCGGCCGCCCTTCGCGAGGTGGCGGCGAACGCAGGTCAGGCATTGCAATTGTTCGTCGATGGTCAGCAGGTGTTGAAAGGGGCGAAAGGGAATAATCACCAGCGGAAATTGTTCGCCAAGATCGAAGCGCGTCATGTCGCCCTGTACCAGTCGCACGTGATCGCGTTGTTCTGCGTCTAGCCGTGCGCGCTTTTCCGCGGCGCGCTCCAGCATTCTCTGGGAAATGTCCAATCCCGTGACATGCAGGCCGGCTTGCGCGAGCGGTACGAGCATTCTTCCCGTGCCGCAGCCGAGTTCGAGGACTGAATCGCCGGATAGGCTCGCTGCGGCGACATAAAAGTTGACGTCTTGCGTCCGGCCATGCACTACGGGCGAGGCGTCATAAAAATCGGCGATCACCGAGTCATAGAGCGCGGCGGACATGGGAGTGGCTAAGATTCGAGAATGGCGTCGGCCTCAATTTCCACCAGCATTTCAGGAGCAATCAGGCTGCTCACCTGCACCATGCTGGTGGCCGGACGGATGCTGCCAAAAAATTCGCCATGGGCGCGGCCGATTTTCTCCCATTCGGCGATATTGGTCACAAACAGCCGCGTGCGCACCACGTTGTTGAGCGTGGCGCCAGCCTTGGCTAAGGCCGATTCGATGTTCTGAATGGTTTGCACGGTTTGCGCGTAGGCGTCGCCGACTCCCACGATCTTCCCGTCCGGCCCAGTAGCTGTGGTTCCCGAAACGACAATCACGTTTCCGATTTTTACCGCCCGCGAGTAACCCACAATCGGCTCCCACGGCGCTCCGCTGGAAATATTTTCCCGCATGGAATCTCCTCAGTGGCCTTGGCTGCGCGCCCTGCATTTCGCATGCTAAACTGAAAGAATTATGCCACAGACGCCATCGGCGCTGATGGCGGGGCAAATGTCTGAACCGCGCCGCATTTGAGACGACTACATGAAATGTAACAACATTCTGGAAGCCATCGGCGGCACTCCGCTCGTGCGCCTGAACCGCATCAATCAAGGTCTCAAGCCCCAGATTTATGTGAAGGCCGATTACACCAATCCGGGCGGCTCGGTGAAAGACCGCATTGGCATCACGATGATTGACGATGCCGAGAAGCGCGGACTGCTGAAGCCCGGGGGCACGATTATCGAAGGCACTTCCGGAAACACCGGCATGGGCCTCGCGCTAGTGGCGGCGGTGCGCGGCTACAAAATGGTTTTCACCATCACCGACAAGCAGTCCAAGGAAAAAGTGGATCTGCTGAAAGCGCTCGGCGCGGAGGTGATTGTATGTCCCACCGCGGTCGAGCCCGAAGATCCGCGCAGCTACTATTCCGTGGCGCAAAAACTGGCGCGCGAAATTCCCAACTCCTTTTATCCCAATCAGTACGCCAATCCCATGAATCCGGAAGCCCACTACTTGACCACCGGCCCGGAAATCTGGAACGACAGCGAAGGCAAAATCACGCACTTCGTTTGTGGCATGGGCACCGGCGGCACCATCAGCGGCGTCGGCAAGTACCTGAAGGAAAAGAATGCCACGGTAAAAATTATCGGTGTCGATCCCTTCGGTTCGCTCTACTACGATTCGTTCAAGACCGGCGCGACCATCAAGGCTAAGACCTACGTCGTGGAAGGCATCGGCGAAGATTTTTTTCCAACCACCATGGACATGAAGATTCTCGACGACGTCATGCAGGTAAATGATGAAGAATGTTTCGTTGTGGCTCGCCGCCTGGTCAAGATGGAAGGGCTGTTCACCGGCGGCTCTGGCGGTGGATGCATTTCCGCGGCGCTGCGCCTGGCGAAAGATCTCGGTCCTGAAGCGTTCATCGTAGCTTTTCTGCCGGACACCGGGATGCGCTACCTCAGCAAGGTTTACAACGACGAATGGATGCGCGAGCGCGGCTACGTGGAATCCGTGGTGCCCATGACCGCCGCCGACATCATTGCCGCGAAACACAAAGCTGGCAAAGTGCGCGAATTAATTGTCGCGCGCCCATATCAGACGGTCTTCCACGCACTGAAAACCATGCAGGAGCAGGACATTTCGCAAATCCCTATATTTGAGGAGAATCTTCCCATCGGCACGGTGTACGAAGATCAAATCCTCACCATGGCGTTGCAGGGCAAAGACTTGCGCAAACTTGTGGTGCGCGAAGTGATGAGCAAGCCCATGCCGCAAATCGCGCGCAACGCTCCGGTGGAACGCATCACCTATATCCTGAGCCACGAGAATCCGGCGGTCTTCGTGGACATGGGCAACGCACACTTTGAAATTCTCACCAAGTACGACCTCATGAGCTCCGTCGCCACGCTCATGGAGCAAAAACGCTAGCCGCAGCGCCCGCAATTTATTCTCAAAGATCGGACCAGGTATCGTGAAGATTCTCGATTTCAACGAACTGCTCAAAGACTCCATCCTCATGGCCGACGGCGCGATGGGCTCGCTGTTGCACGAATCCGTTGGCGCGCAGCGCTGCTTCGACGAACTCAACTCCACCGAGCCGGAAGCGGTTTTCCGCGTGCACCAGGCGTATGTCGAAGCCGGCGCGCAAATCATTGAAACCAACACCTTCGGCGCGAACCGCTTCAAGCTCGCTCCGCTGGGTCTTGGCGACGAAGTGCAGCGTCTCAATAGCCGCGGCGTAAAGATCGCCCGCGAAGCCCGCGAATCCGCCTCGCGCGAAGTTTTAATTGCCGGGTCCATCGGCCCGCTCGGTCTCGGCGTGCAATCTCGCCATCCGGAACCGGATGAAATCCAGGACATTTTTCACGAGCAAGCTCTGGCCCTCGAAGAGCGCGGCGTGGATCTCTACTGCCTCGAAACGTTTTCCTACATTGAAGAGTTGCTGCTGGCCATCGACGCCATCCGTTCTTTTTCCGGGCTACCCATCATCGCGGAGCTAACCTACGCCGAAGAAGGCACCACCTTCGGCGACATGCGCCCCGCCGCAGCGGCCGCGCTGCTCAAAAATAAAAATGTCCAGGTTATCGGCGCGAACTGCACGCTGGGGCCGCAATCGCTCTTGCCCATTCTTGCGGAACTTACGGGCGTGGGCGATATTCGCGTCAGCGGAATGCCCAACGCCGGCTTCCCCAAGCGTGAAGGGGACCGCATCGTCTACCCAAAATCCTCGCCGGAATATTTCGCGCTCTTTGCCCGCGAGGCTGCGGCACTCGGCGTCAGCATTCTCGGCGGCTGCTGCGGTACCACGCCCGCGCACATTCGAGCCATGGCGGAAGCTGTGAAATCGCTGCGCCCCACCAAGCATTCCGCCTCGGCACAAACGGTGACGGCGGTGCCCAAGCCTGCGCCGGTTCTCGAGCGCAGCCCGGAAAGCAAATTCTGGAAAAAACTGCAGGCCAAGCAGTTCACCGTGTGCGTGGAAATCGATCCGCCCAAAGGACTTTCCCTCGACCGCATCTATGAACAGGTCGATAAAATCATGGCCTCCGGAAAAGCCGATGCTATCGACATCAACAGCGGCGCCATGGCTCGTGTCGGAATGGACGCGCTCGTCGTCGCTGGCGCACTCGAAGCCCGCGGCGTCGAAACCGTCCCGCACCTCACCACGCGCGATTTCAACATTATCGGCTTGCAGGCCATGCTGCTGGGCGCATGGACAGTCGGAGGCGTGCGCAACATTCTCGGCATCACCGGCGATCCGCCATCCGTCGGCGACTATCCGGAGACCAGCGGCGTCTATGAAGTTGACTCCGTGGGCCTGGTAAAAATTCTCCATCGTCTGAATCAAGGCACAGACTGGGCCGGCAAAACGCTAGGCGGCGCGACGAATTTCACCATCGGCGTAGCGGTAAATCCGGTGGCCGACGATCTCGACAACGAAATCGAACGCTTCCACGCTAAGATCGAAGCCGGCGCGCACTTCGCCATGACTCAGCCGCTCTTCGATCCCGAGCACTGGCATTCGTTTGTGAAGAAACTGGGCGGTTCTCCGCCAATTCCCGTATTAATCGGCATCTGGCCGCTCAACAGCTACAAGCAAGCCCTGCGCCTGAATAACGAAGTACCCGGCATCATGATTCCGGAAGCCGTTCTGAAATCCATGGAGCAAGCGGGCGCGGCGGCACGCGATCGGGGTTTCGACGTAGCAAGACAAATGCTGGCCTGGGCGCGAACGGAATTAGCAGGTGCGTACCTAATTCCGCCGTTCAAGCGCTACGAAGAAATTTTGGAGATTTTGTAACGCTCTAAAGGCAGTTCGTAGCGCGGACCATCGGGGCCGCATGTTCACGGCGTGCGAGTCGGTTCCAGTAGGTAATGCGAAACGATCCACTCCGTCCCGCTGCGATATCCCCAAAGCTCCGCGCAAGCCATAAAAAACACACGCCACCGCGCCCACCACTTCTTCGCGGCGGCCGCGCCATAGGTTTCTATAAGTAGCGGCATCAATTGCCGTTTGTGCGCGTCCATATTGGACAGCCACGCTTCCGCGGTCCTCTGATAATTTGTGCCGTTCACCCGCCAATGCTCACTGACTCGCAAATGTTCGTCGAAATGCATCAACAAATCATCGCTGGGCATCATCCCGCCGGTAAAAAAATGCTGCGCCATCCAATCGCCGGAATTCCGCACTTCAAATGGGTACGCAAACCGCGTATGGGTAAAAATATGAATGAACAATTTCCCGGTCGGCTGCAACCAATGACTGATGCGCTCCAGAAGCACTCTCCAATTCCGCATGTGCTCAAACATTTCCACGGAGACTACGCGGTCATATTTATCCTCGGTAAAGAAGTCATTCATGTCCGCGGTGATGATGTGCACGTTGCGGAGGCCACGCTGCGCCGCCCGCTCTAAAATACTCGCGCGTTGCGACCCGGAATTGGAAACTCCCGTGATGCGGCTATTCGGATGATGCTCCGCCATCCATAGCGTTAGCGAACCCCAACCGCAGCCTAGCTCAAGCACATCCTGTCCATCGCCAAGCTGCGCGCGCTCGCAGGTAAGCCGCAACATCGCCTCTTCCGCCTCCCCAAGCGTCTTGGCCGTGCCCTCGTATAGCGCGGAACTATATTTTCGCCGCGGACCCAGTACCGCGGCAAAAAAGTCCGCTGGCACCTCGTAATGTTGCGCATTGGCCGAATCGGTGCGCATCGCGATGGGACTGGCATTCATCAGTGTGATGAATCGCAGTAACCTCGCGCGATTCGCGTCGTCACTTCCTCCGTCTTCTTCCGCCAGCCGTTCGCGCAGCATCCGCCGGATCAGTGCGCGGGTCAGCGCATCAGGCACCAGTCCGCTTTCCACCAGCGGCTCATACCAAAACCGTTCTTCCGGCTTCTCTTGCGCCACCGGAAGCCACTTGGCATGCGCCGCCTGTCGTTCGCTGCTCATCAACCGCCCGCTTTCTTGGGAGCCAAATTCCTAGCGGGCACATTCTTGGGAAACCAGGGCACAAACGCGCTGGTCCGCCGCTGATATTCGCGATACTCGTTGCCGCGGCTCCGCAATGCTTGCGCTTCCGTAGCCGGAATTCCGGTCAGCCCCAGCAGAAAATAAAGTATGAGCACGGGCGCAAGGATCCCGACAAATCCCCACGGCGAGGCAATCGCAAAAATTGCGTAGCCTATCCAAATCAGCCACTCAAAGAAATAGTTCGGATGCCGCGAATACTTCCACAACCCCACTTCGCAAGTCTTGCCTTTGTTTCCGGGAATACTCTTAAAGTTTTTCAGTTGATGATCGGCCAAAGCTTCACCGCCCATCGCAACGAACCAAATCCCGGCGCCAATAAATTCTGCAATGCCCAAAGCCGCTCGCGTGTTCAGGCAAGCAAGCAGAAACGGAATCGACAGCACCACATCCAGCAGCGCCTGAAACTCAAAAAAGAACAGAAAGCGCACGGGTATGTTGGTCTTCCACTCCTTGCGCAATTGCAGGTAGCGGCCCTCTTCCGGCTTCCCGATTACCCGGTCAAAAAGCAGATGCAGCGCCAGCCGCAAGCTCCAGATTCCAGCCATGGCGGCGATCATCCACTTCCGCTGCACGTATCCAGGCCCGGCGCCCGCGTAATAAATCGCCAGGATTCCTAAACCCGCTGCCCATCCCACATCCACAATGGCGGCGTTTTTTATCAACAGATGCGCTGCCCACAAAAGCAGCATGAAGGCGGCAACGACTCCCGTACCCACCACCGCCATATGCACCGCCACGGAAAACATTTAGGCCGCCTCCGCCGCGTGGTTGCCGCGGCCGTCCTGCATGCGCCGCAAAACGCGCCGCAGCACTGGTGCGAGAATCATATAGAGGATTCCAGCCATCACTGGCGCCAAGACGCACCACACCACGATGGCATGCCAAGTGGTGGTCCACAGCATCCGAATCGCATTCCAAATGCTCGCATGAATCATGGCGTACATCTGTGGCACGGAAATGGTCAGCCGCGGCGCGCCAAACAGCCATTCACCCAGCCGGAAAAAAGGAAGCAGCAACGCAATCTGCGCCGGATACATAAAGTAATTCACAATTTGAATTGCCGGCAGATTCAGGCGCAGCGCCAACGCGGCAATCGCGCACAGCGCCGTGGTCCATCCCAGCGCCGGGAAAATCCCCAGCGTCACGCCCAGCGCCATACTTAGGGCCATTTTTTCCGGCGTCACGCCCTGCCGCAACAATTCAGCGATCGGCCGCGCAATCCGCCGCCGAAAGAAGCTTTCTTTCTCGCTGCCTTCCATCTGCACGAAAAGCGTCCTCGCCTCCATCATATTCGGAAAGATTGCTTTCTCTGCCGACTTCGTTTCCGCTTACGGCTCCTGATGGGGCTTGCGCAGTTTCGGCGAGCGACCTATGCTCCGTGTTTCCAAGAGGGGAGCGAGGCGATGAACAAGGGCTACCGTTGGGTGCTGGGTGGCGCGGCGCTGATCCTGCTGTTTGCACTGGGCCTGCGAACGGGGAGGCAGACGAAAGCGGCTGAGGTGCGCGAGGCGGACAAATCCGCGATAACGGCAGTGTTGAACGCACAGCAGGCGGCATGGAATCGCGGCGATGTGGACGAATTCCTGGTTGGCTACTGGCACTCGCCGGAGTTGACGTTTTCCGGGAGCAGCGGCGTCTCTCGCGGCTGGGATGGCGTGATGGCGCGCTACAAAAAGAGTTATCCAGATCGAGCCACGATGGGACAGCTTGATTTTTCCGAGCTGGAGTTCCGGTTCCTAGGACCGGATGCGGCGCTTGTGCTGGGGCGCTGGTACCTGAAACGGGGCAAAGGAGATATTGGCGGCGTGTTTTCGCTAGTGTGGCAGCGGTTTCCGGAGGGCTGGAAAGTTATTCACGACCATACCAGCGC
>Ga0209040_10001318_pt1 | contig 19585 bp, 14 predicted proteins | sample BogFormECP12_OM3_FD_188240 | JGI IMG/M metagenome (GOLD analysis project Ga0209040, IMG submission 188240) | Bog forest soil microbial communities from Calvert Island, British Columbia, Canada - ECP12_OM3 (SPAdes) (version 2) | ecosystem: Environmental > Aquatic > Freshwater > Wetlands > Bog ...
ATTACGCCGGGCTGAAGCCCGGCTCCGCCACAGCAGCCTGTTACACTCCCCTTATGCTCGCCAGCTACGCGGTTCGCGTGGAAGACTCGCGCGGGCGCCGCTATCCGGAGCCGCCGCACCCCTACCGCAACCCCTTTCAGCGTGACCGCGACCGCGTCATCCACGCCCGCGCCTTTCGCCGCCTTGAGAACAAGACGCAGGTCTTCACTCGCCGCTACTCCGACCACTTCCGTACGCGCCTGACGCACACCATGGAGGTCGCGCAGATTTCGCGCACCATCGCCGCAGCGCTCAACTTGAATGTAGACCTGGTGGAGGCGCTGGCGCTGGTGCACGACATCGGGCATCCGCCGTTCGGACACGCCGGCGAACGCACGCTGGACGACCTGATGCGCCAGCAGGGCCAATTCTTCGACCACAACCTGCAGGCGCTGCGCACCGTGGAAGACATGGAGCTGCGCTACGCTGACTTTCGCGGGCTGAACCTGACGTTCGAGGTGCGCGAGGGCATCATCAAGCACTCGCACGATTACAGCGAGGCAGAACATCCGGAGCTGGCGGAATACCTGCTCGACCAGCGCCCGCCGCTGGAGGCGCAGTTGATCGACCTCACCGACGAGATCGCCTACAGCACCGCCGACCTGGACGATGGCTTCGAGGCGAAGCTGCTCTGCCTTCCGCAGATTCGCCAGCGCGTGCGGGTGTTTGAGCGGTACTACGTCGAGGCCGAGGCGAAGTATCCCGATGCGGCCGACAAGCTGAAGTTCAACGAGGCGTTGAAGCGCGTGCTCAATCGTTTCGTCACCGACCTGATCGAGACCACGCGGCAGCGCGTTCAGCAGGCCGGAGTCGGCAGCCTCGACGAATTGCGCCGCTATCCCGAGCGGCTGGCGGGCTTCAGCCCTGAGGTTGAAGCAGAGCGCCGCGAGACCAAGAGCTTCCTCTACGAAGCGCTCTACAACACCAAGTCTCTGGAACCGGAGAAGCGGCTGGCGGAAAGGGTCGTGAGCGAGGTCTTCACGTACTTGATTGCGCATCCCGACGCGCTGCCGTCAAGCTATCGCGAGAAAGCAGAGAGCGGATCGCTGGCACGCGTGGTCTGCGATTACATCGCCGGCATGACCGACCACTACGTCGAAGACCTACGAAAGAAATTGATAGCGGGCAAGAAAGTGGAAGGGTAATCGGGTAGGTGTCACCCTTTGGGGACTCACATTCTATACCCGGCAGATAGTGAACTGTGCGGGCTCGTGCGACGTCACCCTGAGTCCTTCTGAGCGGTTTACAATCTAATACCGCAACTGGGGTTATTCATCCTTCCAGAGAAGCTGGGATTTGTATGAGTCTTTTTCGTCCATGCGTTCGAATCGGTCAGCGCCGCCCGAACGTGCTGCTATCCAGCATCTTTCTCGCTTGCTCGATTGCGTCCGCTCTACTGCTTGGCGCCTGCAGCCGGGGCAGGGCCGCGGTTGATCCGCCCGGCCCGCCCGCCATGCCGGTCAAGGTGCAGACCATTGCCACGCACGACGTTGGCGAGACCTCGGAGTACGTCGCGACCATTAAGTCGCGAAACTCGGCAACCATCATGTCCGATGTTGAAGGCTGGATTTTCGCGATTCGCGTGCATTCCGGCGACTTCGTAAAGAAAGGCCAGACCCTGATGGAGGTTGACCCGCGGCGCCAGCAGGCCGCGGTGTCAAGCCTCGACTCGCAGCGTGCTTCCAAAGAGGCGACGCTGCAGTGGACAAAACAGCAGTTGGAGCGCGCCAAGACCCTGTATCCGTCCGGCGTCATGAGCAAACAGGACTTCGACCAGGCGCAATCGAACTATGATGCCGCTTACGCCGACGTGAAGTCGATGGACGCCCAGGTCAATCAGCAACAGGTGCAACTGAAGTATTACAGCGTGTTCGCGCCGACCGACGGGATCATCGGCGATGTTCCGGTCCACGTTGGCGATCGCGTGACCAACACCACCCCGCTGACCACCATTGACGAGCGCCGCGGGCTCGAGGTTTACATTGCCATCCCGTCGGAACACGCTCGCGAGATCAAGATGGGCGCTCCGGTGGATGTGCTCAACAACGAGGGCAAGGTATTGCTGCAGACGAAGGTGTATTTCATCTCGCCGCAGGTCGATACCGCCACGCAATCGGTGCTGGCCAAGGCCCCGGCTGACCAGGCGGCGAATGCGCTGCGTGCCATGCAACTGGTGCGCGCCCGCATCACCTGGAGCACCCATCCCGGCATTACGGTGCCGGTGATTGCGGTGTCGCGCGTGAGCGGACAGTTCTTCGCCTTTGTCGCCGAACAGCAGGATGGCAAGACGGTCGCGCGCCAGCGTCCGCTGACGTTGGGCGATATTTCCGGCAATGATTACACCGTCCTGAGCGGCCTGAAGGCCGGCGATCAGCTGATCGTCTCCGGCGGGCAGAGCCTGGCTGACGGTGTGCCGGTGAAGATTGAGCAGTAGCGGGACAGGGGGCACTCCGTTTGTTTGCTGACTTCTTCATCAAGCGTCCGGTTTTCTCGACCGTAACTTCTCTGTTCATCGTGATCGCGGGCGCGGTCTGCATCCCGTTCCTGCCAATCGCGCAATTTCCTGAGCTTGCGCCGCCGCAAATACAGGTGGCGAGCTTCTATACCGGCGCCAACGCGCAAGCGGTCGAGTCGTCGGTGACCATCATTCTGGAAGAGGCCATCAACGGCGTGGAAGGCATGCGCTACATGACCTCCACCAGCGGCAACGACGGCAGCAGCGTCATCACCATTGTCTTCGAGTTGTCCCGCCCCCTCGACATCGCCGCTGTTGACGTGCAGAATCGCGTCTCTGGAGTGCTGGGCCGTCTCCCCAACGAAGTTAAGAACACCGGTGTAACCGTCAACAAGGTTGCCACGTCGTTCATCATGGCGGCGGGCTTTTACAGCCTCAATAACCGCTACGATAACGAGTTCGTCAGCAACTACATCGACATTTACGTCAAGGATGCGCTGAAGCGCGTGCCCGGCGTCGCCGACGTGCAGATCTTCGGCGAGCGCAAGTACTCCATGCGCTTGTGGCTCGATCCGTCGCGGCTGGCGGCCCGCGGGCTGACCGCGACGGACGTCGTCTCCGCTTTGTCGCAACAGAACGTTCAGATCGCTTCCGGGCAGGTTGGCGCTCAGCCCGCCGCTGCCGATCAGATGTTCCAGATCAGCGTGCGCGCCGTCGGACGCCTTACCAATCCCCACCAGTTCGACAACATCGTCCTCAAGCAGGGCAGCAACGGCGCCCTCGTACGATTGATCGACGTCGGCTATTCGGAGCTGGGAGCCGAGGACTACAGCGCGCGGCTTCGCTTCAACGGCTTTGACGGCGTCGGTATCGGCGTGAGCCAGTTGCCCACGGCCAATGCTCTCGACGTGGACAAGGCCGTCAAGGCAGAACTTGACAGGTTGGCCAAACGCTTCCCTCCCGGCCTGGAGTACAAAGTCGCCTTTGACACCACGACGTTTGTCGGCGACTCCATCCGCGAAGTGCTGTTCACGCTGGGCGAAGCCATCTTCTTCGTCATGGTGGTGATGCTGGTCTTCCTGCAGGACTGGCGCAGCACGCTGATCCCTGCCATCGCCATTCCCGTCTCGCTGATCGGCGCGTTTGCCTTCATCAAGCTGCTGAACTTCTCCATCAACACGCTCACGCTGTTCGGAATTGTGCTGGCCACCGGACTGGTCGTGGACGACGCCATCGTCGTCATCGAGAACATTCAGCGCCATATGAGCCAGGAGCACAGCGACTCGCACGCCGCCGCCTCGGTGGCCATGAGCGAAGTGACCGGCGCGGTGGTTGCGACCTCGCTGGTGCTCGTTGCCGTGTTCGTTCCCGTCGCGTTCTTTCCCGGCACGACCGGCCTGCTCTACAAACAGTTTTCGCTGACGATCGCGTTTTCCATCGTGATCTCGGCCTTCAACTCGCTGACCTTCACGCCGTCGCTTTCCGCGTTGCTGCTACGGCCGGAAACCCGACGCAAGAACGTTTTCTTCCGCGGCGTAGAGCACCTTATTCATCGCGGCACCGCGTATTACGTGGTGGGCGCCAAGAAGTCCATCAAACTGAAGTATGTCGTGCTGCTGGTTTTCTTCGCCGGACTGGCCGCAACCTATGCGGTGTACAAGATCGTGCCCAGCGGCTTTGTTCCCGACGAGGACCAGGGATGGTTCATGATCACGGTGCAGGCGCCACAGGGCGCCTCCGTCGAATACACCTCGAACGCGGTGCGTGAAGTCGAAGCCATTGCCAGCACCAACAAGGACATCATCGGCGCCTTCAGCGTAATCGGTTTCAGCTTTACCGGCAACGGCCCCAACAAAGCCATGGTGTTTCTCACCCTTAAGAGCATCAACCAGCGCAAGGGTGAGGCGCATTCGGCCAACGCCGTCATCAATGACCTGCGCGGGCCGCTCCTGGGCCTCAGCGATGTCCAGGCGTTCCCCTTCGCGCCGCCTGCCATCGCCGGCGTCAGCAGCCTTGGCGGCTTCACGTTCGAGGTCCAGGACGAAGCCGGCAACACCGTGCAGGACCTCTATAACGTTGCCCAGAAGATCGCCCGCGATGGCAACTCGAGTCCCGAACTGAGCGGACTCTTCAGCCCGTTCACCGCCAACGATCCGCAGTTCGTGGTCAACATCGACCGCGCCAAGGCGCTCAGCCTGCAAGTGCCGATGCAGCAGATTACCGACGCGCTGCAGGTTTACCTGGGATCGTCCTACATCAACGATTTCGACTTCAACAACCGTGCTTATCGCGTTTACGTGCAGGCGGCGCAGCCATTCCGCGGCCAGCCGCGCGACATTCGCGAACTGTATGTTCGCTCTGACACCGGCGCCATGATCCCTCTCGACAACGTCGTGAGCATCAACGAAGGCACCTCGCCGCAGGTCATCACCCACTACAACATCTTCCGTTCGGCGGAAATCGACGGCGCCTCCGGTCCCGGCTACAGCTCCGGTCAGGCCATTGCGGCCATGGATGCGCTGGCCAAGAAAGACCTGCCGCTTGGCTTCAACTATTCCTGGTCCGGTCTTTCGCTGGAGGAGATCCGTTCCGGCAGCCAGTCGGCAATGCTGTTTGCCCTTGGCTTGCTGCTGGTCTATCTCACGCTGTCGGCGCAATACGAGAGCTTCATCCTGCCGTTCATCATCATGCTGAGCGTGCCCATGGCCATGCTGGGCGCGCTGCTCGCGCAGTATGCCCGCGGCCAGTTGAACGACGTGTACTGCCAGATCGGGCTGGTGATGCTCATCGGACTCGCGAGCAAGAACGGCATTCTGATTGTGGAGTTCGCCGAGCAGTTGCGGCATAAAGGACTCTCGGTGAAGGAAGCCGCTGTGGAAGCGGCGCGTATCCGCCTGCGTCCCATCCTGATGACCTCGTTCGCGTTTATTCTGGGCGTGCTGCCGCTGGTGTTCGCCAGCGGCGCCGGCGCGCAGAGCCGCCACTCCGTAGGCACGACGGTGTTCGGCGGCATGATCGTCTCCACCGCGCTGAATCTGTTCTTCATCCCCGTGCTGTACGTGATTGTGAAATCGCTTACCGAGCACGAGAAAGCGCCCGCGGCGAGCAGTTAGCCGATGGAAGCGCCGGGCTTTAGCCCGGCGAAATGTCGATCTCTCTGCGATGGGCTTTAGCCCCGGCGACGCCCCAGTTGCGCTTGCGCGACGCAAGTAGGAATTCGTTACGCTGCTGCGGAAATCAAGGAACGATAGCTGCGGCGTGGATCTGCTTTTCTCCACTTTTTGCAGCACGCTGTCGCGGTGGCTGTTGATGATGGCCTCGAGATCACGCGAGAAGTCGAAGGATGGGGTTCGGTTGCGTCGAGAAAATCTCTAAGTGAGTTCATTCGGCGTTGTCTTTCGACCCGCTGTCCGAGGTGACGTATGATCATGAGTTCTCCCACTCAGTCGCAAACGCCGCGAATCAGTGGGTCACCCGGCCCACCGTTTTCCATCTTGCGAAATTGATTCCCCCACTGCATACTGCAAACTGTCGCAAAGGGGGCAACAAATGCGCTACCAGTGCCCTGTCTGTAAGAAAACACTGAGCAAGAAAGAATATGAGGCGGCCCTCGGTATTCTGGAAGGTAGAGAGAAACACATCCATGGAGAAAACCGGCAACTTAGGCAGGAGTTAGTCCAAGCCAAGCAAGAGTTGAAGAATGCGACAAGAGAAGCCAGGTCTGCTGGCCGCGATGAAGAGAAAAAGCGCACTGCGCGCCTTGTGGCCGGATATCAGCAGAAGATGGAAGCAATGAAGCAGCGGATCGGCCAACTTGAACGTGGAACAACGCCACAAACGGAAGGCCTGGAGTTCGAAGACGAGTTAGCGGCAAGACTTGCGAGAGAGTTTCCCGAAGATCAAGTCATCCTAAAGGGAAAGGGTGGGGACGTGCTGCACATAGTGATGTTCCAGCGCAAGGAAGCCGGGAAGATCATTTATGAGTGCAAGAGAACCCCTCGCATTTCCGGTCAACACGTTCGACAGGCCGCCGAGGCAAAGCAAGTCAGAGAGGCTGATTTCGCCGTTTGTGACAACTGGCAAGCGCAAGGGATTTAGCGGACTGGCAGAAGTTCACGGCGTGCTTGTTGTTGCCCCTCTTGCAGCGATTCCCCTCGCCACGCTACTGCGGGATCACTTAGTTGAAATCGTCAAAGCTAATGTCGTGCGGGATAAGCGAGCGCAGATTGGTCAAAAGCTATTGAAGCATGTCATGAGCCCGCAGTTTAGAAATCCGATTGAAGAAGTTGTTCGTTTGTCGTCCGAATTGCAAGAAATGATTACGGATGAAGCGAAGGCCCACTACAGAATATGGGAGAGGCGGTGGAACTCCTATCAACGGATTCGATGGGACAGTTCTCAAATTGCCGCGAATGTCCAGACCGTGCTCGAAGGTAAAGAGGCACGTTCCATTACTCATCCCAAGCACCAGCCGCTTGAATTACCAGCACCCTCCCTCCGCAAGCTCTCAGCGAAAGTGAGGTCATGAACAAGACGGGCAAATGCCAGTTGTGCCTAGATGAGCCCGTGGAGTTGCGCAGCAGCCATTTCTTCCCGAAGGCAGCTTACAAGATTATGCGTGAGGAGGCGATCCGCACAGGGTGGCGCATGAACCCCAATCCAGTACTGATGACTGATCGCTCTGCTGTTCAAACGTCTGAGCAATACACCGCACGCCTGCTGTGCCATCGTTGCGAGCAACGGTTTTCCGCAAAACGGGGAGAATTGGGTCTTAAGGCACTGCTGGAGGGGGAAGACTTTTTATCTGTTATCCTTTGGTTGCCGGTGCAACACCGCACCTCGCTTCGGCCGATGCAAGCGTTTATCATGCAGCCGAAATTCCTGGCGTCAACACATCTGCGCTCACATACTTCGCCGCAAGTGTGTTCTGGCGTGCAGCGATCCACAGTTGGAGCGGAAGAAGCACTGAACCGGCGATCAGTCTTGGTCCCTACCAAGAGCAGTTGCGGAATTATCTGAACGGCACGTCCGACTTCCCGACGAACTGCATTCTTGCAGTTGTGCTGCCCAGTCGCAACAATGAGTTCGTAAAGCAGATGGTGCACCCCTATCAGACACGCCGGCGCCCAGCCCATATCTACACGCTGCCCTTCTTAGGAATTTCCTTTAGTTCGATTGTAGGAGGCACGATTCCGCACGATTGGCGAGAAGTGGATTTCGTTCGCGGAACCGGAAACCCGATTATTGTTACATCCCATTTCGAGGATTGGTTTAGGCGCGATCTTTCTGTTCTCTTTAGAGGCAAGAACCGTGCCTTGTCTATGCTGGACAAAATAGAGCGTCACTGATGCCTAGCGCAGCCCGGGGTACCGCGCATTGGACCGCCCTTACAAAATACGAAGCGCCTTACGCCCTCCGTCGTTTTCCCCTGACTTTGCCGCCTGGGTACTGTGCATGGCGTGGCATAGAGCATGCTCGCCTCTGCTGGTTGTCATTATCATTAGCATGTGACATAGTGCTATCATATGTCATATATAATGGGGCCTGATATGGACGAGACCAGAGTTCGCGTGAATGAAAATGGCCGGGTTGTGATCCCCGCGTCGTTTCGGCAGGCTCTTGGCATCAACGCCGGAGACGAGGTCGTTTTGCGGGTTGAGGACGATGAGCTGCGCATCACCACCATGAAGCATCGCATCGAGCAGGCGAGAAGGCTGGTGCGGCGGCATATCAAGCCCGGCACATCGCTGGTTGACGATTTGATTGCCGAACGGCGCAAGGCCGCCAAGCGTGAGTAGGATCGTCCTCGACGCTTCTGCGCTGCTCGCCATTCTCAACGACGAACCGGGCGCTGAAAAGCTGACTTCGCAACCGGATTTGCTAAGCGGCGCGGCCATCAGCACGGTCAATCTGGCCGAAGTCCACGGCAAACTCGTAGGCCACGGGCTCGAGGACGACGACGCCTGGGAAGCAGCCCTCAGCCCCATTCGTGACGTCATGGTCTTTACCAGCGAACAGGCAAAGATTGCTGGTGGCCTCATTTCCCAGACCCGTTCCCTCGGCCTGTCGCTGGGGGACCGGGCTTGCCTCGCCCTGGGAATGGCGCTCCAGGCCCCGGTTTACACCGCGGACAAAGACTGGAAGAAGTTGAAGCTGGGTATCCGGATCCACGTCATCCGATGAGCGACCTGGGGGTACCAGCCGTGCCTCATTTGGCGTGGTCCGGGCCCTATCTTCATCACATGCATGCGTGACCTGCGCACTTGCAGATACTCAGCCCGGCGCGGTATTCAGTGATGACGAGGAGATGGTTGTTGTGTCTCTCCTCGGGCCGCGCCCAGTGCGCAGGCTGTGGAAGCTCATTGACAAGTCAGTGGATGGTGGATAGTAACAAACTTGGGCTGTGTACTCCCCGGTTAATGACGTCTCGCGACCAGTCGCCAAGAGTGGACGGAATTCTACCCGTAAGTCTTTTGGAATGTGTTATGAACATATAACTCCTTTGGATGGTATTATGTGCGAGTATTTGTTGGCTAACCCATTGATTCTACGTTGTAGTGGTGGGGGGAGGAGGGGAGTCCAGGACTAGGTTGTTAGTGGTTAGCAGCTTAGAACAACAAAGCAGTCAGAGATTATTGATTGGTAAACAGTCTTTGACTTAAGCCCTTGCTCGGAACGAGTACGGTGAATGCCCGTTCGAAAGCGCCGAGCAGAACCACAGTAGCCGCTGCGTCAAAGGCAATCGCTACACGCGGCGCACTTCTGCCTCACGCCCGAGAACACTAAGGGACGAACCGCCACTTTGTCGGGGCGAATCGCACTTTCTGAAGTTGACAGAATGAATTCCCGCTTGCGTTTCCTGCCCACCTCAGGAGTATCATTTCAACAAATCACCTGGCCGACCCGAGTTCCCCGTTGGGAGAAGGCATATGGTACGCAAACTATTCGCAGTGGTGATCGTGCTGGTCGTAGCGGCATCACTTCCGTCCGCCGCCAAGATGCGCGGCCCATCAACGGCAGAGGAACGCGCCCAGGCGCTGGAATATATACAGAGCCTGGAACAGCATCCGCTCGCCAAGGACAGCCTTGAGAAACGGATGTGGCTGACCGAATGGCTGGTGGAGATCCCTGACGTCACGGTCAACGTGTGCCCTAAAGAAATTAAGGCGCTAAAGTCGCTCGACAAGGTGAATAACACCTATTCCAACCAACTGCGCATGCAGGTGCTCTATTCGCAGGCAGCGTTCCAATTGCAGCATCCGGAGGAGAAGAACACAGTGAGGATTGAAGCTGCGGGATTGGCCGGGACCTTGCGCGCCTATCGCGCGATCCAGCAATTCGATCCCTCGGCGAAGTATCCGCTGCTCGATAACCTGATGTCGCTGGAGAGACGGGGCAAGTTGGAAAAGTACGTGGAGAAACAGAATAAGTGCGTCAAGAGTTGAGAAGACACGTTTTTGATTTGGTGAAGGTCGCGCCGGTCGCGCCCTTTTCGTTTGGATGACGCTGGACGGGATTCCCCATGGGGCCGGGCGGATTCACCATAGTCCTGGTTCCCGGCAAGCGGCTGGGATTCCTACAAGCGCCTGGCAACAACAACCTGTCAGCGCTGCAGTCGTTCACGTATTAGGCAGGATCCGACGATTCTCGCAAGAAGCGAAAGCGAAGAGCGAAGAACCGCGCCCCCCGACCTCTCACTCGTCACCAAGCCGATTGACCTACGTCACAGTATTGCGGTCCGGATTGCGCTATAACAGAGTGGAAAAGTGAGGACCTCGCGCCAGCGCGCAGCCGGCGTGAGTCGTCCCTTGTGACGCCCCCACGACGTGGGGAGAATGGTCGCGCAAGATGACAACCGCAGAGATCACACCAGTTGAAGTGGGCATCCACGATGTGCTCATCGCGACGGATTTTTCGCATTATTCCAACCAAGCCCTCAACTTTGGACTCGGCCTGGCCTACGGATATCACGCGAAAGCCTCCATCGTCTTCGTGGTTCCGGGCGATGAATTCATGGTTGCGGGCGCCGAGGCTTACGCCGTTGCCAAGGAAGCGGCGCACCGCGACCTGCTGGAGCTGAAGCACGAGTTACGGAAGAAATTCGCCTATATCGAGGGCAAAGACTATCAACTGTTCCTGCTGGAAGGCGACGTGGCGCAGGCGATCCTGGACTTTGCCCGTCAGAACAAGAGTGACCTGATTGTGGTTGGCACCCACGGCCGCAGCGGCCTGGGTAAGATGCTGATGGGCTCGGTCGCCGAGCGCGTCTTCCGGCACTCCCCGATACCGGTGCTGACTTTGGGACCTCACCTGCACCGGAGGGCCAAGGCGGGCGCGCCCAGGAGCATACTTGTGCCCGTGGATTTCACGCCCGCGTCTGAGCGAGCGGCGCATTACGGGGTCGCGTTGGCTCGGCAACATGACGCCACGTTGACGATGCTTCATGTCATCGAACATTGGCCAACTAAAGAGGAATCTGCCCAGGAACACGTAACCCAGGGCCTTAGAGATAAACTCGAAAGCCTGATCAGCCAGGAAGCTAAGGGGCTGCGGTGCAGCTTCCGAGTAGAAGTGGGACAGGTGGTGGAAAAAGTCCTGTACACCGCCGGCGCGGTCGAGGCGGACCTGGTGGTGATGGGCGTGCGTCCGCGGACCGGGTTACTCAACCCCGTGATGTGGCCGCATGCTTATCAAATAGTGCGCGAGGCCGGGTGTCCCGTGCTGACGGTCCGCGGCGAGGTTGCGCAACGGCCCTGAGCGGGGACTCCCGCGCGGGCCGTTCCCTTTGCTACTTCCTCTTTTGCAGCGCCGCCCGCGCCTTCGCCAATTGCGCGGCCTGTTCCGCTGTCACCGATGGATACTTTAGTTTTAGACCCTTGAGCGTCTCTACGATGATGTCTGACACTGTCAGATGCGTGAACCATTTGTGGTCGGCTGGAATGATGTACCAGGGAGCATGTTTGGTGCTGGTATGGGTGATCATGTCCTCGTAGGCCTGCATATAGTCATCCCAGAGTAGCCGCTCACGCAGGTCGGCCTCGGAGAACTTCCAGTTCTTTTTCGGATCATTCAATCTTTCCAGCAATCGCTTCGCCTGTTCCTGCTTGGAGATGTTGAGGAAAAACTTCAAAATGACTGTACCGTTGCGCACCAGGTGCCGCTCGATATCGTTGATCGATTCGAATCGGTGTTCCCAGAATTTCTGGGTAGGAGCTTTGAAATCAGGCAGATGCTCTTGAGCAATGAGTTCAGGATGAACGCGAACCACCAGCACCTCCTCGTAATAGGAGCGGTTGAAGATGCCGATGCGGCCACGCTCTGGTAATTCGCGACTGGTCCTCCACAGGAAGTCGTGGCCGAGTTCTTCCGCCGACGGTTGCTTGAAGCTGAAGACCTCGCATCCCGCTGGATTGACGCCGGACATAACGTGTTTGATAGTGCCATCCTTGCCGGCCGCGTCCATGGCCTGCAAAACGATCAGCAGCGCGTGAGTGCGGGCAGAGAACAGGAGGTCCTGGTATTTGGCCAGGCGCTCCTTATTGTTCTTAAGGTTGGCTTGGGCCTGCTCTTCGGTCTCGTATTCACCTTTGTAGGCAGGGTCGAAGTCCTTAAGCCGGAAACCCTTGCCGGGAGTTGCGATCATGGATGGTTTCTTGTTCATAAGGAGATCGGAAAACGAAGTAGCTCCCGCTATTTTAAGGCTTGGGCTCCGATCAGCATAGTCAGCAGCATGATAACGTCGGTGCGGGCATAGATACTGTGCGGTAAATTGGCATCCATATGCGCCCATGAACCTGCGGAGAATCCCTTTTCTTCGTTGTCGAGCGTGACGCGCGCGTCGCCTTGAAGAATCTCGATGATAGCTGGTACCGACGCGGTGCGCTCCGACAATTCCTGGCCGCCAGCGAAGCCGATCAACACAACCTTTACGTTATCGTCGCGATAGATGGTGCGGCTTAGCGTCCCGTCCTGAGGAATCTGAAATTCCTTCAACAGGTTGTCCACCACGGTGTAGCTCGGCATCTGACCTCCTCATCAATCAAGTGTAAGGATAGAAAATAAAGAACAAGAGCGACAATGCACTGAGCACCCATATGCCGGGCTTCAGTTGGTCTATCTTTCCGGCCACCAGCTTGCAGAGTGGGTAGAGCACGAAACCGGCGCAGATACCGATGGCTATATTGAACGTAAACGCCATCAGCACGACCACTGCGAAGGCCGGAATGGATTCCGTGTAATCGCCGAAGTCGATGTGGGTGATGGGCGCCAGCATGAATAGCCCGACGATAATAAGTGCTGGTCCGAAGGCTTGCGCTGGAATGGCGGCGACGAAGGGCGAGAAGATCAGGGTGAGCAGGAAACAGGTTCCGGTTACCAGCACGGTGAAGCCGGTGCGTCCTCCCGCCTCGATTCCCGTGGCCGACTCGACGTAAGCGCCGGCGGTCGTCGTTCCCAGCGCCGGCGCGACGCAGGTAGTGACGGCATCCACCAGCATGGGACGCTCGATCTGCGGCAGTTGTCCGTTTTCGTTGAGGAACCCAGCGCGTGCCGACAAACCAATCAACGTGCCCATGGTATCTACAAATGCCATGATGAAGATGGTAAGCACGATGGGGAATGCGCGCCAGGTGAGAGCCCCGCGAAAGTCGAGTTGCCACAGGATCGGCGTGATACTTGGTGGCATGCTGACCAGACCGTGGGGTGGAGCAGCGGTACGCGCGACAAAAGCGACGAGCGCGGTTACAACAATACCTAGGAGAATAGCACCGGGTACCTTGCGTATCACCAGTAGTGCGATCAGCACGAATCCAAACATGGCGACCAGCGCGGGATGCGAGGTAAGGTTTCCCGCTTGCACTGGCGCGCCCGGCACGCCGAGCCTTACCAGTCCGGTTTCATTCAGGCCGATGAAGGTGAGGAACAAGCCAATGCCCACGGCAAAGCTGTAGCGCAGCGATGTGGGCACGCCTTCCACGACCCACTGTCGCAGATGTAAGACCGTCATGACGATGAACAAAACGCCTGCGAGGAAGATGGCCGCCAGCGCTGTCTGCCAGCGAAACCCCAGCACCTTGCACACGGTGAAAGCGATGAATGCGTTCTCTCCCATATAGGGTGCGATGGCAAATGGGCGGTTGGCGTAGAACGCCATGAAGTAGCAGCCGAATGCAGCGACCAGAACTGTCGCCACGAAGGAGGGCCCTTCCGGAATTCCTGCGGCAGAAAGAATCGCAGGATTGACTACCACAATGTAAGACATCGTGGTGAACGTCGTCAGCCCGGCGACGACCTCGCGACCAACTGTGGTGCCGTGTCGATCGAAGGCAAACAGCGAGTTCAACCCGGTAGTCGCGCGCGTCAATCGGTGGGCCTCTCCCGTGGAGGCGCGGACGCGAAGAAATCCTGGTGGAACCGTTGCGCGTAGTTCCACATCAACTCCTCCACTCGCTTGGGATCCGGTGACTTCACGATCAGGCCGACGTGGTGCTGCTTGTCAGTCAAACGCCAGACAATCTCCGGATCGTTATAGGCGGAAGTGTCGGGATGCTCCTGGCGCGCGAGCGAAATCAGCAAGCCGGCGGAATCGTTTCTCGGAGGTGGCGGCTGGTAGCGCGCCTCGCCGGCGGCGATTTCGATCTTGGCCCACTCCGCCCACATGTTGATCCCGGTGGCGGCTTCGATGAGGTCTGCGATATGCGCGCCTCCCACCCGCGCCGAGGTTTCGAGGAAGTACAGCTTGCCATCGTCGCGGCCCCGAATGAATTCGCTGTGCGAGACGCCGCGCACCAGCCCGAAGGCCTTCAGCACCTGCTCGTTCAGCGCGATGAGAGGGCGAGATTCGTCGGCGTCGCGAGGCAACGTGCGCGTGGTGAAAATATCTCCTTCGTGCGAAACGTCCATCGGAGGCCGCCCGTAGCGGCTGGCGATGGCGAATAGCGGCTCGCGTTCGTAGAAGATTGAATCCACATGGTAGATGTCGCCGGGCACATACTGCTCCAGCAAGTAGAAGGACTGCTGATCACCAAGGTGCTCCATCGCGGCCCAAAGCTCGTCCGCGGAATGGATTTTCTTGATGCCGATCGACCCGGCGAATGAGCGCGGTTTCAGCACCCAGGGCGGCGATACGCGGTCCATAAACTCCCGCAACCTCGCATAGTTGAGAACGTGGATGAAGTCTGGGACCGCGAGCCCGGTCTCACGCGCTTTCGTGCGCATGGCAAGTTTGTCGCGGAAGAATCGCGCTGTGGTGTCGCCCATGCCGGCAAGGCGCAGGTGCTCACGCAAGGTTGCCGCCGTCTCCACATCGAAGTCATCGAGCGGTACGATGCGATCGATGTTTTCCTTTCGCGCCATGTAACTGACGCCCAGCAGAACGTCGTCGATTTTCCACTTCTTATCGGCGTCGGGGATGTAGAAGGTCTCGTCAATGCTTTCGCGCGGCCAGTCGGCATTAGCGAGGCTGTGCGAGGTAAGGAGCAACACGCGGCAGCCCTGGCGGCGGCACTCACGAATGAAGTCGAGTCCCTTGAAATAGCTGGCAAGACAAAGCATGGTGGTGGGGTGTTCTGCCGGATCCTGAGTGGCCGATGAGGAGGACATGCGAGCTCCTGATTACAGTCAATTGCATCACAACAATGTACCACTCAGGGTCAAAACCACGGCGGCGTCCCGATACTCTGGGACGCCGGCCTCTAGCAACGTCGCGTTGATGAAATCGGCGGGCGGGCACGGTTATACCCGCCCATGGGGTGCGACTAGAACTGAGTCGCTGGCAGAACAGCCGTCCCCTCCTGTTGCACGGATTGCAGCTGGTTAGGATCCAGTCCAAGCGCCTTCAAGATGGTTGGGGCAACCTGCATGGTCTCAACCGGGGTGTTGATGGTGCTGGGCTGGAACGCTGGATTCGAGAACAGCATGATCACGTTGGTGTCATCATGCGAGAAGCCGCCGTGTTCTTCCTGTTTCTTGGTGCTGCTGGTGTACACCACACCGTAGTTTGGCGTGACGATGATGTCAGGTGTCCGCGGATCCTGTCCGGGAGCGATGCCGGGAGCGGTGAACATGGTCGTGATTGACGGCCCGTAGAAGACCTGCCCGAAGCCAGCCATGGTCGCATTGGCCTCCAGAATCGATACGGCATTCGAGGTCTGAGTGGAAGAGCTCAGCCAAAGCAGCGAGACATCATCCTCAGTCGGTCCAATTCCGTTGGGGTTGTTTGGGGACTCGGAATAGGGTAGGAACGAAGCAATCAGGTTTGCCGGCGAAGTACCGTTTTGACCGCTGTGTCCCGGAATCGGATAGAAGCGGTTGGGGTCGATCGGCGACTGCCCGTGTTTGGCGGTAATCACGATGAGGGTCGAGTCGAGCAGGCCTTGCTTCTTGAGCTCATTGACGAACTCTGCGATGGCAGCATCCACAAGCTGGAACTCTCCCAGCAATAAGGCGCTTGGAGTTCCGGCTGCGTCAAGGTAGCCACCGGAACCAACATTTTTCTCGATCAGCTTCTGCCCGACGCTCACGGATTGAAAGTTCATACCGAACACCGCGGGCACAGGCGCGCTCGATTTTCCGTCGTGGGTCTTGCCATCGATCTCGTTCAGGATGGCATTTACTTTTAGAGTGTCATAGCACTGAATGTTCTGGAAACTGTCGGTGTACGAACCCGTTTGAGAAGGGTCGGGAATGGGATTGCAGTTCATTCCCAGCTGAGTGATGACGGGCAGAGCTATGACTGTGGAATTGATTTCAGGCGAGTAGTAGTCGTTAAGGTTAGTGCCGTCACCAGGGCCGGAAACGGACGAATACGCCGGGTGCTTATCAGCCCACGCAGTGTAACCACCGGCTTTGTGAACGACGCCGAAGATGGTGTTAGTCCGAACGAAATTCCACGGCCATACAGGGGCGCAGTTTTGCTTGGGATCGCGGGGAAGGCGGTCTTTGTCGATGGAATTGATTCCGCCATCGCCACTCGGCGCACCGCCGTTGAGTTGCGTTTGATCGATGTCAATTCCTTCTTCGTACTCGGTCGTCGTTCCCGGCGCCACGACTCCCGGCCCGCACGGACCGCCTGCCACTCCATTGCCGGTGGTCGTCTTTGGCGGGGCGAGTGAACGATCAAAGGCGACATCGTAGAAAGCGCCCACCGAGCGCGGGGAACCACCGCTCACTATAGCCATGAGTCCGGGGAACGAGTCGGATGGCTTCGAAGTAGTGGCGTTCAAGTAAGTGCTACCAGTCGCACCAAGTGCCGCAAGCGTCGGGCAATAAGGCGCGCCGTTGTTCACGCCAGGGACGCCATTGGCGCAGTTCTGGAAGTCCAACGAGTGCATGCCGTCGACGCTGATCAGCAGCACATGTTGGAAGGTTGTGCCGTCGGCTTTTGACGCGGACCGTGGGGTCTGGGCCACGGTAAGCTGCAGCGGCGCCACAGACACCGCAAATGCTAGTAAGGATGTGAGCAGAGACTTCACTTTCATATCTCCTCCATTGGGCTAAGGGTCATTGCAAACTTTATCTGTGGGAAGAAAGGGCGTGGTGAACGCAGGATAAAAGTTCAGTTACAGGAAGGTTGCAAGCAGATTTTACAGGCGCGAAACAGCCAACTTGGCTGCGTTGTAGCCGCACATCCCGTGGACTCCGCCGCCTGGCGGAGTGGATGACGAGCAGAGGTAAAGGTCGCGAGACGAGGTTGCATAGTGCCGTCTTGTGGGACGAAACAAGAACTGCCGCAGATTAACTGCGCCACCCCCGACATCTCCGCCCACCAGATTCGCGTCCATGCCTTCCAGCGCAGCCGGATTGAAAACGCGCCGGGCCAGAACGCAGTCGCGAAAGCCTGGCGCGAAGCGCTCAATCTGGGATTCCAGGCGTGGCAGCATGTCGATCTCAGAGCCATTCGGGAGGTGGCAATAGGCCCAAGCCACGTGGCGGTCCTGGGGAGCACGCGTGGGATCGAACAATGTGGGCTGGGACAGAAGGACGAATGGACGTTCCGCATGATGTCCGTGCCGCATCGCTTCTTCTGAGGCCGCGATTTCTTCGATCGTCCCGCCGATGTGGACCGTTGCGGCCCGCAAACACTCGCGAGCTTTCCACGGGATCGGCGCTGACAAAGCGTAATCCACTTTGAACACGCCGGGGCCGTAGCGATAGTGCTGTAGTTTCCGGCTATACGCAGACGACAATCGGTCACCTGCAATCCGGAGCAACTGGCGCGGCGTAACGTCGCACAAAATCAGGTCGTATTTCCCCAACGACGAGAGGTTGTCGACGCGCATCGACGTGTGCACAGTACCGCCCAAGCTGGTGAGACAGCCGCAAAGCGCATCGCTAATCGACCCTGCGCCTCCTCGCGGGATTGGCCACCCGACTGCGTGAGCGGCCACGCCGAGCACCAAACCGAACGAAGCGCTCAATGGCTCATCGAGGGAGAGAACGGAGTGCGCGGCCAGTCCGGCAAAGAGCGCCTTAGTTCGTGGATTCTTAAACCAGTGCTGCGAGAGCGCGATGGCAGACGAAAATCCCAGCGCTCCGAGACGCCCCATCAAGAACGGATGGCAGGTCAACAAATGGACAGGCCGCAAAATCTCGGGCGCCAGCTCCTTCCATTGCTCGGCGAACGGCTCCATGAGCCGGCGCCACTGCTTACCGTCTTCGCCAAGCGCAGCTTCGGCAGCAGGGAGATCGCGCTCGAGTGTCACGGCTGTTCCGTCGTCCAGCGGATGGGCCAAGGGCGCGGGGGAATGGATCCACTTCAATCCGTAATCTTGCAAGGGCAGGGACGAGAAGAATGGCGAACCTGCAGCCATGGGGTGTACCGCCGAGCCGAAGTCGTGCAGGAAGTCCGGCAGCGTCAGCGGGAGGGTGCGTGCCGCTCCACCGGGCTGCGGTTCAGCCTCAAACACCTCAACCTGCAATCCGGACTGGGCAAGAACGATGGCCGCGGAGAGACCGTTGGGACCTGCGCCGATGACAGCGGCTCGTCGTTGGGTTGCAGGCATACGAATCAGTTTAGACTGCTGTTGCGGCGGATCCAAAGAACGGGTGCTCCCACGAGCAGTATCGTTCCGCTCATCGTTTAATCATGCGGTGGTAGCGGCTCCGGCAACTGCACCACTCCGGCCTTCCCGTCAGGCAGACGCTCCAACACTGGAGCGTAAAGCCCCATCAGTTGCCGGTTCCACCACATGCCGGTTGCGCGCTTCTCCGCCAGCGTGGTGAACCAGTACTTCCACAGCACCGCGCGGACCTGTTTCGGCGGGGCATCCGGGAACGGATTCCTGGCGAACAACGCAAGAACGTCGGGTGCGCTGTTGAGCAGGCGCTCCTCGGTGCTGGGCACGATGAGGTTGTTGCGCCAGGAACCCAGCGACGCGAACCACAAATTCCACTCAAATCGCGGCTGATACGGCGCGTAGATGCCCGGCGGCTTGCCCGGGTCCTGAGGTTTGTAGCGGAAGGGATAGGCGACCCACGTCTGCCCGTCGTTGGAGCCTTGGAATTCGATCTCGTAACGGCCGCGTGTCATCACCGCGAATAGTCCGTAGCGGTTGGCTATGCGAAAAGGGTCGAGTGCGGCAACGGGCGAGGTCGGCAGCGGCAAGCGCGGAAACATAATCCAGATCATCTGCACGGTCGTTGCGTAGAAAATCCAGATGAGCATCACGCTGGTGAGAGCGAGCTTAAGGGCCCGGAATGGGTGCGGTGAGCGACGCGAACTCGTCGCAGGCGCGGGCGCCTCTGTGATCTGCTCATCCGTGGCCGCCATGCCTTCTGGACGCTGCGTCGGTTGTGGCAAAGGTGCGTCCCGTCCCGGCGAGATGAATCGCTTCCATCGTTGTGGCATGACCCGCAGCAGGAAACGGTCGTCGAGCAGCAGAACTCCCAGCAGCAGAACAAGGTAGTTCAGAAACGTGTAGTTTGCCGTGAGAATGACCGGGACCTGCCACGCTGTCACGATGAAGAAGCAAACGATACGCCAGCGTCGCGGCAGAAATAGCATGAACACCAACCCCAGTTCCAGCACGAGGGTTGCGCCGGCGGCAAAGGCGTGAAATGAGTGCGGCAGGTGCTGCACATACCAGCCGATCC
>Ga0209040_10001319_pt1 | contig 19578 bp, 16 predicted proteins | sample BogFormECP12_OM3_FD_188240 | JGI IMG/M metagenome (GOLD analysis project Ga0209040, IMG submission 188240) | Bog forest soil microbial communities from Calvert Island, British Columbia, Canada - ECP12_OM3 (SPAdes) (version 2) | ecosystem: Environmental > Aquatic > Freshwater > Wetlands > Bog ...
AGGGTCCAAGCGGAGCGGCTGACAGCACGATCTATCCGGCCTTCGGGGTCTCGGACAGCGGCAGTGGGGCGATGGTATTTACGCTGACTGGGCCGGACTATTTCCCAAGCGCCGCTTACGTGCCGGTCACCTTGGCGAAGGGCGCGGGTACAGGGATACGGCTGGCGGGCAAGGGCGTCGCGGCCGACGACGGATTCTCCGGTTATGCCTACTTCGGCGGGCCGGGATACGGTCGATGGGGAGATTACTCGTGGGCGGTCGCTGTTGGTAAAGATGTCTGGATCGCGACGGAGTATATCGGACCCAGGAAACGCGACTTTTACACCAACTGGGGCACGTTCATCGGCGCAGTACCGCTTCCGTAAAAACTGCGGGGTTAAGCGAGACAAGAAAGTAAGTTTGGGGCGGTGATGTCGTCACCGCCCCTTTTCTTAGATCTTTAGCGCGGAACGTGTTTCGCGATCGCGTTCACAGGGATGTCAAACACAGCAGCGATTGTACACCCGCTCAACGGCTCCAAGCGAAATGCTTTCGGAGGGTCCACCGTTGCAAAAAACTCAAGGATGGGCCAGCCCGTATTGGTCGTGCCAGCAGAAAACCTGAGCTGGGCATGGCTTTCGCACGCTAATAACGTCGGGTTAGTCCGTTTGGGGAATTGCCGCGGCATTTACAATTTTCGGTAGCCGTTGGGTCCTGCCGAAGCGAGCCGACTCCAGGTTCGGAGGCACGATCCCGAGGAGGATAACAATGCGTCGAACTACAATGCTCGCAGTATCCACATTAGCTCTAGCTCTTTGCACAGTTTGCTCTGCAGTGGGCGCCACGACTCCGCCCCCCGATACCTTGAAGGTTGATTATTTCTACTTCGACGACAGCGAAGCGGCGGTTTTTTATGACACCGTGCGTGTGATCAACCCAGGCACGGCGGGTGGCAGTCTTTGCGCCGCGATTTATGTGTTCGATTCCTACCAGGAGCTGTCCGAGTGCTGCAGCTGCTTAATCAGCCCGGATGGTCTGCTTACCCTTTCGACGGCGTTCAGCTTGGACGATAATCCGCTGACCGGATCGAGCCCGCTCACCGGGGTTATCAAGACGGTCTCGACCGCAACCAAAGGCGGGGTGTGCCCGACTTACCCGGTCAGTCTCACTCCAACCGCCGGGCTTCGCGGTTGGTCGACTCACGTGCAAAGCGACGGCATCACTGAAACTGAGACGACTTCGCAGGATGCCACTCTCAGCGCCGCCGAAGTGACTCGACTTCAAAACGAGTGCCATGCCATTCAGTTGGATGGCAGCGGCCACGGTCTATGCTACTGCGGAGACGAAGTCCCATAGCAGGCTGCGCAGCAAAAATCGCCGGTTTCGCCGCATTGTTGGTCTCTCTGATGGGCTGTCTGCTGGTGCGGACAGCCTTCTTTATTTATCTGCAAGAATTATTCCCTGCTTCCGGCGAGCCCAGGGCCTGGCCCGGATTTTTTGTTGACTGAGCCCTTCTCCAGGTACAGACTGGGTCTGAACCGTTGATCGAGCGTGCGTCATGAAAAAGCTGACAGGTGCTCTCCTGATCTTTGGCATCTTCGCTTCCACCGCCGTTGCCCAATCTATGGAACGAGCGATGAAGGAGAGACAGAAGGTACTCGCCGGATGGCTGGCAACGGTCAAAACAGCGGAAAGCAAGTACAAGGGCCAGTACGGATTTTACGGGGACCTCGATGCCCTACGTAAATCCCACACGCTGGACGCATTGATCTTCGAACCTGACAAGGAATCCGACGGGCCCACGGCCGCCGAGCCGGACGCCAATCTCGTGCCCGAGGGCACGCGTTTTATTGTGTCGGCCCCTGACGATGGCAAGCACTTCAGAGTCGACATATGTGAAGTTGTGGACGGGCGGAGCCTGTGTGTGTTTGGGTCGGAGATGGGCGGAGGGTTTTCCTATGTGGACCGTCCGCCCCCGATGCCAGAAGACGGCCTTCCCGGGTAGCGGAAAGCTGAGGGCTGCCCGGCATCGACCGATCCGGGCGTTCCCCTTGCCCTCAAAGAGTACCCCCATTCCGGTTTGACCCTCTGGACTGAAGTCCTTACACTTGTGTTGTCTGGCGGGAATGATTCGGTGGAGGGCTTCCTGAGTTTGCGATTCCGAGGATTGTGGTGGGCGGCCCTGGTGGGGCTGCTGGCAGCGGTGTGCGTCGGGCAGCAGCAATCTTCGTCGCAGGATGCTACTGCGCCTGATCAGCCCGCAGAGAAGCAGGATCAGCCTTCGCAGAAACAGGCTCCGCTGCAACCGCCTCCGCCGCAACCGCTTCCGCAGGGCCGAACTCCGATAACGCTCGATACCAGCGAGACGGTTTTTTCGGTGCTGACGGCGCTGAATTCGTGCGGCTACGATCAGGATTTGACCAGCTCAGATGCGACCCGGCTCAATGTGCGGGCGGAGGTGCAGAGGAACCTGCAGTCGTCAGAGGAGGGGCAAGAGGCGCTCACCAAGTTGTGCGACTTCTACCAGGCGCACACGCCGGAGCGGAATACGACTCGCAGCCTGTCGCCTTATATTTCGCTGGCGTTGTACGTGGATGGGCCGCCGCATTTTGTGCCGCGGGTGAAAGAGGAGGAGTTGCCGCCGGATGCTTCGGCGATCGCGGGCTTTGGAGCACTGCTGGAAAAATTTTATGACAAGGCCGGGCTGCACGGGGTCTGGGAGCGGCATCGCAATGACTACAACGCCTTGACCCAGCGCTATCATGAGGCGCTGGCCAAGATGGTGTTCGACACAGAGATTTATCTGAAGCAGCCTTCGGCGCAATACCTGGGGCGAAGGTTCACCATTTATCTGGATTTCATGGGGTCGCCGAATGAGACGGACGCCCGGAATTACGGGGCAGACTACTATGTTGTGGTGTTTCCGGCACCGAGCGGATCGAAGGAAGCTCCGCGGGCGTCGGCGCTGAAGATGCAACAGATCCGGCACACGTTTCTGCATTACGAGATGGATCCGCTGGCGGACAAGCATTTCGCAGCTGTCAAGCGGCTGGAGCCGCTGCTGCAATCGGTGAGGCGGGCGCCGATGGAAGAAAGCTTCAAGAGCGACATCTCACTGCTGGTGACGGAGTGCCTGGTGCGCGCCATCGAGATCCGAACCAGCGGGACCAAGCAAACGGTGGAGGCGATGCGCACGCAAGCGGTGGACGATGCGGTGAGGCAAGGCTACATTCTGACGCGGTATTTTTACGATGCGGTGACGGCATTTGAAAAAGATCCAGCGGGCATTCACGCCACGTACGGGGAGATGCTGGAGAATGTGGATTTGAAGAAAGAAGAGAAAGCGGCGGCGGAGGTTCAGTTTGCCGGCGCTGCGTCGCCGGAGCTGCTGCAGTTTTCGCGTCCGGAAGAGCGGCGGATGCTGGTGACGGCGGAGAAGCGGCTGGCGGCGGGCGATCCCAAGGGCGCCCAGGAGCTGGCGCAGCAGGCGTTGGACAAAAAAATCGGCGACCAGGGCCGGGCGTTGTTCATTCTGGCGGAAGTGGCCGTGGCCAACAAGAATCGCGATGGGGCGCAGGACAACTTTCAAAAGGCCATCGAAACGTCGAAAGATCCGAAGGTGGTGGGATGGTCGCACGTGTACCTGGGAAGAATCCTGGACATGAAAGAAGACCGGGCAGCCGCGTTGGAAGAATACCGGGCAGCATTGAGCACGGGTGGAACGCTGCCGGAGATCAAAGCGGCGGCGGAGCGAGGGCTGGAGAGAGCTTATGAGCCCCCAGCTAAGCCACAGTAGATGAAGAGTGCGGTTACAATTCGAAGTGCGGGTGAAGAATTCGAATCTGCAATTCGGTGATTGCGCAATTACCAAAGGTCAAGGAGAGAGCATGAAGCGAGCAGCGATCATTATTAGTATCGCGATGCTGGGAATATCGAGTTGGAGTTTTACGCAGAGTAACGACAAGCCTGCGGCGCAGAACCCGCCGGCGGGACAAGCGGCAGCAGCGGCGCCGGCAGGAAAACGTCCGCCGCAAGCCAAGACGCAGCCGGAGTTTGATGCCTATAAGGCGGCGAATGGATTGACCGATCCGGACGCGCAGGAAAAAGCGGCGACGGACTTTGCCACGAAGTTTCCCGACAGCGAGCTGCGGCCCTTGCTCTTCAAGGCAGTGATGCACGGCTACCAGCAGGGCAATAATGCCGACAAGATGATGGAGACGGCGCAGAAGGTCCTGAGCTTTGACCCGGACGACCCGGAGGCGCTGCTGGGAGTGGCCCAGGTGCTGGCGGAGCGGACTCGCGACACCGATCTGGACAAGGATCAACGTTGGGGGGAAGCCAGAAAAGATGCGCAGCGCGCACTGGTGACCGTGGATACGGATGTTCCCAGCACGGGTTATCCTCCGGAGCAATTGACGGCATACAAGGCGTTCCTGCGGTCGGAAGCTTATGCGATTCTGGGGACGATTGATTTCAACGCGAAGTTGTGGACGGATGCGGAAGGAAATCTGAGGAAATCGATCGACGCGTTCCCGCAACAGGTGGATCCGATCGCAGTGTTCCGGCTGTCGGTTTCTCTGGATATGCAGAGCAAGTATCCGGAGGCGCTGAAATATGTCAACCAGGCGGTGGATTTGACCAAGGCAGGCACCGGAGCCGGGGATGCGGCCCGCAAGGAGAAGGACCGTCTGACGCAATTGACCAGCGGGGGGGCGCCGCCGGCCAAGAATTGATCGAGGGTGATCATTGCGGTAGGGATGGTTCGAAGGCAAAGGTCGTTGCGGGCAGAGATGATCGCGGCAGTACAATCATGAAGGAACGGGAAATCACCGCGCTGGAAGCGGCGCTAGGCTACCACTTTCAGCGCCGGGCGGTGATCGAACAGGCCGTAACCCACAGCTCGCAGGCGCGGGAGCAGGAGGCGCAGCGGTCGAGTGGCGAGAACAAATACACGGTCCACGATAACGAGCAGTTGGAGTTTTTGGGCGACGCAATTCTCGCGCTGGTAACGAGCGAAGAATTGTTCCAACGCTTTCCGCGCTTCCGCGAAGGAGAACTCTCCAAACTACGGGCTCATCTGGTGAGTGAGCGTCATCTGATCCGGGTGGCGCAGGGACTGGAACTGGGGCACTACCTGCGGTTGGGACGGGGCGAAGAAAAAAGCGGCGGGCGGAGCAAGACGGCGCTGTTGGTGGATGCGCTGGAGGCGGTGCTGGCGGCGATCTACCTGGATGGCGGAATGGCGCCGGCTCGCGAGTTCATATTGCGGGAGATCCTGGCGCCTGAGCTGGAGCGGATGGCGCGCGAAGGCGGATCGCTGCCTATGACGGATTTTAAGTCGGCTCTGCAGGAAGCTCTGCAGGGGCTGGGCATGCCCCAACCAACGTACGTGTTAGTGCATGAGGCGGGGCCGGAACACAGCAAGACGTTTACCGTGGAAGTCCGTCTGAACCATGAGAACGGCAAGGGCCGGACGGAATTCGTGGGGCGGGCGCAGGGCTCGACGAAGAAGACGGCGGAGCAGGATGCGGCGCGGCAAGTGTTGTCTTACCTGGCTTCGCGGCCACAGCCGGCGGCTTCGAGGCTGGCGCGGGGAACACGGCCCGCGGACAGGTAGAGTGACGGGATAAGTAGAGTTCAATGAATTCGCCTGACGAAAATCTTTCAGACGGCCGTTTGCAGGACGGACGTTTTCCGGTTGAGCAGATTCCGGTTGCGAGTCTTCCCGTTGATCGGCTTCCGGTTGAGAATCCTCCGGCGGAGCCTTCCGCGGTTGATCCCTTCCCGGTCGATCGTTCCGAGGTTGACCATTCTCCGGTTGATCACTTCCCAGGCCGTCGCATGCCAGTGCGGGTTGAAGGGGTAACGGCGAGAGGGGATGTGACCGCCTCGCTGCAGTCGTTGTTGGGAACAGTGGTGATCGCCGTGTTTGTAATCACGTTCATCGTGCAGGCGTTCCAGATTCCATCTCCGTCGATGGAGAATACGCTGCTGGTGGGCGACTATCTGCTGGTGAATAAACTCTGTTACGGTGGCGGCAGCGTGGGCGACTACGTGATGCCTTACCACCAGGTGCGGCGCGGAGATATTGTGGTGTTTCATTATCCGGTGGATCCGGCGCAACATTTCGTGAAGCGTGTGATCGGAGTGCCTGGCGACCGGGTGCGGCTGATCAACAAGCAGGTGTTTGTGAATGGGGTGTCGTTGAAGGAGCCCTACGCACATTTCAGCCGCCCGGTGGACGACATGTTCCGGGATAGTTTTCCTCGGCTGGATATTGCGCCCGGTGTGACGCCGGAATGGTGGGTGCAGTTGCGAAAGCTGGTCGAAGACGGTCAGCTCATCGTTCCCCAGGGGCATTATTTTGTCATGGGGGACAATCGAGATGACAGTTACGATAGCCGGTATTGGGGATTTGTGCCAGAAGCCAATATCATTGGGCGGCCGCTTTTGATTTACTGGTCGGTGCGAGGGAGTGAGGGCGAGACGGCGTTACCGTCTTCAGTGAGTGGTAAACTGTACAACTTTGCATATGCGGTGACGCACATCGTACAGATCACGCGCTGGAAACGGACTCTGCAGGTGGTGCATTAAGATGTGGAGTTCGATTCCCGGGGGCCGAAACGAGACGGGATGGATTGATCACATTGGCTAAGAACAGCAAGGCAAAACCAGACGTCGAAGAAAAACCGCGTGAGACGACGGTGGAGTTTCTCTCTTCGCTGGCCGCGGTGCTGGTGACGGGACTGTTCATTATCACATTCGTGGTGCAGGCGTTCGAGATTCCATCGAGTTCAATGGAGAACACGCTGCTGATTGGCGACCACGTCTTCGTGAACCGGATTCAGTTCGCGCCCAAGAGTTCGTGGATGGGGCCGTTGCTTCCCTATCGCCAGGTGCGGCGCGGCGATATTGTGGTGTTTCTGGCGCCGTGCGAGCCGGGACTCTATGTGGTGAAACGGATTATGGGGGTTCCCGGAGATCGCATTCATCTGCGGCATGGCGTGGTTTACCGTAACGGCGAGGCATTGCAGGAGCCCTACGTAAATCACACACCGGATGCAGTTCCTAATCCGTATCGCGATGACTTTCCCGCAGTACCGCCTTCGGAGAGTTATAACGTGTATCCGTGCTGGGAGCCGCAACTGCCGACGCACATCGAGGGGGAGGATCTGGTGGTGCCTCCGGGCCGCTTTTTCGCCATGGGCGACAACCGGGACGTGAGCCTGGACAGCCGCTACTGGGGATTCATTCCGCAGGAAAATATCATTGGGCGCCCCATGTTCGTCTACTGGTCGTTTGAAACGCCAGGCGACCAATACCGCAAGACCGATTTTGGAGACCGCATTGGTTTTCTGGCGCACGTGGTCTTGCACTTCTTCGATGAGACGCGGTGGCGGCGGACACTGCGAGTGGTGCGGTGAAATCTTTATCTTTCAAGCGGCGGGTTGTGGCCGCGGCAGTGCTGATTCTGCTGGGCCTGTTTCTTCTGCGCCCGGGCGGGTCACGGCTGAAGGCGCGCATCACGAATTCCATCAGCGGCGCGGTTGGGCGCCCGGCGGAGATTGGTTCGGTCCACCTTCGATTCCTGCCGCAGCCCGGGTTTGATCTGGGGAATTTGATCATCTATGAAGATCCGGGGTTCGGAGCGGAGCCCATGCTGCGCGCGCCTGAAGTCACGGCCGTGGTGCGGCTGACCTCGCTGTTGCGCGGACGGCTGGACATCTCCCGCCTGGAGCTGACCGAGCCCAGCCTGAACCTGGTGCGCAGAGCCGACGGACGCTGGAACTGGGAAACTCTGCTGGAACGCACGGCGCGCACTCCGCTGGCGCCCACGGCGAAATCAAAGTCGGAGTCGCGGCCGGGATTTCCTTATATCGAGGCCAGTTCTGGCCGCATCAATTTCAAATCTGGACAGGAAAAGAAACCATACGCGCTTCTAAATGCCGACTTTGCGTTGTGGCAGGAATCAGAGAACGCCTGGGGAGTGCGCCTAAAAGCGGAGCCGCTGCGCACCGACATGAGCTTGAGCGACACCGGTCTGCTGCGGATGGATGGGACGTGGCAGCGAGCCGGGAGCCTGCGCGAAACACCGCTGCAGTTCAGCCTGGAGTGGGAGCGGGCGCAACTGGGACAGCTGACCAAGTTGGTGTCCGGGAACGATAAAGGCTGGCGCGGAGAAGTTCGGCTCTGGGCAACGCTGGGTGGAACTCCGGCGGCGATGCGGATCGCTGGGGATGCCTCAATTCAGGACTTCCGCCGCTACGACATTGAGAGCAGCGAAGGGCCGCGGCTGGCGGCGCACTGTGACGGCAAATATAGTTCGGCGGAAGGCGTGATCCACGAGATCTTCTGCAACGCTCCGGTGGGCGCTGGCATGATCACGCTGCACGGCGATGCTGGGCTGCCGGGAGCGCACAAGGCGGATCTTTTGTTGAACGTGGAAGGCGTGCCTGTGAGTGAGTTGGCGCAGCTGGCTCGACGAGCAAAGAAGAACTTGCCCCCGGACCTGGTGACGACGGGCAGTATGCAGGGCAATTTCGCCGTGAAAGAAGATGGATATGGGTCGGCAGAGTTTCAAGGGCGCGGCGAGATCACGGACCTTCGACTACAGTCGCCGAGCAATAAAGTGGATGTGGCTCCGGGACGCATACCTTTTATGGTGAGCTCAGACGCCGGGAGCAACCGGGTTGCAGCGAGCAAGGGATTACGACGCGGGAAGGATGCTGAAGTGTTGCAGAGGGCAGATGGTCTGCACCTTGAGTACGGCCCTTTCCCGGTCACGCTGGGGCGTGCGGCACCGGCACAGGCGCGGGGTTGGGTGGGACGATCGGGTTACGGCTTGGTGGTGCGTGGAGAGGGAGAAGTGTCGCACGCGCTGCGAGTGGCGAGCCTGCTTGGCCTGCCGGCGGTAAAGGCCAGCGCCGAGGGCACGGCCGAGATGGATCTGCAGATCGCCGGAGGCTGGGGTGGGAATGTGTCGGGGGCCTCCGGATTTTCTTTGCCGGAAGTGACCGGAGTAGTGCAATTGCACAACGTGCGCGCGGTGGTGCGGGGAGCGAATGGGCCGATTGAAATCTCTTCGGCGGAATTACACCTTTTGCGGGATGAGGCCCGGGTAGAAAAGTTGAGCGCCAGCGCTGCCGACGTGCACTGGGCTGGCTCCGTGACTTTGCCGCGAGGGTGCGGAACACCGGGGGCATGCGTTATCCACTTCAATTTGAATACCGATGAAGTTGCGCTGAGCAAGCTCCGCAATTGGTTGACTTCCCCACCGAGCGGGCACCGCTGGTACCAGGTGTTATCTTCCGCCGCGCCTGCGGCGCCGTCGTTCGTGCAGAACCTGCGGGCGTCAGGAAAAATGACTGCCGGGCACTTGCGGATTGGGAATGTAGACGCCGAACGAGTTAACGCCGTGTTGGAACTGGAACGCGGGAAATTGACAATTTCGCAAGTGCGCGCCGATCTGCTGGGTGGAAAACATCGCGGCGACTGGCAGGCGGATTTCACGGTGAACCCTCCGGTCTATACGGGCAGCGGGACTCTGACGTCGATCTCGCTGCAACGGATGGCGGATGCAATGCACGATCCATGGATTTCTGGAGGCGCCGGATCAACTTATGAGCTCACCGGATCAGGAACTGATTCCGCGGCGTTCTGGAAATCGGCTGAGGGCGAACTGCAGTTCGATATACGGGATGGAGTGCTGTCTCACGTCACTCTGAAGAATGATGAGGGACCGCTGCGAGTGGCGCGATGGCAAGGCCACGCCCGCCTGCGCTCAGGCAAGATCGAGATTGAGAAGGGTGAGATGGTTTCTGCCGCGGGAGCGTATGAGATCAGCGGCACGACGTCGCTCGGGCGGGAGTTGGATTTCAAGTTGTCCGGTGGCACGGAAGTGAAGGCTGGCAGTGCGGGAGCGTTGGTTTACAACATCACGGGTACAGTGGCGCAGCCGCGAGTGAGTCTGATGCCTACACCGGAGACGCAGGCGCGACTGAAGCCGTAAGCGAAGGCTGCCGTAAAGCCGTACCTCAGGGGCTGAAGCCCACATTCGTGTCCAAGCATTATGGCACGACTGGAAGTCGTGCCCTTCCAGTCACGGTTGCTTCCACATCGGCAATTCGATCAAGGGACGTAGCCGGGGCCGCGCAGAACTCTTCCCGGTAGTGCTCCCGTCATTTTTCCCCGGTCGATCACGGGCACTCCATTCACCAGAACATAGTCCATTCCTTCGGAGAGCTGATTGGGATTATCGAAGGTGGCGAGATCGCGCACGGTTGCGGGATCGAAAATAACCACGTCGGCCCACATGCCCGCCTTCAGTACGCCACGATCGGCGAGGCGGAGGCGTTGGGCAGGTAATGCGGAGAATTTGCGGATCGCATCTTCGAGGGTCAAGACTTTTTCTTCGCGAACATACTTGCGCAGGATGCGGGGAAAAGTTCCGTAGGCGCGGGGATGAGGGTGCTCCTGGCCGAGAATGCCCTCGGGTGAAGTTCCGGAAGAATCGTTGTCGATGGCAACCCAGGGCTGCTGCAGTGCGAGCGTGACATCGGGCTGCGACATGCCGAGGACGGCAACGCCGGTGTTGGGATCTTCGATGAGGACATCGAAGAGGGCGTCGATTGGATCTTTATTCCAGAGCTTGGCGATTTCGGAAAGGCGCTTGCCCTGAAGTGGCAGCATCTTCGGATTCTGCACTACGCCGATCATGATGGCCTCGGGACCTGGGATCTCCTGCCATTCGTTGTCCCAGTCTCTGGAGGGAGTCAGCATATCTTTGCGAATGCGCTCGCTGGTGGCGGGATCTTTGAGGCGCTCGACGAGTCTGGCGGTGCCGCCATCGTGGGCCCATTGCGGAATGAAAGCGGAGAAGTCGTTGAACCAGGCGGTGTAAGCGTAGGTATCGGCGGTGACATCGGAGCCACTGGCGCGGGCGGCATTGATCTTGGCGACGACCTCGGGCATGCGTCCCCAGTTATTTTTTCCGGCGACCTTGAGGTGCCAGATTTCCACGGGGACGTGGGCTTCGCGGCCGACGCGCAGGGCTTCGTCAATGGCCTCGAGCACGGAGTCGCTCTCGTTGCGCATGTGCGTGGAATAGATGCCTCCGAATGTGCCGCCTTCGGCGGCGAGAGCGATCAGTTCCTCCGTCGTCGCGTACGGTGCGGGAGCGTATTCGAGAGCGGTGGAAACGCCGACTGCGCCGTCTTTCATGGCATCGCGCACTAATGCTTTCATTTGCTCGAGTTGCTCGGGAGCGGGCTGTTTGTTGTCGTCGCCGAGCACCACGCGGCGAACCTGCGTGGCCCCGACATAGCTGGCCAGGTTGATGCCCATGCCCTGCTTTTCGAGGCGCGCGAAATATTCGCGGAAAGTGCGCCAGTCGGGGGTGATGTGATAGTGCTCGTAGAGGGGACGGGCGGCCCGGATGATGGCGCTGTTGAGCGGCGCCGCAGAATCACCTTCACCGGTAATCTCGCTGGTGATGCCCTGAAAGATTTTCGAAGGCAGGCGAGGGTCGACGAGGATGGAGAATTCGGATTGCCCGAGCATGTCGATGAACCCCGGGGCGACCACTTTGCCGGCAGCGTCGATGGTACGCTTGCGGGCCGCGGCGGTGAGGTTGCCGATGGCCGCGATTTTTCCGTCGCGGATGCCGAGGTCGCCGGAATACCAGGGCGAGCCAGTGCCGTCGATGATATGGCCGTTGGTGATAACTAGATCGAAGGCAGCGATTGTCGATTGCGCTGGCAGTGCGCGGGGCAGTGTGCACAGCGCAGCAATGAGTAGTACGAAACTTAATCTTCGAAGCTTCATTGGTTTTCGCTTTCTGCCCTGCGGCGAGCTGCGGTCACGCCCAGAACAATCCAGATTCCAAGCGCCAGCCATTCGTACACTGTGAAATGGCCGGGAATTGCGGGGACGATTTTCATCAGCAGCATCGCGACGGCTACAAGCAGTCCAAAGCTCGCGACGAGGCATTCGAGCGCTGAAAATTTCGAATGGCCGGGCAGTTTTCCTGAGCGTCCCATGGAAAGATAAGCAGCACAGGTCGCCGCCCACCCTATCGCACAGGCGACAGAGCCAACTTCTGTGACCGGCACCAGGATAGCGTCTCCGAGGAGCATACACGCAGCGGTAGCCAGACCGACGCATAGAACGGCGACTGACGGCGTGTGGTGTTGGGGATGGATTCGGCCCGCCTGTTGGTTGACCAGACTGCGCCGTCCAAGAGCGAATACCATGCGGCTCGCGGCTACGAAATTTCCGTTGAAGCATTTGACGAGTGAGAGCAAAGCCGCTACTAGTATGACGTTCACAATCCAGCGCGAGCCTACCGCATGTTGAAAGGCAACGGCTGTCATAAACTTCTCGCCGGTCAATTCGCGCCAGGGCGCAACGAATGCCACCGCGGCGATAACGATGGTGTAAAAGAGAATGCCGACGAGGACAGCCATCCAGATGGCTTTGAGAAATGACCGGGATCCGAACTCGGGAGTGGATTCTTCCGCGGCTTTGCTGACGGATTCGAAGCCTGTCATGAAATAAGGAACGATTTGAAGCACGAGCAGGAACGAAACCAGAGGCGCGTGGGTAAAGAGAGGCGGGAAGTTGCGTGGCGATCCTTTGCTGACGCCGAGAGCGACAAAAATCATGAACAGGGCGAGAGTGCCGAAGGATGTCCAGTTCTGGAAGGTTGCACTGAGGCGGATGCCGCGATAGTTCAGAGTGGTGAGCAGGGCTGTGAGGCCGAGGCCGATGACGAGATGTGGAAGATAGACGGGGCGTCCAGTGATGCGGTAGATTTCTAGCGAATCGAGCGAGGGGACGATGTAGCCTGCAATGCGGCCCACGGCGACAGCCTCCCAGGGGCAGACGATGAAGTAGGCGAGCAACATCATCCACCCGGTGGAGAAGCTTACGGGGCGGGAGAAAGCTGCGGCGGTGTAAGCGATTTCACCCGCAGCGTCAGGAATGGCGGCGACCAGCCGGCCGTAAACCCAGCCGATCGGAAAAAGCAGAGCTCCGCCGATGGCGAAGCCGAGCAGAGCGCCCAAGGCGCCGCCGCGCAGCAGCCAATCGTCCATGACGACCAGCCAGCCGACACCGACCATGGTGCCCCAGCCCAGCGTGAAGTAATCGGTGAGACGGAGTTTACGGGCGAGATGGGGCACGGGAGCGCGAATTATAAAGCATGCGCGGGTGTTTCATGCGTATAGAAATCCGCGCGGGTAGGGCCAAGTTTGACTTAGACGCCAAACCGGTCAAGCGGGAGATCGTTCGCTCTCCGCCTGAAAAACGGCTACGCTCAGGATGACACCGCAGGGTAAGGCGAACCTGCAGCCACTACCACTCTGCGGCATGCGTGGTAGTATCGACAATACCCTCGCATGATGCTGCAAGCTGTGAATTTGGGCGCTGTGGCTTCGTTGTGCCTCGTCGCGACTCGTTGAAAACTGATGACAACTTCGACCAAGTTGCGCAAGCGCGTGCTCAGCGGCATGCGCTCGACCGGAAAACTGCACCTGGGGAATTATGTGGGCGCGCTCGATAACTGGGTGCGGATGCAGGATGAGTATCAGTGCTTCTTCGAAGTGGCCGACTGGCATGCACTCACCACCGACTACGCCGACACTTCGCGGGTGAAAGAGAATTCGCTGGAGGTGGCGCTGGACTGGCTGGCGGCGGGGCTCGATCCGGAAAAGTCGGTGATCTTTATTCAATCGCACGTTCCGGCGCACGCTGAACTGCACCTGCTGTTTTCGATGATCACGCCGTTGGGCTGGGTGGAGCGGGTTCCGACCTACAAGGAGCAGCGGGAGAACATCAAGGACAAGGATCTGGGCACGTACGGATTTTTGGGCTATCCCGTACTGCAGTCGGCGGATATTCTGATTTATAAGGCGGATGTGGTTCCGGTGGGCGAAGATCAGGTGGCGCACGTGGAACTGACGCGCGAGATTGCCCGGAGGTTCAACGGATTTTACAGAAAGGGTGGAGATGTTTTTCCTGAGCCGCAATCGCTGCTGACAATCGCTCCCAAGCTGCCGGGAACGGATGGACGCAAGATGTCGAAGTCGTATGGCAATACGATTTTGCTGACTGACCCGGAGCCGGTGGTGCGGCAGAAGTTGAAGACGATGGTGACTGACCCAGCGCGGGTGCGGCGCTCGGACCCGGGAAATCCCGATCTGTGCCCGGTGGGCGATCTGCACAAGATTTTCAGCGACCGCGCTACCATGGATAAAGTAAATGTTGGCTGCCGCTCGGCGGGCATTGGCTGCATCGAGTGCAAGAGCTGGGCGGCGGATGCGCTGGTGAAACTGCTGAATCCGATGCAGGAGCGGCGCCGGAAATTTGAGGAGAATCCGCGGCTGGCTTGGGATATTCTGGAGGACGGCACGGCGCGGGCGCGCAAAGCAGCGGCCGAGACTATGGACGAAGTGCGCGACGCCATGGGAATGTCCCTTGCGTACGAGCCGCCGGCGGGGAACAATGCGAAGTAGCATGCAAAACAAAGTTGTCACCAGCGCAGACAGCGTACCGGAGCCTCTTGCGCCGGTGCTCGTTGTGAATCCTCGCTCTGCCACGGAGGTGAACAAGCAATCGGATTCCCACTCGCCGAGGAAAGAAGAGAGCGATTCTCCGTTTGCGGTTTCGGTGACCGATGTCTATGAAGGGCCGCTGGACCTGCTGCTTGATCTGATTCGCAAGCAGGATATTGATATCTACGACATTCCTATAGCCCGTATTACGGCGCAGTATCTGGCTTACGTGGAAAAGATTCGCGAACTGGATGTGAATGTGGCGGCCGACTTTATTTATATGGCGGCGGTGCTGATTCACATCAAGTCGAAGATGCTGCTGCCGCGCGATCCGTCGGCCAAGGCGGAAGAGCTGGAAGATCCGCGCACCGAGCTGGTGAACCGGCTGCTGGAACACGAGAAATTTAAATCCGCGGCGCAGATGCTCTTGCAGAAGCAGCAGATCGAAGATGCGGTGTTGACGAATCCGGCGCTGAAAGAATTCATGGATGCAGAGGGCACAGAACCAGAGATCGCGGCTGACGTGATCGATCTGGTCAAGACCTTCCAGCAAATTCTCGAACGAGTGCGCACGCGCCCGGTGATTAATGTCGACGAGGAAACGGTCACGGTCGGACAGATGATCGACTACCTGCGACGGCGGCTGGCGCTCGAATCGCGGCCGATCCGGTTGAAGCAACTTCTGATGCGCGTACCCTCGCGGCAGGCGCTGGTGTGCATGTTTCTGGCATTACTCGAAATGGTACGGCTGCAGGCCATTCAGGTCCGGCAGGAGCAGATGTTCGGCGAAATTGCGGTGCGAAAGCACATCGGATTTGACGCGATCATGGATGAGAAGGCGGCAATCAGGGATGATTGGAAGTAGAAAAACAGTGGTTAGTGGTCAGTGATCAGTAAAACCCACTAAGTTTTTGATCACTGACCACTAGCTACTGACCACTGAGCACTATGAGTCTCAAAGCTCAACTCGAAGCCATTATTTATGCGGCGGAGACGCCGATCACGCTGGAGCAGATCACGCACCTGGTAAAGGACAGCGTGATCGCGGCGGGGGCGGTCAATGATGCCGAGATGAAATTGCGAGTGCGCTCCTGCCTGGAGGAACTGGCGGGCGAGTACGGTGGGCCGGACCACGGCATCGAGATTCGTCAAGTGGCGGGCGGCTACCGGATGTCAACCAAGCCGGAGCAGCATGAAATGGTGCGCAGCTTCGCCAAGAGCTTAAAGCCGCCCATCCGACTGTCGCTGCCGGCCCTGGAAACGCTGGCTGTGATCGCTTATAAACAGCCCGCGACGGTGCCGGAGATCAACGAGATTCGCGGCGTGGATTCCGGTGGAGTGATCGCTACGTTGCTCGATCGCAAACTGATTACGACCGCCGGCCGCAAGCAGGTGATCGGGCGGCCGATTCTCTACAAGACCACCAGGGAATTCCTGATGCGCTTCGGCTTGAAGGACGTCAGCGAGCTGCCCAGCATGGAGGAGTTCGAGAAACTGGTGGCGGAGTCGTTTCAGGGCGAGTTGATTGCGGCGGAAGAAGCGGCGCAAGACAACGGCGCTCCCCATGCGGAAGAGATCGCGGAATCCGCCGCGCATAAAGAGTAACCACAAAACAGTTGCCAGTGGCCGGTTACCAGCTGCCAGTGAAGCCGTGACTGGCGACCGACAACTGACAACCGGCAACTTGATAAACATGCCTGCCGAACGCCTGCAAAAAATCATTGCCGCCGCTGGAATCGCTTCCCGCCGTAAGGCCGAGGAATTGATCAGCGCCGGCCACGTGAAGGTGAATGGGACTGTGGTCACGGAGTTGGGCAGCAAGGCCGACCCCGACACCGACCACATTCGCGTGGATGGGAAGCTTTTGCAGGGCGCGCAACTGCACGTCTACCTGCTGCTGAACAAACCCAAGGGTTACGTCACTACGGTGAGCGATCCGGAAAACCGGCCGACGGTGATGCAACTGATCCGTGGCGTGAAGAAGCGCGTTTATCCGGTGGGACGGCTCGACTATGCCAGCGAGGGTCTGCTGCTTCTCACGAACGATGGCGCCCTGGCGAACAAGCTGATGAAAGCGGCCTCGCAGGTACCGAAGACCTACGTGGTAAAAGTTGCGGGAGCCCCAAGCAACGACGCGCTGGAAAAGTTGCGCGGGGGTGTTTCAATCGCTACAGAAGATGGGCGGCGGGTGCGGACCGCGCCTGCGGGCATTCGGCTGGTTAAAGAAGCCACCAATCCCTGGTACGAAGTTACCTTGATCGAAGGCCGCAATCGCGAGATCCGCCGCATGTTTGAGAAGGTGGGGCATCATGTGGAGAAGATCAAGCGGGTCCGCTACGGGCCGCTTACGCTCGACGTACCGCCCGGGCGATTCCGCGCCCTGAGCGTGCAGGAAGTCGACCGCCTGCGAACCGCGTGCAACAAACCGATGACGGGAACCAATCCCGCGAGTAAGGGTTGAGCGGCACATATGAGCCGTTTTTTCGATATGGTCGCCAAGCCGGCCCGCGGCGGTCGGGCCCCCATTTCGACTCAAGAGACGTAGAAGTCACGGCCTAATGTCAAAGCGCGAATCTAACCTCTAGTCGGGTAGCACCGCCGCGCGTGCAGCCCCATACAGTCCTGCATCACTTCCGAGCAAGGCGCGGGTGATGATGGTTTTTCGCTCGGTGTCATCGTTGGCAGCAGCAACTCCGGAGTTGTTGAGAGCGCCAGCCGCTGCCGAGCTTCGCTCGGCCTGGAGGGCCCCTTCGGCTGCGCTCAGGGCAGGCTTAGGCGGCTGCCCCCACACGGGCTGATTTCCCAGCAATAGTTCATCGGGAGCGGTAGCTGCGTACACGATCGACCGCTGCCGCAACTCTTCGAACATGGTGGGTGCAAATGCGTCCCAGGCTTCGGAAGCGCCGCCGCCGAGTACGTACATATCGAGATTCAAAACGTTCACCATGCCCGCCAGCATTATGCCCAAGTAGCGTCCAAAGGTGTGGAAGATGCGGCGGGCGGGTTCGTCACCCTGCAGCGCCAGATCGTAGGCTGAGCTTGCCCCAAACTCAGGGTCGGAAGACGCGGCCGCGGCGAGGGACGGCGCCTTGCCGCTGGCGATGGCTTCTCGCGCCATGCGAACGATGGCGCTGGCGGAAGCATAGCGCTCGGCGCATCCGCGATTGCCGCAGCCGCAGGGATCGCCGTCCGGTTCGATGGTGACGTGGCCGAACTCGCCTGCCATGCCACTCATGCCGTGCCAGATTTTTCCGCCGAGCACGATGCCGCCACCGATCCCGGTGCCCAGCGTGACCACCGCCATATTCTCGACGCCGCGGGCCGCGCCTAGCCACTGTTCGCCGAGGGCAGCGACATTGGCGTCGTTGTCGAGGACGACGGGCGCGCCCAGGCGGCGCTCGATTTCTGCGCGCACGGGATAGCCATCCCAGCCGGGAAGGTTGGCAACCTTGCGCAGCAATCCAGTGCGCATATCGACGATGCCGGGAACACCGATGCCGGCGCCGAGAACCTTTCCCGATTCCCTGTATTTGCCGGATAAACGCTGGATCGCATCGCACATTTCGTTGATGACGCGGTCACGGCCGAGAGCGGGCTGGGTACCGAGAGCGACTTTCTCGAGAAGTTGTCCTTCGACCGTGACGGCGGCGATGCGCAGGTTGGTGCCGCCGAGATCGACTCCGATGGAAAAATCGGGCATCGTCGAGAAGAGTATCAGAAGCGCGGGGAGAGGGCGCATGGTTGACAGATAGGATCGGAGCAGCGGCACCATATGGAAGCGAGCCAAAGCAGCGATTATTGCGCCGCAGAAAACGCGACACTTCGCGCGGCTCGCCCGTCCCTCGCTGCGCAAAGAACGCTTGCTCGGGATGGCAATCGTCATTTCTGGCACTTCGGGCAGTAGTGGCTGCTGCGGCCGGCGATCACGATGCGTTTGATGGGCGTCTTGCAAACCAGACAGGGTTCGCCTTCGCGGCCGTAGACGCGGTGCTGCAACTGGAAGAAGCCTTCTTCGCCGTCGGCGTCCACGTAATCTGAAATGGACGAACCGCCGAGGGCAATGGCTTCGCGAAGAACCTCCTGCACCGAGGTCAGCAGCCGGGCCAATTGGTCGCGAGTAATTGTGGAGGCGCGGCGGCGCGGGCGAATTCCGGCGCGAAACAAAGATTCATCGGCATAAATGTTGCCCACGCCGCGTAATAGCTTCTGGTTGAGCAGCGCGCTCTTGATGGGAGTCTTGCGGCCACGAAACAACGGGATGAAGCGTTTGAGATCGACTTCCAGCGGTTCAATTCCTCCCGCGTCGAAGGCGCCGGTGCGGGCAACACTGAGCCGCCCGAAGCGGCGGGGATCGACAAAGCGCAGTTCCCTGCCCGACGCCAGCTTCAGAATCGCGTGGGTGTGCTTGAGAACTTCTGATTGCGGTTCGCAGACTTGCAGCCGGCCCGTCATGCCGAGATGGACGATCCACTGGGACTGTGGGCCGGGTTGTGTGGGGCGGGAACTCCGCTCCACACCGGCACGTTCGAGGTCGAAAACAATGTGCTTGCCGACGCGCCGGACAGTGAGAATGCGGCTGTGCTCGACGGCGGCGGCAATCTCTCGGGCGGGAGATTTAAGTGGCTCAGGCTTCTCACCCAGCCAGATCGATTCAATCACATCGCCGGAAACTCGCCTGGCTAGTCCGCGGGCGATGGTCTCAACTTCAGGAAGTTCGGGCATGCCTCGTCAGTTTACAAGAGCATCGGGAAGCGCACAGGCTGGGTCGCGGCAGAACCTTGGATCGAGGCGGGACGAAGATTAGTCCTTCAGCGGAACTACCGCTCTGCCATCGCGGCAGAAGGTTGCGACTTTCTGCAAGTCGCCATTGGCCTGAGGCAGGGTCATCACCGGTCCATAGCAATAAACTGCGTGGCCGCTGGCGGCAAAGTACCAGCGTCCTTTGCTGGGACGCTGTTCAAGGCCGCCGGAGGGCCGCCGCACGGGCTGCGCCGGCTTGGCGACGGCCAGACTGAACAACAAGGCTAGGGTCAGAGCCTTCATCTTC
>Ga0209040_10001320_pt1 | contig 19575 bp, 23 predicted proteins | sample BogFormECP12_OM3_FD_188240 | JGI IMG/M metagenome (GOLD analysis project Ga0209040, IMG submission 188240) | Bog forest soil microbial communities from Calvert Island, British Columbia, Canada - ECP12_OM3 (SPAdes) (version 2) | ecosystem: Environmental > Aquatic > Freshwater > Wetlands > Bog ...
TGGACTATGAAGATGCTTCGGCCCACGTCATCGATGATTTCCCAATTCCGCGAAATTGGTCTCTCACTACTGGCATCGACGTCGGAGGCGACTCGCCCTGGGCGGTGGTTCCGATCTACGCCGACGAGCAAGGTAACCTTATCGTCACTAACGGCTTCCACAACCGAACTGGACGGGTCTCCGAAGTCGCGCAGTGGATCAAGCGCAATCTACCTTGGAACGACAATCGATCGACGTTCGTTCTGGATCCCGAAAATAAAGTAGCCACAATCGAACTTTCGGACCACGGCATATTTTGCCAGAACGCGATCAAAGACATCAATCCCGGCCTTCTCAGAATGGAGGGATATCTGCACGTACAGAAACACCGCGACTTGCCTCATTGGTTTGAAGAAACGCAACCGGCGCACAAGTTCGTAAAGTTCCGCGGCAAAGGCTCCCCTAAAATGTTCGTTTTCAAAAGCGCGAACGTTGTTCGGAAGGAACTCGATACGTGTAAGTGGGACCCCGAGAAAACGGATAAGCAGTACAAGTCATCCACCGCCCGCTGGGATTGCATAGACTCAATACGCTACGTCGTCATGACAAAACCGGAACCCTCAAAGATCGGCGAGGACTTCGGCGACAAGTGGCTGAACATGGAAAAGATCGATCGCGGGGCTGCGGAAGAATGGCGCGCGTTGGACAGGAAGAGGGCCATGATGCGGGGCGCCGCCAAGAACGCTCTCCGGGATATGGACCGCGAGGACGAAGTTCGCGGTGTTAAGGGGGAGAACGATATCGCCACTCATAAATCAAAATATGACTGGGAGGGATCGGATTTATAATGGAAGACACTATTCTTGCGAGACAGATTAAAACGGCGCTCGACTCCCTATCGACCGAACGGGAGAAGTTGCACCTAATCAAAGAACTTGACGAGCAGGATATCGAATCCTGGTTAAAGTTGATTCACGAAAAGGGGAGTCCGACATGAGTTTCCTGGGATGGGAGTTGATTCGGGCGAATGAGCACCGCCTGGAGAGGGAGTTTGAAGATCTACAGCTGAAACAGGCTAATGCCCGCGCAGCGACGGCAGAAGCATATGCCAAAAAGTGCGAGGCCTTGCTTGATCACGAACGTGAACGTATTGATAGCGAGCGGGAGCGCGCTGATCGCATTGCCGATGCCCTTTTCGTCTCTTCTGGGTTACCCCCGGCGAGTACTACCGGCGTCACGGAGGCTAAAGCAATCGCGGAGGAATCGAAGATGGCGAAGGCTGATGCGATGAAAGAGATGGCAGCTATTTTTGCCGAGTCGTGGGACGATATAACCGCCGAAGAGGCGCTGGAGGAAAACAGTGGCACAAAGTAGGGCGTGAGATACTAGAAGACGAGGGTTCCGATGCCTAACACATATTCCGGTAGCCAAAACACCGATCCAATCATGAAGCCGATGCAAGCTCCGGGCTATCAGGAAGGGTCCGAGGAAATCAAGAAAGACCCCTACGACAAGAACGATCCGGAAGTTTTGGCAGATGTTAACGATCGAATAGACAAAGTCTTGAAGGCGGATTCGTTCTCCCGAATCTTTTTCGAGGCGAACTGGGGGAGGAATGTTTTTTTCTATGCCGGTGCACAATGGCTACGCCGCATGGGCGGCGGCCGTTGGGAGAGGCGCAATTTACCGTCGTGGTTCCCGAGAGCGATAACTAACAAGTTCGCTGAGAAGGCGAACGATCTGATTACCCAACTTCTGCAAGGCGGTCGCGTACCGATCACTTACGCCCCGGCAACCGGCGACGCAGCCGACATTGCCATTTCAGAGATCGGTGAGAGCCTGCGCGACGTTATGTATACAGAAGCTCAGTGTGACGAACAGGCGCAGATTATTGCGAGCTGGATGATTCTCACCGGAAATTGTTTTGCCATCCCCCACTACGACATGTCTGAAAGTTTCGGAACGGTGCCGAACCTTATGGTGAATGGCGCAGAAGGACCAGAGTCGGCCCCAGAAGATGGCGAAGAGAAAAAACCGGTAGATCAGGAATACCCGATAGGCTCCCTCCAGTTAGAAGTGGCCGGCCCGTTCGAGATCCGCGGCGACTATCGAATCACCGATTACCGCAAATGGAACTCTTTCGTGCATCAGAAGCGCTACGACTTGACCTGGGCAAAAGAGAATTGGCCGGATTACGCAGACAAGATCCAACCGGACGCTGGCACATCAAACGACACATCGCAATTTTATATGGACTTGTTTGCCAACCTTACGCCGGATTTCGCATTCGGTGCGGGCCTGGCTTCAAACAGTTCCACCTCTGGGAAGTACCCGAAGGTCACCGCGTATTGTATCCGCGAACTCCCCTCGAAGAAATATCCGCAGGGCCTCTATGCTTTGCGCTTGGGAAAGACTTCATCTGAGGCAATTGTGGACATCGGGCCGTTGCCTACGGTGTACGGGGCCGGCGTCAAGAAAGGCAAGCATTTCCTGCCTTTGATTCATTGGCGTGCCAATATCGTTCCGGGTCGTCTTTGGGGCAAAACTCCGATGGACGATCTGGTCTATCTCCAAGTCTTCCGGAACATGGTCGAGGCCAACATTCGGCTATCCGTGCAGCGCATGGGTAATGCGGTGTGGCTGCTTCCGAAAGGCTGCGGCGTAGATATCCTCACCGGTGAGCCCGGACAGCAGATTGATTACAATCCGATGTCCGTCGGCGGCACCAACTTCGCGAAACCGGAAAGAGTCCCGGCCGAACTGAACAACCTGGGCGCCCTCTTGGCTCTGATCAAAGAGATCGACGACGCCATGGAACGTGTCGGCGGTACGTTTTTCCTTCAGGGCGGTAACGCTCCGCCGGGAGTTACTGCCGCTAGTGCACTAGCATACCTTGGGGAAAAGGGTCAACAGTCTCTGTCCACTCTGCGCTCCGCGTGGGCACAGGGATGGGCGGAGTTTGACAAGATGGGCCTTGAGCTAGCAAGACAAAACTGGGATGATGTCCGCATTCGGGCCTGCGTCGGCAAAAACCGTAAATGGCAAGTCGAGAAGTTTACAAAAGCGGATTTGCAGGGAGCGTGCAACATCGTTGTAGACTGGAACGCGCTGGCCCCCAAGAGCAATGCGACCGAGCGCGCCACTATCGGGCAACTGATCCAACTCGGTATCATTCAGCCAACCGACCAGGAAATGCAGATTACGATTTTGAAGAAGTTCGGGGAACTCGCACTGAAGGGCTCACTGGACATCGATATTGAGGATGCCGCAAAGGAACAGGATCGGTTCATTCAAAAGAACGAGACTCCTCTTGTGAGGCCCTTTGTCGACAACTCTATGGTTCACTTGCGCGAGCATGTGGATTTCGCGAAGACTGATGAGTTCAGGGAAATGCCTCAACAGAAGCAGCAGGTTTGGTACGAGCATATCCGTTTGACCGTGCTTGATATCTCTACCCGTCGTCAGGCTCTAACCCAGACAGGTTTGGACCCTGATGTTCCGGCTCTGGCGGAAGTACCGAGCGCAGCAGCTGAAGTAGCCGCTCAGTTTGCTCTGCAGCAGCAGGCCCAACAGGCAGCTGCTGCACAGCAAAACGGTGGGGTGCCTAACGGAGCAGAGGGTCCGGACCCGCGGTTGAATCCGGACGGGAGCGCTACGCCGCCTCCGGCTCCGGACGAGACCCAGATGCCAGACATTGCCGACAGTGCTACCCAACAGCCGGCCGGCCAGCAGCCAGCTGGTCCGCCGCAACAAGCGGCGCCACAGCAGATGCCACCATCGGTGAAACCACCAGGTAGTCCCCGAAGAATAGGTCTCCCCCGGTGATAGGCACCGGCGCCACCCCCAGCTATCCCTTCCCCGGTCCCAAACCGAGCGATTGGGTTGATCCTTTCGATCAAGCCAACCGCCGCAAGCCACGGACATACGCATCGGTGGATATGGGCATTCAACCCCGCCCCGACCCATGGCCAGTAGAGTTCTGCATGTGGCTCCAATCCCAAGAGTTCGGAAACAACAGACGGCACATTTTGCAATTGACAGGCGCCACATGGCTGGGCGACTATATCCCGACAACTGGTACACTAATTGGGGGAGTTGTAAAATGGCTAACTGGATCGCCGGGGCAATAAAGCATCCGGGAGCTCTGCATGAGCAATTGGGTGTTCCCCAAGGCGAAAAAATACCTACTAAGAAAATGGCCGCCGCCAGTTCGGGCAAATATGGGGCGCTCGCTGAAGAGCGAGCACATCTAGCCCACACTCTTGGTGGTTTTCATAGTGTCAAGCACAAATAGTTTTTACCCTGGAACTGAGGATCCGAAAGGAACCGGGAAGCGCGCCGTAGTGCTCAGGACTGAGCGGCCGCAAGAGACCAATATGCGACGTATCCTGGCCCCGATCCTCATAACTGTTCTTCTCACCGTTTCCTGCTTCGGGATATCTTCCGAACTTGCCAGAATCCAGCGCCATCGAGCCAGTCACTGGATCATCGCGGTCAGTTATGATGACGACGGCACTCTCCACGCTGCTGGCTGCTCCGCTACCGCGATTGGGCCACATACCCTCCTGACAGCGGCACACTGCTATCTCTCCCACGAGACCCTATTCATCGATGCGTCGATCTACGCCGTAAAGTCAGAGACGGCGACCGGGTATCGTCCGACGAACTTTATCTTCGATCTCCAAGATCACATGCTGATAGATGTGCCAGGTGCTCACTTCACCACTTATATCCCGTTAGCCCATTTCAGGGCTCCGCGTCAAGGCGAGCGTTTCTACTTCTACGGCAACCCCGCCGGGATGCAGGATCAATATCGAGAAGGCTACATTACCGGCCAAGTGCATATGGACCCCGATGATGAGGGCGATGTGGTGGCGGGCGATACGATGTATATGGCAACCGGCCCTGTTATCGGCGGCGATAGCGGCTCATCGCTATATGCACTCGATGGAACTCTCATCGGCATAGTGACGTTTGGGATCCAGGACGGTAACTTCCTCGGCACCTTCCCGATTCAATTTACCGCTGGACAGATAGCGCAATCTCTTATATAAAAAGGGAGCCATGAGCGAACTAAAGAAGTCTGACCGTAAACCGTCACCGGAAGAGAAAGCACTCTTCCTCGCCGAAGCCCGTAAAGCCGACGCCGAAGCTAAAGCGGCCGAAGCCATCGCTCTCAAGCAATCGGCCGAGGCCGAGAAGCTGAGACACGAAGCCGAGGGTGCGAGACTTAATTCCCTCAACATTGCTCTGCAATACGACGAGAACAAGCGCATGACGGATAATGTCCTCGCCGGAGATTCCCACAACCGCCTGTATCGTTTCGTTACGGACGTGAACGAGGTTTCCGCCCAAGTCTGCATGGCCACCCTCGCGCGCTGGTCTCGGCTGAGCCCCAAGTGCGATATTGAGATCGTATTCAATTCCCCAGGCGGATCCATCATCGAAGGCTTTGCGCTGTTCGATTTCATTCAGGATTTGCGTCGCAGCGGACATAAGATTAAGACCAAAACAATAGGCTACGCGGCTTCAATGGCCGGCGTTCTTCTGCAGGCTGGTGACGAGCGAGTAATGGGTCGCGAGAGTTGGATACTAATCCACGAGGCTTCTTTCGGTGCGGGGTATGGAAAAATAGGGGCGGTAGAAGATACGGTGGATTGGGTCAAGAAAATGTGTGAGCGTATTGCAGAGATATTTGCAGACCGTGCGGCGAAAACAATCAAGGGCGACAAAAAGAAAATTCTGGCTTTCGTAAAAAAGAATTGGGAGCGCAAAGATTTTTGGATATCTGCCCCCGAGGCGCTTAAGTATGGTTTTGTCGACCGTATCGAATGAGGTTGAACAGGAGACACTAATGCCGTACACGGAAGTGATGGACAAATGGAAGCACGGAGAACTTCACTCCGGATCGAAGTCGGGGCCGCAAGTTAAGAACCAGAAACAAGCCGTCGCGATAATGCTCTCCGAGAAACGAGCCGCCGGTGAAGGGAAGAAAGAATATCAAGCGTCCGGCTTGTCGGGCGTTAAGCACAAATAAATGTGCTAGCTGTCAGCGGATCCCCAAGCACGCCATTATCGGCAGCCGCTTGGTTGCGGGAGCTGATCAAATGAATGCTCAATGCTCGGTAACTCCGAACCATGAAGTAAGGCTGGGCAATTGCCTAGAACTTATGGCTGAAATAGACAGCGGAACGGTGGATGCAGCAGTAACTGATCCACCATACGGTTTAGAATTCATGGGGAACTCTTGGGATGGAGGAGACGGTTTTCGGAGATCCCTTAACACGAGCGACACTAGCCGCGATAGCGTATTTGGCCGCGCTTCGCGAACATCGCCAGAATACCGCGCTGGTTACCTTTTCCAAGAATTCACGCAAGCCTGGGCGACAGAGGTTCTCCGCGTCCTTAAACCTGGAGGCCACTTGCTGTCTTTCGGGGGTGCCCGCACTTACCACCGCATGGCCACGGGGATAGAAGATGCCGGCTTCGACATACGCGATCAGATTATGTGGATTTATGGACAGGGCTTTCCCAAATCTAAAAATTTGAAAGACGACTGGGACGGTTGGGGTACGTCTCTGAAGCCCGCTCACGAGCCTATTGTCGTAGCACGTAAACCTCTGAACGGAACGGTGCAGGCGAACGCAGAACAGTATGGAACCGGCGCGCTTAACATCGCTGACTGCCGAGTTGGCTCAGACGGGGTTAGCTTGGGTCGTTGGCCCGCCAATCTTATCCACGATGGAAGCGAGGCCGCGATTGCATCTTTTCCTGACGCCCCCGGTCAACTGGCAAACGCTTCCATGAATTCCGAAGCCCGTAAGATGCAAAATTGTTACGGTGTGATGCACCGTGGACGGAAAGACGAGCCTAGTGCTGGCTGTGCCAACGTCGGAGAAGTAGGACTCAAAATGCGCCCTGGCATGCGACGACTAGACTCTGGTAGCGCGTCAAGGTTCTTTTACTGCGCGAAGGCTAGTAAGAAAGAGCGCGGCCTTGGAAACAACCACCCAACCGTAAAACCTATCAACCTTATGCGATATCTTTGTCGGCTGGTTACCCCACCCAACGGATTGGTACTGGACCCGTTCACTGGAAGCGGGACTACAGGAATAGCCGCCTCCCGAGAAGGCTTCAGTTTCTTAGGCTTCGAGCGGCGCGAACAATATGTTGAAATCGCTAGAACACGGATACAAAGAGCCTGATGCCCGCGACATCTTTTGTAGTTGACAACCGTACAATTCCTGCACTATATTGGGGGAATGAGCAAACGACGCGAGCCATTCTGGAAATCAAAGCAAGCCGCCCGCCCTCCCCAACCGCCGCCCCAGTTTACCCCCGCTGGAACCGGTAAACCCCCAATCAAAGTTTTATGTTGTGTATTCACTGGCGAAGAACGTCACGGTTGGTGTCATCCGAGATTGGTGTCCACCATCTTGCGCATGGCCTACGATCCAAGACTTCAATTGAGCTTTGCCCCGATCCACGCAGTTCATCCAGTGTGTGCCGCGCGAAATCTAGCCGTCAATGAATTTTTCCTGAAGAGCAATTGCGATATTTTGGTGATCTTCGACAACGATGTGGCACCGCCCGACAATGTGGCTGATGCCATCTGCAGCATGCCCGATGAGGCTAGCATTGCCGTGCTGCCCTATTGGGTATGGCTACCAGATCGCAAGCACACCATGCCCTGTTTTGGGTACTGGGAGAACGGAGTAATGATCATCCCCGATCCGACCACCCTTACGCCAGGCTGGCAGAAGATGGGTGCCGGGGGCACTGGCGCCATGTTTATTAAGAGACGGGTATTCACGGACGGAAAACTGACTAAGCCGTGGTTCAAGATCATTTCCACGGAAGACAAGGGTCAGATTGTGAGCGAGGACGTTTACTTCACGGGAAGGGCGGCAGAAGCCGGCCATCCCACGTGGCTCAACACGGATTTCATCTGCAGTCATTTCCACACGGTGGACCTGGCCGAAGTCAATCTCGGCGCCGTTCTGCTGCTCAAGCGTTTCACTGATACCGTACAGAAACGGTACGGCGACCACGGCATCAAATTGAAAACCCTGATCCAGGAGTTGCAGCCGGAGATGGCAGCCGCAGCCGAAAAACTTCGGGACGATGTCGATCACGCAAAAGAGCATGCGGAAATGGACGCCAAGAATGTGGAGTTCAATCGAGCGATCAGCTTGAAAGCAATCCAAGATGCCAAAGACGAAGACGCCGCAAAAGCGAACTTTGACGCCGGTAAGTGATTGGGAATGGTTGGCGTGGTACTTGTACCGAAAGCTATACGGGAATCGCTGCGTCTCTTGCTCAAAACCTGTAGACGCGGAGAGCGCTGACATCTACATGATGGAAGGTCTCGATGAGGCGATCCTGAAACACAAGGAGTGCAAGTGACTCAATATTTAAGCGGGAAACCTTTCACTGTTGCGGTAGCTCCCAAGAAGATGACCGCGGAGGAGTACTTTATTAAGGTCGGAGCCCTTCCCCCAACCGGCTTCAAACCAAAGAAAACGAAAAAGGAGAAGAAGTGATTATCTCACACGAACTGGCTAAAGAAGCGGCGGCGGAGCTGGGCTTAGAACTCACCGTCCCACATGACGAGTGTGAGAACGTCGCCTATTGGAGAGGCTTCTGTTCAAGCAGAACAGAGCGAATCGCCTACGGAAACGACAGCTTCGGTAGAGCTTTCAACGCGGGTATTGAAGAAAGAGTCCACCTCAACAAACTACGGCGGGCGAAACTTGGCTGGGTTCGGTACACCTTGAGTCGGTTCTTACGTGTACAGGACTGGGCCATATGAACATAGACGAGGCCATCGCGTACTCCGAATTTCTGCACCACAGCACCTTACGGCTTTCCCTGCAGCCCCGCGACAGACACGGAATGCTGCTCCGCGCAGAGGACAGGCTGGAGGCCAGCGATCTTTATAAATTGGTCGAGGAACACGAAGCCCGATGCCGGAGGATGCTGCATGAGTGACGCCTTAGTTCGCTACCTGATCGGCACCTGTTTGATCTTCTGTGCCGGCGCTCTTAACTATCTTGGCGAGCCGATATTTTCCCTAATTCCGGCCGCCGCCGGCGTCTACATTTTGGGCACATTGCTTCTGGAGAAGATCAGAGAGGTCAAATGAGGGACGCCGTAATTGGAGTAGTGAAGAACTGCTCGTGGCCCTATCTGCGCAATTACGCTGTCTCTCTGGCAAAGTGCGGTTTCGGGGGTGATAAGATCCTTTTCGTCGACGACATCACTTCCGAAGCGCGCAAAAAACTTCTTGAACTCGATTTTATTCTTGTCGACTACGATGCGCCCGGGTTAAAGAAAAAGGAATTCAATTCGTGGGAAGGAGATCCGCTCGCCTGGGGCTTCTTCGGCCGTTGGCGCTGGTTACCAGTGATCAACTGGCTCTCGCCGCGAATAGCAGAGTACCGCAACATAGTCTGGTGCGATGTCCGCGACGTAATTTTCCAAACAGATCCGTCTGAATGGCTTGCCGAGAATATAACAGCGGACGTTATGCTTTTCGGGGCCTCTGAGGGCGGGCCAATAAAAGACCAGTCGTTCAACGCGAACTGGGTTCAGCGCACCAGCCCGAAAGATTGGGAGTGGATGAAGGAAGAGGAGATCTGCTGCTCTGGCACTTTCGCCGGCGAAGCCAAGATCATGCTAGATGTCTTCAAGCACATGTACCAGCTCCATTTAGATATCAAAGACCCCGCGGCGTTTGATCAAGGCCTGTGGAACTTCACGGCGCGGTCAGAACCTTTCAAGAAATACTTTCGCATCCCAAAGATGAAAGAAGGTTTCTGCGCCACTGGATGGCCCTCTAAGGCCGACACCTTCATGCCGTACACTATGGACGAGCCGCCAGTCTGGGATTGGCAGGACATGGTCTGCTATTCCCCAGGGACTCATGTGCCGTTCTGCATCGTGCATCAATATGATCGAGAGCCCGCGTGGGCGACTCAGATCCGTAACATTTTTCAGGACACCGATACCCCTCCCCTTATCCTCATTGGGTCTTGTGGAGCCTGGCGCACGAACGGCGTCAATCAGGCGGCGCGCGATACATGGCTCAAGGATTTGGACGGGCGCATGGCCTACAAGTTCGTGCTGGGGCGCGAGTGCCAGAATCCGGGGCCGGACGAGATCATCGTCGACGCCGGCGATTCCTACCGCGATCTGCCTTTCAAGACGAAAGTCGCCCGCGCGTGGGCTACCGCGAACGGTTTCGGTTACACCTTCCATTGCGGAGCCGATACCTACATTGTCGTCTCCCGGTTCCTGCAAGTGAATTACGAGAACTTCGATTACCTCGGATACTTAATGCACGACATGCATAGACTCTGCAAGACGGAGAACGTGCTTTTTTCCCAAGGCGGAGCCGGCTACTGGATGTCTCCGAAGGCTGCGGAAGTAGTCGAAAAGGCCACCCCGCCGGATTGGGTGAAGTTCGCGGATGACGTGTTTGTTGGCCACACGTTACTGCACACTCCTGGGATTGTCGCAGCGCACGACGAGGGCTACTGGCCCCGGCGCAATCTGGAGAAGGAAATTCCGAAGCATGATTTCGGCACCACGACTTGGAAGACATTTCACCTATCCCTGTGGGAGGGCGAGCCGAAGTATCTTCCCGAATGGATGTACGCCGCGCACAAACTGTGGGGGAACGGATGATCAAGCTGCCTCCTTACGTTTATTCTTGCGAAGACTTCATTCCCGGAAAAACCCGAGTTCAGTACTCCGGACCTTTCTTCGATCACCGCGAAATTGATGCCGCCATCGAAGCCTTGTTGCACGGAAAATGGGCCACTAGTGGAGAGACGGTGGTCAGATTTCAGAATGAGTTCGGCCGACTCTTCAAGACCCGCCATTGTCTCATGGTGAACAGTGGCAGCAGCGCGAATCTAGTTATGCTCGCCGCCCTCAAGAAGCGCTACGGTTGGAAAGAGAACGACGGCGTCATAGTCAGCCCCGTTGGTTTCCCAACTACCATCGCGCCAATTGTGCAGAACGGTCTTTGGCCTCTCTTTGCCGACATCGAAATGCACACCTTGAATTTTGATCTGGATCACGTCGAGAAACTTCTGCGGACTGCTCAGCAGATGAAGAAAAAGATCGCGGCCATATTCATTTCCCCGGTGCTCGGCAATCCTCCGGACATGGATCGTCTGTTCAGGCTTGCCGCAATCTTTGATGTGAAATTAGTAGCCGACAGCTGCGATAGTCTCGGAACCCTATGGGATGGTAAAAACTGGCACGAGAGGTGCGTTGCTTGGTCGACATCATTCTACCCAGCTCACCACATAACAACTCTCGAGGGGGGGATGGTTTGCTCAAATGACCCGGAGATTATCGACACCGCTCGTTCTATTTCTTGGTGGGGTCGCGATTGCTACTGTAGCGGCGCGGCAAACTTGTTGGCGTGCGGTACATGTGGTAAGCGTTTCTCTGATTGGCTGGGTGATGGTTCGGAGATCGACCATAAGTACCTCTTTACGAACATGGGCTACAACCTTAAACCACTGGATCTGCAGGGCGCGATCGGCCTGGAACAACTGAAGAAGTTCGATGAAATAGAGACGAAACGGCGCAATAACGCCGCCACCATTCGGAGATTTCTGCCCGTCGATACCGCCGCAACACTTCCCTTGGCGGATCCTAGCTGGTTCGGGGTGCCTCTGATCTGTGAATCAAGGAAAATCAAGGAAAGTCTGGTCCAGCACCTAGAGACGAACCTGATTCAGACGCGGCCCTACTTTGCCGGTAACATCCTTCGCCACCCGGGATACGCCCATTTGGGTGACGCGGCCACTTACCCGAACGCCCAGCAGGCCTTAGACAGGGTGTTTTTTATCGGTTGCCCTCCACAATGGGATTCTGTAGTATTAAAGTACGCCGGGGAAATTCTATGCAAATGGCAACCGCCGCGGAACTAGAATCGTTTGAAGAAGAGATCGCGGAACTTTTTACTGCCAAGAAGATACCGGCGGTAACTCACCTTTGCGGAGAGGCCTATCAGGAACTGGTCGACATCTTCGATAGGCTAATCGAGCCGCAGGATTGGGTTCTGGGCACTTGGCGCAGCCATTGTCATTGTCTCCTTAAGGGGGTACCCAGAGACAAACTCAAGGCCTCCATTATCGCCGGCAACTCCGTAGCCTTGTCCTTCCCCGAGCAGCGCGTTCTGTGCTCCGCCATTGTGGGCGGGGCGCTTTCGATCGCTGTTGGTTTGGCGATGGGCATCAAGCGGACTCCCAATTGTAATGAGTTTGTTCATGTCTTCTTAGGCGACGCTGCTTCAGAGATAGGGGTGGCCCACGAATGCATGAAATATGCACAGGGCCATCAGTTACCTATCTACTTCCATATCGAATCCAACGGAATGTCGGCGCAGACTGATACCCTCAAAGCCTGGGGATTGACGGCGCCAACATACGAGCCGTCATTTCGATATGAGCGAAAGAAATATTTACATGCGGGCGCGACCCAGTGGATTAAATTTTAATGGGTACAGCAAAGGGAGATATGGACGCGTTTCTAAATAATGACTACGGCCAAGAGATGGCCCGGGCCATGCAAATGCTGGCGAAGGATCCACACACCCTGTTCCTGTACCAGAACTATGGGCGCGTCGGATGGACCCTCGCCGATGTTCCGAAAGAGCAGAAGATTGATCTCCCAATTATCGAAGACGTACAGATGGGCATGTCGATCGGCCTTTCGTTGTCCGGCTTCATCCCCGTGAGCTGCTACGCCCGGTGGAACTTCCTTTTATGCGCCACAAACCAGCTCGTCAACCACGTCGACAAGCTAGAGCAGATGAGCGACGGGGGGTATAAACCGGGGGTGATAATCCGGACGGCCGTCGGCTCTACCGTTCCGCTCTACCCCGGCTGTCAATCAGACGGCGACTACACTAATGCCTTCCGTCTGATGCTAACCAATATCGAAGTTGTCGTTTTGCGCGAAGCCGAAGACATTTACCCGGCATACACAAAAGCCCTTCGCCTGGCCAAGGCGGGAAAGAGTACTCTCCTTGTCGAAATCGGAAACCAATACGAAAATCAGTAACATCCAGGGGCCCATCCTCGTGCTCGGAGCCGGCGGCTTTATTGGCGGCCGGTTGTTCAAGATGTTACGCTCAGTGCGCGACGATGTTTATGGCACCTTCCGCCACAAGACGGATTCGAAACACGCTACTAGCGTCCTTCTGTTCGACGATCTGCAGCAGCACGCCCGGGCAGTCATAGAGGCCACTAAGCCCAGCACAATATTCGATTGCATCGCGTATGGGGGATACATAAACCAGACCGATGTACCGCGAATTTACCAAACGAATGTCACCACGAAAGCCCAACTTTTGGAACTGGCATCCGAATACAAGATTGCCTACTACCATGCCGGCTCTTCATCGGAATACGGAGACATCCTCGACGCCCCTCTAGAATCGACGCCGCGCAAGCCACACACCCATTACGCAGTATCAAAGTCGGCGGCCTCCGATCTGATTCAGTTCTTCGGGAAATACCGCGATCTGCGCTGCTGCAACCTGCGGCTCTATGCGGTATACGGGCCGAATGAGCCTGCTACTGATAGGCTTATTCCGCAGGTGATTTTGCAGGGCCTGAAAGGGGAATACCCACCGTTTGTTTCCCCGCTAATAACGCGGGATTTTATTTTCGTTGATGACGTGTGCGACGCCTTCTTCTGCGCCGCTACCAGACTAGAACCGAAGCACTACGGCGAGTCTTTCAACATCGGGACTGGCTATGAGACTTCGATTGGGCACCTGGCGGAATTGGCGAAGTATGTATTCGGCATTAAACACGATCCGGTGTTCGATATGCCCAAGAGATATTACGACCTAAACGGCCCTTGGCGCGCGCAGCCAGACAAAGCGTTTGATGTCCTGGGATGGGCGCACACAACCCCCCTGTTGTCGGGACTTCGGGAGACTTCGGGGACACATGTCTAAGCTTATCGACGCCTTCATGTTCGCCGGGGAGATGGATGTTCTCGATATCCGCCTGCACGAACTAGACCCGATCGTTGACTACTTCGTTATCGTGGAGAGCTGCGAACCCCACGGCGCTTCTGGTGTGCGGCAGCCTACATATTTAGCGGACCCCGAACGCTGGCGCGAAGTAACGGCACCGTTCAGCCACAAGATCCATTATGTGACTTTAGACAAACTGAAGCCAGAGTATACGGACTCCCAGAGCGGGTGGGCCCGCGAGAACTTCCACCGCGCGGCCCTCATGCAGGAGATTAGGGCGGTATCGGCCTCTCCAGATGATGTGGCGATTGTTTCTGACGCCGATGAGATCCCACGCGCAGACGCCCTTAAAGTTGGCATCCCGCAACTGCGGGGTGTTCCCTGTTATTTGTCCATGGACATGTTCATGTACAACGTCAACTCGTACCTTGAGCCGTGGACGCGCAGCTATATGGGCACCGTTAAAATGTTCGAAGAGAACGGCGGAACGCAGCCCCCGCGAGGCCATCTAGATCAGACCGCTACGGGCGCATGCGTAGTCCTTAAAAACGCGGGATGGCATTTCAGTAGCTTTATGAGTTTACGAAGATTGCGCGAGAAGTTGCGCAATTTCGCGCACTCTTCAGATTTCCCTCATTTGGCCGATATCAGCGAGGCTGGCTTGGCGCACTCGATTTTATCTCCGCGAAACATTTTTACCGGGAAATTCCTGGAAGAACGTAGCAGCGATGATCCCCGGCTACCTCAGTACTTCCTCGAAAACCGAGAGAGGTTCCGGAATCTCACTCGCGAAGCTCTTGCGGAGACTCACCCCCTCCCCGACATCACCATCGCCGTAATACGAGGAATGGATTGGACCACCCTTGCGCCATATGCCAATTCCCTGGCGCGGTGCGGTTTCAAGGGCATGAAAACTGTCTTTGTGGAGCAGGAACCGCAAGAAGTAATCGACAACTTGCGGCGCTTGGGTTTCATCGTCATACCACGGACTCCCGCCACGTATTCAGAAGCCGACCGCAAATTTCTCCCCGAGAACTTGGCCTACGGATACCACCGGTTTGCACCGGTGATCGAATTCCTGAAAAATAACGTCTTCCGGAGCGTCATCTGGACAGACGTGCGGGACGTAGTGTTTCAGACCGACCCCGTTCCTTTCCTGGAGACCATATCCCCTGCACAAATAGTGTTCTCCGGACTGAGCCACACTTCGGCCGATTGTAAATATAACGATAGGTGGGGAAGCCAAGCGGCGCAAGACGATGCCCTATGGAGCGAGCTCCGAAAGCAAGAGGCTCTAGCCTGCGGGACCTTTGCCGGCGCATACGAGGCGATACTGGACCTCATGCAGGATATGTACGAGGGCTGTGTGGCCCAGCCCGGTACCGTCGACCAAGGCATGTTCAACTGCCTCGCCAGGACTTCGCCGTACAAAGAAATCATCAAAGTGCCGGGAGTGGACGAGCCTTTTGCTGCACAATGGTGGCCGGAAAAACGTTCACCTTTCGGCCCTCCCATTATCCATTCCGCCGATCGCGATCCTGTGTTTGACGAAAAGACCGGAGAGGTCCGCACCGCTAAAGGTGAACTCTACCCAATTGTTCATCTGTATGAGCGTTCTACAAAATGGCTGGACATTATGAGGAAGAAATATGCCTGATATCTCGAAGGCGTTAAAAATCACGGGATGGATGGCCCCTGATGAACTACAGTTCCTTGCCGAGCAGGCCGCTACCCGCAACCTGATTGTGGAGATCGGCTCGTGGATGGGGCGCAGCACTAGAGCTCTTGCGGACAACTGCCCCGGCAAGGTGCTGGCAGTCGATACCTGGAAAGGCAGCGACGAGCGGCAGCACCGCGATTTTCTTCGGGACAAGCCGGAAGATTGGCTGATGATGGAGTTTATGAACAACATGGCGGGCGTGAACGTATACCCCTACCGATTGACCTCTCTTGCCGCCGCAGAGACGTTCAAGGACGAGGAGTTCGATCTTATTTTTATTGACGCTAGTCATACGTATGAAGACGCGAAAGCCGACATTCTTGCTTGGGGTAACCTTCTGGCTCCAGGCGGTCTGCTATGCGGACACGATTACCAATCCGGAGCGCCAGGGGTGATCGAGGCTGTGAATGAATTGCTGGATGGCTTCAAGGTTTGCAATTCGATATGGTACGTGCAATGAGCCGCTGAGGCGTAGTCGGAATATCTAGCAAGTCACAGACTGCAGCATCTGCATGGAACGCGATTAGCCCGCAAGCCAATACCTTCGACAATTTAGTCTTATGGTTTCTCAGCTCGTAGACGCCCACTGCGGCGATGAGCAGATGCCATGCGCTTTTATAGGCGCGCTCTATATGTTCGGGTTCCACCATTGTTTAAATCTATCAAAAACGCGTCGCGGACGTCTACTGTAAACTAATAGCAGTATCCGATCTTGCGGGCAAAAGATCGGGGGAAACTGTCGGAGGTAGAGAGATCATAAATTTAAGAAACGAAGGTGATTTTCCAATCGTGATGCAGATCAAGGGTCTGCTAACCACGACTTCTGGAATCAACGTCGCCACTATCGTCGGTGGAACCACCGGCTCCGCCACCACTCAGTCGGCTTACTGTTTTTCGCAGTACATCCCGTTCAATGGTGTTATTCGGGCCGTTTGGGCTGGTGAGCGCATTCCGGGCAGTTCCGCAGCGGGCACCGCTGGGGATTGCGTCGATCTGCTCTACTTTCCTCCGGTTTCGGCGACCTCAGGCGGGGTCTCGAGCACGGTAGGGATCACGTTCTGCTCTGCCTCTCCGGACACTGCGACCTCAACTTGCATGTTCAATATGGCGAGCAGCACGCTGAGCAACTCAAACTTTAACCAGGTCCCCGTTGTGGTCTACTCGACCACCACGGCCGGCGGTTATGCCGGGATCTTCACGAGCGCGACTCAGTTCAATCCTCCGCAGGTTGCACGCGGCGGAGTGTTCGTGGCAGTTTGCCGTACGGTAGCTTCCACTCCGGGATATGACTTCCAGGTGGTGGTTGAAGTGGCTCGGCAACGTCAGGGCGCTGAAATCGCGGGTACGCAGTTCGGCACCTACGATTCGTGGAGCGATATTCTGTAAAGGTTCGCTAACTTGGCCGTGGTAATAATCGCGGCCAAGGTAGCAAATCAGTCTGGGCAACTCCCGGACTATAAACGCAGGTGAAGTGATGGCAGATGAACTCGAGCTGGAAACTCCAGTAGAGGTCGATGAAGTAGTACAGCAGGACCCACAGGACGGCGGGGAACAAACCGAAGTCCAGGATAAGCCGGAAGAGCCTTTCCTCCCGGTAAACGATCGGACAGTGTACCGGACCCGCGAAGATGCGGTGAGAGGGTACAACGAAGCGGCCAATCGGATCCAGCAGTTGTCGCAGTGGGAGAGAGAGGCAAAACAGTGGGGGCTGGCCGATCCGACCCAGTTCCGCGCGGTAGCTAACGAGCTCCTTCAACTAAGGCGCGAGAAGGCCGAAGCGGCGGCGCAGGCGGGTAGGCAGAATGTCGAACGGCAAGCGAACCCAGCGGATCCTAAAGCCAAAGAGGCTGCACAGGTCCGGGAGTATTTGAAGCAGCAAGGCTTTATCTCGAAAGAGGAACAGGCCGAGGCGCTGAAAGAACTCCGGGAATTCATGGAAGAGCAGCGGCAGCAGGGTGCGCAGTCGACGGAACTGCGCTTCCAAACACAGGAAGCAGATGCCAGAGACGACGTAGCGGGCTACCTCGAGACCGATGGTTTCAAGGATGATGGCACCGGCATGAAGATGTCCATTGTCGGGACGCTAATCAAAGACTGGATCAACGGTAGCGATGAGCGGGTGGATCAATGGAGCCGTGGTGGGCGAGCAGCCCAGGCCCTCGTAAAAGAGGGTTATGGTTTCGTGATGCAACACCTAGGATGGAAAGCCGACGTGGCTACTACCGCAGCCGGCAATCTAAAGCCCACTGACCCCGGGTATGCTGCGTCCAAGGCGAGAGCCATGGCGCAGAACAAGAAACTACCGACTCAGGGGACAGCGAGTACGCGCGGAGGAGATGGGCGGTTCACCAAGACGCCGCCAAAGCAGAAAGGCGCCATAAACGCCGAACTGCATGAGGCAGCTTGGGCGCACATCAATAACGGGGCGTAGAGCTGATTCACTGAGCGGACATCGATCATAGGAGGCCATTCCAATGGCTGGAGCAACAGTATCATCGTTTTCGTCCGCACTGAAGAACGTTTATCTTCCTGGCATCCGCGAGGAACTGAACGAAAAGACCAACCTGCTCGACCTCTTCACAGAGGGAGACCTTACTCAGTACGAATGGCAAGGTAACCAGCTTGTATTCGCACTGCACTCCTCGCGTAACTACAGCGGCGTTCTGTACGTCGCTGAGGGCGGAGCTCTTCCGACCGCCGGCTCGCAGGGAGTTGTGAACCTCCTGATTCCCGTTTGCCACCTCAAGGGCCGCATTCAGCTGTCCTACGAAGTGATGCGGGCGTCGCGTTCGGACAAGGGTTCGTTTGTCCGGGCGATGGACCTGGAACAGAAGGGCCTCGTGAACGACGTGGCTCGTCAGCGCAACCGCGCACTGGCTGGGTTCGGTTCGGAAATTCTGGCTGTTGTGACCGTTGCTACGGCTGCAGGGTCTGTTGTCACCATCAACAACCCCGGTGGCGTGTCTGGTACTGTGAACCCTACCCGGTTCATTAAGCCCGGCATGGTCATCGCCATTCAGCCCAACAACGCTGCAACCGTTCGCACCATCTTCACAGTTGCTGCCGCTTCCGGCTCGTTGGTTACCGCCAACTCCGCGGGCGTGACCGCTTCCGTGGGCGATGTGCTGACCCTCGGCACCACTTCGGTGAGCGCCGCTGGTTCCGGTTCGTATGGTCAGAACAGCGGTTCGGCTGGCTCCGATGCCTCCGACCTCGCGCCTCAGGGTATCCTGGGTCTCGTTGACAACGCCACTTTCGTTGCCACGATCTTCGGGCTGTCCCGCACCGCCAACACGTTCTACGAGTCGACAGTGATGCCGAACGTTGGAACGATCAACACCGACATTCTGCAGCGCGGTGTTGATAACGCTGAGGAACTCTCTGGCGAGATGATCGACAAGTTCATCTGTCACTCATCTGTACGCCGCGAGATCTCCAAGCTGACCGAAGCCGATCGTCGTTACGACGCGACTGGCGCGGCCAAGAACTACGACGCTGGCACTCTTGCTGGTGCGAACAAGAAGGATCTGACCTACAACGGTTGGAGCTTCCGCACAGACAAGGACTTCGCGTACGGCTACCTGGCTGGGATCAACAGCTCCCACCTGCAGTGGTTGCCTGAAACGAAGGGTGAGTGGGCCGAAGATGATGGCACCATTCTTCTGCGCATTGCCAACGTGGATGCGTACGAAGCCCGGTTCCGCTGCTCCGAAAACTTTGTAACTGATAAGGCGAACGCGCACGTGATGTTCTCCGGTATCACAGTTAACGTCACGTCGGGAGTCTATGCAGATTGAAAACAAAGGACTTACAGACTATTGGCCGCCTTTCGGGCGGCCAATTTTTTTGTTCTTTCCACTTGACA
>Ga0209040_10001321_pt1 | contig 19572 bp, 18 predicted proteins | sample BogFormECP12_OM3_FD_188240 | JGI IMG/M metagenome (GOLD analysis project Ga0209040, IMG submission 188240) | Bog forest soil microbial communities from Calvert Island, British Columbia, Canada - ECP12_OM3 (SPAdes) (version 2) | ecosystem: Environmental > Aquatic > Freshwater > Wetlands > Bog ...
CGCTGCACACGCACTGGCCTGCTACCGTTGCTTCCTTCCGGACCTGGCGGGTTTCACAAGATTGCGTTGCGCGGGACCAGCGCCCGACTAGTCAATATACCATCTCCGCGCGAGGCCGTGCGGGGCGCGGAGTGCAAGAGGGTTGTTCCTTTGCGGCGCGTGGAAGCCGCAGAAAACAATGCTAAAATGAAGAGATTGCATGACGCCAAAAGCTGAGTCTGTAGCCCTTCTGGACGAACCTCTCACCGCAATCTGCGCAGATCCGGCGCGGCGAGGGAGGCTTGTTTCTGAGGAGAGTCCTGCGGCTGTCCCTCCGAAGAAAATTGGATTCGTGAGCTTGGGTTGTCCTAAGAACCTGGTGGACAGCGAGGTCATGATGGGACTGCTCTCGGCGGGCGGGGCGCAGATTACGCCGCGAGCCGAAGACGCGGACATCATCGTGGTCAACACTTGCTCGTTCATCGCCTCGGCCAAGCAGGAGTCGGTGGACACCATCCTGGAGATGGCCCAGCACAAGGCTGCCGGACGGGCGCAGAAGCTGATCGTCGCCGGTTGCCTGGTCGAGCGCTATCGCAACGAGATCCAGAAGAACATCCCCGAAGTGGACGCCGTCGTCGGTACGGGTGAGTTGCAGCAGATTCTGGAGGCTGCCGGAATCGAGCCACGGCAGGCTGCCGACTCGCCGTTCGTTATTCTGAATGGGCGCTCGGAAGGCGATGCCCGCGAAGCCGCTGGCCGTTTTTCGAAGGAATCATGGGACGGAGCCATCGCGGACCTGCCCAACTATCTTTACGACGAAAACACGCCGCGCCTGCTGGCGACGCCGAAGTATTCCGCGTACATCAAGATCGCGGAGGGTTGCGATCATCCTTGCTCGTTCTGCATCATTCCGCAGTTGCGCGGCAAGTTCCGGTCGCGGCGGTTCGAGTCGGTTATCGCTGAGGCGCAACGCCTGGCGCGTCAGGGCGTATGCGAGATCACCCTGATTGGCCAGGATACAACGTGCTACGGCGAAGACCTCGGCTTGAAGGACGGTTTGCCGCTGCTGCTGGAGCAGTTGGCGCAAATCGACAAGTTGCGCTGGGTACGCTTCCTCTACGCCTATCCCAACAAGATTACCGGCAAGCTGCTGGAGACCATTGCCGCCCATGACAAAATTTGCTCCTACATTGATGTGCCGTTGCAGCATGCCTCGCCCAGCGTGCTGAAGCGCATGAAGCGGGGAGCAGGAGCGGACATCTTCCTGCGCTCGATTGAGAAGATGCGACGCCAAATTCCGGGGTTGACGCTGCGGACGTCGTTTGTGGTCGGCTTCCCGGGAGAGACCGAAGAGGATTTCGAGCACCTCTGCGAGTTCGTGCGCGAGGCGCAGTTCGATTGGCTCGGCGTCTTCGGTTACTCAGACGAGGAAGGCGCGAAGGCGTTTGAGCTTGAGGATAAAGTTCCGTCGCCTGAGATCGAGCGACGCCGCAAGAAACTGATGTCCATGCAGAAACAGATAAGCCGCAAGAAGAAGCGTGCGCTGGTTGGACAGCAATTTGATCTATTGCTGGAAGGGCCCTCAGCGGAAACCGAGTTGTTGTGGGAGGGACGGACCGCAATGCACGCTCCAGAGATTGACGGTACGGTTTACGTAAACGACTTTGGCGATAGCGAAGACGTGGTTGAGGGCCAGTTCTACCGCTGCGAGATCACTGAAGCGCATGACTACGATCTGGTGGCGCGAATTGTACCGTAGTGAGCGCTCAGTTCTAACCATGCCGAAGCGACGTGTTCGCAGCTTACGTTGTCCGGCCTGCAGAAAGCTGGTGCTAGCCACAGACCCCGAATTCCCTTTCTGCAGCGAGCGCTGCCGCCTGATTGACCTGGGCAAATGGGCAAGTGGCGCCTACGTCATCTCCAGCCCACTGAACGATCCGGAGAGCGATAATTCCAACTATCCCGACCAGCGCGACAAGGAGTGAGACAGGTTTGGTGAGCCAGCCTGCTCCGAAGTGGGCAACGCTGGTCGCCACATTTTTCGGCGCCGGACGATTGCGTCCTGGTCCCGGGACCTGGGGCTCGCTGGCCACCGCGTTGCTGTGGTGGCTGGTGGCGTGGCATCTCCCGTCAGTGGCGCGCACTCCGGTAATCCTGTTGCTGATTGTCATCGTAGTAGCCGTTGGAATTCCGGCCTCGACGCTCGAAGCCCGCGGGTGCGGCAAGAAAGATCCGTCTCACGTGGTAATTGACGAGGTCGCGGGGCAACTGGTCACGCTCATCGCGTGTCCCATCGTGTGGCAAGCGCTGCTCGCGGGCTTTATACTTTTTCGTGTATTCGACATTGTGAAGCCGCCTCCGGTGCGCAGTCTTGAGCAGCTCCCCGAAGGAACGGGTATTGTAGTGGATGACCTTGGCGCGGGCGTGTACGCGCTGACCGTGCTCCAGGTTCTGCTGCACTTTGGGATTGTGCGTTAGAGTCCGTCGTCGCATTAACGGAGGGATGAAGTATCTGCGTGAGAACCTGTGCCGCCCCTACGGGGCTCAGGTCCATTTACCACTTTACCCAGGGCTTCCGCCCTGGGCTAAGCTGAGTCGCCCCTGCGGGGGCTGGATTTGCGGCAAGTTTGGCCTTTGCCTCCTACCGCAAACTTACAAATCGAGTCCTGACGCAGACTCTGAAATCCCCGAATTCTGATACAACTTGGACGCAGGGTCAAAGGCCTGCTCTACCTGAGACGGATGATGGATCGCAAAACCGGAGCAAAGAACGTCAACGGTAAGCCGCATATCGAGGCTGTCGATCCCGCGTGCGCCTTGCCGGGCGGCGAGGTGCGCATCACCGGCACCGGGCTACGGCCCGCAGAACTGCGCCGGCCAGAGGTCCGCTTTGGCGATGTGGACGGTTCGGTCATCATCAGCTCGGAGCAGTTCATTGTAGTGCGGGTGCCGGAAGGCGCAGCCTCGGGCGAGGTCGTGGTGGCTACGAACGGTCAGAAGAGTAATCCCGGAGAGCTGCGGGTTGCCGTCCCCATCGCGGAGAACCTGCATCCGGTGGCGAATCCGGCGGTTGACCCCGAGGGCAATATTTACGTTACCTTCTCCGGCCCGCGCGGTCAGAAAGTACCGGTCGCCATTTACCGCATCGACACTAACTACAACGTGAAGCCGTTCCTTCACGAGATGATGAACCCAACCGGACTGGCATTGGACCGCGCCGGTACTCTGTACGTGTCCTCGCGCTACGATGGCACGGTGTACCGCGTGGCGCAGAACGGAACGATGAGCTCCTACGCGGAAGGCATGGGCATCGCTACGGGCATCGCGTTCGATCCCGCGGGAAACCTGTATGTGGGCGATCGCAGCGGAACAATCTTCAAAATTGCACGCGACCGTCAGATCTTTGTTTTTGCCATGCTGGAGCCGAGTGTCTCGGCTTATCATCTGGCGTTCGGCGACAATGGGAACCTCTACGTCACTGGTCCCACCACGTCAAGCTTCGATGCCATCCACCAGATCGACCCTCACGGCGAAGTCTCTGTCTTCTACCGAGGGCTTGGCCGCCCGCAAGGACTGGCGGCTGATGTGGAAGGAAGTCTCTACGTTGCCGCATCGCTGAACGGCCGACGCGGGATTGTGAAGGTCACACCCAATCGCGAGGCTTCGCTGGTGGTTTCGGGGCACAACCTGGTTGGGCTGGCGTTCGCTCCCGGTGGTGCGACCGTTCTTGCCACCACCAGCGGCGTGCATCATCTCTCGTGGAACGTCGAAGGAAGGCGGCTGGCGCCGGACAGTTAGCATTCCACCACGGAGGCACGGAGACACAGAGGAATCTTAAGTCCCTGTTTCGAGATTGCAATGGCTTTTCTGTGCCTCTGTGTCTCTGTGGCTGTTCAATTCCCCAATGCTAGACTGAATCCGTGATCGCGGAAATTATCGCCGTCGGGTCGGAGATGCTCACTCCATCGCGGCAGGATACCAACTCCCTCTTTCTCACCAGCCGACTCAATGAGCTGGGAATTAGCGTTGCCTTCAAGACGATTGTCGGCGACGACCGCGAGCACCTCACTTCGGCCGCGCGGACGGCCATCGGCCGCGCCGACATCTGCATCTTCATGGGCGGACTCGGCCCGACCGAGGACGACCTCACCCGCGAATCTGTAGCGGCAGCGCTGGGCGTGGACCTGAAGCGCGACCACGAGATCGTCACCACGATGTACAAGCGCTTCGCCGAACGGCGGCTGCAGATGCCGGACAACAACGCGCAGCAAGCCGACGTGCTACAGGGTGCGGTGGTACTGCCGAATTCCAGAGGCACCGCGCCGGGACAGTGGCTGGAAGCTGAGCTTGGAGGAAAGCCGCGAGTTGTCGTGCTGTTGCCCGGACCTCCACATGAGCTCCAGGCTGTCTGGGAGAAGCAGTGCCTGCCGCGTCTGCGGGCGCTGGCGCCGCCGGCCGCAATCGCCACGCGCGTGCTGAAGACGGCGATGCTGCCCGAGTCGGCGGCCGACGCTCGTACCGCGCCGATCTATAAGAACTATCCCAACGTCGAGACCACCGTGCTGGCTGGGCAGGGGCAAGTCGAGTTCCATTTGCGCGCTACCGCCGCGACGCAGGAAGAAGCCCAGGCCGAGGTCGACCGTCTGGCTGGCGAGTTGGAGGACGAACTGGGCGACGCAGTCTTTTCCTCCGCCGGAGAATCGCTGGAGGAGATCGTGGGCTATTACCTCCAGATGCGGAACGCGAAGCTGGCTGTCGCCGAGTCGTGCACCGGAGGCCTGATCGCCGAACGGATCACGTCGGTGCCGGGAAGCTCCCGCTATTTTCTTGGCGGAGCTGTGGTTTACTCGAACGATCTCAAGACGCTGTTCGCCGACATTCCGCCGCTGATGCTCGAAGCTCATGGCGCAGTGAGCAAAGAGGTTGCCTTGGCTTTGGCGGAGAACATTCGCGAGATATGCAATGCCGATATCGGCGTCGGGGTCACAGGGGTCGCAGGCCCCGGCGGCGGCACGGAAGAGAAGCCCGTCGGCCTGGTGTGGGTCGCAGTAACCGATGGTCAGAAGCAGGAAGTCGTGCAGCGACGCTTTCCCGGTGATCGTGAGCGTGTCCGGCGATGGGCCAGCCAGCAGGCGCTCGACCTGGTTCGCCGCATATTGATGTGACAGCGCCGTGCGGTGCCTTACAATGCGGTTGGCTCTAAGCCTGGTTGTCACTCGGAAAATAGCAAGCTGAATTTGTTATGACTGCGAACTCCGCTGCAACGACCGCAACTTCTCGCGTCGCACTCCTTATCGGCGAAGATGCCGAAGTCGAGTCGGCCTTGTCCGGCATCCTGAACCCGGAAGGCTGGCGGATGCAAAAGGTGTTCAGCATTGATGCGGCCTTCGCGCTGGTCAAGTCGGCACCCTTCGATCTGGTCATCACCGGCAGACATACCTCAGGCCGTGAAGATGTTGCGTTCCTACGCAGAATCCGCAGCGTGCGGCCGCACACGCGGATGATCATCCTTGCCGATGAGAGCACACCCGCCGACGTAATCGCATCCATGCGTGAGTATGCCTTTGGATATCTCTCCAAATCGTTCTCCATGGAGTCGTTGGGCGAGATCGTGCAGATGGCGCTGGACTCGCCAGCCTGGGACGATGGCATCGAGATTGTCTCGGCGACGCCACAGTGGATCAAGCTCCACGTGCGCTGCGAAAGACAAACCGCTGACCGTGTGCTTCACTTCATGGGCGAAATCGCCGACCTCGACTTGCCGGATGACGAGCGGAGAGATGTTGGGATCGCCTTCCGGGAGCTGCTGCTTAATGCCATGGAGCACGGCGGCAACTTCGACCCCAGTCAGTACGTCGAAATCTCTTATGTTCGCACCCGTCGCATGGCGATGTGCCGCATCAAAGACCCGGGACAAGGCTTTTCGCTCGAAGAGATACGCCACGCAGCCATCAACAATCCTCCCGAAGACCCTGCCGCTCATATCGCTGTTCGCGACCAACAGGGCATGCGTCCGGGAGGCTTCGGCGTCATGCTGGCCAAGCACCTGGTGGACGATCTGGTTTACGGTGAGAAGGGCAACGAAGTCCTGCTGGTGAAGTATCTCAATCCGGGTGGCAGCCGGAATCCGTAGGCAGTTTCCTGCGACCAGCCGCCTTAGCTCTCAAAACTGCTATATAATCCGTTGCCGCAACCCTAAAACTAAATGGAGGATGGCCCATGAAGAAAGTATTTCTCACTGCATTGCTGATGTCGTTTCTGCTGCCTGTGCTGGCGACAGCGCAAAGCCAGTTGAACGGCACCTGGAAGTTCGACATGAGCAAGGCCCAATTTCCCAAGAAACCTGATGAGTATTTGCTGCAGAACGGCATGTATGAGTGCAAGAGCTGTGTGCCACCATACAGCGTTAAGGCCGACGGCACAGACCAGAAAGTGAGCGGACATCCTTACTTCGACACCCTGAGCGTAAAGGTGATCGACGACCACAACGTGGAAATGACCAGCAAACGGGATGGCAAAGTTGTTTTTGTCGAGAAAGACTCGGTCTCGGCTGACGGCGACACCTTGACGGCGAATTGGACCGACACTGGCAACCCGAGCGGGGGCCCACAGACCGGAACGGGTTCGGCCAAGCGTGTTGGCAAGGCACCCAAAGGTGCGAACATGCTTTCCGGTTCGTGGCGGACCGAAAAGGCTGACATGTCTGCTGACGCTGTCACCTTTACCTACAAGGTGACTGGGGATGAGATCACCATGACCAATCCGACCGGCCAGTCCTACACCGCCAAGCTGGACGGGACGCAGGCCCCCTATAAAGGCGATCCGGGCACCACCACCGTGTCAGTGAAAATGCGCGGCAAGGACACTCTCGAGGAAACCGACTATCGCGACGGCAAGGTCATCGGCATCGGCAAGATGACGGTCGCCGCCGATGGCAAGACGGCGAAGATGGTCTACGAAGACAAGCTGCACGGGACGACCATGAAGATCGATGCGATGAGACAGTAAGCGGCTGCGAGTAGAAGAAGGTCCGGCTCGCGCCGGGCCTTTTGCTACGGTATTCGGTTCGCTACTGAGTGATTGTCTTTACCGCATCGCCGACCTTGAAATCAGAACCGGAAACCGGGGTTCCGACCGCGGAGATGTCATCCACGTCGGTCAGCCGGATGACGCCCACCGGCGACGTCATGCGACGAATCACTTGGCCGGTGGATGGGTCTTTAATCTCCTTGGTCACGCGCTGCACGGTCAACTGGTCGCCAACCTTCAAGCCGGTCTTGGCGCCGACATTGAGAACGACCTGGCCGCCATCCACGGCTGCAACCAGGCCTTCCACCACGACGGTACGGGCTTCCAGTTTGGGTGCGTCAGCGACCAGCCCTTCACTCATTTGCTTGACCGCCGCGCTGACCGCTTCTCCGAGAATGGTCTGCTGGAAGTCACTGCTGCCGAAGTCCACTGCGCCGCTGCCCCAGCCGTGCCAGCTACCCCCGCCTCCCAGCAGCGAAGTACTCTCGCGCTGCGACTCGCCTTTGCCGTCAGCCACTCCCATGATTTCGGCGGTATCGATGTTCACAATACGCGCGTCAACAACCACGATGGCCTTGCTCTTCTTTTGGTGGAAGCCGCCGAGTCCAGAACCGTACCAGCCCCCACCGGCGCCCCCGACTCCTACGTTTTTGGTCTCGTTTCCAAATTGTGTGACGCTACCGACGATGATAGCGTCCACGCCGAGAATCTTTCCCAGCTTTGCGGCCGACGTGGGATTGGCGCGGTCGCTGTTGGAGAAATTCTGCTCGGTGAGGATTTTGTCCATGGCCTTGCGCTCAATCACCGAGTAGGTGCCGTTCTGTACAAGATTGCGCACCAGCAGATCGGCGATGCCTTTACCAACATCGACGTTAGTTCCGAAAACTGCGGCCGAGCTGCTCTGCACAGTTGCAAAGTCGAAATCGAATATCGCGACGCGCTTCTTGCGTCCCTGAGGAACTTGCGGGGCAGCCGGCGGCGCTGCCGTGGTTGCCGCCGGCGGGGCAGTCGATTGTGCGTCCGCTCCCGTCACGAAAAGCGATGCCAAAACCAAAGTGGCCAATACAACTTTCATAGCGATTCATTCTCTCCGTCTCGATATACCGAGACAATCAGGCGAGTTCCCATAGAATTCCGAGCCGAGAAGGCTCCATTTTCGCCGCCCACGGATTTTACTTCAAAAACACATCACAGGGCAGGCAATTGTTGCAGTGACCAGTGACCGCATGCCGCGTGACGCGCGTCAGCAGCCCTGACTCGCAAGCTTGGAATATACTAGTAATCGAAGTGGCAGGCGTTTCGCCGCTGCATTCAACGCAAAGGACACGACGGAAATGAGATGGATGTTACGGTCGAAGATCCACAAGGCGACCGTCACCGAAGCGGACCTTAGTTACGAAGGAAGTATCACAATTGACCGGGAGTTGATTGATCGAGTTGGACTGCTACCCGGCGAGAAAGTGCTGGTGGTGAGCAACACTTCCGGAGCACGGCTCGAAACTTACGTTATCGCGGGCGAGCCTGGCTCAGGCGTGATCTGTATCAATGGCGCTGCCGCGCACCTTATCAAGAAGGGCGAGCAGGTCATTATCATGGGCTTCGAGCTGACCGATTCGCCGATCCACGCGACTGCAGTTCTGGTCGATGCGCAGAACAAGGTTCTGCGGAGCGCGCTATAGTCTAACTCGCTGTCATCGCGCCTGCGAGGGGTCGGCCGACGTCGCGGTGTCCACGTCAATGTGCAGACTCGAAGTTGGCGAGACGCCCGGCGGGTAGCAGTTGCCCTCCTGCGCGTAGGTTTGACGGCAAGCCGCGGTCATCTCGGGCCTCTGCGGTGACTGGGCAAACTGCCACGCCTCCGCGAATGGCACCCCGCTCTCCGAAGGCTTGGGCGGAGGTATGGGGAATACACAGCCCGGCGAGGGTCCGCACTGGTCGTTGCTGATGAAGAAGTGGATCTCGCGGCCTCCGGCATGATCGCGGATGTCGTTTGCGGTAACGACTGACACTGCGCCGGACTCACGAAACGGAATACCCGAACAATAGACGCCCGCGCGGTGCCCGCCGCGTACAACGCCATCGATCCACGCATGGATGTAGGCTCGCTGCTCCGGCAACATGCGGCCGCCCTGCTCCTGATCGAGAAAGATGATCGAGTTCTTCGGAAAGCCCTCCCGTCTTGCAGCCTGTATTGCGGTTGTCGCGTCGTTCCGGCCAACGCGAGCTGCGTCGCCCGAAGCTTTGAGCTCCTTGTATTCGCGACCATTGAACAGCAGCAGGAATCCGTAACCCATCGTCTGAAGTGGTTTGCGCTTCCCTGCCCACGTATTGCGGTTGGCGCCGGGCGGGTTGTTCAGCCAGTATCCGGTGAAGGCGAACGTCTTGCGCTGCTCCACCATGCTGGCGTCACCGGGATAGTCGTTGCGATCGAGACCAAGGTAGGTCTGCGCCCAGCTCTCCACAGACAATGCGCCAGAAGCGAATAGCAAGATCGAAGTGAAACCGATGCAAAGCGGCCAGTTTTTGCCCCGCTTCATCAGATCAGCTCTCTGCCGACCGGTTTGCCATCGAGCCATTCCCGCTCTTCCTTGGTTCGTGCAGTCCTCGGCTTGCGTAGCGTAAGGATATGTTTCAGCGCTTGCCTGAGCGAAGCACCTACCTTGCGAGGATTTTTCCAGTGCAGGAAATCCTTCATGCGTTATATCTTAGCTAAGGGGAGTGGAAATGCAGGAGAACGTAGGGAAGCTCGACCTCACTGATCCCACCTATCTTTTGCCCTCTCGCAGTCGGCGGGCCGCATCAATACTCTCCTAATATCCGCCACTGCGAGGAAGAATGCGGATCTGTCTGCATGTCTGGACGACTTCTTAGGCGCCATCTATGCACTGATTTTTGCACGGGCGATTTGCTCGACTTGATTGAGGCATGGTGCTAGCCAAGGTTCCCTTAATAGACGCTAACAACAGCCCCGGCAGCTCAATACGGCCCGATGATGCCACCCATGTTGCGCGACGCAGGCAGCTTCAGCTCGCCGGCGAAGGCCACCACGCCCCAATACTTCGCAAATACATCGAGATACTTGTATCCCGAGCCGGTATTGAAGAGCACGACCCGATCGCTCGTCTTCAGGAACCCGCTATGCAAGAGATGCTTGTAAGCGGCCAGCGCTGCACCTCCTTCGGGACAGGCGAAGATGCCTTCGGTAGAAGCCAGCTCCTTGACCCCGTCCATGATGTCGTCATCGCTAACGGCGATCGCAGTGCCGCCGCTTTTGCGAACGATGTCGAGAATGATGAAGTCTCCATAAGCTTTCGGAACCCGCAAACCCGCGGCCAGCGTGTGTGCGTTCGGCCACATTTCCGAGGCAGCCTTGCCTTCATGTAGAGCTTTAGGAATTGGAGCACAACCTTCTGACTGCACTGCAATCATCCTCGGTCGCGTCCCTTTGTCGATCCAGCCTAGCTCTTCCATCTCAGCAAACGCCTTCCACATCCCAATTAGACCAACGCCGCCGCCCGTGGGATACAGAATCGCGTCTGGCAAGGTCCAACCCAACTGCTCGGCGACCTCATACCCCATCGTCTTCTTGCCCTCGACGCGGAACGGTTCCTTGAGCGTCGAAACATCGAACCAGCCTTCGTTGCCTTTGTGTTCGGCTACCATGCGGCCGCAGTCGCTGATGAGGCCGTCCACCAGGGTCAAGTGCGCGCCGCTGGCTTCCACCTCCAGACGGTTAGCCATGGGCACATCCTTCGGCATGAAGACGTAGGCCTCCATCCCCGCCGCCGCAGCGTAAGCCGCCAGTGCCCCTCCGGCGTTTCCGGCCGACGGCGCCGCGAGCTTCTTCAGTCCGTAATGTCGCAACATGGTGATGGCGGCGCTCATGCCGCGGGCTTTGAATGAGCCTGTGGGATTGAGCCCGTCATCCTTGATCAGCAAATTTGCATACTTGCGGCTCGGCAGCATGGGAGTCAATCCCTCGCCGAGTGTCACCGGATCAGCATCGGGTAGCACGGCCGAGTAGCGCCACATGCTCTTGGGTCCAGCGTTGACCGAGTCGCGCGTTGTACTGCGACGGATCTCGGCAAGGTCGTAGCGAACGTAGAGCGGGCCTCCGTCCTTCGGACAAATGGTCGGCACTGCTTGGGGCGCTAATTCCTCGCCGCATTTGCTGCATTCGAAACCAGTGATCCTGGCCATAAAATGATTGCCTCGAAAAACCTCGCAGTGTAACACTCCTTGCAGCTTTCGCGCCGCGAGGGTGGTCACTCTCGACTGTTATAATCCGCGCAGTTCCTGCTAATGAGCGAGCCGTCCACGCCCCTGATGCGGCAATACGCCGCGGTCAAGAAAGAACATCCCAACGCGCTCGTCTTCTTCCGGCTGGGCGATTTCTACGAGCTTTTCTTCGAAGACGCGGTGGTCGCTTCGCGCGAGCTGCAAATCACTCTGACCTCGCGCAACAAGGAAAAAGGCATCGCTGTGCCAATGTGCGGCGTGCCCCACCACTCGGCCGAAAACTACATCGCCAAGCTCATCCGCAAGGGATTCAAGGTGGCAATCTGCGAGCAAATGGAGGACCCGCGGGTCGCCAAGAAGCTGGTCAAGCGCGAGGTCACGCGAGTGCTCACGCCGGGGACCGCGATCGATTCGCACCTTGGCTCGGAGGAAAACAACTTTCTGGGCTGTGTAGCGCGCGCCGGGGATGCCGTGGGATTTGCGGCGCTCGATCTTTCGACCGGCGAATTTCGGGCCACCGAATTTCAAGGTGAGGATGCCGAACGCCGCGTCCGCGAAGAACTGTTAGTGCTGCGTCCGCGTGAAGTGCTGTTCGCTTCGTCGCTGCCGCTGTTCGATCAGCCGCGCCCCGGTGCATCGGCGCCAGTGGCCGCTGCGGCGCCGCGCATTGCGTCTCTCGAGAACGCAAGCTGGGCTGAAACGCCGCTCGATGACTGGGTGTTCTCTCCCGATTACGCCATCCCCCAGGTCGAGAACCACTTCGGCGTGCTTTCGCTGGAGGGCTTCGGTTTGGCCAACCGCGCGGCTGCAGCCACAGCAGCGGGCGCCATACTGCACTACATTCGCACCACCCAACGCGGCTCGCTCGATCACGTGGACCGCATCGGCTTCTACGAGCGCCAGAACTGCCTTGTGCTGGACGCAGTCACCGTCCGTAATCTTGAGCTGATTGAGCCTCTGTTCTCTGGCGCAGGGGAAGGCGCAACTCTGTTTCGCTGCCTCGACTGCACAGTGGCACCAATGGGCAAGCGCTTGCTGCGCGCCTGGATGCTGCGGCCCTCCGTCGACGCGACCGAAATCAAACACCGGCTCGACGCGGTCGAGGCGATGGTGCAAGACCTCGTTGGCCGTGAAGAACTACGCCGCTCGATGGAAGGCATCCTCGATCTGGAACGACTGCTGAGTCGCGTCACGCTGGAGACGGCGAACCCGCGTGACCTGCTCGCGCTCGCAAGCTCACTGGCCAAGCTGCCCGCCGTGCGGACGGCCCTCGCCCACTTCCCTGCCGAACGATTGCAAACACTGCATACGCAGTGCGACGAGCTCAGCGACCTGCAAGTGCGGATCGTTTCCTCGCTGGAAGACGAGCCACCGCTCACGCTGGCCGACGGCGGCATGATTCGCGCGGGTGTCGATCCATCGCTTGATGAGCTGCGCAAACTGAGCCGCAACAACAAGCAATACATCGCGCAGATCGAGCAACGCGAACGCCAGCGCACGGGCATCGGTTCGTTGAAGGTGAAGTTCAACAGCGTGTTCGGGTATTACCTCGAAATTTCCAAAGCGAACCTGCACCTCGCACCCGCCGACTACGATCGCAAACAAACGCTGGTCAACGCCGAGCGCTTCACCACGCCGGAGCTGAAAGAGTACGAGGCCAAGGTCCTGGACGCGCAGGAGAAGATGGTCGAGATCGAGCGACGGCTCTTTGCCGAGTTGCGCTCCGCCATCGCTGCCGAGGCGCGCCGCATACGGCAGACCGCGTTGGCGTTGGCTGAGATTGATGTGCTCGCCGCGTTTGCCGCGCTGGCGGCGAATCGCAACTACTGCCGTCCGGCGCTCGATGGCAGCAGCGACATCGAGATTGTCGAGGGCCGTCATCCCGTGATCGAGCAGATGGAGATCGCTGGCGGCTCGGACCGCTTCGTGCCCAACGATCTGTTCCTCAACGGCACGACGCATTCGATCCTGATCGTCACCGGCCCCAACATGGGTGGCAAGTCCACCTATTTGCGGCAGGCGGCGCTGATTGTCCTGATGGCACAGATGGGCTCGTTCGTGCCCGCGCGCTCGGCGCGACTAGGGCTGGTGGACCGCATCTTCACCCGCATTGGAGCGTCCGATAATCTGGCGCGTGGCCGCTCGACCTTCATGGTCGAGATGACCGAGACGGCGGCCATTCTCAACACGGCGACGCCGCGCTCGCTCATCCTGCTCGACGAGGTGGGGCGTGGCACGGCGACCTACGACGGTCTTTCCATCGCCTGGGCGGCCATCGAGTATATCCACGCCAACACGCGCGCCAAGACGCTCTTTGCCACGCATTACCACGAACTGACCGAGCTGGCTGACCGGCTGAGCGGAGTGAAGAACTTCCACGTTGGGGTGAAGGAGAGCGGCGGGGGAATCGTTTTTCTGCGCAAGGTGGAAGAGGGCGCGGCCGACAAGAGCTACGGCATCGAAGTCGCCAAGCTCGCCGGACTGCCTACGGACGTGATCACCCGCGCGAGGGAGGTACTGGCTGAGCACGAGAGCGCAGAACGTAGCGCGGTCAGCCATCTGGCGCACGACGAGGCGCGCGAAGCCGGACCGATGCAGTTGACCATCTTCACGCCGCTCTCGCAGAAGATTGTGCACCGGATCAAGGAGACCGACCTGAACCGCCTTAGCCCGCTGGAGGCGCTGAACCTGCTGCACGAGCTAAAAAAGCAGATGGAGTAATGGTCTGGGTGCTCCGTCCGTTGACACCGCGCGGAGTATGCGTATAAGCGTTAAACTCTTCTGTTCCTCATGCCAACCAAATCCAGCCTCGAACTTCGCCAGCGGGTCGGCCAGTTGCTCATCATGGGCTTTGACGGGACGACGCTGTCGTCGCGCCTGCGTCTGATGCTGGCGACGCTGTGCCCGAGCGGAGTCATCCTCTTCAGCCGCAACATCGAAGACGCGACACAGACTCACTCCCTGCTTCGCGAAGTGAAGAACGTTGTATTGGCTCCCATGTTCCTTTGTGTGGACATGGAAGGCGGTACGGTGGATCGCCTACGCGATGTAATTGCCCCTGCGCCATCGGTTGAAGAAGTAGCTGCGTCCGGTTCGAAGAAACTCTTCCGCAAGCACGGGTGCCTCATTGGCGAGGAGGTGCGCGTGCTTGGATTCAACACTGATTTTGCCCCTGTACTCGATCTTCAGTTGGAGGCGTCGAAGAGCGTGCTGACGTCGCGAACGGTTTCCTCCGGCCCAAAGGAAACAATCGTCTACGCGCGTGAGTTCCTGCGCGGATTGCGAGATGCAAATATTCTCGGCTCCGGAAAACATTTCCCCGGACTGGGTGAGGCCAACCTCGATTCGCACAATGAGCTGCCGACCATCGACAAGCCCTGGAAATGGCTGTGGAACGAAGACCTGCTTCCTTATCGCGAGCTGCGGCGCGAGCTGCCGTTCGTCATGGTTAACCACGCCGCCTATCCCAAAGTTACAGGCGACCGCACGCCTGCGTCCTTATCGACGAAATGGATGAGCGATACCCTGCGCAAGAAGATCGGCTACCGCGGCCTGATCATCACCGACGATCTCGACATGGGCGGCGTTCTGGCAGCCGCTTCCATCGAAGACGCGGCGGTGGAGACGCTTCGTGCCGGCGCTGACATGTTCCTGGTCTGCCAAAAAGAAGAGAGTGTGTGGCGGGCCTTCGAGTCCGTGTACAAGTGCGCAGAAAGCGATAAAAAGTTTGCCCGCCTCATTTCGGAGAAAGCTAGGCGCGTTCTGGCCACCACGAAGAAATCACAGCCGCTGACGTCCCGCATGGCGACAGCTCCGTCGCAAAAGACCGTGTACCGCTTGCGCCGAAACATGTGGGACTTTAGCGAAGAAGTGAGGGCGCATGCACTGGCACTCGTAGAGGCGTCCGCGTGATTGTCGCCGGCGTGATGAGCGGCACCTCGGCCGACGGGATCAACGTCGCACTGACGCGCATCCAGGGACGCGGCTTTCGCTCGCGGCTCGAGCTACTGGCACATTACCAGTTCCCTTTCCCTGCCGAGGTACGCCGCGCCGTTCTCGCGATGATGAACGCCAACTCCGCCAGCATAGCCGAGCTTGGGCGGCTGAACTTCCTCCTCGGCGAACTTTATGCGGACGCAGTCCGGGCCGCACAACGCCGCGCGAGGTTGGAGTGCGAACTTGTCGGCTGTCACGGGCAGACGCTCTACCACCAGGGCGAGGCCAAGCTCTTTCTGGGCCGCCGCATCGCATGCACGTGGCAGACGGGTGAAGCCGCAATCACCGCGGCCAAACTCGGTGTGCCCGTGGTCTCGGATTTCCGCCCCTCTGACATGGCCAACGGCGGCAAAGGAGCGCCGTTGGTTCCCTTCCTCGATTACGTGCTGTACCGGCATCGTCGTTACGGGCGCATCGTGCAGAACCTTGGAGGCATTGGAAACCTCACGGCCATTCCGCCGCGCGCGATTCCGGAAGATGTCGTTGCATTCGACACCGGGCCGGGCAACATGGTGATGGACGCCGTGACCGAGCGCTTGTTCGATCGCCCGTACGATCGCAGTGGGCGGCTCGCCGCGCGCGGTGAGCCAATCGAGCGCGTGTTGCAACCGTTGCTGCGGCATCCATTTTTTCGGCAGAAACCTCCGAAGACCGCGGGCCGCGAGCAGTTTGGCCGCGAGTTCGCGCGCGAGTTTCTTCGCCTTTGCCGACGGGCCGACGAGAATGACATCGTGGCCACGGCAACTGCGCTCACCGCGCGATCCATCGGCATCGCCGTTCGCAGGTTCGTGTTGCCTCGGGTAGAACCTCCGGCGCGCTTTCGCGAGTTTGTGGTCTCCGGCGGAGGAACGGAGAACGCTACGCTGATGCGGATGATCCGCGAGGAGCTCGCGCCTGTGAAGATGCGCGTGCGCACCAGCGATGAGTTCGGCCTGCCCTCCGATGCGAAGGAAGCCGCGGCTTTCGCGCTGCTCGCCTATCAGACGTGGCGCCGAATTCCGTCGAACGTTCCGTCAGCGACCGGCGCAGAGAGACCAGCGATCCTGGGCAAAGTAAGCTATGCGTAAATTTCTTTTCACCACGGAGCACACTGAGGGCACGGAGAAGATCGGGGTTTCATTTAACACAGAGACACAGAGGCACAGAGAAGTCGGAACTCATAACTTCAAGCTGCCGCCGCTCTCCTTCTTTCATTGCCCTCGGTGTCTCTGTGCCTCTGTGGTTAGCCTCTTCGCCGTGGTGTCATTGCTCTTTCTATGCGCCTGCTCGCGCAAGCCCGATCCCAATACCCTGGTGATGATCATCGAAAGCAGCCCGACCAATCTCGATCCGCGCGTTGGGGTTGACGCGCAATCAGAGCGCATTGACGAATTGCTCTTCGATTCACTGGTTCGCCGCGATGAGCATTTCGACCTGAAACCGTGGCTGGCCGAGAGTTGGGAGATTCCTGACCGCCAGACCTACATCTTTCATCTGCATCAGGGAGCGCGATTCCAGAACGGACAGCCGTTAACTGCTCGCGATGTGAAATGGACTTTCGATTCGCTCATAAGCGGCAAGCTCCGCAGCGCGAAGACCAGCACCTACGCTCCGGTTGAACGCGTTGACGCCCCGGACGACTACACCGTCATCTTCCATTTGAAAGAGCCGTTTGCGCCGCTGCTGTGGAACCTCTCGGACGGCGCAATCGGCATCGTACCCTACGCCAGCGGTGAAGACTTCAACCGCCATCCCATCGGCTCGGGGCCATTCCGCTTCGTCAGTGCGCAGCAGGACAAAGAGGTCGTGATCGAACGCAACCCCGACTACTGGGCCACGCCCGCCAAGCTGGACCGCGTCCGCTTCAAGGTGATTCCGGACGCAACCACACGCGCCTTGGAGTTACGCAAGCAGAGTGCCGACGTGGCCATCAATGCGCTTACGGCCGACACGGTCGTAACGCTCCAGCGCGATCGTGAGCTCACCGTAATGGAGTCGCCGGGAACGATCTACGCGTACCTTGCGATGAATTTGCGCGACCCGGTCCTGAGAGATGTCCGCGTCCGGCGCGCGATTGCCTATGCCATCAACGTGCAGCCGATCATCCACTATCTGTTGCGCGATCAAGCCCAACCTGCGTACAGCGTATTGCCGCCGCAGCACTGGGCCTATGACGCCGACGTGGTGAAATATCCGCACGATCCGGAGCGCGCGCGAACCATACTTGACGACGCGGGTTATCGGCCGGTAAACGGCGTTCGTTTTCACATTACGATGAAAACTTCAACGGAGGAGTCAACCCGTCTGCTGGCAGCCGTGCTTCAGCAGCAACTGCACGCGGTCGGCATTGCGCTCGATATCCGCAGCTTTGAGTTCGCGACCTTCTTCGCCGACGTCACCAAAGGCGCATATCAGTTTCATTCGCTGCGCTGGATTGGCGGTAACCTTGACCCCGATATTTTCGAGCATATTTTTGGCTCCAATAGCTTCGCTCCCAAGCGGGCCAACCGCACCTTCTACTCCAATCCTAAGGTGGACGAGTTGATCCGTGAAGGCCGCGCCACCGTTGACCAGCAAAAGCGTAAGGCCATCTACGATCAGATCCAGCAGGTTCTCGCTGAGGACTTGCCATACATCAATCTTTGGTACTCCGACAATGTGCTGGTTCACACCACCCGTGTGCGTGGAATCGAGATCGGTCCGTCGGGAAACTACGATTTCCTGCGGAGCGCGGAACTCGCTCGCTGATCCCGGGCATCGTCAGGCAGCGTGGTACCATCGAAAATCAGCATCCATCAAGGACACATAGCATTTGCGCATACTCTTCGTAGGAGACATTTTTGGGCGGCCAGGGCGCACGATCGTGCAGGAACGTCTGCCGGAATTGCAAGACCAGCACGGCGTCGAACTCACCATCGCCAACGGTGAGAACGCTGCGGGCGGTTTCGGCATCACGCCGCAGATCGCCGAAGAACTGTTCGAGCTGGGCATTGACGTCATCACCACCGGCAACCATATCTGGGACAAGCGCGAAATCATCGAGTACATGAACTCGGCCAACGGTAATGAGAGATCGCTGGCCCGGCGCCTGTTGCGGCCCGCAAATTATCCCGCAGGGTCGCCCGGCTTCGGATGGTATCAGGGACGCACGCGCAGCGGGGTGGACTATGCAGTCATCAATCTTCAGGGTCGCGTATTCATGGCAAGCAATGACGATCCCTTCCGCGTAGCTGACGAGTTGCTGAAACAGATTACCGTTAAGGTCATTCTGGTAGACATGCATGCCGAGGCCACGTCGGAAAAACTTTCGCTCGGCTGGTACCTGGAAGGCCGCGCCACCGCGGTGCTGGGGACTCACACTCACGTTCCCACGGCGGATGAACAGGTCCTGCGCGGCGGCACGGCCGTGCAAACGGATGTGGGCATGACCGGTCCGTACGAAGGCGTAATCGGCGTGCAGAAGGAATTGATTCTGCAACGTTTTCTCACCAACATGCCGTCGCGCTTTGAGCCTGCCACTAACGATGTTCGCCTGTGCGCCACGTTGATTGACTGCGATGCGGAGACCGGACGCGCAACGAGGGTTCAGCGGATTATGTTAAGGCAGGAGTAAGGAGCGCTATTCACTCTTCGCCAAGCTCCGGCCGCGGGGTGGACGTGTCTGCTGAGCGCACCAACCTGGACACTCCGGCAAAGCGAAGAATGAGAACGAACCGCGAAGAGCTAGTTGCTAGTTGCTAGCTGCTGCTTTACTCTTCCCCCGTGTCCCACTCCGACGAACTTTGGATGGAAGAGGCTTTGCGTGAGGCACAGCGTGCGTTCGCGCTGGGCGAGGTGCCCGTGGGAGCGGTTGTGGTATCCGACGGGCGTGTCGTTGGCCGTGGATGCAACCGCCCGATTAGCGCCAGCGATCCCACGGCGCACGCTGAAATCCTTGCGCTTCGCGAAGCCGGGCAAACCGTTGAAAACTACCGACTGCTCGACTGCGACCTTTATGTGACCGTAGAGCCTTGTGCAATGTGTGCCGGAGCCATCACGCACGCGCGCATCCGGCGGCTTATCTACGGCGCGGAAGACCCAAAAGCAGGCGCCGTTCACTCTATGTTGCAAGTGCTCAACCATTCCAAGCTGAATCACAGAGTGGAGGTAAGCTCCGGGGTGCTGGCAGCCCGCTGCATGGACCTGGTGCAGACCTTCTTTCGGGAGAAACGCAAGGCCGAAACATCCGCATAGGCATCGTTAGGGAGTACTGGGGCTGAGCGAGTGTCGCGGAACACGTCTGCTATCATAAAAGTTGACCACGTTGTATCGCGCGGAGAGGTGCGTGAGTGGTTGAAACGAGCCGCCTCG
>Ga0209040_10001322_pt1 | contig 19566 bp, 21 predicted proteins | sample BogFormECP12_OM3_FD_188240 | JGI IMG/M metagenome (GOLD analysis project Ga0209040, IMG submission 188240) | Bog forest soil microbial communities from Calvert Island, British Columbia, Canada - ECP12_OM3 (SPAdes) (version 2) | ecosystem: Environmental > Aquatic > Freshwater > Wetlands > Bog ...
TACCATCGTCATTGGGACCTCCTCAAGCTCCCGAAAAAACTCCGACGCAAACTCAACGAGCGTCTGAGCTGAGGGGGTCCCCATCACATGTCATCTTTATGTTTCGTCTGTGATGAGGATGGCCTGCTCCGGACAGGACTGCGCGGCTTCACGAACCCGGTCCTGCTGGTCGGCCGGCACCAGTTCGCTGATCGCCGAGGAACTGCCGTCGATGTCGCTGAGCTGGAAAGAATCCGGAGCGATCATCGAGCACAGGGTGTGTCCCTGGCAGCGTTCTGGATCAACCCAGACCTTCACGGTGTCTCCTATGGTTCAGTGCAGGTCAGTTGTGGTAGTCGCATACCGCGCCGTCTGCCACACTCTCTCCTACGTGTTTCGACCGCCGTTGACGCCCAATATCTGGCCGGTGATGTAGCCGGCTTCCTCGGACACCAGAAAGGCGCACGCCGCGGCGATGTCTTCCGGCTTGCCCATCCGCCGCACGGGGGTCTTGGCAATGTTCTGCTCGACGTCGCCGAGCAACCCCTGTGCCTCGGCGCTGCGCAGCATTGGTGTGTCGATGAAGCCCGGCGGAACGGCATTCACCGTGATGCCGCTTGGCCCGTACTCGAGTGCCAGTGACTTGGTGAGCCCGTTGACCGCCGATTTCGCTGCCACGTAGTGGGCCATGTATGGCTGGCCGGAATGCGCGCTCGACGAGGAGATATTGACGATCCGTCCCCAGCCGGCCTCCACCATGTCGGGCAGCACCGCCTGAATCGTATGGAAAACCCCGTTGAGGTTGACATCGATCACGCGCTGCCAGTCCTCGAACGTGATGTTGTCGAAACGCTTGAATCCGTCCAGGCCCGCGGCGTTGACCAGGACGGTGACCGGGCCCAGCCGGCTACGGATCTCCGACAGCGCGGCATCCACCTGCGACCGGTCCGTAACGTCGGCGGTGAAAGCGAGATCGGTGTCCGACGGCCTGAGGTCGATGGTGGCGACGTCAAGACCGTCGGCGCACAGACGACGCGCGACGGCCAGGCCGATGCCGGACCCGCCACCGGTGACGACGGCTGTCTTCACGCCGTTGACCTCCAAACCCCCAGCCCAAACGTGTCCGTCTCAACCACAAAGAATCTCCCTTACAATTATGAGAACCTTACTCTCACGCTGGATCGGCTCGCAAGATTCCCGTAAATGCCCACACGGCCAGCGTCTAGAGGCTTAGTAGATCTACCGCTGAGCGGTTGCTTAGCTGATCAGCAGGTTATTCCGGTTCCTGAGAATTTCTTGAATTCTCGAGAGCCGAATGTAAGATTCGCCCAGGATGAGAATGAAATTATCGTGACCGTCACCACACTTGGGAGTGTCGGATGAGGCCGCTGGACGGCATCCGCGTTCTGGAAGTCGCCATGTACGGGTTCGTCCCGTCGGCGGGTGCCGTGCTGGTCGAATGGGGCGCCGACGTGGTCAAAGTCGAGCACGCGGTGACCGGCGACCCGCAGCGGGGGCTCCGGCAGACGGGCATGCTGCGTGTCGAAGGCGACCCGAATCCCAACATCGAGCACGCCAACCGCGGCAAACGAAGCATCGGACTGGACATGGCGGTCGCCGAGGGCCGGGAAGTGCTTTACGAGTTGGCCCGCCGGTCCGATGTGTTCCTGACCAGTTTCCTGCCCGGCGCACGGCAGAAGTTCGGGATCGACGTCGACGACATCCGGGCGGTGAACCCGTCCATTATTTATGCGCGCGGCAGCGCGCTGGGTCCGCGCGGCGAAGAGGCGACCAAAGGCGGCTACGACATGACCGCCTTCTGGTGCCGCGCCGGAACCGCCGCCACCATCACTCCGATGGGGTATGAGGGGATGATCAATCCGCCTGGACCGGCATACGGCGACACCATCTCCGGCACCAACCTCGCCGGTGGCATCGCGGCCGCATTGGTCAAGCGTGAGCGCACCGGCGAACCGTCCGTCGTCGATGTGTCACTGCTCGGCAGTGGGCTCTGGTCGCTAGGACACACGGTGGCGTTGACGAGGCATCTTGGTCAGCGGCTGGAAGCGCCACCGCCCGGGATACACGGCTCGCCCGTCAACCCACTAGTGGGGGTGTACGCGACATCCGACGGCCGCTACATCTCCTTGGTGATGATGCAACCCACCAAGTTCTGGGCCGACGTGTGCCGGCACATCGACCGGCCAGAGCTGGCCGACGATCCTCGCTTCGCCACCGCCGAGACGATCGCCGCCAACACGGCCGACGCGGTAGAGATCTTGACCAAGGTCATGGCAACCCGCACGCTTGCCGAGTGGAGCGAACGGTTTGCGACGCTCGCCGGACCGTGGGCGCCGGTGCAGGACACGCTGCAAGCGGCCGACGACGCACAGGTCCGTGCCAACGAGTACATCGTGCGCGCAGGCGAACTTGAACTGGTCGCCAACCCGGTCCAGTTCGATGTCACCGCGCCGCAGACGGAGCCGGCGCCCGGGTTCGCCGAACAGACCGACGAGATCCTGATGGAACTCGGACTCGATTGGGACCGCATCATCGAACTCAAGACGGCCGGGGCCGTCACCTAGGAGCTGCCCTGAAATGTCTAAACCGAACGTCACTGTTGAGACTGACCCGGACTGTCCGGGTGATCAGGCTTCAATAACGGTTGTGCATTTTCTGCTCCACCTGGATGCGGTATGAGTCATAATCGCAACGCTTCAAGAGGTGAAGGATTGGCCGGCCAACGCGGCTTGCGAGCACCAACTCACGCAACAGGACGGAGGCGTTAGCGTGAGGGCGGCAGCTGTTGACGCCGGAATGTGGCTGTCTGCAGGGCATTTCGCCGCTAGCAGCAAGCATTCAGCCGTCGTGATGCTGGAAGGACCGTGGGCCGATGGCGGGTAGGGGCGCGGAGCGCTGGTCTTCAGGCATCATGTTCGGGCGCGGTTCCAAGCCCATGCAGGCAGTCGGGGGCCTGTTTGCGATGTCGGCGGACGCCATCAAGTTTGCGTTTCGCCGGCCCTTCTTCTGGCGCGAGTTCTTGGAACAGTCGTGGTTTGTCGCGCGCGTCGCGCTGGTGCCTACCGTGTTGGTGGCCATCCCGTTCACCGTCCTGGTCAGCTTTACCCTCAACATCCTGTTGCGGGAATTGGGCGCAGCGGATCTGTCTGGTGCGGGCGCCGCGTTCGGTGCGGTCACCCAGGTCGGCCCGCTGGTGACCGTGTTGATCGTGGCGGGCGCCGGCGCCACGGCGATGTGCGCCGACCTTGGTTCGCGGACGATCCGCGAAGAAATCGACGCGATGGAGGTGCTGGGCATCAACCCGGTGCAGCGCTTGGTAACGCCGCGCATGCTGGCCGCGGGGCTGGTGGCCCTGTTGCTGAACAGCCTGGTCGTCATCATCGGCATTCTGGGTGGTTATGTCTTTTCGGTGTTCGTCCAAGATGTCAACCCCGGCGCGTTCGCTGCGGGCATCACGCTGCTGACCGGCGTGCCCGAGGTCATCATTTCGTGTGTCAAGGCAGCGCTTTTCGGTCTGATCGCGGGATTGGTCGCGTGTTATCGCGGGCTGACGATTTCCGGCGGGGGCGCCAAGGCCGTCGGCAACGCCGTGAACGAAACGGTGGTGTATGCGTTCATGTCGCTGTTTGTGGTCAATGTGGTTGTCACCGCTATCGGTATCCGATTCTCGAGCAAGTCGTAACGCGAAGGACCAATAGCACGAAGGAGGTGTAGGGACAAACTGTGGCGCTGAAAGCCGTCTATCCGCGACTGACGCGGCAGGTGCAGAAGCCGGTTGGCACCTTGAGCCGACTCGGCGATCACACGCTGTTTTACGGCAGGGCGATTGCCGGGATACCGTTCGCGGCCACTCACTACCGCCGGGAAATCATTCGTCTCGTCGCTGAAATCAGCATGGGCGCAGGGACTTTGGCGATGATCGGCGGGACACTTGTGATCGTCGGTTTCTTGACGCTCGCGGCGGGCGGCACGCTGGCGGTCCAAGGGTATAGCTCGCTGGGCAATATCGGCATCGAGGCGCTGACCGGGTTCCTGGCGGCCTTCATCAACGTCCGGATCGCGGCGCCGATAGTCGCGGGAATCGGTTTGGCGGCCACATTCGGCGCGGGCGTGACAGCGCAGCTGGGTGCCATGCGGATCAACGAAGAAATCGACGCGCTGGAAGCCATGGCGATTCGGCCGGTTTCGTATCTGGTCAGCACCCGGGTCTTCGCCGGGATGCTCGCGATCACCCCGTTGTACGCCATTGCCGTCATCTTGTCGTTCTTTGCCAGCCAGTTCACGACGGTGGTCTTGTTCGGCCAATCGGGCGGCTTGTATCAGCACTATTTCACGACGTTCCTCAACCCGATCGACTTGTTGTGGTCATTCCTGCAAGCCGTCCTGATGGCACTCACCATCTTGTTGATCCATACGTACTTCGGTTATTTTGCCTCGGGCGGACCGGCCGGTGTGGGCGTCGCGACGGGTAATGCGGTACGTACCTCACTGATCGTGGTGGTGTCGGTGACGCTGCTAGTCTCGCTGTCCATCTACGGCACCAACGGCAATTTCCACCTGTCGGGTTAGGAAAGGGTGGTGAAAGGACAGTGACGCGCAACCTGGGGCCGGGCCCGTTTCATCGTTCCGAAACCACCAGCGCCGCAGCACCTATCGCGGCGTCGCCCGGCCGTCACTTCGGGGCCCGGTCATACGTGCGCCCGTTGGCCGGTTTGGCGACCGTCATCGTGATTGCGTTTGTTGTCGCCGTCGCGGTCGGCCTGTTCCGGGGCGACTTCACCACGAGTGTGCCGGTGACCGTGGTCTCGCCGCGCGCCGGCTTGGTGATGAACCCAGACGCCTATGTGAAGATGCGCGGGGTAGAGGTAGGCAAGGTCGACTCGATCGACGTGCGGCCCAACGGTGAGGCCGTCCTGCACCTGGCGATGCATCCGTCGCAGATGGCCCTCATTCCGGCCAACGTGCTCGTCGACATCGCGTCGACGTCGGTATTCGGCGCCAAGTTCGTCGAGCTGGTGCCGCCCGACAATCCCTCGTCAGAGCACCTGCGCGCCAATCAGGTACTCGAGGGCAAACATGTCACCGTCGAAATCAACACGGTATTCCAGCAGCTCACGTCGTTGCTGTCCACGATCGATCCCGCCAAACTCAACGAAACCCTTGGCGCGATAGCGTCCGCGGTGAACGGCCGTGGGCACAAGATCGGCCAGATGCTGTCCGACCTGGATTCGTTTCTGGCCAAGCAGGATCCCAGTCTTCCGGCGCTGAGCCACGACCTCGAGGTGCTGCCGGCGGTCAGCAACGCCTATGCTGACGCGGCCTCGGATCTTCTCGCTACGGCCGACAATTCGATCAGGATCAGCAAGTCGATCGTCGACGAGCAACGGAACCTGGATGCGTTCCTGATCAGCTCGATCGGTTTGGCCGACATGGGCAATGACGTGGTGGGCGGCAACAGGCAAGCGCTGACCGATGTTCTGCATCTGCTGGTGCCGACCACCGATCTGCTCAACGAGTACCACCAAGCGCTGTGGTGCGGCATTGCCGGGTCGCTGGTGAATCTGCACTCTCCGCCGCTACCCGAGGCGATGATCCATGTAATTGTCTACCTTGGCTTCGGCACCGAACGTTACCGCTACCCGACCAACTTGCCCAAGGTGGCTGCAACCGGCGGTCCACAGTGCCAGGACCTTCCCGTGGTGCCCTTTGATGTTGCGCCGCCGTTCGTGGTGGCGGACGTCGGCGCCAACCCTATGGAGTACGGCAACCCGCAATTGCTGTGGAACTCCGACGCGCTCAAGCAGCTGCTGTACGGGCCGATCACGGGGCCACCGCGCAACTCCTTCCAAGTTGGACAACCCGGATGACCGGCTCACGCGCGATGATCATCAAGTTCGGGGTTTTCGCCACCGTGATGATTCTCCTGACGGTGTTCTTGTTCTTCATCTTCGGGCAGTACCGAACCGGCTCGACAAACGGGTATTCGGCACTGTTCTCCGATGTGTCGCGGTTGAAGCCCGGACAGACGGTGCGGGTCGCCGGTGTCCGGGTGGGCACGGTCAACAGCGTCTCGTTGCTTCCGGACAAGAAGGTTCGGGTGAAATTCGACGCCGACCGCGGCGTCGTGCTGACAGACGGCACCCGCGCCGTCGTCCGGTACCTCAACCTGGTCAATGATCGCTACCTCGAGCTCGTCGACGGTCCCGGATCCACCAAGGTGCTGCCGCCCGGGGCGGAGATCCCGATCGAGCGCACTGCGCCGGCCCTCGACCTCGATCTGCTGCTCGGTGGACTCAAACCGGTTACCCAGGGCCTCAACCCGCAAGACGTCAATGCGCTCAGCGCATATTTCATTCAGGTTTTCCAGGGCGAGGGTCCAACCCTGGAGTCGCTGCTGTCGAAGACGTCGTCGTTTTCCAACGCGTTGGCCGACAATGGCCAAACGGTGCAGGAGCTGATCGACAACCTCAACACCGTGGTGGCCACCGTGAACAAGGACGGCACCAAGTTCTCCGGCGCTATTGATCGCCTTGAGCGGCTGATCAGCGGACTGTCGCAAGACCGCGACACCATCGGCGCCGCCATCACCGCCCTGGACAATGGCACCGCCTCGATCGCCGATCTGCTCAGCCGTGCCCGCGCGCCGTTGGCCGGCACCGTGGACCAAGTGAGTCGGATAGCCCCGTTGCTGGACAAGGACAAGAACCTCATCGACATTTCGCTGCAGAAGTTGCCGAACAATTACCGCAAACTGACGAGGCTCGGTTCGTACGGCGCATGGTTCCCCTACTACCTGTGCGGACTCGCGCTGCGTGTGACCGATCTGCAGTACCGGACGGTGGAAGTGGGCATAACCCACCAGGTCACCGGAAGGTGCGCGGAACCGAAGGGTCCCGATGAATAGGTACCGCGGAGCAGCCCTCATTCGGGCCGGATTCATCGGCGCCGTGCTGGTGGTGCTGATCATCGCCGTCGGACTGAACCCCGAACAACTCATCCAGCGGGCCACCACGGTCCGCTACCAGGCGCTGTTCTCCGATGCCGGCGGCCTCGCAGTCGGCAATGACGTGTCGGTATCGGGAATCAAAGTCGGCAGCGTTTCGGGCATGTCGCTGCAGCGCGGCGACGTTCTGGTGACGTTCACCGTCAAAGGGAAAGTGCAGCTCGGGTCGGCCAGCACCGCACACATCAGGACGGGTTCGCTGTTGGGCCAGCGGATGCTCACCGTCGAATCTGCGGGCAGCGGCACTTTACATCCGAACGCCGTCATCCCGGTGTCGCGCACCTCCTCGCCCTATTCACTGTCCGAGGCCGTCGATAACCTGACGACTGACATCGCGGGAACCAACACCGAGACACTCAACGAGTCCCTTGACACGCTGTCGGCGACACTGAATCAGATTGCGCCGCAACTGGGACCCGCGTTCGACGGGCTGACCCGGCTTTCACAAACCCTCAACGCCCGCAACCAGACACTGGGTGAGCTGTTCAAGGGCGCCGCCGATGTCACCGGCATCCTCTCGCAACGCAGTCAGCAACTCAACACGCTGATCCTCAACGCCAACGACCTGTTGTCCATGCTGGTGGAGCGGCGGCAGGCGATCGTGCGGCTGCTGGCCAGCACGTCTGCGGTGGCCAGGCAGCTGTCCGGCGTGGTGCATGACAACGAGGCGAAGCTGGCGCCGTCGCTGGAGAAGCTGAACTCTGTGACGGCGATGCTGGAAAAGAACCGCGACAGCCTCACCAAAGCGCTGCCGGGGCTGGCGAAGTATGAGCTGACGCAGGGGGAGACCGTGTCCAGCGGGTTCTACTACAACCCGTTCATCCCAAACTTGTTCACGTTGCAGTTTTTCCAGTGGTTGTTCGACTACACCTGGGGATTCCGTGCCTACGGCGCCCCCGGTATCCCACCGGATACCGCCGGGCCGCGGGCGCTCTTCCCCTTCCCGTTCAACCAAAACCCGGGAGGGTCGCGATGATGCGGCTCGAGGCGATTCCGCGCAACAGGCTCAAGGCCGGACTGGCGATCGTGTTGGCCGGGCTCGTCGTTGTCGGCGCAGCGGTCGCCATCCGTAATACCTTCTTTCGCCCGACGACGATCACCGCCTACTTCCCCACCGCCACCGGCATCTATCCGGGCGACGATGTGCGGGTGTCCGGAATGAAGGTCGGCACCATCGCGTCCATCCAACCGCAGGGCACCCAGGCGAAGATGGTGATGCACGTCGATCGCAACGTGCCCATTCCCGCGGACGCGAAAGCGGTGATCGTCGCCCAGAACCTGGTGGCGGCACGCTACGTCCAGCTGACCCCGGCCTACCGGTCGAATGGCCCCACCATGCGTGACGGCGCTGTGATACCGACCGACCGGACGGCGGTACCGGTCGAATGGGACGAAGTGAAAGACCAACTGATGCGGTTGGCAACGGAGTTGGGTCCCAACAGCAAGGTGTCGACCCCGTCGGTAGCGCGGTTCATCGACAGCGCCGCCGACGCGCTGGGCGGCGGTAACGGTGACAAGCTGCGGCAGACGCTGGCTCAACTGTCGGGGGTGGGGCGGATCCTCGCCAACGGCAGCGGCAACATCGTCGACATCATCAAGAATCTGCAGACCTTCGTTGGGGTCCTGCGGGACAGCAACGTCCAGCTCGTGCAGTTCAACGACAGGCTGGCCACGCTCACCAGCGTGATCGACGACAACAAATCCGACCTGGACGCGGCGTTGACGGACCTGGCGAGCGCGGTCGGCGACGTCCAGCGGTTCATCGCGGGTAGTCGTGACCAGACCTCTGAGCAGATTGCGCGGCTGGCCGACCTGACGCAGATTCTCGTCGACAACAAAATGGCGTTGAAAAACGTTCTGCATGTCACGCCGAACGCGCTCGCAAACGCCTACAACGACTACGACCCGGACACCGGGAATATCCGCGGCGGGGTTGGCGTCCAGAACCTCACCAATCCGGTGTACTCCCTCTGCTCAAATCTCGGGGCTCTGGAGAACGCCACCGCGACCGAGAGCGGCAAGCTGTGCGGCTTGTATTTGGGCTTTGCGTTGAGGGTGTTCAACCCGTTGCTGTACTTCAACTTCAACTATCTCCCGATTCCGGTCAACCCGTTCCTGGCCCCGGCGTTTGACCCGAAAAACGTCGTTTACACCGAGCAACGGCTGGCGCCCGGCGGGGAGGGCCCGAAGCCGACGCCGCCCGAGTTGCCGCCCGCGGTATCCGCGTATGCCGGGCTGCCGGGTGATACGCCGCCGGCAGCGCCGCCACCACCGCCGCCGGGGCGGATACCGGGAGCGGCGATGCCGGAGCCGCCGCCGCCGAGCACACCGGCCGAACCGCCGCCGGCGCCGGCGAGCGTGCCGGACATGCTGCTCCCGGCGGAAAGGCCACAACCATGACCGTCCGGGTGTTGGTGCGGAGAGTCTTCGTCCTGTGGGCGGCCGTCATGCTGGCCGCAACCGGATGCGCATTCAACGGCCTGAACTCACTGCCGCTGCCGGGCGCGGTGGGACGCGGGCCGGGCGCCCATATCTACCATGTCGAGATCGCGAATGTCGGCACGCTGGAAGCGAATTCGCCGGTGATGATCGACGATGTCATTGTCGGCAGCATCAGCAAGATGACGGTGCGCAACTGGCATGCCATCGTAGACGTCTCGGTAAATCCCGATGTGGTGGTGCCGGCGAACGCGGTGGCCAGCGTCGGCCAGACCAGCCTGCTGGGATCCATGCATCTGGCGCTGAATCCGCCGCTGGGCCAGCCGCCGAGCGGGCGGCTGCAACCGGGCGCCACGATCCCGCTGTACCGGTCGTCGACCTACCCGTCGACCGAGCAGACGCTGTCGTCGCTGTCGGTGATCCTCAACGCCGGAGGGCTGGGGCAGATCGGGGACATCATCCACAACTTCAGCGCCGCCCTGTCCGGGCGCGCAGGCGATGTTCGCGATCTGCTGACCCGCCTGGACAGATTCGTGGGCACACTCGATGCGCAGCGCGACAACCTCGTGGCGTCGATACAGGCACTCAACCGCCTTGCCTCCACGTTCGCCGGACAACGCGACGTGATCACCCAGGCGCTATTCAAGATTCCACCCGCACTGGACGTGCTCATCAAGGAGCGGCCACGCATCACAGCCGCGCTTAACAAGCTCGGAGTGTTCAGCGACACCGCCACCCGACTGGTCAACGACGCAGGAAATGACCTGGTCAAAAACCTGGAAAATCTTGGACCGGCAATCAAGGCGCTCGCCGACATCGGGCCGGATCTCGACCAGGCCCTTGCGTACGCGCCGACGTACCCGTTCAACCAGAGCTTCATCAACCGGTACATCCGAGGCGACTACACCAACGGGTTTTTCCTCATCGACTTGACGAACGCCGGGCTCCGCAGGAGCATCCTGCTGGGCACCCACTGGGGACGGCTGGGCGCGGAGCCCGTGCCGGCGCCCGGGGATCCGGAGTACCTGCAATTCAAGTACGGTGCGCCGCCCGGGGCGCCCGGGGGAGTGGTGGCGCCCGGGCCAGTTGGGGAACCGATGCGTGGGGTAAACGGGTCACCCTGGCAACCTGGGGTGCCGCCGCCAGACGCGGCACCGGGACCGCTCAGCCCACAGTCGGCGGACGCGCCGCCGGCCGAAGCGCCGCCGCCGCCAGTATCGCCGCTAGTCGCGGGCCTGACGCTGCTCGGCCCGGGGGCGGCGAACGCGCCGCCACCCGCGCCACCGGTGCTGCCCGGCGCAGGGGCGGCGGCCGCGCCGCCACCCGGGGCACCAGCGCTGCCCGGACCGCCGCCCGCGGCACCGGCGTCGCCAGCGGACCAGGGTGCCCCGGTACCGGGTGCGACTCCGACCACCAGCCAGCCGACGGACGGGGGCCCGTAGATGCTGACCCGTTTTGTCCGTATCCAACTGGCGATCTTCGCGATCGTGGGGATCGTCGGTGTGGTCGTGATGGTGTTGTGGTACATCCAGGCGCCGACACTGCTAGGCATCGGCAAGATGACGGTCACGCTGAAACTGCCCGCCACCGGTGGCCTCTACCGCTTCAGCAACGTGACCTACCGCGGAGTGCAGATCGGCAAGGTGACCGCGGTGGGGCTGACCCCCCACGGTGCGGAAGCCACGCTCTCCCTAGACACGTCGCCGAAGATCCCGGCCGACCTGAAAGCGGAGGTGCGCAGCATCTCCGCGGTGGGCGAGTATTACGTGGATCTGCGACCACGAACCGACTCGCCGCCCTTCCTGCACGACGGCTCGGTCATCGCTAAGGACAACACCACGATCCCGCAGCCGATCGGGCCCGTGCTCGATCAGTCCAGTGCCTTGATCAACAGCATCCCCAAGGGCAAGCTCGGCACTTTGCTCGACGAGTCCTTCAAGGCATTCAACGGCGCCGGTTACGATTTCGGATCGCTATTCGACTCTTCAGCGCAAGTCTCGGGTGACCTCAACAGCGTCGCCGACCGCGCCCGGACCCTGACCGAAGACACCGGGCCCTTCCTCGATACGCAAGCCCAGACCACCGACCAAATCCGGCTGTGGGCGCGCAGCCTTTCCGGAGTCACAGGCCAGCTGGCCAAAAACGACCCGCAGATACGCACCGTGCTGGAACAGGGGCCCGGGGCCTTCGACGAGGCATCAAAGCTGCTCGACCAGATCAAGCCGACACTGCCGGTGTTGCTCGCCAATCTCACCACCGTCGGTCAGATCGCCGTGACCTACCACGCCTCAATCGAGCAGGTGTTGGTGTTGCTGCCGCCGTTCACCGCCGCGGTCCAGTCGTTCCTCGGCACCAAGACCGCCAACGGGTTGGCCACGGGCGCCTTCAATCTCATCATCAGTGATCCGCCTGCATGCACGGTCGGCTTCCTGCCGCCGAGTCAGTGGCGTGCCCCCGCCGACACAAGCGTTGCTGACACGCCGGACGGGCTGTATTGCAAACTGCCGCAGGATTCACCCATCGGAGTGCGCGGCGCCCGCAACTACCCCTGTATAGGCCAGCCCGGAAAACGTGCGCCGACCGTCGAAATCTGCGAGAGCGATAAGCCATTCATGCCGCTGGCGATGAGACAGCACGTGTTCGGCACCTACCCGCTGGACCCGAACCTGATCGCGCAGGGCATCCCGCCCGACGACCGGGTCAACTGGAACCGCGAGAGAATCTTCGGGCCGGTGGAGGGAACGCCACTGCCGCCGGGGGCGGTTCCGCGGGGAACGGCCCCGGCGGCCGGACCGCCGCCCCCGCCGTCGCCCCTCAGCCCAGCGGCGCAGATGGGGGAGGTGTCGCCCATAGCGCCGCTGGACGTTCCTGCTAACCCGACCGGGCCCCCGACCGCTGCGGCAGGCGGCGCGCCGGCCGGGCCTTCAGTGGCGCCGAGCGCGTTCGGACACAACGCGTCGCAGCCCGGCCCGTCGGTGGGCCCCTCGGTGGCAATTGCCCAGTACAACCCGCACACCGGTAGCTACGTCGCCCCGGATGGCCAGGTTTATCGCCAGTCGGATCTGGTCGCGCCCACGTCGCCCAAGGCGCCCAAGACGTGGAAGGACATGTTCGCCACGTGAAGCCCAGCGCCAGCCCTTTAGGCTAGGCGGAGGCCGTTAGGCCTCTAAACCAGGAAAGCGCGCCGGGGTCACCCTATCCTGTCCAGCCGGAACGGCTGGTCGATATACAGCGGGGCGTTGGTGCCGCAGACGCCGCTCGGGCCGGTCGTATGGTTCCTTCCGGCCAGGACTGGAGCCAATGGCTGGTCAAGCAGGGTTTCACCGGTGTCCGGATTCACAGCAACGAACCAGAATACGTCGGCACCAGTGAATGACGTGCCGTCGGGACAGGTTTCCCAATTCGGGACATCGCGTTTGACGGTCCACATCCCTCCGTCATGCATGATCATCGGCGCGCTCCAGCCTTGGTCGCTGGCCACCTGGCCAGTGCAGTCCTCGGCGGTGCTGCACGAGGAGGTGATCTTCCAGGTGCTTCGCACCACCGCCTCCTGGTGATACACCTGGTTCGTCTGGGCCCAGCTGCCGATCACCGTGGCGGTGTATGTCCCGTTGATGGCGGGGTTATAGGCCAATGCTGACGGGGCCATGCCCACGCCGCCGGCTGCGCTGGCGGCCACCAGTGTTGCGCTTACCGCCACATTTATTGAACGCATCATGTGCTCCTTGACGCGCTAAATACCGCCATTTTCAAGTGAACTCGAATTCACAGACTAACACCAACTCCGCATATCACGGTCCGGTTTAGATCGAGGCCCGCAGGGGGCGCTCACACGGCATCGAATTTCTCAATAAGCCAGGAACTGTTGACCTTTGTCAGCGTTACCCGAAGGCTGCTCGATGTCACCACCGGTTCCGGCTTCTCCTTGCTCGCGGTCTTCTCTTTGACGAACACGAGCACGACAGCTGAATTCGGGTGCAGTTCCGACACGGCGGCCTTGACCACGGTGGCGGTCGTCGTGACTTGGGCGCGCTGCGCCGACGGCCCCACGATCTGGTCGGCGAACCGCTGGTAGTAGGCCAGATAGTCATCGGTGAGCCGGGATTTGGCGTTGGCGAAATCACGGTCAAGAGTTTCAGGCGAGTAGGACAACAACGCCACCGCACCATCGCTGGCCGCCTTGATCGCCTGGTGTGCCGCGGCGTCGTCGGTCTGCAAATCCGGACGGTACACGAAGTAGAAATAGCCGGCACCGAACGCGAGCGCGGCAACAAGCATCATCGTCAACAGAATCAGACGCCACCTTGCCAGGCAACGGCGCATCCAGCGCCCGAGCACACTGGTTCGGCGGCTGGTTGGGCGGTGGGGCGCTGACTGCTCAACTGTTTCGTCGTCGACCGTCATGGGACGAACTCGATTCTCGAAACCTTGAGCTGGCCATTGTCCCTTTGGAGGCTGACGACGAGCCGCACCGACCGCGATTCCGGCTTAGCCTGACCGGGCTTGGTGAACTCAGATTTCGCCGCGACCAGGACGACCGCCGAATCCTCGGTCATGGACTGCACGGCGACGGCGTGCACGGCGCCCTTGCTGGTGACCTTGGACTGCTCGAGTGCCTTGACGGCATCCTCGGCGCCCAGCAAGATGCCGGCCTTGAATAGCCCGGTGGTGTCGTCGGCGAAACGCTGCATGTCGTCTCTCGCCTTGCCCGGATCGATCGACATCATCATCACCACGGCGTTGCGGGCCGCCGTGGCGAACTCCGCGGTGCGCTGCCTTTGCTGTACGACGTTATGGTGGTGCCACACCAGATAACCGCTCGCCGTCAGCGTGGCGCAGCTGAACACAACCGCGGCGGTGGCCGCCAGGGCGTTCCGGCTTGGGCGACGCAGTCGCCGCCGGCGCGACGGCGCCGACTCGGCCTCCCCCTCCGCACCGGACCGGTTAGCTTGATCGCTCGATGCCGCCTCGGCTTGTTGGCGCATCCGTATTGCACGGGCACGAGCGGCCTCCGCACGGGCTTCCGCCTGGGCGAGTTCGTCCGCATCGGCTACCGAAGCAGACGTTTGCGCGGAGAGGACCCCAGCCCGCGGATTGTCCGCGTCGAGCGCCTCAGCTGGAAGCCCGCGTGGCGGCATGGATCACCTCCTCGTCCGCACCTGTCGGAGAGCCACATTATCACTGGCAGGGGGGATGCCCGGGCCGTCGGTAACGATGTTCGAATCGCTTGTTCTCCGAAAGGCTTCCTTCCCAATTTCCTTCGCAGCGTGGCAAAGTAATCTCGTGCGATTCATCGTGGCATTGGTCGCCGCATTGCTGGGACTCGGTATGTGGGTGGCGCCTCCAGCTGCCGCCGGGCCGGTTAATTGCGACTACCCGGATTGCACGCCGGGCATCAGGCCGCATGTCATCCTCGGTACCTACTGTGACAACACCACCTATTACGTGTTCGGTACCGCCGACTACTACGTGTCCGGCGACACGCAGCGGGGACGGCTGATGTTCTGCGGCTCACCGAGAAGGTACGAGCCCCGATGGTTCCGGTCACCTCCGATGGCCGGCGTCAAGGACGAGAACTCGCCTTGCAGTGACTACCCGGAGTATTACGTCGCACAGGCGCCGGATGGCCTATTCCTGGTCTGCAATGCGCATGACGGCACCCAAATCTGGGAGCGCGGCGACACTTAGCCCGATTAGCGCCCGATTAGCGGCCGAATTCACGGCAGTGTGTTCGGAATCTCGGGCCAGGTTTGGAAGGGGCTGGGTCCCCAGTAGTCGCCGTCATGAACCGTGCCGTCCCTGTCGCGATGGTGCGCGTCGTGGCAGGTGGTCGGATCCCATTGGGGTCCCCATGCCGGGTCGAAGGGATTGCCCGGACACCAGTGGTACCCCACGAACGGCCAGGGAGGATCGGCGTAAGCGTTGGTAGCGGTGCTTACGCTCGCCAATCCAAAACCAGTGCTAACCGTGATCGCTGCGCCGGCAAGACGCATCGCTGTCTTCATGCAAGAACCGTACATCCGGTAGTTCGTCAAAATGCCTGGGAGCGCTTACTCGTTCGTTGTGAAGGTGAGGTGGAGTTCGCTGAGCCCCCGCAGGATGTACGTCGGCGCATAGGTGTAGCGGCGATCGTCGGCCGGTCCGTGTTTGACCTCGTTGATCTTGATGTCGGCCATCCGGTCCAGGATGCGCTCGATAGAGACTCGACCCTCCACCCGAGCGAGCGGTCCACCCGGACACGAGTGCACTCCGCGGGCGAACGCCATGTGCTCGCGGACATTCTTTCGATCGAGGCGGAACTCGTGCGGGTCTTCGAACCGGCGCGGATCGCGGTTGGCCGCACCCGGTAACACCATCACCACGGTGCCGGGGGCTATGTCGACGCCGCCGACTCTGGCGGCCTTGCGGGCCAGCCGCGAGTCGCTCTTGACGGGACTGTCCATACGCAGCGATTCCTCGATGAACCCGGGAATCAGGCTGCGGTCGTCACGCAGTTGTTGCTGGATGTCCGGCCGGTCGCCCATCACCTGTAGCGCGGCGCTGAGCAGCTTGGCCGTGGTTTCCTGACCGGCGGCGAAAAGGAACGTCGCTGAAAGGGCCACTTCGATGACCTCGGGTGTGGATCCGTCCGGATACTTCGCGGTAGCCAGCGAGGTCAGGACGTCGTTGCGCGGTTCGCGTCGGCGGTCCTCGATATAGCAGCAGAACTTCTCGTCGAGCCACTCCAGCGGGTTGACACCGATCGACTCATGGTCCAGGGCGCCCACCCGCGACTCGCGACGATCGGCACCTAAGACCACGCGGAACTCCTTGTGATCCTCCTCGGGAACACCGAGCAGATCGGCGATCACCAACGTGGCGAAGGGCTTGGAGTATTCGCTGATGAACTCGCATTCGCCGTTGACCAGAAACTCGTCGAGCTGGCGGTCGGCGAGGCGCCACATGAACTCCTCGTTCTGCTTCAGCCGGCTCGGCGTCAGCAGTCGGCTCAGCACCGAACGGGCACGGGTGTGGTCCGGCGGATCCATGGTCACCATGTGTTCGAACATCGGGAAGTAACTGCGGTGCTGGTCGATCTGTGGGCTGATGTCGTCGCCCTCGGGTTGGAAAGGCAATGGGGGGAACGGCCCGCCGAGCGCGACGATGTTCGAAAACGTGTCGGTGTCCTTATAGACCTCGGTGGCTTCTTCATACCCGGTGACGGCGACAACCCCGTAGTGCGGCAGGCGCATAACCGGGTTTTGGCTGCGCAGATAGTCGAAGTAAGGGTGCGGATCTGGGACCAGAGACGGATCGGTGAAGAAGTCGATCGACTCGTAGTTGCTCATGTCGTGCGTGCCTCCACAAGCTGGCTCTGCCGGACGGTGCTTTCGGTGCTTTTCGGAGGCGAGACCCCCGCGGCGTTAGCGCCTGATGTCCATGAGGTGCTGAGCACCTGCTTAGCATGGCGGTAATGTCATGGTCAAGGTCGCAGGGCGGAGCAACGATACGATCGGCACAGCAAATACGCGATCGTGGAGAGTACGGAGCAAAGGCATGACATCGGCCCGCAGGATCGGGGCGCCGGACGCGAAGAACCGCGGCCTGCTGCTCGATGCGGCCGAGCAGCTGATGCTCGAAGAGGGCTACGCCGCGGTCACGTCGCGCCGTCTCGCGCACAAGGCGGGTTTGAAACCGCAATTGGTGCACTACTACTTCCGCACCATGGAGGAGCTGTTCCTGGAGGTCTTCCGTCGTCGCGCCGAGGAAGGTCTTCAGGTGCAGGCGGCAGCCCTGAATTCGCCGCAGCCGTTGTGGGCCCTGTGGAGATTCGGCACCGATCCCGCGTTCACCCGGATTTCCATGGAATTCATGGCGCTGGCCAATCATCGCAAGGAGATGCGAGCCGAAATCGCTTACTACGCCGAACGTTTCCGCGAGGAACAACGCCGAGCGGTGACGGTTGCGCTGCAACGCTACGGCGTGGACAGCCAGGATGTGCCGCCGGTGGTGTGGACGGTACTGATGACCAGCCTGTCGCGGTTTCTGGTGCTCGAGCAGGCGATCGGCATGTCTGGCGGTCACGCCGAAACCTTGGAGTTGGTCGAAAGCTACTTGCGCCGCCTGGAAGGTGAACCGCAGCCGATCGCGGGTATACCGCCGGCCTGGCGGGTTCACCAGGTGCGCAGCGAACAGAGCGCACCCTTGGGTCCGACCTTGGACACCACGACCTTCCCGTCCACGGACAGGTCGCATTGAATGCCGGGTGTCCCCGGTTCATGGCCGGTAGTGACGGTGACCATCGCCCACTGGTCGGGGTTTAACAGGCTCACCGGCTGAACCCACGGCTTGCCGGGGGCGATGTCGGCGTGGACCTGCGGGGTGAATGCATACGGGTTGTGGCTGTAGTCAGAGAAGAGCGTCGGGTCCTGATCTTGGTAGAAGATGTCGACGTAGGCCGGGTTCCTGGCCGAGACGATGTACACGACCTGATGCCAGACTGGGTCAGCATGTGCGCGTGCAGCGCTCGTGAACAAACCCGCCCCTGCCACGAGCATCGCCGCGCCTGAGGCCAACAGTCTCTTTGTGGTGCTCATGACGCTCCTCCGGCTGCCGGGCGCGGACTGGCGGTGCGGTTCATGACCCGCTCTGCGGCCTGCCAGTGGGCGTCGGCAACCCACAGCCGTGCAAAGGATGCTATCGCCTCATCAGGCGAAACTCCGCCGATTACGCGTTTTATCTCCGTCGCCGGGCGGCGAGCCAGCGAGTTGGCGAGCGATCGCCACCCGTCCTCAAAAGATGAGCGAGGAAAAACAACATCCACCAAGCCAATACGCTCGGCCTCGAAGGCGTTGAGCGCCTTTCCGGTGCCCGCCAAGAGCAGTGCTTTGCTCTTGCCGACGAGTGCTGCCAGCCTCTCCGCACCGCCCCAGGCCGGCATGATCTCCAGCTCCACCTGATTGAAGGCGATCTTGATGTCGTCTGCGGCCACCCGGATGTCGGCGGCGACAGCCACCTCGGCGCCGCCGCCAAACGCGTGGCCGTTCAGTGCGGCGATCACCGGGGCCGGGAAGCTCGCAATCTGATCGCATATCGACCGCATCCGCTTGGCCATCGCCGAGGCATCCTCTACGGTCCGCAGCGCGCTGAGCTCCTTGAGGTCGCCGCCGGATACAAAGGCCCGCTCGCCGGCGCCCCTAATAACCAGGGTTCGCGCGCCTGCTGCCGCATCGAGTGCCTTTTCCAGCTGGTCCATGGTGTCGAGCGCGATGGCGTTGCGCGCGTGGGGGCGGTCGATGGTGAGCACCGCCAACCCGTTCTCGAGCTCCAAGCCCAGCATGCGTTTTGCTCCTCGAAAGAGCATGTCGATATTGGCATTCTCTCCTGGCGAGAATAACATCATCGCTGCAGGCCCAGAGTTTCGTCACCGAGGATTGAGGTGGCCCAGTGCAGAACCGAATCGCGGCGGCGACCGCTGTGGCGCTTGCTGTTGCCGGCCTCGGCGCCTGCAGCCCGCGGCCGCAAACCCAGATCTCCAGCACGGCATCGGTCACCGTGAATGGAAATGACGCGAAGATTAATGTCGTCAAGTGCAATCAGCTGGAGTGGTACCGGACGATCGATATCGGCGGCGATGTTGCCGGGGCCAAGGTCGTCATCGACGGACGCACGCAGCCGCTCACCACGATGTCGGTCCGTATCCAGAATCTGGGTGGCTTTACCGGCATGTACTCAAAAGACGACGGCGGCGACGCCGACATGAGCTTTAGCGGCGAGAAGTTCACGATCACCGGCACGGCCAACGGCTTCAAGACGGATAAGCCGGGTGAGCCTGCTTCCGCCGCATTCAAAATCGTCGCGACGTGCTGAGCATGGCTTCGGTACCGACGCCGGAGCAACTCGAGCGCAACTGACCTGGCCTGTCGAGACCGTCGCGGGTCTTGGGGGCAAATACCCGCCGGGGTGCACGTTGCGGCTGGCTGCTGAAGAGAATAGTATTCTCATAAATTGCGAAGGAGAATTCCATGGGTCAGTTGTCGCATCGGGAAGACGTCCCGTTTCCAATCTTTGACGCGGATAACCATCTCTACGAGCCGCCGGAAGCGCTGACCAAGTTCCTGCCCAAGGAGTACAAGGACTTCGTC
>Ga0209040_10001323_pt1 | contig 19557 bp, 18 predicted proteins | sample BogFormECP12_OM3_FD_188240 | JGI IMG/M metagenome (GOLD analysis project Ga0209040, IMG submission 188240) | Bog forest soil microbial communities from Calvert Island, British Columbia, Canada - ECP12_OM3 (SPAdes) (version 2) | ecosystem: Environmental > Aquatic > Freshwater > Wetlands > Bog ...
AACTAGGGAAGGAAGCGAAAGCATGAAATCGAGCTATCTTCCAGCGGCCGCGGCGGCGACGTTGGCGTTGACCATGTGGGCGCAGGGGGTGAGCGCGGCGAGCAAATGGGACGGCGCCGACGATCTGCCGACCAATCCGCTCGGCTGCGAGGCGGGCGCGCCGGCGCAGGCCGCCAGCAAGCCGTTCGACGGCGGACAGCCGACCAATCCGCCGAACAAGGCCGGCAAGGAGATCACGCTTGTCGACGTGCCGAAGCTCATCGGCATCGGCTATTTCAACGCCACTTCAAAAGGCATGCAGGACGCCGCCAAGGAGCTCGGCAACGTCAAGGTCACGACCGACGGGCCGACCGAGGCCAAGATCGACGAGCAGATCAAGTTCATCGACAACTACATCACCCGCGGCGTGGACGGCGTGCTGTTCGCCGCCAACGATCCGGTGGCGATCGCGCCCGTCTTGAAGATGGCACTGTCGAAGGGCATCCGGGTCGTTGGCTACGACGCCAATTCGACGCCCGACGCGCGCGAATGGTTCGTCAACCAAGCCGAGTTCAACGGCATCGGCAAGGCGATGATGGACTCGATGGCGAAAGAGATCGGCGAGGACGGCGCCTTCGCCATCGTCACCTCGACCTTCACCACGCCAAACCAGGCGCGCTGGATCGCCGAGATGAGCGCCTACGCCGCCAAGTGCCATCCGAAGATGAAGTGGCTCGAGACGGTCGAGGCGCAGGAGGACAACAACCTCTCGTTCAACCAGGCGACGACCCTCATCAACAAGCACGGCGACAAGCTCAAGGGCCTCTTCGGCATGACGTCGGTCGCGACCCCCGCGTCCGCGGAAGCCGTCACCAAGGCGGGCCTCTGCGGAAAGACGTCTGTCGTCGGTCTCGCCACGCCGAACGCAATGCGGCCTTACGTCCAGTCCGGCTGCGTCAAGTCGGTCGTCTTATGGAACCCGGTCGACCTCGGCTATGCTGCGACCTACGTCACGCGCGCGGCCGTCGACGGCAAGCTCAAGCCCGGCGCCACGTCGGTCGAGGCCGGCAAGCTCGGCAAGCTCAACGTCGTCAACGGCAGCGAAATCCTGCTTGGCCCGCCCTTCATCTATTCGAAGGAGAACATCGACAAGTTCGACTTTTGAGCCTCTAAGCCGGCAAGAACCTCCCTCTTCCCGCGCCGGCGGGGAGAGGGAGCTAACCGCGTCGTCCTCAGTCGGCCGAGAACGTCACCGCCTCGACGTTGTGCCCGTCGGGATCAAATACGAAGGCGGCGTAGTAGTCCGGACGATAGTTGGGGCGCAATCCGGGCGCGCCGTTATCGCGCCCGCCCGCGGCGAGGCCCAACCGTCCGATCCAAAGCCGTCCGGACGGCCCGCCGATCACCGCCCAACCGTCGCCTTCCCGCATGAGCTTCATGCCAAGGGGGGCAAGCGCGGCGACGTAGAACGACTTGCTCTTCGCGACGTCGTCAACGTTGAAGCCAATGTGGTCGAACATCGCGCGGCCTCATTCCGCCGGGTCGTCACGGCTGCGGCGAGTCAAAACACGATTTAATGGATTCGCCAGCAAATACGAACAGTTTAGTGGCGACCCCGGCGTGTGGTCAATTCTCCGGACAGTCCGCCGTAAGTTGAAAATCGCCTCCCAATCCCTACCTATAGCAGTTCCCCGCGCCGGGAAGACCCGCGAGGGGACGTTCGCCGCCGATGTCGCGTTGATGGCGAAAGCGTGAACAGTTTCCGTGGCTTAATGTGAATTTAACCAATCTAGGCGCTTGACTTGGGAGGGATTCGGCGTTGAATGCGGCGCCAAGCAAGACGGTCGGTGAGGCGCGCGATCGGGATCCGTGCGCCGCAGCGCTGAGGCGGGGGAGTCGGATAAGTCCGGCTGGGGACCGAGGAGATCTAGACGCTGTGTTAGCGAGCGATGTCGCGCATCCCGTCGTTCAACCGACCGATGTCGCGAACCCGGATTATTTTCACAAAGTCGTCGACTGCCAGTGGGCCTGCCCGGCGCACACTCAGGTCCCCGAATACATCCGTCTCATCGCCGTTGGCGATTACGACGGCGCCTATCTCATCAACTGGAAGTCCAACGTCTTCCCCGGGATTTTGGGGCGCACCTGCGACCGGCCGTGCGAGCCCGCGTGTCGGCGGGGCCGGCTGCAGGAGGAGCCGGTCGCGATCTGCCGCCTGAAACGCGTCGCCGCCGACTTCAAGAGCGGGATCGCGGCTCAGCTTCCGAAAGCGCCCGCGAGGCGCAACGGCAAGCGTGTGGCCTGCGTCGGGGCGGGGCCGGCGTCCCTCACGGTCGCGCGCGACCTCGCGGCGATCGGCTACGAGGTCGTGGTCTTCGATTCCGACGCCAAGGCCGGCGGCATGATGCGCAGTCAAATCCCGAAGTTCCGCTTGCCCGACGAGATCATCGACGAGGAGGTCGCTTACGCGCTCGGGACCGGCGGGACATTCGTCGCCTCGCGCCGCATCGATAGCCTTAAAGCGCTGCTCACCGCAGACTACGATGCGGTCTTTGTCGGCTGCGGCGCGCCTCGCGGGCGCGACCTCGACATTCCTGGCCGTCGGGAGGCGGCGGCCAACATCCGCATCGGCATCGACTGGCTGGCTAGCGTCTCGTTCGGCCATACGCTTTCCATCGGGCGGCGCGTCGTCGTGCTCGGCGGCGGCAACACGGCGATGGACTGCTGCCGCACGGCGCTGCGGCTCGGCGGCGTCGACGTCAAGGTCATTGTCCGCTCCGGTTTCGCCGAAATGAAGGCTTCGACTTGGGAGAAGGAGGATGCGATGCGCGAGGGCGTCGCGATTCTCAACTTCCAGGCGCCGAAAGCCTTCATCCACGAAGGCGGCCGCCTGACCGGCGTCGTCTTCGAGAAGGTCGCGGTCCAGAAGGACGCGCGCGGGCGGCGCTTGCTGGTCCCCACCGGCGAGCCGGACGTGCATGTCCCTTGCGACGACGTCCTCGTCGCGGTCGGCCAGGAAAACGCCTTCCCCTGGATCGAGAGCGACGCCGGAGTCGCGTTCAACAAGGATGGACTCCCGGCGATCGATCCCGTCACCTTCCGGTCGAGCCTGCAGCCTGTCTTCTTCGGCGGCGACGCCGCCTTAGGCCCAAAGAACATCATCACCGCGGTTGCGCATGGGCACGAGGCGGCGATCTCGATCGACGCCTTCTGCCGCGGCGAGGACCCGCGCGTGCGGCCGCCGCCGATGACCAATCTCGTGAGCCAGAAGATGGGCATTCACGAGTGGTCGTACGACAACGCGATCACGCTCGACCGCCGCTATGCGGTGCCGCATCTCGAGAAGACCAGGGCGATCAAGGACGTGCATCTCGAGGTCGAGCTCGGCTTCGACGCCAAGCAGGCGTTGGCCGAGGCGCGCCGCTGCCTCAACTGCGACGTGCAGACGGTCTTCTCCGCCCCCGCCTGCATCGAATGCGACGCCTGCGTCGACATCTGCCCGATCGATTGCATCTCCTTCGTGCCGCCCGCGCCGGAGGACGCGCTGCGCCGCACGCTGAACGCGCCGGCATTCAATCTTACCCAATCGATTTATGTATCGGAGCCGGTGAAAACCGGGCGGATCATGGCCAAGGACGAGGATCTCTGCCTGCATTGCGGTCTGTGCGCGGAGCGCTGTCCGACGGGGGCCTGGGACATGCAAAAATTTGTCATTGAGCTTGCTCAGGCGGGGGTCGCATGCCGATCCGCGCGGTAAACGACTTCGTCATCCGCTTCGCCAACGTCAACGGCTCCGGCTCGGCGAGCGCGAACCTTTTGTTCGCGCGCGCGATCATGCGCATGGGCGTGCCGATCGCGCCGCGCAACATCTTTCCTTCGAATATCCAAGGGCTGCCGACCTGGTACGAAGTGCGGGTTAGCGAGAAGGGACGGCTTGGCGCGCGCGGCGGCGCCGACATTCTGGTCGCCATGAATCCGCAAACCTTCACTGAGGACGTCGCGGCGATCGAGCCCGGCGGCTACCTCTTCCACGATTCGACGCGGCCCATGCCGGCGTCGCTCATGCGCGACGACATCACGATCATCGGCATGCCGCTGACCGAAATCTGCGTGGCCGAATATGTCGATCCGCGCCAGCGCCAGCTTTACAAGAACATCGTCTACGTCGGCGCGCTGGCGGCGCTCCTCGACATGGACGTGAAGGTGATCGACCAGCTCATCCTCGAACGCTTCAAGGGCAAGGAGAAGCTGATCGAGGCCAACGAGCGCGCGCTTCGCATCGGCTACGACGGCGCGAAGGCCCGGTTCGACTGCCCGCTCGGGATCAGGGTGCGCAAGAGCGACGCGGTCGGCGACCGCATTTTGGTCGAAGGCAATTTCGCCGCAGCGCTCGGCGCCGTCTATGGCGGCGCCGCGGTCTGCGCCTGGTATCCGATCACGCCGTCGACCTCGCTTGCCGAAGCGTTCGAGCGCAACTGCGCCCGTTACCGCATCGACCCGGCGAGCGGCAAGAAGAACTACGCCATCGTCCAGGCCGAGGACGAGATCGCCGCCATCGGCATTGCGGTCGGGGCCGGCTGGAATGGCGCCCGCGCCTTCACCGCGACTTCCGGCCCCGGCGTTTCGCTCATGCAGGAGTTCTTCGGCCTCGCCTATTTCGCCGAAGTTCCGGTTGTCGTGTTCGACGTGCAGCGCGGAGGTCCATCGACCGGCATGCCGACGCGCACGCAGCAGTCCGATCTCCTCTCCTGCGCATTTGCGTCGCACGGCGACACCAAACACGTGCTTCTCTTGCCGGACGGGCCGGGCGAGACCTTCGAATTCTCGGCAAGCGCCTTCGACTTCGCCGAGCGCCTGCAGACGCCGGTGTTCGTCATGCTCGACCTCGAAATCGGCATGAATTCGCATCTGACGGCGCCCTTCGCCTGGGACGACTCGCGCGTCTACGACCGCGGCAAGGTGCTTTCGCACGACGACCTCGAGCGCGCCGTCAATTTTGGCCGCTACAACGATACCGACGGCGACGGCGTCCCTTATCGCACGCTGCCCGGCGGCCATCCGGCGCGCGGCGCCTACTTCACCCGCGGCACGAGCCGTGACCGCTTCGCCCGCTATACGGAAGAAGCGACACCTTACATCGACAACATGCAGCGTCTCTCGCGCAAGTTCGACACGGCGCGGGATATCCTGCCGCGCCCGATTCTGCGTAAGGCCTCTCGAAACGCTCCCGCGGGCGTCATCTATTTCGGTTCGACCGCGGCGGCGATGGACGAAGCCATCGACATTCTGGCCGAGCAGGGCGTTGAGGTGGACGCGCTGCGAGTGCGCGCATTTCCGCTCGCCCCCGAGATCGCCAATTTCGTGATGAACCACGACCAGGTGTTCGTCGTTGAGCAGAACCGCGACGCGCAGATGCGCGCGCTCATCACGACCGACCTCAACATCGACCCCGTGCGCCTGACGCCGATCCTGCATTACGGCGGCATGCCGATCACCGCGCGGTTCATCGTCAAGGAGATTTCGGCCCGCGTCCCGAAAGCCGTGCCGAAGAAAACCATCGAGGCCGTAAAGTGAGTTATCTCGCCAAGCCAAAATTCCATCACCCCGCGATCGAGGTGAACGCACTCGGCTTCACCCATCGCGATTACGAGGGCTCGATGTCGACGCTGTGCGCCGGCTGCGGGCATGATTCGATCAGCGCTGCGATCGTGCGCGCTTGCTTCGAGCTCGCGCTGCCCCCACATCGCATCGCCAAGCTCAGCGGCATCGGCTGCTCGTCGAAGACGCCGACCTATATCCTCGGCCAAAGCCACGGCTTCAATTCCGTTCACGGGCGCATGCCGTCGGTGCTGACCGGCGCCAATCTCGCCAACAGCCATCTCATCTACCTTGGCGTCTCCGGCGATGGCGACACCGCCTCGATCGGGCTTGGGCAGTTCGCCCATGTCATGCGGCGCGGCGTCAACATGGTCTATATCGTCGAGAACAACGGCGTGTACGGCCTCACCAAAGGCCAGTTCTCCGCCACCGCCGACCGCGGCTCGAAGAGCAAGAAGGGCGCGGACGCGGTCGACGAGCCGATCGACCTCGTCGCGCTCGCTATCCAGCTCGGCGCCTCTTTCGTCGCGCGCAGCTTCTCCGGCGACAAGGCGCAGCTCGTGCCGCTCGTCAAAGCCGCTTTCGAGCACAGGGGTGCAGCCTTCATCGACGTCATCTCGCCCTGCGTGACCTTCAACAACCACCCCGGCTCGACCAAGAGCTTCGACTACGTGCGCGAGCACAATATCGCGGTCAATTCGCTCGACTTCATCACCGGGCGCGACCCCATCGAGGTGGACTACGCCGAGGGCGAACGGCAGCTCGTCACGCTGCACGACGGCTCGATCATCAAGCTGCACAAGCTCGACGCCGGGCACGACGTCACCGACCGCGCCGCCGCATTCCTGACGCTCGAGCGGCATCGCGCCGCGGGCGAGATCGCAACCGGCCTCATCTACTTGAACGAGGACGCCAAGGATCTGCACGATGCGCTCGGGACGACGACGCGGCCCTTGAACGAGCTCGGCGCGGAGGTGCTGTGTCCGGGGTCGAAGGCGCTCAAGGCGATCAACGCTTCGTTAAGGTAGAGAGTCGACGCGCTCGCAACGCATTCGTTTACGGATCGCGGCCCGGCGATCCTCATGATCTACGATCCTTACAAGCGGAAGCAGGATCTTTGAGCGAACCGTCGCAACGCGCGGAGCGTTGCGGTGCGTGCAAGTCAACCCTTCATTAAGGTAGAGCGAAAATCGCATCGGCGGTTAAGGAACAACCGCCCGCCGCAATGGTTTTGGTTGCCCGGATGGCGGCCGGGGCGGTTAAAAACGCACGTCCGCCTGTCTTTCGAAGCACGCGGAGCGGTCTTATGAAATATATGATCCTTCTGTTCGCGGCGCTTGTCGCGGCCCCTGCTCTCGCCGAGACCCCGTCGCCGGAAGCGGACGCCTGCAAGGCGTCCGGCCTGATCGCGCTCAAGCAAACGCTGCCGTAGGTGAGGGACGTCCAGCTCGACCTCGACAGCGCCAAGATCATTCAAGCCGAGACGAAGATCGAAGAGGTTCCGATCCGAACCGTCGTTATTGCTGAGGCTTACGTCGAAAAAGGCGGGAAGGAGAAGCCGCAGACCCTCGTGTGCGTAATCGGCGAGAAGGGCAAGGTGCTGATGACGCTCTTTTCCGACAAGTGACTGCGGGTTTGGACCTTAGACCGGGCTCGGAACGGCGCTTCCCGATCCCGATGTCCAAGCGCCCTCGCCAGCCTCTCCGAATCGAGGGAAAGCCGCACCTCGCTTCGCCCCGTCCTCGCTCCTCCTCACTCCTTCTCTGCGGCGCAAATCACGCCACCGTCGAATCCCTCATGGTTAAGGATCGGTTGACCGGTGGGACTAACACTGTGATGCCACGCTTTCGCTTCCAAAATCGCCCGTGAGCCCTACCCCCGGCTCGCCTCGTGGAAGAAGTCGTAGACGAGTTTCGCCGTCGCGGCGTTGAGGCCTGGGGTCTTTTCGAGGTCGGATAGACCCGCGCGCGCCACGGCTTTGGCCGAACCGAAGGCGAAGAGGAGCGCCCGCTTGCGCGCCGGGCCGATGCCGGGGATCTCGTCGAGCGGGTTCTTGCCCATCTCGCGCTTGCGCCGCGCCCGGTGCGTCCCGATGGCGAAGCGGTGCGCCTCGTCCCTGAGTCGCTGGATGAAGAAGAGCGCCGGGTCGCGCGGCGAGAGGCGGAACGGCTCGCGGTCCTCGACATAGAAGGTTTCGCGCCCGGCGTTGCGGTCGGGCCCCTTGGCGATGGCGACGAGCGCCACGCCCTCGACGCCGAGGGAGGACAGGACTTCGCGCGCGGCCTCGAACTGCCCTTTTCCTCCGTCTATCACGACGAGATCGGGCTTGGCGGGGATGGCGTCCGCGTCGACGGGCTCCTGAAGCCGCGGTCGCTGACCGCGGCGGCCGCGCTCGCCGAGCGCGGCTACAGACGCAAGGCGCGCGAAGCGACGCGTCAGCACCTCGCGCATCATCGCGTAGTCGTCGCCGGGCGTAAGCTCGGCGCTCTTGATGTTGAAGGTCCGGTACTGGTTCTTGACGAAGCCCTCCGACCCCGCGACGACCATCGCGCCGATGGCGTTCGTCCCCATGATGTGGGAGTTGTCGAACACCTCGACCCGGCGGATCGGCGTCTCGACGCCGAAAGCGCCCCCTAGCGCGGCGAGCAGCTTCCCCTGGCTTGCGGCTTCCGCGAGCTTGCGCGACAGCGCCTCGCGCGCGTTGCGCAGGGCCGCGTCGACGAGGTCCTTTTTCTCCCCACGCCGAGGGGCGCCGATTGCGATGCGATGGCCGGCGCGCGCGCGCAAAACCTCGCACAACGCCGCGGCGCTCGGGACGGCGTGGCTCAGCAGCACCAGCCGCGGCGCCGGCCGTTCGAGGTAGAATTGCGCCAGGAACGCGTCCAGCACCTCGTCGGGCGAAAGCGCCCGGTCGGCGCGCGGGAAGTATGAGCGGTTGCCCCAGTTCTGATAGGTGCGGAAGAAGAACACCTCGACGCAGGTTTGACCCGCCTCCTCCGCGATAGCAAAAACGTCGGCCTCGGGAATCGTCCTCGGGTTGACCCCCTGCTCGCCCTGGATGGCCGAGAGCGCGGAGATGCGGTCGCGCAGGCGCGCCGCCCGCTCGAAATCGAGCGCGGCCGAGGCGGCGCTCATCTCCTCGGCGAGCCGCTGGCGGATCGCCCGGCTCCGGCCGGATAAGAACTCGCGCGCCTCGGCGACGAGCTTGTCGTAGTCGGCGAGTCCGATCTCGCCGGTGCACGGGCCCGAGCAGCGCTTGATCTGGTAGAGGAGGCAGGGCCTCGTGCGGTGGGCGTAGAAACTGTCGGAGCAGGTGCGAAGCAGGAACGCCCGCTGCAGCGCCCTTAAGGTTCGGTAGACGGCGCCCGCGCTCGCGAATGGCCCGAAGTAATGGCCGGGAATCGAGCGCGCGCCGCGATGCTTGACAAGCCGCGCCGCCGGGTGGCCGGTGCAGATGAGAATATATGGGAAGCTTTTGTCGTCCCTGAGGACAACGTTGTAGCGCGGTCTCAGCTGCTTGACGAGGTTGGCCTCGAGCAGGAGCGCCTCAGCCTCGGACTCGGTGGTCACGAAGACAAGCGAGCGCGTCTGCGAGACCATCCGCGCGATCCGGCTCGGCTGGCGCTCGGGCACCATATAGGCGGCGATGCGCTTCTTGATCGAGCGCGCCTTGCCGACATAGAGCACCTCGCCCTCGGCGCCGATCATTCGATAGACGCCCGGCCGCGTCGGCGCGTGCCGCCAGAACTCGCGGACCGTCTCCGCTCCGCGCGCCAGGCTCCCCGGCTCGGCCGGCGCGTCGTCGAGCGCGATGTCGAGCGGCGCCGAGTCGCCGCTAAGCTCGCGCTCGAGCGCCGCTTGCGCCCTGGCCTCGGCCGCGGGCGTTTCACCGGGGGGATATGTTCTCGTCGCGCCCGTCATTCGGGCTATCTAAGGGGAGGCGGGAAGCATGGGAAGCGGCGCTCCTCCTTGACTAACCGCGCGGGCGGGGTCCGCCTGGACCTGCGGAGGAAATGGGGCTAGCAGTTAGGACTTTGTTAACGATATTCGGGCGCGGCGTAGGGGCGGGAGTATCGGAGCGTGAGCCTGCGTCTCGGGCATGGGTTTTCGGCGCGAAGGGCGTCGGCCTTGTTGGCGTCGGTGATTCTGGCGGCGGTTTCTCTTGCGGGTTGCGTCGAAAGTACGGCCGACATCTCGCCAAGCATCGGAGGCGCACAGTTCGTGCGGCGCGAGGACGCGAGCATGGCCGGCGCGACCATGGCGGTTGTATCCATCGACGGCGCTCCGGACGAATTTTCGGCCCGCTTCCGTCAAAGCCTCGACCAGGCCGCAGCCGAGCGCCAGATCACGGTGGCGCCGCCTACGTCGGCCCGCTACCTCATCCGCGGCTACCTCAGCGCCTCGCCCGCTGAGAATGGCGCGCGCGTCGACCTCGTCTGGGACATATTCACCCCCGACAAACGCCGCGTTCAGCGGCTGACCGACGCGATGCTGGTGCAAGGCTCCCGCGACGACGCCTGGACGACGGCCAACGACGCGGCGATCGATAGCATCGCCGCCAAATGCGCCGATGATCTTGCGGCCTATCTCTCGAATACGCCGGAGGCCGGGCCAGGGCGCGGCGCTGAGTTACGCTCAGTAGGGCTCCCGGCTGAGCATCGCGCTTGACTCCAAGGCGCTTAGACCAGGGCCGATGTTGTTTGCGGTAAGGGCCGCTGCTATGACCCCGCGCGCCCGCCGGCCAGGGTGGGCGCGCCTTCGGAGACTTGCTTGTGCTCGGCAAGATGAAAGTTTTGGCCGGCAATTCCAATGCGCCTCTCGCCGAATCCATAGCCGCCTATCTCGGCGAGCCCCTCACTGGCTGTCATGTCCGACGCTTCGCCGACCTCGAGATTTTCGTCGAAATCCTGGAGAACGTGCGCGGCCGCGACGCCTTCATCATCCAGTCGACGTCCTATCCGGCGAACGACAATCTGATGGAGCTGCTCATCATGATCGACGCGCTGCGACGCGCCTCGGCGCACCGCATCACGGCGGTCATCCCCTATTTCGGCTACGCCCGGCAGGACCGCAAGCCGGGGCCGCGCTCGCCGATCTCCGCCAAGCTCGTCGCCAATCTCATCACCCGCGCCGGGGCGGACCGGGTGCTGACCGTCGACCTGCACGCCGGCCAGATCCAGGGCTTCTTCGATATCCCGACCGACAACTTGTTCGCCGCCCCAACCATGGTCCGCGACATCCAGACGCGGGGCGAAGCGTACAGGAACGTCATCGTCGTCTCGCCCGACGTCGGCGGCGTGGTGCGGGCGCGCGCGCTCGCCAAGCGCCTCGACGCGCCGCTCGCCATTGTCGATAAACGGCGCGAGCGGGCTGGCGAATCGGAGGTGATGAACATCATCGGCGACGTCAGGGGACGCAACTGCGTGCTGCTCGACGACATCGTAGATTCCGGCGGCACGCTCTGCAATGCAGCCGACGCGCTGCTCGACGAGGGCGCCGCCAGCGTTTCGGCCTATATCACGCACGGCGTTCTCTCCGGAGGCGCGGTCGCGCGAATCGCCGCCTCGAAGCTGACCGAGCTCGTGCTCACCGATACGATCGCCCCGACCGAGGCGGTGCGGGTCGCGCGCAACATCCGCATCATCTCGATTGCGCCCTTGATCGGCGAGGCGATCGTTCGCATCGCCAAGGAGGAGAGCGTCTCCTCCCTCTTCAACTGAAGCCCTTCTCGGCATTTTTCTCCGCGGAACTCCGCGGCGCGGTTGACAGCCTCGCATCGGTCAGACTTAGTTCGCCTTCTGGTTGGTTTTTGTGGCGAATTGGCGCGCCGGACGCCGGCCTCGCCGTTGCCCGGGAGGATCAGGAATGTTCGGTCGCAAGTCCCAAGTGATGATAACGGCCGCCTTCGCCGGCGGTCTCTTCGTCTCCGCCGCGTGGGCCGCCGATATAAAACCGGCGGTCGTCTATGACCTCGGCGGCAAGTTCGACAAATCCTTCAACGAGGGCGTCTTCAACGGCGCGACGCGGTTCAAGAAGGAAACCGGCGTGAATTTCCGCGACCTTGAGATCCAGAACGAGGCGCAGCGCGAGCAGGTCCTGCGCAAGTTCGCCAAGGACGGCTTCTCGCCGATCATCATGCCGGGCTTCGCCTGGGCGACGGCGCTCGGCAAAGTCGCCGACGAGTTCCCCAACACCAAGTTCGCCATCATCGACGCGTTCGTCGACAAGCCCAACGTCCAGTCGATGAATTTCCGCGCCGACGAGGGTTCGTTTCTAGTGGGCGTGATCGCGTCGGAGACGTCGAAGACGGGCAAGGTCGGCTTCGTCGGCGGCATGGACATTCCCCTCATCTCCGCCTTCGAATGCGGCTACGCCCAGGGGGTCAAATACGACTCGGGCGGCAAGACCGAGGTCATCGCCAACATGACGGGCACGACGCCGGCGGCCTGGAACGATCCGGTCAAGGGCGGCGAACTCGCCAAGTCGCAGATCGATCGCGGCGCCGACATCGTCTACGCCGCCGCCGGCGCGACCGGTCAGGGCGTGCTAAAGGCCGCCGCCGACGCCGGCAAGTTCGGCATCGGCGTCGACTCGAACCAGAACGGCCTGTTCCCTGGCCACATCCTGACCTCCATGCTGAAGCGGGTCGACGTCGCGACCTACGATTCCTTCATGGCGGCGAAGAACGGGACCTGGAAGGCCGGGAATCAGCTGTTCGGCCTCAAGAACGACGGCGTGGGCTACGCGGTCGACGAGAACAACAAGGCGATCCTCTCGGCGCAAGCCAAGGCGAAAGCCGAGGCGGCGAGGGCCGACATCATCTCGGGCAAGATCACGGTTCACGACTACATGACCGACAACAAGTGCCCGGTGTAAGGCGCTTTTCTGACCCTGTCATGCCCGCGGAAGCGGGCATCCAGCAGCGCGGCCTCCCGTTGTCCGAATTGTGCCGGACGGGCCGCAGGGATCCCCGCTTTCGCGGGGGTGACACTCGAACGGCGAGGAGCATCGCGTGACATCCGCGGCCGGCGCGGCCCCTCCCGCGATCGAACTCATCGGCATCGACAAGAGCTTCGGCCCGGTCCGCGCCAACCGCAACGTCAACTTAAGCATTGAGCGCGGCGTCATCCACGGGATCGTCGGCGAGAACGGCGCCGGCAAATCGACGCTCATGTCGATCCTGTACGGCTTCTACGAGGCCGACGCTGGCGAGATCCGCATCAATGGCGAACCCGTCCGCATCCGCTCCTCGCGTGAGGCGATCAGCCATGGCATCGGCATGGTGTTCCAGCATTTCATGCTGGTGCCGCCGCTGACCGTTCTCGAAAACGTCATGCTTGGAGCGGAGGGCGGCTCGCTGCTCGCGAGCGGCGCGAGCGCCATCCGAAAGAAGCTCGCCGATCTCGGCCGTGAGTACGGACTCGAGGTCGATCCCGGCGCGATCGTCGGCGAACTGTCGGTCGGCCTCCAGCAGCGCGTCGAAATCTTGAAGGCGCTCGTCCGCGGCGCGGAAATCCTTGTGCTCGACGAACCGACCGCGGTGCTAACGCCGGCCGAGGCCGACCAGCTTTTCGAAATGCTGCGGGTCCTGAAGAGCCAGCACAAGACGATCGTTTTCATCACCCACAAGCTGCGCGAGATCATGACGCTCACCGACCGCGTGTCGGTCATGCGGCGCGGCGAGATCGTCGCGACCTTCGACACGGCGGAGACCTCGCCGCCCGAACTCGCCGACGCGATGGTCGGGCGAAAAGTGATCCTCAAGATCGACAAGGGCCCGGCCCATCCCGGCAAGGTCGTGCTCGAGGCGCGCAACCTCGTCGTCCGCGACGACCGCGACGTCGTGCGCGTTGACGGCGTCTCCTTTGTCCTCCGAGAGGGCGAGATCCTCGGCGTCGCGGGCGTCGCCGGCAACGGCCAGTCGGAGCTGCTCGAGGCGCTCGCGGGCATTCGCCCTTTAAGCGGCGGCGAAATTCTCCTCGGCGGCGAGCCGATGCCGGCCGCGGAGCACAATCCGCACGCCGAACGCCTCATCGGAATCGGCCATGTGCCGGAAGACCGCCATCGCATGGGCCTCGTCATGCCGTTCGAGGCCTGCGAAAGCGCCATGCTCGGGTTCCAGTACGAGCCGGTCTACGGAAAAGGCGTCTTGTTGAGCCGCCAGGCCATCATCGCGGACGCCGACAAGAAGATGGAGGCGTTTGACGTCCGGCCGCGCGCCCCTTTGCTCAAAACCGCCAACTTCTCCGGCGGCAACCAGCAGAAGCTCGTGCTGGCCCGGGAGATCGAGCGCAATCCGAAGATCATGTTGGTCGGGCAGCCGACCCGGGGCGTCGACATCGGCGCGATCGAGTTCATCCACAAGCGCATCGTCGCGCAGCGCGACGCCGGCAAGGCGGTGCTGCTCGTCTCCGTCGAGCTCGATGAAATCTTCGCCCTCTCCGACCGCATCATCGTGCTGTGCGCCGGGCGGATCACCGGCGAGAGACGCGCCGACGAGACGAACGCCCAGGACCTCGGCCTCCTGATGGCCGGCATCGACGAAAAAGCCGCATGAGCGCTCCCTTGAAACCCCTGCCCGCGTGGGCCGACGTCGCGGTCATCCCGCTCGTCAATGTGGCGGCCGCTTTCGTCATCTCCGGTTTCGTCGTGCTGGCGATCGGCGAAAATCCGCTCGAGGCGGTGCAGATCCTTATCACCGGCGCGCTCGGCAACCTCGAGGGCATCGGCTTCACCCTCTACTACGCGACGAGCTTCATCTTCACTGGGCTTGCGGTTGCGGTCTGCTTTCACGCGAACCTGTTCAACATCGGCGTCGAGGGCCAGGCCTATATCGCGGGCTTGGGCGCGGCGCTTGCCGCGCTGTACCTCGGCTTCCTCCCCGGCTATTCGCTGGTCGTCATTGCGGTCATCGCCGCCGCCCTGTTCGGCGCGGCTTTCGCGGCGATCCCCGGCTACCTGCAGGCCTATCGCGACAGCCACATCGTCATCACAACGATCATGTTCAACTACATCGCCTCAGCCATCATGGGCTATCTGTTGGTCGACGTCCTGCGCGTTCCCGGGCAGATGAACGCCGAGACGCAAGCCTTCCCGGAGACCGGCCGCATCCCGCAATTCCATGAGGTGCTGGCGGCGTTCGGCGTCCAGTGGCCGGTGACGCCGTTCAACCTGTCGTTCCTGCTGGCGCTGGCGACCGCGTTCGGCGTCTGGCTCCTCATCTGGCGCACTCGGCTCGGCTATGAGATCCGCACCGTCGGCGCCAACCCGGTCGCCGCGATCTACGGCGGCATCTCGCCTGCGCGGGTGACGATCATTGCGACGGTCCTTTCCGGGGCGATCGCCGGCGGCTTGGCGGTCAACGTCATCTTGGGCGAGGAGCACCGCCTCATCCTCGAATACACCGCCGGCTTCGGCTTCGTCGGCATTGCGGTCGCGCTGATGGGGCGCGCGCATCCGGTCGGGATCATCCTGGCCTCGATCCTGTTCGGCGTCCTCTATCAGGGCGGGGCCGAGCTCGCCTTCGACAAGCCGAAAATCAGCCGCGACATGATCGTCGTCATCCAGGGGCTCGTCGTCCTGTTCGCCGGCGCGCTCGAGCACATGTTCCGCCGGCCGGTCGCGACGCTGCTTGCCCGGCGCGTCGCACATCCGCCGATCTGAAGACGCGGGCCCGCGATGGAGCTGTTCGACGCCTTCATCGTCGTCTTCGCCTCGGGGATGCGGCTGGCGATCCCGCTCATTCTCGCGTGCCTGGCCGGCTTGTGGTCGGAGCGCTCGGGCGTCGTCGACATTGGGCTCGAGGGCAAGATTCTCGTCGGCGCCTTCGCCTCAGGAGCGGCGGCGACCTTCACCGGCAGCGTCTGGCTCGGCCTTGCCGCCGGCCTCGCCGCGACCGTCGCCTTCTCCTTCATCCACGGCTACGCTTCGATCGATCAGCGCGCCAACCAAATCGTTTCCGGCACGGCGATCAACATGGTCGCCGACGGTCTCACCGCGCTCATCGGCAACGCCATCTGGTCGCAGGGCGGCCGAACGCCGCAATTGCCGGCGAGCGCTCAATTCGCCGCGATCGACTGGCCGTTCGTGCATGAGATCGGCGCGATCCCCATCGTTGGCCCGATCTACGAGCACCTGATCTCCGGCTACGACCTCATCACCTATGCCGCCTTCCTGCTCGTGCCGCTGACCTATTGGGCGCTTTACAGCACCCGCTTTGGCCTCAGGCTGCGCGCAGTCGGCGAGAACCCGGCCGCCGTCGACACGGCGGGCATTTCGGTCCGCGCGCTGCGCTACGCCGCGGTGACCATCTGCGGCCTTCTGGTCGGGCTCTCCGGCGTCTATCTCGTCCTCTCGCAGTTGTCCTACTTCCAGCCGCACATGTCGGCGGGTCGCGGCTTCATCGCGCTCGCCGCGCTCGTCTTCGCCAAATGGCGGCCCTGGCCGGCGCTCGCGACCTGCCTCTTGTTCGGCTTCCTGGACGCGGTCGCGATAAGGCTTCAGGGCGTGATCCTGCCGATCATCGGCTCGGTCCCGGTCCAGGCGATCGAGGCGCTGCCCTACGTGTTGACGGTTGTGCTGCTCGCCGGCTTCATCGGCAAGGCGATCCCGCCGCGGGCGTCGGGCGTTCCCTATGTCAAAGAGCGGTGACCCGCTCGCCGCCCTGTTCGCGGCGGCGAAGGCGGCGCACGCCAACGCCTACGCCCCCTATTCGCGCTTCAGGGTCGGCGCGGCGCTGCGCGCGGAAAGCGGCGCGATCTTCGTGGGGTGCAACGTTGAGAACGCCGCCTATCCGGAGGGCTGGTGCGCCGAAACGAGCGCCATCGGCGCCATGACGGCGGCCGGCGAGCGGCGAATTGCGGAAATCTGCGTCGTCGGCGACGGCGAGGCGCTCTGCACGCCTTGCGGCGGCTGCCGCCAGCGCATTCGCGAATTCGCCGACGCCGGGACGCTCGTCCATGTCGCGGGGCCGGAGGGGGTGCGAAAAACCTTCCGCCTGAGCGAGCTTTTGCCCGAATCGTTCGGGCCGGGGCATTTGCGGGCGTGAGGAATGGAAGGAAATCCCTGAGACTAGCCTATAACCGAAGCGCCCGTTTGAGCTCTGCGGTAGCTTTGTTCGGTTTACTGCCCCTACTATTCAATATTCCAAGAAGCCGTAGTTCTCTATACAACTTGGTATCTCGTTTGTTCTCCAATTGGGGGTTCGCTTGTAACCCAACACCAATTAGATAGTCCTCGAGAAAAACTGTGGAACGCTCGCCATTACCCTTGTAGAATGCGCCGTGATCCGTAAGGCGAGGAATCAGTAGCAGATACGGAACTGCGCGTTTGTATCGGCTAAGTGACTTTGCATAAATGACTCTCTTGTGATGTTGGAAGCACCCCTAGAGAAAGATTTATCAGTCTTCCCAACGTACCATGGGGATAGAGAAGAGCCTCCACTAGTTCTTATGGTAAACAAGTAACAGCCCTTTGCACTGCTTAGCCCAGCCCGTTCATTATCAACTTGTTCCCAAAATTTGCCGAGATCGTCTGGAATGTTCCCACGATCGTCCAGCCAGATCCGGAACGGGCCAAATGTCTCGAAATTCACTCAAACTTCTCCTGCCAATGCTCAATGATACGCCGATATAATCGGCTGTAAACAAGACGGTCCTAATTTTTTCAGCCACGCGGAAGCAAGCCTACGCCTTGACCCGGTCCAGTCGAGGGTGACGTTACAAAGATACGGAATCCTGCTTGATCGTGAAAATAGTCGATACACTTCGCGGATAGTCGCCTTTGAACCTGCGCCACCACGCGCTCTCTCCTGACCGAGGCGCAAGAAGCGCAAGTGCCGCCCCCAGCGCCGCTCCGTCATTGATTGCGTGGAGCGACTATGTGTGATCAGATTTTGCACTCAAAGACGGCCAGCAGGGCCGTCGACGGAGGCGGCGCGACTTCGGCGCAACCCTTGACTTCAAAATCCCATTGCGCTCCGCTCCACCAAGCAAGCAATGACCCCATCTGCAATCATTCGGGGCCGAGTGATTGTGCGCCCGGATTGAAGCAGTCGGTAAAGCTCGGTAAAGCCATGACCGCGAAGTTTATCACCACGCCCGGCGGCGAGAAGCTCGCGATCGTTCCGGCGGACGAGTTCGAAGATATGCGCGACGCGCTCGCTCATGCGACGGCCATGGCGGAATATCGCGCCGGACGGAGGGAAGCGCTCACGCTGGAAGAGGTCGGCGCGCTCCTCAAGGCGCCGACGCCCTTGGCGTTCTGGCGCGCCAAGCGCGGCATGACCCAAGCCAAGTTGGCGAGAGCCGCCGGGACGACTCAGCCTCATATCGCGGACCTCGAAGCGGGCAAGCACGGCGGCTCATTCGAGCTTATTGCGCGCATTGCGAAAGCCCTTCAAATCAAGATTGACGATCTCGCCTCCGCCGAATGATCGCTTAGGCGACCGGAGGAGCGCTTGGCGAAGGCGATTGTCATGCGATCCTTTCACGGCAAAAAATCGTCGGCGAGTATCTCGTCGATCGTCCACGGGCAGGTCTCGGGCAGGCGGAGAAGGCCAGTTTCCGCGAGAGCCCTCCTGCGCGAAACCGGATACGCCTCCGGCAGATATTCGCCGGGATAGGCGCCGAGCGACGGGTTCTTCTTGATCAGCCTCGCGATGCGATGGCGCGCTTCGAAAATCGATCCGCGCCAGCTTCCGCACTGCCCTTCCGGCTGATATTTCCATTTCAGGAGATGAAGGATGAGGTTCTCCAACCGGGACTCGATCTGATCGAGGTTGCCTGTTCCCAAAGATTCGATTTCCTCCGCCAGACTGTCCCAGTCGAGCGCGTTCGAGGCGCGCCGCCGCAGCGCGTCCGCCTGCTCCTTAGTCCACTCGTAAAGGTCGGATTCGTAGCTCATTCTCGTAGTCTAGCGCGGCATGTTAGGGTGACAAGCGTTCAGTGAGGCTGAAGAACATGACCGCGAACACCGACGACGCGATCGCCGCGCTCAAAACTCGCGGCCTCGCCTCTCTTCCCCCGCTCGCCATCGTTCTGGGCTCCGGCCTCGGGCCGTTCGCCGATGAGGCGCGCGACGCGACCGTCGTCTCCTACGCCGACATTTCCGGCTTCCCCCTGCCTAGCGTCGAAGGCCACGCCGGGCGGCTGGTGGTCGGGACGATCGAGGGCCAGCGGGTCGCGCTTTTCCAGGGCCGCGGCCACTACTACGAGCGCGGCGACGTCAACGCCATGCGCCCCGCGATCGAGAGCTTCCGGCGTCTGGGCGGCGAGACGCTGTTGCTCACCAACGCCGCGGGCGGCCTCAACAAGGAATGGCGGCCGCCCGCGCTCGTCGCCATCACCGACCACATCAATTTCGCCGGCGCCAATCCGCTCATCGGCGTCGACGGCAAGGAGCGCTTCGTGCCCTTGACGCACGCCTATGATCCGGACCTCCTCGCCGAGTTGCATGGAGCGGCGCGCGCTGAGGACCTCGAGCTCCACGAGGGCGTCTACATGTGGTTCTCCGGCCCGAGCTTCGAGACGCCGGCGGAAATCCGCGCCGCGCGCATTTTCGGCGCCGACCTCGTCGGCATGTCGACCGTGCCGGAGGTGATCCTCGCCCGCTGGCAAGGATTGCGCTGCGCCGCGGTCTCCGTCGTCACCAACTACGCGGCCGGCCTCGCCGGCGGCGACCCCAGCCACGATGAGACGCAGGAATACGCGCGCCTCGCCGCCGACAAGCTCAGGCGCTTGCTTCGCCGCTTCATCCGCCGACACAACAGCGGAAGCCCATGACGCTGCCGCAGGAAATCATCCGCGCCAAGCGCGATGGTCGGACCTTAAGCGAGGACGAGATCGGCGAGTTCATCCGGGGGCTGGCGAGCGGCGCCGTGACCGAGGGCCAGGCGGCGGCCTTCGCCATGGCGGTCTTCTTCCGCGGCATGTCGCTTAACGAGCGCGTGGCGCTCACGCGCGCCATGACGAAATCGGGCGC
>Ga0209040_10001324_pt1 | contig 19554 bp, 16 predicted proteins | sample BogFormECP12_OM3_FD_188240 | JGI IMG/M metagenome (GOLD analysis project Ga0209040, IMG submission 188240) | Bog forest soil microbial communities from Calvert Island, British Columbia, Canada - ECP12_OM3 (SPAdes) (version 2) | ecosystem: Environmental > Aquatic > Freshwater > Wetlands > Bog ...
TATTACCATTGAATTGCCCCCGCTGCGGCAACGCAGAGAAGATATTCCTCTGCTGGTGCAATTTTTCCTGAAAAAATATGCGGAGGAGAACGACCGCCCGGTGCGGCGCATCACGCCGGAAGCGCTGCGTCCGCTGATGTCCTACTCGTGGCCGGGCAACGTCCGTGAACTGGAGAATGTGATTGAGCGAGCGGTTGTTCTCTCTTCTGGCCCCGATATCACTATCGACCTGCTGCCTGACAATCTTCTGGGCCGCGGCTCGGCGTTAACGCTGCACGATCCGCCGACAGATGCATCGCTATTTGAAATTGTGGAAGACGTGGAGCGGCGCATCATCAGCGACATGCTGGAGAAGTGCAACTGGAACCAGACCGAAGCCGCCGAGCGGTTCAAAGTACCACTCTCCACGCTGAACCAGAAAATCCGCCGGCTCAACATCGAGATCAAGAAAAAGACACGAGGATAGAAGAAAGTGGTCAAGTGGCCAGTGGCCCGCCATCTTCGACCTCACATTCACCTGATTTTTCTGAGCACCGACCACTGGCCACTGACGACTGCGCTTCTGCTATAGTTCGAAAAAGCCTGGTTCCGTCTGCCTCGCTTTCCAGACCCCCATGGAACTGACTTCGCCCACCGATCTCGCCAAGGAAAAAGTCCTGACGGTTCAGGATTACTTTCTGTTCTCCCTGCAGACAGTCGCGAATCTTTTCCGCAAGCCGCTGTACTTCGCCGACATGATCCAGCAGGCCGACACCATCGGGGTGGGGTCTCTGCCCATTGTTGTGCTCACCGGATTTTTCACCGGAGCCGTGTTGGCGCTGCAAGCCTCCAACACTTTGGAGCGCTTCGGCTCGATCACGTTGGTCGGACAACTGGTTTCGACGTCTATGGTGCGCGAACTGGGACCGGTGCTGACCAGTTTGATGGTTGCTGGGCGCAACTCCTCGGGCATGGCTAGCGAACTGGGATCGATGGTGGTAACCGAGCAAATCGACGCCATGCGTGCGCTGGGCACCGATCCCATGAAAAAGTTGGTGACGCCGCGCATGGTGGCCACGGTGTTCATGCTGTTTTTCCTCGCGATTATTTCGGATCTGGTGGGCTTGGTCGGAGGGCTGGCAATCGCGAAACTTCTGCTCCGGCTCGACGCCCGTCAATATTGGGCCAACGCTTGGGAGAGCCTGGTGTTTCAAGATGTATTCATGGGACTGATCAAGCCGGTCATCTTCGGCTTTATCATCGCCACCATCGGCTGCTTTTACGGGATGAACGCGCGCGGCGGGACTCAGGGAGTGGGCCGCGCCACCACGCAAGCCATGGTGGCAGCGTCAGTTTTGATCCTGGCGATGGACTTGATCGTCACACGTTTCCTGATGGCCACGCTTTCTTATCGCTGATCCTATGTCTGCGCCGACCTTACCGCTCGATTCCGCTACTGCGACAACCGTCGATATTTCCGCGCCGGTCATTGTCTTCGAAGACGTGGTCATGTCTTTTGGGGAGAACGAGGTGCTGAGTGGCGTTTCTTTCCATCTTCCTCGCGGCGAGACCAAGGCGGTATTCGGTGTGGCTGGGTCCGGCAAGAGCCTGATCCTGAAGCTGGCGCTCGGACTCATCCGGCCGGACTCAGGACGCATTGTGGTCCTTGGGGAGGATGTGACCCAGATGCAGGAAGCACAGCTCTTCGAGTTGCGCGGCAAGATTGGCATGGTCTTTCAGGAAAGCGCTCTGTTCGATTCTCTGACCGTGCGTGAGAATGTGGCGTACCGCCTGATGGAAGAGCACGGCGTCTACGACGAGAACATCGACCGCCGAGTGCGCGAGGCACTCCGCTTCGTGGAACTGGAGCACACGCTCGACCTGAATCCCTCCGAACTCTCCGGAGGAATGCGGCGGCGCGTAGCCATTGCGCGGGCGATCATTACGCAGCCTGAGCTGCTGCTCTATGATTCGCCGACTGGCGGGCTGGATCCGGTCACCTCCAACACCATCATCGAATTGATTGTGAAGCAGCGCGACGTTTACAAGACGAGCGCATTACTGGTCACGCACCGGCTGCAGGATGCCTTTACCATGGCCACGCACCAGTTCGACAAACAAAACAACCGCATGATTGCGCTGCCGCCAGGACAGCATTGCGATGTACCGATGAGTTTTCTGGTCCTGCGGGACGGCAAAGTGATTTTCGACGGCGACCTTCACAACCTGGCAAACTCGCCGGACGAATATATTCAGGAGTACATTTCGTAGAAACTTTGCGGTTCCGTGATCGGCATTTCGCGGCAGGCTGCATTCGTTTCACTATGCTACCCTTGGCTTGCCCTCCGTCGACGGTTTCCCATGGAGCCTTTGCCCCAGGTCCACTCGAACCAGGTTCACGCGGGCCGGGTCAATGCGAATCAGGTGCGCATTGGCACGGCGGGCTGGTCTTATAAAGACTGGGACGGAATCTTCTATCCGCCGGGCGTGCAGCGCCGCAAGCAGCATCCGCTGGAGTATCTGGCGCGATTTTTCGATACGACCGAGATCAACACGTCGTTTTACGGGCCGTTGAAACCGGAACTGGCGAAGCTGTGGTGCCGCAAAGTGGCGGCGGTGAACCAGAGATTTCTGTTCACAGCCAAGCTGTACCGTGCCTTCACGCATTCACCCATCGCGGTGATGGAGCCCACTTCGGCGGCAACGATTCGTCCCACCGATGAGGATGAAGCGCGCACCCGTGAAGGGCTCGACGCCATCGCCCACGAAGGAATGCTGGGCGCGCTACTCATCCAGTTCCCGGTATCGTTTAAGAACACTTCGCTCAACCGCGAATATCTCGATCGCCTGTTGCGCCAGTTCATCGAGTATCCGCGGGTGGTGGAAGTGCGCGATTCCAGTTGGAACAAAGCTGAAACGCTAGCCGCGTTCGCGCAGAAGAATGTTGGCTTCTGCAACATCGATCAGCCGGTGCTGGGACGATCGCTCGCGCCGACGGAACATGTGACGGGTGCGGTGGGCTACGTTCGCCTGCATGGGCGCAACTACGAACAGTGGTTCGATTCCGATAATCGCAACGACCGCTACAACTACCTCTATAGCGAGCGGGAACTGGCGGGCTGGAAAGCAAGAATCGAGATGGTCGCCGAGCGAGCGCACACCACATTTGTTATCACCAATAATCACTTTGAGAGCAAGGCGGGAGTGAATGCGCTGGAGTTGAAGGCCATGATGCGAGGCGGGCGGGTGCTGGCTCCGCCTACGTTGATCGAGAAATATCCGGAACTGAGGAAAATTGCCGATCCTGCGGAAGATTCGGGCGAGGACTTAGGATTGCAGTTGCCCCTGCAAGCTTGAGGCGGAAAGATCCGCGACGTCGATTATCTCAGGATCTGCTGTTCGATAGCGGGACTGCTTTAATTTACCTTGCTCCCGCAGCGGCGTGATCGGACATGCGCCGTTTGTTATAGCGCAGTGCCACGTTCATAAACACAGTTCCCAGCGACGTTTCAAAGCAGATCATCAGCGCCTCGACATCTTCGCTGGTTTTGTCGCCCTCGGCGCTGGTGAGCAATATGGGAGGATGTACGCGGAAGTGAAAGCCCTGGTCGTTCAACGCGGAGACGGCATTGCCGACCACCTGATTTGCCAGTTCGTAGATCGTCTCTTTAATCAGCGCGTCGGACTCAGGCAAAGCTGCGCCCGCATAGTGGCTGGCCACGCGCACGGCAGTTTGCGGTTCCAGGTCGAGAATGATTCGGCCCTCGATGTCGCCGGTTAGCGCCACCATGCCGGCCACACCTTTGCGGCGATAGGCTTCCTCTTCCATCAAGAGGTTGCCCACCTTGGTGGTGCCCTGCAGGCCCTGCGACAACACGGCATCGGCCGCGTTGATGAAGGGCTGAATCAGCTCCATCTTCATGTGATTAGACCCCCGCGCCGGCCGCGTTCACGACGGAGCCGTCTTCTCCCATTACATACTTGATGACTTCGTACAGCACTTCCGGCTTCACCGGCTTCTGCACGAAGTGGCGCGCTCCGCGTTGCAAAGCCGCCACAATGTTTTCCTGATAACCGACCGAAGACACCATCACGATGCGGGCCTCGGGATGCCCTTGCACAATCTTTTCGGCAGCCTCGATGCCTTCCATCTGAGGCATGGTGATGTCCATCAGCACGATGTCCGGGTGGGTGCGATCAAATTCGCTGATCGCGGTAAGACCGTCTCCGGCCTCGCCAGCCACTTGCCCGCCGAAACTCTCGATCATGCGAGCCAAGTTCTTGCGTGCGAATACCGAATCGTCGACGATCAGGTACCGGACCGCCTGGCTGTCCTTGCTGCGTTTGATTGGTGCGAACTGCTCCATAGCAACCTCCCCTTCCAATTTCAACACGGCGGCGTTCCGCCGACCAGATGACTCAAGTCATCAAGCCATGATTCAGCAACTTTTCCTAACGCCCGGCACGGAGGGCCTTACCACCGCCGCCGTTATTTCCCTGACCTTCGTTTCGGCCACAAATTGCCTGTAATGTGGAGGAAAGCACGTCCAAAGCCACGACCCGTGTGGCATAGCCACGTTCGATGGCGGCTTTTGGCATACCGAAGACCACGCAGGATTCTTCACTCTGGGCGATTGTCATTCCGCCGGCCTTCTTTACCTCGCCCAAGCCTTGCGCCCCGTCCTCCCCCATCCCCGTCATCAAGACCGCAACCGCGCCCCGGCCGTATTCCTTGGCCACGCTACGAAACAGAACGTCCACGCTGGGACGGTGGCCATTGACCGGAGCCTCGTCATTGAGCACTACGACGTCGCCCGTGGACAGCCGGCGGACGGTCATATGCCGGCTTCCGGGGCAAACCAGAACTCGCCCAGCCTGCAGCACGTCTCCCGATTGAGCCTCTTTTACCCGCAGACTGCACAACTCGTCGAGCCGGCGCGCGAACATATCGGTAAAGCCCTCCGGCATGTGCTGCACCACCAGAATCGTTCCCGGAAAATCTGGCGGAAGCTGTGACAACAGGAATTCGAGGGCTTGCGGTCCTCCGGTGGAGATTCCGATGGCCACCGTTTTGGTGGCTGCGGGTCCTGACTTGGCCGTGCCAATCTTTTCCGGCCGCGCCGGCGCCGTGCGCAGGGTCCCGGGACGGACCACCTTGGAATCGGCGGCTGCTTTTATTTTTGCGATCAGCTCCCGCGCAGCATCCGCCATGTGCGCGGTAGCGTCCTGCGGTTTGGCTACAAAATCGACGGCACCCAGCCCCAGCGCCTTGAATGTGATGGATGCTCCCTCGGTAGAATGCGAACTAACCACAATCACAGGCAGCGGTTCCCGCCGCATGATTTCCTTCAAAGTATCAATTCCGTTCATGCCCGGCATTTGCAGGTCGAGGGTGACCACATTGGGGTGAAGTTCTTCGATTTTCTTCAGGCAAAAGTTTCCGTCCATCGCGGTGCCCACCACTTCGATGCCGGGATCAGTCTCCAGCATCTGTGGAATCAGCTTTCGCATCAGGGCGGAATCGTCGACCACTAGTACGCGTATTTTGCTCATGCCTGGCCTCCCGCTCCGGCGGCGCCCAAAGCCAGGCGCGCCCGATCCGTTTGGTTCAGCAAGAGCCCGTAATTGGTAACCCCGGCCGCTTCCGGACGCGACCGCGACACATGCTCCACCACTGCGGGCAAATTCAGGATGAGAACTACCTTCCCATCTCCGAGGATGGAAGCGCCGTTCACCAGATCGGTGGAGAAGGTCTGGTCGTCCAAGGCTTTAATCACTAATTCTTCCTCCCCTTCCAGCGCATCCACGATGAGTCCATATTTTTTTTCGCCGACGGTAATCACCAGCACGAACAGCTTCATCGATTTCCGCTCAATATCGGCCGCTGCGCGCCGTCCCAGGCGAAGCAGAGGCAGCACCTGATTCCGCAATTGCAAAACTTCGTAGTTGTCGACCTGATGGACTTCGGCTTCCGTGGTGCGGGCGATCTGGTTCACCGCATTGAGCGGAATGGCATATAAGCGCTGCTCCACCCAGAACATCAGCGCCTTGATAATGGCCAACGTTAGAGGCAGCTTCAGACGGAAGGTCGTACCCAGGCCGGGATGGGTCTCAATATGGATGGTGGCCTTCAGCCGGTGCAGCACGCTTTGCACGACATCCATTCCAACGCCCCGTCCGGAAACTTCCGTGACCACTTCCGCCGTACTGAATCCCGGCCGGAAGATGAGTTCCAGGGTCTCGGCTTCGCTCATGCGTGCCGCTTCTTCGGTGCTCACAATACCTAGCTCAGTCGCCTTGGAGCGGATTTTCTGCACATCGATGCCGCGCCCATCGTCACTGATTTCCACCACCACCTGATTGCCCTGATGCATAGCGTGCAGCCGGATCTTGCCCCGGGGTGGTTTGCCCATGGTGCGGCGTTGTTCCGCCGGTTCAATTCCATGACTGACTGCATTGCGCACGAGATGAGTGAGGGGTTCGGCAATCGCGTCGAGGATGCCTTTGTCGAGGTCGGTTTCCTGGCCGCTTAATTCCAGATCCACTTCGCGGCCGCACTGCCGGGCCACATCGCGCACGATGCGCGGAAAGCGGCGGAACAATTGATCGACGGGCACCATGCGGATTTTCATCACGGAGCGCTGTAGATCGTTCAAAACCCGCGACTGGAAGGCCATGGCATCGGCAAACTTGCCGCGCAGCAGATCTTTGGGATAACGCTTCCCGAACTCATTCAGCGCCTGCTGCAACATGGACTTGCCGATGATGAGTTCTCCCACTAGGTTGAGGACGTTGTCGATGCGTCCCGCTTCCACTCGTAAAATATTTTCCGCGATGATCTGCGTTGCAGCTTCTGGCGCAGAAACTTGAGCTTCGGACGGAGCAGACTGGACTTGGATGGTTCCCGCTGCCGGGGTTTCACTTGCCGAGCCCGCGGATGAGGGCAGCTCCGGGGGATGCGTCTCCGACGCTTGAGGATCAACCGGGGCAGTGGATTTGGGCCTTCTGGCGGCTGCAATCAACGTCACAATCGCATCCGCTGAAATCGTTGGGATGCGGCCCTTGGTCGCAATCTGCTCCTCGGGCTGCGAACTCGCCACAACGAATTCCACCTGCTTGGTAGCGGCTGGCGATTTCGCATCCGGCCGCACCACCAGGACTTGCCCAACCCCGCTCATGGCGTTCTGAATCAGTTGTCGCGCCGCGATCGGCATGGGGCAGTGAGGATCGATTTTCACCACAACGTCATAGATCGCCAAGCCCGAGGTTTGCGCCTGAGCCAGGGCGCGCTTCTCCGCGTCCGTCCAATCTTTGGAAGCTTTCAGGCTGGGTGCGGCAGCTTTTTTCTTGCGCCGGGACTTCTTGGCGAGGGGAGCCGAGGCTAACTCCTGAATCCGTTGGCGCAGATTGTCGGTAGCCGGCATCGTGCCGCCACCATGGTAGGCCGCGAGCATGGCCGCGAAAATATCTGCAGCAGCAAATGCAATTTCCGCCAGCGCGCCGTGGGCGGCGGCTGTTTCGAGCGAAAGTGCATCTTCAAACTGGTGTGCCAGCTCGCTCAACTCGCGCAGCCCGCAAGCCGCCGAGTCGCCCTTCAGCGTGTGCACCGTGCGCCGGATCGAGCGCACGATCTCTTCATCGCCGGGATGAGTCTCCAGCTTCAGAGTTTCTTCGTTCAGCGCTTGCAGCAGTTCCTGCGAAGTCTCAAAGAACAACTCCCGCAGTTCCGCTCCGCGATCGTCGAAATCGCTCACTCGCGCACCTCGATCCGTTGATAGGCCGTTCCGCTGTCCCGATGAACCATCTGAAATTTTTCGGTCAGGCCCAGCAGACTTTCGGCGTGGCCAACGAATAGGAAGCCGCCGGGATTCAGACAACGGTAAAACTTTTCAATCAGGCGCTTTTGTTCGGCCTCGTCGAAATACATCATCACGTTCCGGCAGAAGATCACGTCGTTGCGCTGCGGCAGATACTCCGTTTTCAAATTATGAAAATCGAAGTGAACCATTTCTTTCAGCGCCTTCTTGACTCCATAACGATCCCCGATCTTGTCGAAGTAGCGCAAGCGGTAGGTGTAATCCACCGACCCCATCTGGTGTTCGCTGTAAGCGCCTTCCTGCCCGGCGCGCAGCACCGAGTAGCTGATGTCGCTGGCGAGAATTTCCACCCGCCACGGCGGCGGGATCAGGGGCTTGGGCAGTGCTACCTCTACCGGCAAGGGATTGCGCAGGTAGTAGTAGGCCAGCGTGTCCGCTGCCATCATGCCCAGCGTGTAAGCCTCTTGCCCGGTGGAACATCCGGCGCTCCAAATCCGAATCGAGTATTCCCGGTGCACTTGCTTCTGTTTCAGCATGTCTTCCAACACATGCTTCTGGAAGAGATCTAATTGCGCCTTGTGGCGAAAAAAGCTGGTTTCATTCACCGTCAGATTCTCGACCAGTTTGGCCAGTTCCGCTTTGCCCTCCTGGCTGATGAGCAGCCGGTAGTAGGCGTAGAAGGAATCCGCGCGGCATTCTCGCAGCCGTTTCAGCAGGCGGTCTTGCAGGAAGTGGGTACGGCGCTCGTCGAAGTGCATGCCGCACTCCTGATAGATCAGCGCCTGCAGAAGCCGAAGCTCCGCTTCCGTCAAGATGGGAGCCGGTGCTGCTCCGAATGTGCTCATGCGTTCTCTCGTTCTCCGCGCCCGTCGATCAAGTCGCCTCCAGCAAGTTCTCCAAATGACTTACTTGGCCGCCGCTCCCCGCGCCTCAGGCGGTTTGGGCTTGCTTTCCACATTTCCGCCGGCTTGGATCAAATTGGCCGGCGCCAGCAGCTTGTTCATGTCCAGCAAAACAATCAGCCGACCCCGAACTTTTCCCAATCCCGTGACGCAGTTGAGCCCGCCCTCCTGGAATGCCGCGGGCGGCGGTTCCACGTCCTCACTGGGAATCTTCACCACCTCGGAGGCGGAATCCACGATCAATCCCGCCAGCCTGCCTGAGTGTTCGACGACCAGAATCCGGTTTCCTTTTTTCAAAGCTGCCTGCTTGATTCCGAAGCGCTTGCGCAAGTCCATGACCGAGACGATCTTGCCCCGGAGGTTAATGACGCCCTCCAGATAATCGGGCGCGTCGGGCACGGCCGTGATTTCGGGAACGCGCACGATTTCATGCAACGAAGTGATGGGGACGCCATAGGTCTCGCGCCCAATCTGGAAGCCCACGATATGGAGTTCGCGACTCATTGCTGATCCTTGTATCCCCTAGTAGCGGGAACCCGCCGAAGCTCGGCGCGCATTCTGGGCTTTCTCTTCGGTCGACGCCTGCCGCGCCGCTGCCTCGTCCAGCGTGAAGCGATCCATAAAGTCGAGCAGCCCGCGCGACATCTTCGACATCTGCTCGGCGGAAGCAGCCAGCTCGGTCGACCCGGAAGTCGACTGCTGCACCAGTTCGCGCATACGTTCCATGGCTTTGACCACGGCCTGCGCTCCGGAAGCTTGCTCTTCCACCGCGGAATTGATTTCGTGGGTGATCTCGTTCAGCCGCGTGGTGGCCCGGGCAATCTGCGACGAGCCGTGCGACTGTTCATTGGTGGCGGCACCGATCTCCTGCGCGAATTTGTAGACTTCGGTGACGACGTTCGAAATCTTGCGCAGCGCGGCGTTTAATTCGCCGCCCAGATCCAGACCTTCATTCACAATGCCAGTCGAGCGGTCCATATTTTCGACCGCCTTGCGCGCTTCTTTCTGAATGCTCTGGATCAGTTCGGAAATTTCCTTGGTCGACTGCGCCGACTTTTCCGCCAGCTTGCGAACCTCGTCGGCCACCACGGCGAAGCCGAGACCATGTTCTCCGGCGCGGGCCGCTTCGATGGCGGCGTTGAGCGCCAGCAGGTTGGTTTGTTCCGCGAGGTCGTCGATGACCTCGATGATCTTTCCAATGTCGTCGGCGCGCTGACCCAGGGCTCCGATGATTTCTCCCGAACTGGTGATGGTTGTGTTGATGCGGTTCAGGCCGTCCGTGGCCTTTTCCATGGTGGTGATGCCGCTGTGCACCTCTTCCCGCGAGCGGTTCGAGATGTCGAGCAGCACCTTGGCTGTGTCGGCCACGCGCTGGATCGAAGCCACCATCTGGTCGATGGAAGCGGAAGTCTCGCTTACGCTCGAAGCCTGCACCTGGGTGCTCTTCACCATGTTCTGCACGTTCACGCTCATCTCGTGCATAGTGCTGGTGACTTCATCGATGGCCGAAGACGCCTGCAGGCCGATCTTGGCCGAGTCATCCGACGCATTGGCGACTTGACCCGACGCGCTGGCCACCTGGGCGGAAGCATCGCGCACACTGCGCACCAGCCGCCCCAAGCCCTCCACCATGCGCGCGAAAGCGTTGCCCAAGGTGTCGTGCGTCGATCGCGGCTTCACTTCAACGGTAAGATCTCCCCCTGCGATCGATTCGGAAACCCCCGCCATCTCTTTGAGGTAAGTCACCATCTTGGCAAAGGTGCGGGCGAGTTCTCCAATCTCGTCCTGACGAGTTACATCGATGTTGTGTTCCAGATCGCCGGTGTCGCCGATCTGGCGCGACACGGTCATCAGGCTGGTCAGGGGGCCAGTAATCGACTTGGCCGTGGTGATGGAGACAAAAATGCCAACACTCAGCGCGATCAGCAGCGTCACCACGGAGAAGAGAATGGTTAGCATGCTGGCGGTCTGATCCGACTTAGTACCGGCATCGACCAGTTTGCTATTTTCCACGTCCGCCACATCCAGCGCGTCGGTGGAGTTCTTTACCCACGAGGAGGCATCCTTTTGAAGGTAGTAAATCTGTAATTCCGCGACCGTCGCGTTGCCGGAGTCAACGTCCTTGCGTTTGTCGATCAAGGGTTGGGCGAATTCTTTGCTCCAGGCCTGCTCCAATTGCGAAACCTTGTCCAGGGCCGTGCGCTCCTGCTCGGAATTCGCGCGCGTCTTGCCCTCCTGCAATTTCTCGGCGAGGGTGCGCAGACCTTCGTTCATCCGGTCGACTTCCCGGCTGTCGCCACTGAGCAGGTAGTTGCTCAGGTAGAGGCGGTTCTGCATCATCTGGAAGCGAACCTCATTGGTAGCGTCCTTCAACTGCAACGAAGCGGTAGCTGCGGCCTTGGCCGCGTGCTCTCTTTGCACCGCCAGCAGGTTCACGATGAACAGCACCACCACCATGCCGAGGATGATTCCGAAATTCTTATAAAGCTTTTTGCCGATCGTCATGCCGTTCCCTCCCGGCCGCCCTGCTCGCCCTACTGATGAGGTTCGAACTTGAAATCCACCACGCCGGTGCTCTCCACTGCCGCCGGTTCAAAGCGCCACTTCTTGACCGCATCCAGCGCGGCCGTGGCCAGCACCGGATGCCCACCCATAACCTTGGCATCCTTGACCGTGCCATTGGGGGCAACTATCACCTGCACCTTTACCGTGCCTGTAATGTTCATCTTGCGCGCCAGTTCCGGATACTCCGGCTGCACTTTGCTTTTGGCGCGGCGCACGATTTCATTGTCGGAATTCTGCGCCCGTACGCCCGGCACGCCTGACGCGGCTACCATCGCAACTACTGCCACCAACACTCCAGCCTTTCGTAAAGACACAGTTCCTCCCTTGGCAATAATCCTGGTGACCGTTTGGGAGCAAAGCCGGGGCCATGCGTCACTTTTTGAAAAAACCAAAGTCACACTTCGGATCAGCGTGTAAACGCAGACACTTATGCGGATTTGTCGAACTTGTCCATGACTTCGGTCGCGCCTAAGTAGCGTCTCATCTTGGGCGCGCAACGCATCTATTCTCAAACTGAGAGACCAAACCTCCTGAATTCTCGGGATTTCACACTAGGGCACCCCCTGTTCCCATTTCACTTGACTCAAATTGAGATGAGGGGGTACTTTTCCATTAGATTCAATCACTTGTGAGAATCATCAAAATCGTCCATCGGCACTCGGTGGCGCTCTGAGCATGACAGGAGACAATTTGACGCCGTCGCCGGAAGTCCGCGTCCAGGGTGGTTCCGACGAAGCGTTTCAAAAACTCCTCTTGCGCATCGCCGCGAAAGCTGCGGAACGCGCGGATCCGACCTCCCTGATCCAACTCTTCTGCCGCGCCACGCGCGAGTTTTTTCAATGCACCGGGGTATATTTCTGGCGGCGACACGCGGGCGACGAACTGGTTGGGGAGCAAGCCGACGGCAAGTTGGCCGAGCATTTTGTAGGACTGCGTCTGCAACCTCAGCAAAGTGCTGTGACCGCCTCAGTAGTTCGCTCGCGGCGCACCACCTTCGTCAACCGCGTACGCTCGGCCACCTTCCCCGCAGCCCACGAATTTGAGGCCCGTTCTCTCATGGCCGCTCCGCTGGTGGTCTTTGATGAAGTCATCGGCGCGATGACCTTCTTGCATGACTCCGACGATGAGTTCTTCAACGAAGACCTGGCAGCCAAAGCCACAATCGTCGCGGGACAACTGGGCAGCCTGCTGGAAGCGACCCGGTTGGTCGAAGTTTCGCGTGAGGAACACCGGCGCGCCGAAATCCTGGCCGATGTCGCCACGGCATTGCACAGCACGCCGGACGTGGATGCAGTGACGGAGGCGCTTGCCGACCGTCTTCGCTTGCTGCTGCGCACGCGCCTGGTGTCGATTTTTCTGCGCCGCGAGGGACCCTTCGAGCTGCGTGCCGTCTCCGCCGAGACACCCCAACTGGCTACTTCTTTCCGCGCCCGCCATGATCGCCAGACCATTCGTTTCGCCGCCGATCTGGCGCAACGCGCGGTTTCCGCGGGCGAAGCGATCACCATCTCGATCAGCAGCGACCAACACTCGCTGGGCAGCGTGATTTCCCCCGGCGTGCTGATTGCGGCGCCCTTCCGCACCGCTCGTACGCAAGGCGCGATCCTGGTCTACCCGCGTACCGACGGCGCTTTTACGAACGAGGAGAAGTCGCTGGTGTCCGCGGTGGCCGGCTTCGGCGCGGTGGCAATGGCTCATGCCGAACTCTGTTCCACCGCGCAGGGCCAAGCCCGCGAACTACATCAGTTGCTGGAGATCTCCTCCGAACTGAGCTCCAGCGGCGACCTCGATCATTTTCTGCAAGCCTTCGTGGTCCGCGCCGCCGACTTCCTGGGCTACGGCCGTTGCTTCATTGCCCTGCTTGAGGATGGGCAATTCCACGTGCGCTTCGGCGTAAAACGAGGTGAGCCGCAGCGGGTCGATAACATTTTTCCCGAGGGAGCGGCGACACAGGCTCTCCGGGTAAAAGAGGTTTTCTGGTCCGACGATCTCAAGCAGGTGCCGGGAGCGGACCTGGAGTTGATTGCCCGCTATCAGGCCAAGCAGTTGCTCGCCGTACCCCTGTTGGGAGCCAAAGGAACCGTGCTCGGCATGTTCGGAGTGCTCGATCGTCTTGATGGTACGGGCATCTCCCGCGAGGATATACGTCGCGCCCGCGCTTTGGCGGCGCAGGTCTCGGTGGTTATGGAGGTGGCTCATAACCTGCACCAGTCTGAACTGAACCGCCGGCGCTCCGACGTATTGATTCAACTGGCGCGCGAAATCGATGGTTTGCTCCGGCTGCCGGATTTTGCACGTAAATTTGTCGAGCGAGCTGTCGAATTGACCGGAGCGCGCGCCGGGGCCCTGGCTTTATTTCAAGATGGACGATTTCAGACGGTTGCCCTGCTGCCACGGCCGAATGTGCTCCCGCCAGCTGAGCATCGCAAAGCGGCTACGGATTCTGAGAGTGCTGAGCCGACCGATTCTTCGGCCCACAATCCTTCCGGCCCGGATCGTAGTGTGGGCGTTTCCGTTCTCGAGGCTGGTGCGCGCGGCGAAGATCACCTGCTGCAGCGACGTTTCGCGCGCGCGCTCGCGGAGCTGGCGGCAAACCACGCGGATGCCATCGTTTCGGGCACCGCCTCCGAGCTGCTCGGGCCGGAGCTGGCCGCGATTCTGGATTGGAAGGAATGCCTGGTCGTGCGACTTCCCGGCTCGAACGGAGAGCTTGCCGGTTTGCTCTGCGTTGCTGGACGCTCGCGGCCGCTCGGCGCGGAAGACCGCGAATTGCTCGAAGCCATCGCGGGCCATGCCGCCATGGCATTGGAAAATGCGCGCTTGTTTACTCGCATCGAACAGGCCAATCGCCACTGGCTGGAAATCTTTGATGCCATCACCGATTTGATCGTAGTGCACGATGAAACCGACAAAGTTTTGCGCGTGAATCGCTCCCTGGCGGCGATGATCGGAGTCGCTCCGAGCGAACTGATCGGCGTAAACATGCGCGCCTTATTGGCCCTTACCAGCGAGCCCACGCTTTATTCGTGCCCCTTCTGCCGTTCCATGGGCGAAGAAACCGACGAATTCGTTCACCCCGCGCTCGACCGCACATATCTGGTTTCGACTTCGCGCGTGCACGGAGCCTCCGGGGAGAACCTGCAAACTATCCACGTGCTGAAAGATATTACCGATCGGCGCGAGGCCGAGCGCCGCTATCGCGAACTCTTTGACAACATCCAGGAAGGATTGTTCTTCAGTACGCCGGAAGGGCGCTTCGTCGAGGTCAACGACGCGCTGGTCGCCATGCTCGGCTATTCCAGCCGCGAAGAACTCCTACAGGTGGATATTCCCACGCAGGTTTATTTCTCCCCCGAACAGCGGTTGCTGCACAGCCAGGCGATGGAAGAGCACGGCCACATGCGGAATTTTGAGGCCACACTGCGCCGCAAGAACGGCTCTCCCATTTATGTCCTCATCAACGCCTTTGGCATGTACGACAGTGCGGGGAAGCTGCAGCAGATTCGCGGGTTAATGCTCGATGTCACCGGCCTTCATACCTTTCAATCGGAGTTGCAACGCGAGCGCGATTTCTCCGGCAAGATTCTCAGCAATACGCAAAGCTTCATCCTGGTCTCGGACACTGCCGGCCTCGTCAGCTATGCCAACCGACGTTGGTCTGAAGCCGGTTTCGAGCAGCGCGAACTCCTGGGGCGTCCGTTGCTGGAGTTAGCGGCGCCGGGCTATGTGCGTCCGCTTTCGGACGCGCTGCAGGCCACTCTCCGCGGTGGACAAGTGGACAACCTTGAATTGCAGATCGTACGCGGCAATGGTCACGTCGGACAGTTCTCGGTGAACCTTAGCCCCATGCGCGACGAGCAGAACAACATCAACAGCATCGTCGTGGTTATGACCGACATTACCGACTCCGCCGAACTGCGCGACAAACTGGTGCACGCAGAAAAAATGGCCGCTGTCGGACAACTCGTCTCCGGCGTGGCCCACGAAGTAAACAATCCGCTAACCGCGATCCTCGGCTTTGCCGATCTGCTGCTCGAAAATCCTGAGATTCCCGAGAGTGCGCGGAAAGATCTCCGCGTCATTCTGCAGGAAGCCCAGCGCACCAAAACCATCGTGCAGAACCTGCTCAGCTTCGCCCGGCAAATGCCCCCGCAACGCAATGCTGTGCAGCTCAACCTGATTCTGCGCCGCACCATTCAGCTGCGGTCCTACGACTTCAACAGCCACGGCGTCGATGTTGTGGAACATCTGGACGAGGGACTTCCCGAGGTGATCGGCGACGCCCACCAGTTGCAGCAAGTTTTTCTGAACATCCTGAACAATGCTTATGACGCGGTTCACGAAGTTGGCCGTCCGGCCCGCATCGAAATCATGACCACCAAGGCCGGCAACGCCGTCGAAGTATCCTTCCGCGACAATGGCTACGGCATCTCCCATCCCGATCGTATCTTCGATCCCTTCTTCACCACCAAAGAGGTTGGCAAGGGAACCGGCCTCGGCCTCAGCATCTGCTACGGCATCGTGAAGGAGCATGGGGGAGAAATTCTCTGCCACAACAATACCGACGGGCAGGGAGCCACTTTCATCGTCCGCTTTCCCGCAGCGCCACACACTGCTTCTCTGGGTGTGGCCGCAGGAGTACTCCAAAAATGACCACCCCTGCCATCCAACCCGCTACATTGCCCGTTCTGCTGATTGAAGACGAACCATCGATCATGGCCTTGGTCAGCGCCACGCTTGAGCGCAACGGCTATGAAGTTGTCTGCATCGAATCCGGGGCGGAAGCCCTGCGCCTGCTCGAAAAAGGCCGGTATCTCGGCGTGGTCTCCGATATGCGCACGCCCGGCGGCGTCGACGGAGCCCAGGTTCATTCCTGGATCTCCGCCAATCGTCCCGACCTCGTCGATAAAGTTGTCATCATTACCGGCGACTATGCCAATGAAGAGACGGTTACCACTCTGCGCAAGATCGGCGCGCTCTATCTGGAAAAGCCCTTTCGTGTGCAGGATCTCATCTCCGCCGTTGAAAAAACTATGGGGAAGGCCCGGTGAGTGCAGCTCTGATGAAAGACGAACTCCGTGTCCGGCTGCTGGTCGTCGACGACGAGCAGAGTATCCGCAAGCTGTGCATCACCGTGGGCGAAGCTCTGGGTTTCATCTGCCTGGAAGCCGATAGCGGCGAATCCGCGCTCACTGTTCTCGAAGAGCAACCCGTGCACATGATCCTCAGCGACATGGTGATGCCGCATATGTCGGGCCTCGAGTTTCTGGAGAAAGCGAAGAAACTTCTGCCGCGCACCGAAGTCGCGCTTATGACAGGTCACGGCTCCATTGAGACCGCCGTGCAAGCCATGCGCCTCGGTGCCTATGACTACATCACCAAGCCGTTTTCTCCGCTTGATGAGCTACGGCTGTTCTTGCGCCGGATGGCCGAAAAAGTCCGGCTGGTCGAGGAAAACGAATTCCTGCGCCAGCGCATGGATACGGAAACCGCGGTGCACGGCATTGTCGGCTCGTCGGCGAAAATTCAGGAAGTCCTGCGGGTAGCATCGCGGCTCAAGGACACGCGCACGTCTGTCCTCATCTCGGGTGAAAGCGGTACCGGTAAAGAGTTAATAGCCAGGGCCATTCATTTTCGTGGAGCCTTCGCGAATCGTCCTTTCGTTGCGGTCGATTGCGGATCGCTCGTGCCCACACTGATCGAGAGTGAACTTTTCGGTTACGAAAAAGGAGCGTTCACCGGGGCTTTGAAATCCAAGCAGGGACTCTTTCAATCCGCCGATACGGGTTCAGTTTTTCTCGACGAAATCGGCGAGCTGCCGCTCGAACTGCAGGCCAAATTGCTGCGCGTGCTGCAGGAAAAAGAGGTACGTCCGGTGGGTAGCAACCAGCGCGTCAAAGTAGATGTGCGCGTGATTGCCGCCACTAACCGCGATCTCGAGGCGGCCTACAAGAACGGTACGTTCCGTAAAGATCTCTACTTCCGGCTGAACGTTGTCACCGTGCACGTGCCCGCGCTACGCGAACGCCGCAGCGATATTCCCATGCTGGTGAATTGGTTTTGCGAGCGTTATTCGCCCGGCTCGAATCTGCACGTCTCGAACGCAGCCATGAAGGCGCTGATGAACTACGACTGGCCGGGCAACGTGCGCGAACTGGAGAACTGCGTAGAGCGGGCGGTCGCGCTGGGGAACGGAACGCTGATCGATCTCGGCGATCTTCCACCTGCCATCGCCGCGATGAATTCGGTTGCGCCCATCATGCTGCCAGATTCCGCGCCCGAATTGGTTTCCGATCTTGCGGCCGCTCCCGAGTTGAACTCCGGCGCGGCTTCGCCTCCACTCTCGACCACCGATCTCGAAGATATCGAGCGCGCCACCATTCAGCGCGTCTTCGAACAAGTCAAAGGCGACAAGGCTCTCGCCGGACGCATGCTCGGGATCAGCCGCGCAACTCTCTACCGTAAACTCAAGCGCTACAACATCACTGGTAGTCCTGGTGAAGGACCATCCAGTCATACTCTGCAATAGGTTCAACAGAGTGCAGACCGGTATGATCTTTTTCTGATTGAAATAACCCTGCAAACTCTCGCTATCGACCTCCTACTGAGGCTTCTTCTTCTCTTCCTCCTGCCGCTTCTTTTCTTCTGGCGTTAGCGGCTTGGCTGGTTGCTTGGGCGGAGGCGGTGCGGGCTTTACCGCCGCAGGCGGAGGCGTCCGTGGCTGCGGATGTTCCGCAGGCGGAGGCGCCTGACGCGGTGCTGGAGGAGGGGGAGCCGGATGCGCCGTCTCCGGCCGATTGCTCGGTTGCTCAGCAGGTGGTCGATTCGCCGGTGACGCTGGTGCAGGCCGATTATTCGGCGGCGTCGCGGGCGGCCGGTTCGGAGTTGCTTCCGGACGATTCGCCGGGGGCGGAGCAGCCGGGTGATTGGCGGGCGGCGCCGGTGCTGGTGCCGGCCGATTAGCTGGCGGAGCTGGCGCGGGCTTCGTCGGTTGAGCCGGCGCAGGAGCCGAGGGCCGTTCGTTTGCGGGAGGCGGATTTCCCGGACGGTTCGCTGCCGGTGCGGGCGCAGGTTGTCCCGGTCGAGGCACGTTTGCCGGCGGGTGGCCGGTGGTCGGCGTCGCAGGCTTAGCCGGAGGCGCTACCTTCACCATCGGACGCGCCGTCGCTGCGGCTGCTGGACGCAAGGTTTGCACTTCGCTTCGTGCCAGCGGTTGCCCGGGATGTGCCGCAAGAGCCTGTTGCTGTTTCGCAAAAGGCACGGGCGGCGGCGGAGGCGTTTTCTTCGCTACTACCTGCCGGCTTGCAACCGCCGGTGGCGGCGCAGTCACGTGACCCGCAGTCGCGGCCTTTGCGCCCAGAACACTTTCTCTGGTTGGAGCCACGGCGACTCTTCCACTCATCGGCGCGGACGCGATCTGAGCCGCGCTTACCTGGACTCGCGCCGCCGCTACCGGCTGCGCACTTACGAAAGCATGCTCGGGTACCACCATCACCGCGCCCTGCACATTCCGGTTCGCGTAAGTAATGTTCGTAATGGTGGTGGTGTTGTTGTTAATAATGGTCGTGTGATAGACGTTGGTCACCTGCGTAACATTCACCGTCGTACTGCTCACGTTGACGCGGGTCACGTAAGCTTCGCTCACGTGATAAGACGGCACATAAACTTCTCGTGGACCTAACGGGAACCAGCCGACGTTGCCGCCGAATCCGCCGGGGCCACCCCCGATAAATACAACGAGCGCTGGAGCATAGACGGCTCGCTCCGCCGGAGGACCTGCGACCCATCCCCAACGTCCCTCGACGTTGATCCAGCGGCCGTAGTGGAATGGCGCGTAGCCCCAGGAATTGTCGTCGACCCAGGTCCATCCCCAGGGTGAGATCCAAGCCCAGTGGCCGACATGGTAAGGTGCCCATCCGGCTTCAACGCGGTTAGGGAACCAGACGTGGCCGTAGGCAGGATCGTCGCGCCAGTCGCCATTGTCGTCGAGGTCCTCGTAGCCGACGACATCGGGCGAAAGGTAGTGCGCGGAGCGGGAATAATCGTAGCGGTGATCGCGGGATTCGGACCATCTATCAAAGTCGTCCGCACCGTAAAGCTCTTCCACATCGGCGTAAAGCTGGTCGGTACCGCTGAGTGTGGCGCGTTGGCCGCCGCGGAGTTCATAGCTCTGGCCTCCGCCCATAGATTCTCCATCGCCTTCGCGAACGCTGATGATGGTGTAGTTTCCATCGGCGCCGACTTCGACGCGATAGTGTCCGGGTTGGAGGATGGTGAAGGCCTGATTGGGT
>Ga0209040_10001325_pt1 | contig 19552 bp, 17 predicted proteins | sample BogFormECP12_OM3_FD_188240 | JGI IMG/M metagenome (GOLD analysis project Ga0209040, IMG submission 188240) | Bog forest soil microbial communities from Calvert Island, British Columbia, Canada - ECP12_OM3 (SPAdes) (version 2) | ecosystem: Environmental > Aquatic > Freshwater > Wetlands > Bog ...
TGCACGATGCGCGCCATGACGAGCGTCCAGGCGTTCGACGCGGCAGTCGTGGCGAGTCCGCCCAGGGTGAACAGCGCCAGCCCCGCCAGCAGCACCGGCCGTCGGCCGAACCGATCGGACACCGGCCCATACAGCAACTGCCCGATCGCCAGGCCGATCAGATACAGCGTGATGGTGAGCTGGATGGTCCCCGCCGACACCCCCAGCGACCGCGCGGTCTCGGGCAGCGCCGGGATGATCAGGTGCATGCCCAGCGTGCCGCAGGCGGTGATCGCCACGATCAGCACGAACGGCGCGCGCTCCCGACTGCCGTAAGGCGGCGTTCTGTGCCACTCCATGCCGCGCGTTTCCTGTCAGGACCCACCGATGCCAAGCACGGATGCAAACGCGCTGCCAACCACCGCGCGCCAGCGGCGTTGGAGCCTGGCGGCGGCCATCGCGTCGGTCACCGTATTCGGCCTCAGCGTCGGCCAGGCGGGGCCGCTGCTGTCGCTGCTGCTGGAACAGCGGGGCACGGACGCGACGCTGAACGGGCTGAACGCCGGCGCGACCTTCATCGGCGTCATCCTCGGCCCGCTGCTGGCGCCACGTCTGGTCCGCCGCTTCGGCATCCGAAATTTCCTGCTGGTCTGCTTCGGCCTCGATATCGCGCTGTTTCTGGCGATGAAGCCGTTCGACGGCCTGGCTGCATGGTTCGTACTGCGTCCGCTCGGTGCTGCAGTCGGGTCGAGCATCTTCATGGCCGGCGAGGCCTGGATCAACCAGTTGGCCGGCGATGCGGGCCGTGGCCGGATCATCGGTGTCTATGCGGCTGCGCTGTCGGCCGGCTTCGGCACCGGGCCGCTGATCCTGTCGTTCACCGGCATCGATGGCTGGCCGCCATTTCTGGCCAATGCCGCCATTGCCGCGCTGGCGACGCTGCCGCTCTTTGCCGTCCGCGGCGCGTCGCGCGACTTCGGTCAGGATCGCGGCGCCGGTCCGTTGCGGATGTTCGCCCGCGCGCCGCTCATCGTCGGAACGGTGGCCGTGTTCGGGCTCTTCGAATCGGCGCTGATGACGCTGCTGCCGATCTGGGGGGTGCGCAGCGGACTGGGCGAGCGCCGGGCAGCCGCGACCCTATCGGCGATCTATTTCGGTTCGATCATTTTGCAGGTGGCAATCGGCTGGCTGTCAGACCGTGCCTCGCGCCTGGTGGCGTTGCGGTTGTGCGGCGCGGTGGGCCTGGTTGGGGCGCTCGCACTGATTGGCGTGCCGGCCACCTCACTGTTGCTGTTCGGCCTGCTGTTCGTATGGGGCGGGCTTGCCTCCGGCATCTATCCGATCGCGCTCAGCATGGCCGGAGACCGCTTCCGCGGCGTCGAACTGGTCAGCGTCAACGCGGCGATGATCATGGCTTATGGGTTCGGCGGTCTTGTCGGCCCGCCGCTGGGCGGCGCGGCGATGGACCTGGACAACCCGCGGGGCCTGCTGTGGCTGTTCGCTGCGCTGTTCATCGCCCTGCTGGCGACCTCGCTGCTGGCATCCCCGGCCGCGGTACGCGCCCGCTGCGTGGAGTAGCGTCGATCACATCCGCATGACCGGACCGAACTTCCGGTACGGGGTTGCCGGCCGCCCGGCTATAAGCCCCGGCCCGCGATCGTCGGAGTCACAACAAGTCTGGGAGCAGACGATGGAACCGTGGTGGAGCGAAGCGACCAAGCTGCCGTTTGCCAGTCAGAACGGCGGCGCCTATATCGGCGGCCCGTTCAGGGGCGTGATCCATACCACCGAGTTCAAATACTACACGCCCTCGACCAAGATCTACTACAAGAGCTTCGACCCCCCGCACTTCACCCTCGTGATGGAGGGCGAAGACGCCAGGTTCTATCAGCATTTCCCGATCACCGTCGCGGCGCGTGCCCTGGAGCACAATGCGGGCACCATCGACACCAACCAGCGATCCGCGATCCAGATCGAGCTTGCCTGGACAGCGGCGGAAATCGCCGACCTGCCGGAGGCGATGCTGGAGCGGCTCTGGGACTGGATGCGCTGGGTTGAGACCCAGACCGGCGTCAAGTCCTGGGAGTACGCCAGGTTCGTCGGCGAAGGCGAGGGCAAGGGCTATCACAGCTCGTCTCGCATGACGGACGATGAATGGATCGCGTTCAACGGGTGGTGCGGGCACCAGCACGTCCCCGGCAACTTCCATTGGGATCCGGGGAAGCTCGATATTGGCCGGCTGCTCAGGATCACGCGCCCCGGGACATCGCCGCGTTGCGAGGTGGCGGGGTGGTTCGGCGTCAACGCGATGTAGACGCAACTACAGCAGATCGGCCACCGCCCCTCTGTACCGCTTGATCGCCGCCAGATGTTCGGCCGCGGTGCGGCCGTCGATACGTTTGTGGTGACCACTGACATAGGTGGTGTGTGCCGTCACGTGTGTGACACCGGCCTGCTTCCAGAATGCCAGTTCCCGCCGCCAGTCGTTCTCGTTGCCGGCACCGAGTGATGCCCAGACCTCGAGCCCCATCGCCGTCGGATCGCGCCCAGCCTCGCGCGTCAACCGGCGCAGCTTGTCGAACGCTGCCAGTGCTTCGTCGCCGGCCGGATAGGCCAGCGGCATGAATCCGTCGCCATATTTCGCCGCGCGGCGGAACGTCGCCTCGGCGTGCCCGCCGTACCAGATCGGCACCCGGCCCGACGCCGGGCGCGGATTGAAGCCGGCATCCGCGATGCGGTGGAACTCGCCAGTGAAATCCACGTGCTCCTGCGCCCACAGCGCCTGCATCACCCGCACCTGCTCTTCCGACCGCTTGCCGCGATTATGGAAGTTCTCGTTCAGGCCGACGAACTCCACCTCGTTCCAGCCGACGCCGATGCCGAGACGGAACCGCCCGCCGCACAGCACGTCGAGGCTCGCCGCCTGCTTCGCCACCAGCACCGCCTGGCGCTGCGCCAGGATCAGCACACCGACGGAGAAGCCGATGCGCTGCGTGCAGCCGGCGAGGAAGCCGAACAACACGAACGGATCGTGATACGGATTGGCGGTGGTGCCGACGCGGCGGCCGCCGTGGTCCGCCGCGGGATTGGCGCCGAGCACGTGGTCGGGCGCCACCAGATAGGAGTAGCCGAGGCCTTCGGCCGCCTGCGCGTAGTCGCGGATGACCGAAGGGCCGGTGCCGATATCGACCACCGGCAGTGATGCTCCGAGCTGCATGTGCGTTCCCCCTGGCATGATGGCTGGAACGGTAGCCGGGTTTCCGGAGTTTCACACCCCAAGGGAAAGCGGACCCACCTTCAGCGCCACTTCGGATGCCAACCGCTCCCACTCCGCGGGGAGATCCGTGAAGAGTTGCGCGCGCATTGGATGGCCGTCGAGCAACGCGGCCGTCAAGGGCCGGCCATGCTGCCGGCGCCAACGTGAGAAATCCGCGTGGATTTCGTCCAGTCGCAACAGCAGCCGCGCATCGCCATCCCAATGGGTGAGGGCAAGCAGTGTCAGATACACATCATTCAACCAGCGCTCCGGCGGGCCGATCTGGATCGCCGTTTGCTCTTCGCTTCGGTGATGGTGACGCAGGCCGGCGTCGAGGAATTGCTGCATGCCCGCCGCGACCAGGTCCCATGCAACCGGCCAGGATACTGCAGTCTGCTCGCCGGCACGGGTCAGGCAGCCGCGCCAGTCATGCAGCAGTGCATCATACGGGAGAATTGCGCGCGGGCAGCCCCGCGTCGCCTGCTCGGCAGTCAGCATATGATGCAGCCACAGCGCCGCCGACACCGGTGCTGGGCATAAATCGCGCCGCGCCAGCGAGGCTACGACTTCATCGGGATGGCGCAGAACCAGCAACACGGCCGGCTTGATGCGCGACGTTTGCAGCACCGGCAGCCAGTACTCGAGCAACAAACAGAGGCGTGGATCCTTCAGCAACAACAGTGAGGCGTTCGGGAACTCGCCGATCAGGCAAAGGTTGATCAGCGCGAGCGCGATGGCGCGTTGCCGTGGTTTGAGCTGATCGCCCGAGAAACCAAGACAGTCGTACCAGGCGGCGCCGCCCGCCCGCAGGATCCAGTCATTCACGCCAACAACGCCGAATGCCTCGAAGAAGCCGGATGGATTGTCCGGCGCTGGCGGCAGCATGGTGGCGGGTGGATCGGCGCCGAGCAACCAGACGGCACCCGCCACGGCCGATGTGCCGCTTCGGTGCATGCCCAGCACCAGGACTGCCTGTCGTTCTCGGTCAGCCATGCTGCCGAGCATAGTGCGGGTTGATCCGTTGCACCACGCGGATCAAGCCGATCGTGGGCAGCAATTGGGTTTCGGCCGCGCCGATAAAGCACACGGCAACGATCCCGCACCGGGGAGGTGCATAGCCGGCGTTGACGCCCTCGGCTATCGCGTCCAGCCTTTGGCCCGACCTGGACGGACCAACGTTGCAAGAGGGGGAACCGACATGCCGTTACCGGCAGACACCGACGCCACCACACCGAAATACCTGCGCGACAAATACGCCATCGTCGGGGTCGGCGAGACCACCTACACGCGCGGCTCCGGCAAGACGACGCGCGCGATGGGCACCTTTGCGGTTCGCGCCGCTATGTTGGATGCCGGCCTCAAGCCCAGCGACATCGATGCCATGCTGTCCTACTCGGGCAACGATTCCACGCCGTCGCCGTTCCTCGCCGGCGATCTCGGCATCAGGCTGAACTTCTTCATGGATGTGAACGGCGGCGGCTCGTCCACCGAGGCGCTGATCGGCATCGCGATCGGCATCATGGAAGCCGGCATGTGCAAGTGCGTGGCGATCTTCCGTTCGATGAACGGCTATTCGCAGGTGCGCATCGGCGGCACCGGCGCACGCTCCGCCGCGCCGGTCAACGGCGACGCGTTGCACAGCCGCGCCTATGGCTGGCAGAGCGCGGGGCAGATGTTCGCGCCCACCTTCATGCGCCACATGTACGAATACGGCACCAAGCCCGAGCAGATCGCGATGGTGAAGGTGGTGCACTCCGAGCACGCCTCGAACAACCCGAAGGCGTTCTACAAGAAGCGCTATACGGTCGACGACGTGATCAACAGCCGGATCATCTGCAAGCCGCTGCATCTGCTCGACTGCTGCGTGGAGACCGACAACGCCACCTGCATCATCGTCACCAGCGCGGAACGTGCCCGCGACCTGAAGCACACGCCGGCGCTGATCCGCGGCGTGGTCGGCCGCTGCTCCAAGCCGCGCACCGACATGCACTACCAGCACGGGCCGATCACGCGCGTCGCAGGCTATTACGCCAAGGACATCCTGTGGCCGAATGCCGGCGTGGGACCGGAGGATATCGATGCCGTTGGGGCGTACGACGCGTTCACCTTCACTTCGATGCTGCAACTCGAGGATTATGGCTTCTGCAAGAAGGGCGAGGGCGGCGAATACGTCTCGTCCGGCATCACGCGGCTGGGCGGGAAGCGGCCGCAGAACACGTCGGGTGGCCATCTGTGCGAGGGTTACACGCACGGCATGAACATGGTGATCGAGAACGTGCGCCAATTGCGTCATGACGCCGATGATTCGTGCCCGGTCGGCCCGGACGGCAAGCGGCAGCATACGTTCGACTATCGCGAGGGCGGTTGCCGCCAGGTGCGCAACATCGAGTTGACCGCCAATCTCGGCTGGGCCAATCCGATGACCGGATCGGCCATGGTCATGCGCCGCGGCTGAGGGGAGGAACCGATCATGTCAATTCGCGCCAACTATCTAGACATGCCGCTGACGATCGACGATCTTGACGGCGAGAATCTGGAATACTTCCGCCACTCCGCTGCGCACGACTTCCATCTGCAGCAATGCGACGACTGTAAGCTGCTGCGCTATCCGCCGACCACTGCCTGCCCGTGGTGCACCTGTCTAACATCCACCTGGACGAAGGTGGAAGGGAAAGGATCGGTGTATTCCTACGAGGAGGTGCATCACGGCATCCAGCCGGCGTTCCAGGCGCGTGTGCCGTACATGGTGCTGCTGGTGGAACTCGACACTCAGAAGGGCAAGCCTACCGAGCATGAGTCGCTGCGCGTGGTCGCCAACCTGACAACGCCGGACGGCATACTGGCGGCGCCCGACATGGTGAAGCGCGTCGGCATCGGCTCGCGCATGCGGATGGTGTTCAGCGACGTGGGGCCGGGGTTGTCTTTGCCGCAATGGACGATCGACGAGGCGGCGGTGCAACCGGAAAGGCCGTGGCGCTATCCGCAGGAGTGACGCCGCGCTGCAACTGCCCCGAACCAATACTTGTAATACCGGAAGACGAAATTGCCGACTCACCGGCCGCCCCTCATCGTCATGGCCGGGACAAGCCACGCCATGACGATGGGTCCATCGGTACGTCATCAAATCCGTCTTCTGGTAAATCCGTGCGGAACAGAGGACTCTACTTCAGCGCGGAAGATGCGGGAGACAAATCATATCGGTACTTCGTACCGACCGTGATCCGAGCATCGCTGCGCTCCTCGCAATGACATTGGGTCCGAGTTCGTCAGTCAAGCAGCGAATTCAGCAAATGTTGAGTCACGACGGCGATGCGATGGATTGAGCGCGGCGCACCCCATCCGCCAATCGTATTCACCATGTAACTAGAATCATTACTTACCCGCACGCCCAGCCCGCAGCGGCTGCGCCAGAACCTGGTGCTCCCGGTGCCGGGCGTACAGTCCCGCGACCAGCAGGGCGGCGACGACCGCCACGCCGATGCCGATGGCGACCGGCCCCGCGACTTGCTTTGCCTCGTGGCCGAGCAGGTAGGCCCCGCCGCCATAAAGTGCGGACCAGACGGTGCCGCCAGAGAGGTTGGCCACCATGAAGCGACCCAACGGCATGTGATTGGCGCCTGCCAACAGCGCCGACAAGGTGCGCAGCAACACGATGAAGCGCGAGGCAAACACGACCTTCATGCCGTGGCGACGGAACAATGCTCGGCCAAAGGCCATTCGCCTGTCAGTCAGACCGATGTAGCGCCCGTAGCGCCGCAGCAACCGGAAGCCGATGCCCCAGCCGATGCTGTAGCCAACCGTCTGGCCGATGATCGCCCCCAGCGCGGCCGACACGACGACCAGCACGATACTCAATTGGTGCGTCGTTGCAGCGATCACGGCGGCCGCGATCAGCAGGGTCTCGCCCGGCACAGGTAGACCGACGCTCTCGAGTCCGACGACGACAGCCAGCACCACATTGCCATAGGCGTGGAGAAGCTGGATGAGATGGTGGAGGGAAAAGAACGACATGCGCGCTATAAGGCGACCAAGCCGACATGTAGCAAGGTCCGAGTGAGATGGTCGAGCGTTTCGACGTGGTCGTGGTGGGTGGCGGACATGCCGGCTGCGAGGCAGCCGCGGCGGCCGCTCGCGTCGGGGCGCGGACGCTTCTGCTGACCCAACGGTTGGCGACGATCGGTGAGATGTCCTGCAACCCCTCGATCGGGGGGATTGGCAAGGGACATCTGGTGCGCGAGGTCGATGCGCTGGATGGGCTGATGGGCCGCGCGGCGGACGCTGCGGGCATTCACTTCAAGCTGCTGAACCGGAGCAAGGGTCCGGCGGTGCGTGGTCCGCGCGCCCAGGCGGATCGCACGCTGTACCGGCAGGCGATCCAGCGCCTGCTGGCGGAAACACCCGGCTTGACGGTAAGGGCCGGCGAGGTCGAGGACCTCGAGATCGGCCGTGATGGCCACCTGGACGGCGTGTTGTGCGCCGACGGATTGGCGGTCCGTTGTGGCGCGGCGGTACTGACCACCGGAACCTTTTTGCGCGGGGTGATCCATATCGGCGAGCAGCAGTGTGCGGCGGGACGCGTAGGGGAGGCGCCTTCCATCGGTCTGGCGCGCACGTTGGCGCGGTTGGAGCTGCCGCTAGGCCGGCTGAAGACCGGCACGCCGCCGCGGCTGGACCGTCGCACGATCGGCTGGGACGGGCTGGACGCTGATCCCGGCGATGCGATCCCCGAGCCGTTCAGCCCGCTGACCGAGCGGATCACCAATCCGCAGTTGGAATGCCGCATCACACGAACCACGCCCGCGACGCATGCGATCATCCGTGCCAATCTGCATCGTTCGGCGGTGTACGGCGGGCGGATCGCGGGAACCGGGCCGCGTTACTGTCCGTCGATCGAAGACAAGATCGTGCGGTTCGCGGGGCGGGAGAGCCACAACATATTCCTTGAGCCGGAAGGACTGAACGACGAGACCGTGTATCCCAACGGCATCTCGACCAGCCTGCCCACGGAGGTGCAGCTTGAACTGCTGGCGACGATCCCGGGGCTGGAGCGTGTTCGGATGACGCGGCCGGGCTACGCGGTTGAATACGACTATGTGGATCCGCGGGCGTTGGCGTCATCGCTGGAGGTACGTTCCCTGCCGGGGCTGTTCCTTGCCGGGCAGATCAACGGCACGACCGGATATGAGGAAGCGGCGGCGCAGGGACTGATCGCGGGCATCAATGCCGCGCGGCGGGCCGGCGACGCCGGACCGGTGGGGCTGGGCCGTTCGGAGGCATATATCGGGGTTTTGGTGGACGATCTGACCACCCAGGGGGTCAGCGAGCCTTACCGGATGTTCACCTCCCGCGCCGAGTATCGCTTGACGCTGCGGGCGGACAATGCCGACCTTCGTCTGACCGAGAAGGGGATGACGTGGCACTGCGTCGGCCCAGCGCGCGCCGCGGCGTTCAAGGCATACAGAGACGCGGTGGCGGCGGCTCGGGAACGAGCGCGGGCAGAGGGCGGCTATCCCGGGGACCTCGCTCGACACGACATTGCTGTGCGGGTGGATGGGCGTTGGCGTTCCGTGTTGGATCTGTTGGGTGACCAGACTGTAGCCTCGAAGTCGTTGACCGCGGCGTTCCCCTGGCTGCATGACCTACCGAAGCGCGTGCTGAGCCAGTTGCAGACCGAGGTTCGCTATGATGGCTATCTGCCGCGGCAGCAGGCCGATATCCGGGCATTCCTGCGGGACGAGACGGTTGTGCTGGACGGTATCGCGTTCAAGGAGATCGGCGGGCTATCGGCGGAACTCACGGCGAAGCTTGTTCAGTTGCAGCCTGAATCGTTGGGTGCTGCATCACGGATCCAGGGCATGACTCCGGCTGCCTTGGCGGCGATAGCCGGCCATGTGCGGAAGCGGCGTGGCCCACGGGCCAACGCATGAAGTGTTTCACGTGAAACATCGTTTGCTATCGAACGACGTTTCACGTGAAACACTCGCGGCCTTCGAGCGATTCGAGACGCTCCTGCTACACTGGAACCGAACGGTAAACCTAGTTTCCGCTCACGACGCCCCCCGCATTTGGGACCGTCACATCGCCGATTCACTCCAGCTCGCCCCCCTCATGGACGCGCTCCCCAGCCGCGCGATCGACCTCGGCTCCGGCGCCGGCTTTCCCGGCCTGATCCTCGCCCTCGCCACCGGCGTGCCCTTCGATCTGATCGAAGCTGACCAGCGCAAAGCGGCATTCCTGCGCGAGGCCGCCCGAATCACCCGTGCACCGGTCTGCATTCACGTTGTCCGCATCGAGTCCGCCGACCTCGAGCCGGCCCCACTCGTCACTGCACGTGCGCTGGCCCCTCTGCCGAAGCTGCTGCAACTCGCCGCCCCGCTACTCGCCCCCGGCGGCCATTGCCTGTTCCTGAAGGGGGCCAGCGCGCAGGCGGAATTGACGCACGCGGCCGCACAGTGGCACATGCAGGTGGAGCGCATCGTCAGCCGCACCGCTCCCGACGCCTGCGTCCTCCGGATCAGCGATCTCCGCCGTGTCATTCCTCCAGCCTGACACCGACCTCATCGAGCCGCCGCGGTCGGAATTCGGCGTGCGCATCCTGGCGATTGCCAACCAGAAGGGTGGAGTCGGCAAGACCACCACGGCGATCAACTTGGCCACCGCGCTCGCCGCCAACCAAGAGAAGATCCTGCTGATCGATCTTGACCCCCAGGGCAATGCTTCCACCGGCCTCGGCGTTCCGCGCACCGATCGCCTGATCGGCAGCTATCGGCTGATCACCGAGCATCTTCCCCTGCTGGCTGCAATCCGATCCACATCCATCCCGAACCTCTCCCTGATGACCGCCGAAGCCGACCTTGCAGGGGCCGAGATTGAACTGGTCGGGCTCGATCGCCGCGAATACCGTCTGCGCGACGCACTGACGACGCTTCGCACTGGTCTCTCGCCTTACACCTTCGTGCTGATTGATTGCCCGCCCAGCCTTGGGCTGCTCACTCTGAACGGCCTGGTCGCCGCCGACGCTGTGCTGGTCCCGCTACAGTGCGAGTTCTACGCCCTGGAGGGCGTCAGTGGCCTGGTCCGCACCATCGAAATGGTGAGGCGCAGTCTCAATCCGGGCCTCCGTCTGCAAGGTATCGTGCTGACCATGTTCGATCGGCGCAATAATCTGTCGGATCTGGTCGCCGCGGACGCCCGCGGCTTCTTCGGCTCGACCGTCTACGAGACCGTCATTCCCCGCAACATCCGTGTCTCCGAGGCGCCCAGCCACGGCAAGCCGGTGTTGCTGTATGACTTCCGCTCGCCTGGTGCACAGGCCTATGTCCGCCTTGCCGGTGAGGTGTTGCGGCGCGAACGGGCGCAAGCGTGAACGCCAGACGCGACCCCGGTCCCCGGCTTGGCCGCGGTCTGGCAGCCCTGCTCGGCGACGCCGCCGTACCCGTGCCAGCCGGGGGAGCGACTGTCCGCAAGGTGCCCCTCGACCTGCTGGAGCCGAACCCATTCCAGCCGCGCAGCAGCATCGATCCTGCCGCGCTGGAGGAGCTCACCCAGTCGATCCGGCTCCGCGGTATCCTGCAGCCGCTTCTGGTCCGGCCGCACCCGGCAGCCGCCGGCCGCTACCAGATCGTCGCCGGGGAACGCCGGTGGCGGGCCGCCGGCGCCGCCGGCCTGCACGAGGTCCCCGCGCTGGTCAATGAAATGACCGACATCGAGGCCGCCGCAGTCGCCCTGGTGGAGAACCTGCAGCGCCAGGACCTCAACCCGATGGACGAAGCCGAAGGCTATGACCGCCTGCTGACCCGGTTCGAATTCACCCAGGAGGCGCTCGGCCAGGCCGTCGGCAAGTCTCGCAGCCACATCGCCAACACGCTGCGGCTGCTCGGCCTGCCGCCCGCGGTGAAGGCAGCGTTGCGCAAGGGCGAGATAACGGCTGGCCACGCCCGCGCGCTATTGGCGAGTCCCGCGCCGGAAACTGCATTGCGCGACGTGATCGACCGCCAGTTGTCGGTGCGTCAGACCGAGGCGCTGGCCACACGCAAGCCGTCCGCCGAACGCACGCTGGCCGATGACCTGCTGCGCGGCCACGGCCCGGACGCCATGGCGCTGGAGCGCTATCTCAGCGAGCAGCTCGGCCTGACGGTCAAGGTGACGTTCAACGGCAGGCGCGGTGTCATCCAGTTCCACTACACCGATGTAGATCAGTTGGATAATTTATTGAGCAGATTGGGGTTACGACAATAATGCGGCAGTAAAGCGTATGTAATGCACCTGATCAGGCGGTTCGCCGTCTTGCCCCGGCCGCCGCGGCACGGCGCGCCAGCGCCAGCACGGCGTTGCGCGACAGCACGGCGTCCGGCGCGCCGGTGCGCTTGCAGGCGCGTTCCGCCTCCGCAAGCCCCGCCATCGCCGCCATCAGCGCGGCGGAGGACCACAGTTCGACCGCCCGGCTGAACGCGCGGACCCGCCGGAAGAATACCGGCGGCCGCGCACCCTTCACCGCATCGGCCGTGCTCAGCCCATCGTCCACTGCCAGCCGCACCCTGTGCAGCCGTTGCAAATGCATCAGTGCCGCCCGCAGCGTTCCGACCGGCGTGGTCCCCTCGGCCACCGCCAACTCCAGCGCCCGGTCTGCCCGTGTCACATCCCCCTCCGTCGCAGCGAACAGCGCATCGTCCAGCGACAGGCCGGCGAGATCACCGACGCACGCCATCGCGGCGTCCAGGTCCACCCGGCCACCCGGCCCGACATACAGCGCGAGCTTATCCGCCTCGCCGCGCGTCGATGCCCGATCGGCGCCCAACTGGTCCGACACCCAGGACAGGGCATCGGCATCGATGCCGACGCCGGCCTCAGTCAGCACCGCCCGGATGGTGTCGGTCAGCGCCCGGCCCTCCTCCGGATAACAGGCGATCGCGGCCCCATCTGGCGCACCCTCGACCAGCGAGCGCAGGCGCGACCGCGTCGCCAACCCGGGCGCCTCCAGCACCACCAGCGCGGGCGGGTTGCCCTTCAGGATAGCAGCAACCTGCTCGGTCGCAGCGTCAGTGGTCTCGCGCAACCGCACCACGCGCCGCCCGCCGGTCAATGCCAACGACGCGGCTTCATCGGCCAGCCGCCCAGTGTCCTCGCGCCCTAGTTCAGCCACCAGGAATGGATCGTCCAGCGACCCGGCCACGCTTCGCACCAGCGTGGCGGCGCGGTCGCGGATCATGCCGTGATCCTCGCCATACAGCAGCACCACCCGGCAGGCCCCCGGATCGCGCAGGAACGCCGGCACGCGCTGCGGCGGCAGTTTCAACCGCTTGCTGCCGCTCGCTTGCGGAAGAATACCGCGAGCTGGATGGTGATCTGGTCCGCCAGTGCCTCGGCAAGCCGCCGCGTTATCGCTTCGTTCTCCAGATCGGCGGCGAAATACTGCGCGTCAAAGAGGTTGTAGCCATCGATCGCCTTGGCGACGCCGCTGGTCAGCTTCGTGCGCCCAGGGTCCTGCGCGATCAGGCTCCAGTTGGCGTTGCCGATCGAGCGGACGCGGGTCGGCAGGCTGTTCGGCTGGATTGCAAGAAAGTCGCCGGAAACCGAAAACGCCACCGACAGGTCATAATGATGCGCCTCGCCGCTTCCGTCCCTCTCAAGCCGCTCCTGCAGCGCCTGGCGCAGCAGTTGGCCAGGGCGATCGGGAATCAGATCCACCTGGATGGCCGCCAGCTCGCGCTGCGCCACGCCCGCCGTGCCCGAGGCGGTCGGCATATAGACCGGCTGAAAGCCGCAACCGGACAACGAAGCACCGGCCGCCAGCGCGAGGAAGCTCCGCCGTGCGCACGTCCTCGCCCTGCCGGAAGGGGTTGGGAGGAGGCTTCCTGACCAGCGCAGGCGCATCATCCCGCCACGAAGTTGATGATTCGATCGGGCACGTAGATGGTTTTCCTGATCTCCCTGCCCTCCAGCGCGCGGACCACATTTGGTTCCGCCAATGCCGCCGCGGCGGTCGCCTCCTGACCGCAGTTTGGCGGACGCACGATGGTCGCGCGCAGCTTGCCCATCACCTGCACCGCGATGGTGACTGTTTCCGTCGCCAGCAGCTTGGGATCGGCCTCCGGCCAGGGCAGGTCAGCGACCAGGGTCGTCGACCCGGAATGCAGACGACTGTACGCCTCCTCGGCCAGATGCGGCATCATCGGCGCGATCAGGCGGGTGAGCATCTCCACCGCTTCGTGGCGAGCCGATCCAAGGCCGGGCGCATTCCCGGCATCCGCGATCGCGTTCGCCAACTCGTAAAGCCGCGCCACCGCGACGTTGAAGGCAAAACTGTCCAGCGCCTCGCTGACCGCGGCGATCGTCCGGTGGGTGACGCGGCGCAGGGCGCGCGCGGCCTCGGACGGGCCCTCGGCCGGCGTATCGCCGACCGTCTCGACCAGTCGGAACACCCGCTGGGTGAAGCGGAACGCACCGGCGACGCCGGCCTCGGTCCACTCCATGTCGCGCTCGGGCGGATTGTCGGACAGGATGAACCAGCGCGCCGTGTCGGCGCCGTAGCGGGCGATGATCGCCTCCGGATCGACCGTGTTGCGCTTCGACTTGCTCATCGCCTCGACGCGGCCGACCATCACCGGTTCGCCGGAGCCGCGATGCACTGCACTGCCGTCCGGCTGTTTCACCACCTCGTCCGGATACAGCCAGGTGCCGTTCGGGCCGGGCGCCGAACGATAGCTCTCGTGCGTCACCATGCCCTGGGTGAACAGGCCGGCGAACGGCTCGTCGATACCCAGGTGCCCGGTGAGCTTCATCGCCCGGACGAAGAAGCGCGAATACAGCAGGTGCAGGATCGCGTGCTCGATGCCGCCGATATACTGATCGACCGGCAGCCAGTGATCGACCGCCTTGCGCTCCACCGGTATTCCGGCGCGCGGGCTGCAGAAGCGGGCGAAATACCAGGCGCTGTCGACGAAGACGTCGAACGTGTCAGTCTCGCGCTGCGCCGCGGCACCGCAGCGGGGACAGGTCACTTGCTTCCAGGTCGGATGGTGGTCCAGCGGATTGCCTAGCCGGTCGAACGACACGTCATCCGGCAGTTGCACCGGCAACTGATCGTCCGGCACCGGCACCACGCCGCAGGCCGCGCAATGGATCACCGGGATCGGACAGCCCCAGTAGCGCTGCCGGCTCACACCCCAGTCGCGCAACCGCCAGTTGACCTCGCCATGCCCGACGCCCAGACGCTCCAGTTCGGCGATCACCGCACGTTTCGCCGCCTCGACGTCCAGGCCGTTCATGAAGTCCGAGTGGAAGATCGTGCCAAGCCCGACATAGGCCTCGTCACCAATAGTGAATGTTGCGGGATCCTCGCCGGGCGGCAACACCACCGGCACCACGTCCAGCCCATACTTGCGTGCGAATTCCAGATCGCGCTGATCGTGGCCCGGGCAGCCGAAGATCGCGCCGGTGCCGTATTCCATCAGCACGAAGTTGGCGATCCACACCGGGAAGGTCGTGTCGTTCAGGAACGGATGCTTCACCCGCAACCCAGTATCGTAGCCTTGCTTCTCGGCGGTCTCGATCACCGCCTCGGAGGTGCCCATCCGGCGGCATTCCGCGATGAACTCGGCCGCCTTCGGATCACGTGCCGCCACCGCGGCCGACAGGGGATGCTCCGGCGCCAGCGCCAGGAACGACATCCCGAACAGCGTATCGGGACGCGTGGTATAGACCTCGACCTCGGCAATCCCGTCTGCCGGCTCCGCCAGGGCGAAATTCAGACGCGCCCCCTCGCTGCGGCCGATCCATTTCGCCTGCATCAGCCGCACCCGTTCCGGCCAGCGATCCAGCGTATCGAGCGCGTCGAGCAACTCCTGCGCATAGTCGGTGATCTTCAGGAACCACTGGCTGAGCCGCTTCTTCTCCACCAGTGCACCGGACCGCCAGCCGCGGCCGTCGATCACCTGCTCGTTGGCCAGTACGGTGCCATCGACCGGGTCCCAGTTCACCCAGCTCTCCTTGCGCTCCACCAGGCCGGCGCGCAGTAAATCCAGGAACAGCTTCTGCTGATGCCCGTAATACTCGGGATCGCAGGTGGCGAACTCGCGCTCCCATTCGAGCGACAATCCCATGCGCTGTAGTCCGGCGCGCATGGCGGCGATGTTCTCCCGCGTCCACTTCGCCGGATGGATGCCGCGTTCGCGTGCCGCGTTCTCGGCCGGCAGGCCGAACGCATCCCAGCCCATCGGGTGCAGCACCGCGAACCCCCGCGCCCGTTTGTAGCGCGCCACCACGTCGCCCAGTGTGTAGTTGCGCACGTGGCCCATGTGGATCTTCCCGCTGGGATACGGGAACATCTCCAACACGTAGTATTTCGGCTTGTTGTCGGTCGGCACGTCGGCCACACGGAAGCAGCCGCGCTCGGCCCAGGCGCGCTGCCAGCGCGGTTCGGCCTCGCGGAAGTCGTAGCGCGGCGCCTCGACCGCGACTGGTTGGGATTCGGCGATGCTCTCGGCCATCGGCTATCTGTCGGTTGCAGCTTGCGTCTGTATCCGTCGCAACCGGGTCCCGTGCAAGGGCCGCGTCCTCAGATCCAGCCTTGATAGCAAGGCCCCATCAACCAGCTTGCGATTGTTCCCGCAGCTCACGGGCGCGCGCCAGCACCTTGTTCTCGATCTCGCCGACGGTGACAGCGCTGACCGGCGCATCGACCCATTGGCCGTTGTTCTGCAGCACCTGGCGGAAGACGCTGACCCGCACGCCATCGCTGCGAAGCTCGCGCCCGAGGATGTAGGCGGTCGCCTTGAAGCGCTCTCCGCTGGAGGCGGCGGGGGTGAACCAGTCGGTGATGATCACGCCGCCAAACGGATCGGCCGAGGCCAGCGGCATGAAGCTCAGCGTATCGAGCGCGCCGCGCCACAGATAGGCGTTGACCCCCAAGGCGCCTCCGCCGCTGCCGGTGTCGCCCTGCTTGTTCTTCGCGGTGCCGAACACCACGTTGCTGTCGCCCAGGATGGACCCTCCAGGCATGTTGCCGGCGCTGTCGGGCCCGTACGGTATGTAGGCGGGATCGGTCGGATTGGGCCTTGCGCCCGAGCAAGCCGCGAGCGGCAGCAGCGCGGCCACGGCCACGATCACGATATTCAGTCTGATGGGCATCTCTGCATCCAAAGTCGTACGCTGGCGGAAACATGTCCTTAGCCGGTCCCATCGCCGGCGCCAAGACCGCAAACACCCGCTGCCAGACGGACAAGAAAAAGGCGGCGGGAACGACCCCGCCGCCTGCTCCGTCAAGGCCCGTGACGGTGTTCAGAAGCTGATGATATCGCCGATCACGATGCTCTGCCCGTGGTAGTTGTTGTTCTGCTTGCTGAAGCTGCCCTGGGCGGTACCGTTCAGGTTGTTGCCGCTATTGAAGTTGTTAAAGTTCTGCTGCTGGTCGTTCCACAGATACTCGGCGAACGCGGTGAAGCCAGGTGCGATGGTGTAGGAGAAGCCCGCGTCGAGGCCGCGCCCGCGGTTCTGTGAGATGCCGGTGAGGTTCACGTTGCCCTGGTCCCAGAACTCCTCGCCCACGATGCCGATGGTGAACGGCCCGTTGATGTATTTCGCGCCAAGCAGGTAGCCGAACAGCGGCGCGCCGCCCTGCGGCTGCAGGCCCAACTGGCCGTTCATGTTGCCGCCGATGACGTTGCCGCCGAATGTGAAGCCGGCATAGGTCAGCGCGATACCGCCGCTGCCGATCGCCAGATTCTTGAAGTTGCCGGTGTATCTGCTCACGAAGGGGCCCACCCCGGCGGCGGCGTCCAACTGGACAGGGGTCGGGTTGCCCAACGCGCTGTATTGTGCGGCCGGTGTCGCGAAGAAACCGCTGAACTGGGCATGGCTGCCGAACTCGCCCACGGCGTAGGCCAGCACACCGACACCGCCGAACACGCCCTGGTAGCGCCCGCCGAACGCCCACTCGTTGATCATCCGCGAGCCGTCCTGGATGCCAGAACCGGTGGACAGGGTGGGACACCCGGTTTTGGCCACGCTGCAGCCCTGGCCGGTGCCGACGCCGGAGCCGGTGAGCGAGTTATTGAGCGCAAAGCCGGTGCCGACGCCTTGGCCGTTCGCGGTGTTCGGCGCGTACTGGATGCCGAAGTCGAACCCGGCGATCTGCGGCGACAGGTAGACCGCCTTGGCGTTGGCGTACTCGTTGCCCGCAACCGCCAGGTAGACGAATGGCGGTGAGGAGCCCGGTATGTTCTGGTTGTCACCGCCGTTCAGGTTGCCGGTCGGCAGGAACTGGAAAGTGGTCACGCCGCTGTCGAACAGGCTGATCAGGCCGTCGGCCTGGCCGAGCCGCACGATGCCCCACTGCTCGCCGGCGACATAGGTGAAGGCGCGCCGCACGAACAGCGTCTCCAGCGAGCTGTAGCCGCTGGCCCCCGAACTGCTGGTGCTGCTGACCTGGCCGGCGAAGTTCTGCCGGATTTCCATCCCGGAGCCGTAGCGCAGTCCATTCGCCGCCATGCCGTCCACGCCGGCGAACAGGCGGGCGTAGCTGCCGATTTCCTGCGGCATGAGCTTTTGCGAGCCGCCCGGGATGTTGCCCACCGCGACGTTCGCAAAACTGGGAGGACTGGTACTGGCCTGGTTGTAGGTGACAGGAGCGGCGATGCGGCTGTCGACGCTGGTCCATGCGCTGGTGAATTCGGTCACCACGAAGCCGTTGAAGTGGACGACGATGGTGCCCGGCGTCGGGTTGGCAGCGTTGCCCGGCAGTGCCGGCGCCTGCTTGTTGTTGTTGTTGTTGGCCCCGACCGGAGGCGAAGCCAGCGGCGCCGACACCCAACCACCCTGGACCGGGTTCTGGGGTATCGGCGCCCCCGGCGCCTGGGCATAAACCGCACTCGCCAATCCAGCGGTCCCTAGCGTGGCTACACTCGCCAGCAGAAACTTGCGCATTCTATCCTCCTCTTTGCACCGGCCGAGCCGGCGAGCGTTGCGCGCCCTGCCCCGGCGTACTTTCAATGCAGTCCCAAAAAACGGCGGACGCATCGCACTCGGGTGGGGCAGCCGAACCTGGGGCGCAGTATGAAATGACCACGCGGAATCCCGCAACGGGGATCAAGCGGTTCTCATGGCAATTGCGAAACACTGTGGCTTCAAGGCAACAGGCGACGATACCAGCGCGCCGATTGCCCCCACCGCGTGGCAGATGCGCACCGGCAGGCGCTGGACGCTCGCGCCAGTGATCCCACCGAGCGCCGCCACACGCAGTCCGGCGGAACCGGCTAGGCGTGCCCAACGAACCGAGCCAAGGGCGGTGGCTTCCGGGTGACTGGCCGTCGCGAAGGTTGGCGACAGGAACGCCAGAGCCGCGCCGGCTCGCCTGGCCCGCAGCAGATCCGCCAGGTCGTGCGCGGAACTGGTGACCAGGCGTCGGCCCGGCCGCGTGACGCCCGGCCAGCGGCCGGAGCGCAGATGCATCCCGGCGCCAAGTGCCGCCGCCAGCCTGGCATCCCCGGCCACCACCAGGGCAAGCCGGCGAGCGCGGCAGATTCGCGCAAGGTCCCGTCCGAGCGTTTCGCGGCCGGGTTCGCCGTCGTGGCGTAGCACGACGCCGGCCAACCCGCGTGGCAGGCATGCCGCCACCGGACGCGGGTCGGGCAGCCGGCGCGCGTCGGTGAACAGCCACAGCGTCGGCAGGCGGCGGTCGCGGCGTCGCCGGGCCGAAGCGGCCCGCGCCCACGCGATCAGTCGCGCATCCATACTATACCAGCGGTTGTAGTCATGACGGCGCCCGATATTACACACATAGCCGCTCTCAAAATCAGCAAGTTTCGTTCTGGCGGGCTGGACGAATCCCGTCATCGTCTCACGCCGCGTGCGCAGAGACGATGGATCGTGGGGTGAGACAGGCTGGTAGAGCGAGAGTATAGGCAGGGAAGGAATTCGTGTTCCGCGCGGGAGCGGTTTCAGGTTACGTGGAATCGCGACGAGATGATGGGTTTCGCTGCGCTCTACCCATCCTATAAGTTGGTGCGCATGCTGCCGTAGGATGGGTAGAGCGCAGCGAAACCCATCGAGCCGAGTGGCCACATGGGTTTCCGGTCAGGCAAAAAACGCGCTTGCTGGAGGAGGTTGGGGGAGGGGGCTCCCCGCCACGGACCCACCCCCTCCCCCGATCCCCCTCCCGCAAGGGGAGGGGGAATCTGGTCTGGTCAGGCCTCGACCGGCTCGCGGTCGAGCGCCAGCAGCGCCGGTGTCCGGCCGTGGACCAGCACCGGCACCACATCGTCATCCGGCGGCCCGAACGAGCAGTTGTCGGGCACTCGCCCCTCCCGGCGGATCAGCGCC
>Ga0209040_10001326_pt1 | contig 19545 bp, 16 predicted proteins | sample BogFormECP12_OM3_FD_188240 | JGI IMG/M metagenome (GOLD analysis project Ga0209040, IMG submission 188240) | Bog forest soil microbial communities from Calvert Island, British Columbia, Canada - ECP12_OM3 (SPAdes) (version 2) | ecosystem: Environmental > Aquatic > Freshwater > Wetlands > Bog ...
TTCGCCCGCTACGCGCTGCATTGGCCCTGGCCCCAGGCCCAGATTGCCGGCATCGCCCTGTCGACGACATCTGTAGCCGTCGTTTACGCGGTCATGGTCGAGACTGGGTTCAATCGCACGGAGATCGGCAAGATCATTCTCGCCGGCTGCTTCGTCAACGACCTCGGCACCGTGCTGGCGCTCGGCCTTGTCTTCTCGCACTACGATTTGAAGCTCGCGTTTTTCGGCGCCGCGACCGCCGTTGTCCTCTGGTTGCTGCCGCGCTTCGCGCCGTGGTTCTTCTCGCGTGTCGGACATCGGGTGAGCGAGCCGGAGGCGAAATTCATTGCGCTCATTCTGCTCGGGCTCGGCGGCCTCGCGAGCGTCGCGGGCAGCGAGGCGGTGCTACCGGCCTATCTCGTCGGCATGGCGCTCGCCCCTGCCTTCATCGCCGACCGCGAACTCCCGCATCGCATGCGGATCATCGCCTTCACTATCCTGACGCCGTTCTATTTCCTCAAAGCCGGTTCGCTTGTCGAACTGAGGCAAGTCATCGACGCCTTCGGACTGATTGCGGTCTTCCTCGCGGTGAAAATGGTCACGAAATTCATCGGCATCTTGCCGCTGACGAGAGCTTTCAGGTTCGAGCGTCGCGAGGGCATGTACACGACGCTGCTCATGTCGACGGGCCTCACCTTCGGCTCGATCTCGGCCCTCTTCGGCCTCACCAACCACATCATTGACCAGCGCCAATACACGGTGCTCGTCACGGCGGTCATCGGCAGCGCGGTCGTGCCGACGCTCATCGCGCAGCGATGGTTCCAACCGGCGTTCGTCCCCATTGAGGGCAATGCCGACCGGCAAAGCGCGGGGCCGCGTGCGGCTCAGGAGAGGGCGTGAATGTTCGATAATATCATCGTTGCACATGACGGCTCGCCGGGCGCGGAGAAGGCTTTTTTGGGCGCGCTCGAACTCGCGAAGCGCCTTGGGGCCGGCCTCTCGATGGTGTCGGTGGAGGAGACGCCACGTTTCGCGGCCAGCATCGATGAGGTCGAGGAGGAGCAAGCAGCGGCAGCGAGCCTGTTCGACAAGGTCCAGGCAAAGGCGAAGTCCAATGCGGAAGCGAAGGGAGTCGCGCTGAAAACCCATATTGTCGCCGGTCACCCCGTCTCGGCCATCGCCGATTTTGTTCAAAAGGGTGGCTACGATCTGCTCGTCGTCGGCTTCATGGGGCACTCGCGGCTGTACAACCGGCTCATCGGCAGCACGACTGACCGTCTCGTTGAGATCGCTCCCTGCAAAGTGATGGTCGTCAAGTGAGCGGGCCTTAGAGAACCATAATGATGTATTTCTGGGTGATGCTCGGCAGCGCGCTCGGCGGCGGCGCGCGCTACGCGATCTCCGGTCTGGTGGCGAGCCAGTTCGGACAAACGTTCCCCTGGGGGACGCTGATCGTCAACGTAACCGGGTCCTTCGTCATCGGCTTCTTTTTCACGCTGACCGCCCCCGACGGACGCCTGTTCGTCGGCGCCGAGGCGCGCCAGTTCGTCATGACCGGCCTCTGCGGCGGCTACACCACCTTCTCCTCGTTCAGCTTGCAGACGCTGAACCTTGTCCGGGACGATGAATTCATGCTCGCCGGGGCGAACGTCGGGCTCTCGGTCGCGCTCTGCCTCATCGCCGTCTGGGCGGGGCACGTCGCCGCGTCGGCGCTCAACCAACTCAAGGGAGCTTGATCGATGTCTCTGCAGCGCGACGCGATGCTGCTCAGAATCTTCATCGGCGAGGATGACAAGAGCCGCGAGCGCCGGCCGCTCTATGAGGCGATCGTGATGAAGGCGCGCGAACAGGGCCTCGCCGGCGCGACCCTGCTGCGCGGAGCGATGGGATTTGGCCATTCGAGTCGGATCCACACGACGAAGATCCTTCGGCTTTCCGAGGACTTGCCGCTTGTCATCGAGATCGTCGACACCGAGGAGAAGATCAAGGCCTTCCTGCCGATCCTCGATCAGATGATGCCGAGCGGGCTTGTCACGCTCGAGAAGGTCCAGGTCCTGTACTACGGGAAGCACGTCAAGCATGAGCCGGCGTGAGCGGAAGCCTGAGCCTTTTAGACCCGGGGCGCGCTTGACCGGCGGGCGGTTCGCAAGCAACAGTCGAGAAACGCGAAAGTTTCAAGCGGCGGAGCAGGCTGATGGTGTCGCGGCGCGCATGGCTTGCCGGTTCATTGTCGTTCGCCGCGACGCGCGCCCTCGCCGACATGCCGCCGCTTTCGCCCGGACTTCCCGCAGGCGTCGCTGACGTCGCAGAGTTGGCCGCGCTTGCGGGCAAGCGGCCGCTGATCCGGCTGTCCGATCGCCCGCCGAACTATGAAACGCCGCTGTCCTATTTCTTCGATGCAATCACCCCGAATGACGCATTCTTCGTCCGTTATCATCTCGCGGACATCCCCGAGATCGACCCCGTCAAATGGCGTCTCGTCGTCTCCGGTCAGTCCATCCTGTCGCTGGACCTCGACGAATTGAGGAAGCTTCCTCCGGCTGAGATTGTCGCAGTCTGCCAATGCTCCGGCAACCGCCGCGGCCTTTCCAATCCGCACGTGGCGGGGGTCCAATGGGGGTTTGGCGCGATGGGCTGCGCGCGCTGGAAAGGGGCGCGGCTTAAGGACGTGCTGGCGAAAGCCGGCGTCCCGTCAGGCGCCGTCGAAGTGGTGCTTGACGGCGCCGACGGCCCGGCGCTCGACAAGACCCCCGATTTCGTCAAGAGCCTACCGCTGTGGAAGGCGATGGATGAGAACGCGCTGCTCGCCTATGAGATGAACGGCGAGCCTTTGCCGCATTGGAACGGGGCGCCTGTGCGCGTCGTGGTTCCCGGCTGGACCGCCACCTATTGGGTCAAGCACGTCGTCGACATTCGCTTTGCCGACAAGCCTTTCGACGGCTTCTGGATGAAGAGCGCCTATCGCCTGCCGGTCGGCCTCTTCCCCTCGATCGACCGCTTCGCTTCGCAGGAGACGGCGGTCAACACCCCCATAACCGAGATCATGGTCAATTCGCTGATCACCTCGCCCGCCAATGGCGCGACCCTTTCAGCCGGGGCGCTTTCGGTCGAAGGCCTCGCCTGGGACGGCGGGAGGGGCCTCGATCGAGTCGATGTCTCGATCGATGGCGGCGCGACTTGGCGCCTCGCCGAGTTGGGCGAGGAGCTTGGGCGTTTCGCGTTCCGGGTCTGGAGCTTCAGAGTGGAGGCTGCGCCCGGACCATTGACCATCCTGTCGCGGGCGAGCAACCGCGCGGGGCAGAGCCAGATCGCCAAGGCCATCTGGAACCCGGCCGGCTATCATCACAACGCCTACAATTCCGTCTCCATCGTCATCGCTTGAAGCCCGGATGCGCGCCGCCCTCATCGCCGTCTGTTTCGCGCTCGTCGCGGCCCCCGCCAGCGGAAACGAGTTCTCGGTCAAACTGAAGCCAGGTCCGGGCGCGGACGCAGTCCGGAACAATTGCGCCGCCTGTCATAGCCTCGACTACCTTTTGATGAATGCGGGCTTCCTCGATGCCAAAGGCTGGGACGCGGAAGTCAACAAGATGATCAAAGCGTTCGGGGCGACAATCGACGAGGGGGACGCGAAGGCGATCAAGGACTATTTGGCCGCCAATTACGGCAAGTGAGCTTCATACCGACGCCTCCGCCGCCGCCTCGAACGCTTCAACCGCCTGCGCCGCCGCATCGTCGGCGAAGAAACCCGCCGCGACTTTCGGATTGAACGTGAACGCATCGACGCCTTCGCCGGCGAGGCGCACGATGTCGCTCGGCTCCCTCAGCGAGGCGACGAGAATCCGCATCGCGCCGCCGTGGGCGCGGACCGCGCGCGCCATGCCGACGATTTCGCCGAAACCGTCGCGGCCGAGGTCGTTCATCCGTCCAAGATAGGGCGCCGCGTAGTCCGCGCCAAGCGCGTCCGCCGCGAGCGCCTGCGCCGCGCTATAGACGGCGGTCATCGTCACCCGCACGCCTTTCTGCCCCAGCATCGCGGCGGCTGCGGCGCCTTCGATCGTGGTCGGAACCTTCACCACGACGCGCGGGTCGATCGCCGCAAGCTCGCTGCCGCGGTCGTAATAGAGCGCGCGCGTCCGGCCCCATGTCTGCGCATGCACCTCCCGGGCGCCGAGCTTCAAGGCGTCGCCGATGAGCTCGGCAAGCGCCGGCAGCGCGCACGGCGCGCCGGCCGCCTCGAGCAGAAGCGGGTTCATGGTGACGCCGTAGAAGCAGCCGACCGGCAGCCACTTCGCCCAGGCCGCCCGGTCCGCCGTGTCGAGCATCAGGCGCAAGCCTGGCGAACCAGCAAGGGGCTCAGACAGCATCATACGACCTCGGAGAATACGTGGGCATGCGGCTGCCCGTCGATCTCCTCTTAGGTCCGTTTCCAAACGACGTGAAGCCGAAGCGCTCGCGCTATTCCCCCGCATCGAGCCGGCTGCGCACCTTGCCCGCCAACTCCTCGAGCGAAAACGGCTTGCCGATGACGTGGACGCCCGGCGCGAGCCGGCCGTTTCTCAAAATGGCGTCCCGGCTGTAGCCGGTCATGAAAAGCACTCTCAGCCCCGGGCGGCGCTTCACCGCCTCGTCGGCGAGCTCGCGTCCGTTGTACTCGCCCGGCATGATGACGTCGGTCAGGAGCAGATCGAGGCGCGGGACGCTGTCGAGAACGCCAAGCGCCGCCTTTCCGCTCGGCGCTTCCGCCACCCGGTAGCCGAGCTCGCGCAACGCCTCGGTCGCATAGGCGCGGACGCCGTCGTCGTCCTCGACAACGAGGATGCTCTCCCGGCCGCCCGGCCGGGAGAGGTCGGCCGGCGCCGGATCCTTCATGTCAAAGGAATGCGCCTGGCGCGGAAGGTAGAGCCGCACCGCGGCGCCCCGGCCGGGCGCGCTTTCGATCTCAACGCAGCCGCCGGACTGGCGCGTGAAACCGTAGACCTGGCTCAAGCCGAGGCCGGTGCCCTTGCCGATCTCCTTGGTGGTGAAGAAGGGGTCGAAGGCGCGCGCGACGGTCGCCGCGTCCATGCCGGCGCCCGTGTCCATGACGGCGATCATGACGAAATCGCCGGGCTCCACGGGTTCAGGCAGGCTCGCAACGTCGGCCGAGGCGAGACGGTGGTTCGCCGTCTCGATGACGAGCCGGCCGCCTTCCGGCATGGCGTCGCGCGCGTTAAGGGCGAGGTTGATGAGCGCGTTCTCGAGCTGATTTGGATCCACAAACGCGTTCCAAATTCCATCCGCCAAAATGGTTTTAAGCGCGATCCGCTCGCCGAGGGTGCGTTGCAGGAGATCGCAAATTCCGCCGACCAGGGAATTGGCGTCCACCGACTGCGGCGCCAGCGCTTGCCGGCGGGAGAAAGCGAGGAGCCGGCCGGTGAGCGCCCGCGCGCGCTGAACGCCCTGGAGCGCCAAGTCCTTGGCGCGCTCGATGCGCGCCTTCGCCGCCGACGCGGGCAGTTGGGCCAGTTGCCGGTCGATCGTGTCGAGGCCGCCCAACATCAGGGTGAGCATGTTGTTGAAATCGTGCGCGACCCCGCCCGTCAGCTGGCCGAGCGCCTCCATCTTTTGGGCCTGGCGCAGCTGCTCTTCGAGACGACGCCGCTCGGTCATATCGCGCGCGCTGATGACAACGCGCCGCGGCTCGCCTTCCCGGCCGGGGACTGCGGTCACCGTGGCCTCGACAAGCGCGTCGTCGTACATGCGCTCGTAGCGCCGCGGCCTTCCTTCCTCGAGGCAGGCCCGCAGGTGCCCGACGACCACCGCGCCGCCTTTGGTCCCGAGCACCTCCTCGACCGTGCGTCCGATAACCGCTTCCCTCGGCAGGCCGAAGAGTTCGAGAGCCGACGGATTCGCCTCCTGGTAGCGGAACACCTCGCCATCCTCGACGAGAAGCGCGTGTTTTTCGGGGGAGTGGTTGAGGATGGTCGCGACCAGAGCCTCGCTGGCCGCGAGTTCTGCGGTGCGCTCCGCAACCCGCCTTTCCAGCGTCTCGTTCAGACGCGTCAGCGCGGCTTCCGCGTCCTTGGCCTCGGTCACGTCATGGGCGACGCCAATGAAGCCTTGATGCTCGCCCTTCGGCCCCCACCGCGGTTGCGACTCCGCCCGCATCCACCGCCATTCCCCGTCGGCCCGGCGGAAGCGGGCCTCGACCGTCACGCTCTTCAACGAAGGCGCGATGAGCGGCTCCTCCTGCAAGATTCGCGGCAGGTCCTCGGGGTGCAGCAGCACATGCCAATCGGCTCTCAGCGCCTCGTCGTAGGACCAGCCTGCGAAGTTCAGATAGGCCTCGTTGACGAATTCGCGCGTTCCGTCCGCGCCGGTGACCCAGATGAGGACCGGCGCGCTGTTGGCGATGGCGCGGAACCTCGCCTCGCTCTCGGCGACCTTCCTTTCGGCGAGAACGCGGCTGGTGATGTCGCTGACGACGACGTGGACGCCGAGCACGCCGCCGGAGGCGTCGCGATGCGGGACATGCGTGACCTCCGTCACGATGGCGCCCGACGAGCGCTCGAATTCGACCTCGTAGGACAAGGGCTCGCCCGAGAGCGCGCGTTCGAGATACGGGCGCCGCGCCTCGTACATGGAGGGGGTCATCACATCGGCGACCCTGCGGCCGACGATTTCGCTGCGCGGCCGCTCAAACCAGCTCTCGTAGGCCTTGTTGACGAAGCGGAAAATCTGGTCCTTGTCGACGTAAGAGATGAGGACCGGCAGCGCGTCGGCGATCGCAAGCAGTCGCTCCTCGCTGTCGTGCGCCTCCTGCTCGGCGAGCTTGCGCTCGGTGATGTCCGAATGCGCGCCGACAAGCGCAACGGCTTCGCCGTTCGCGTCGCGCTCGATCTCCCCTACCGCACGAATCCAGCGGACGGCGCCGTCGCTCGGCTGGATGATGCGATACTCCGAAGCGTAGGCGGTCGCGCCGCTGCGGATGGCCTCGTTGAGACGATCGACCGCCTCCGCGCGATCTTCGGGATGAAGCCGCCTCTCCCAGTCCTCATGCGGTTCAACGGCGGCGTCCGGCGGCAACCCATGAAGGCGCCGGTATTCCAGAGATTTCTCTCCCGAGAGGCCGCCGCGTATATCAATGCGTATGCCGCCGATTCCGCCGACTTTTTGAACGCGCTTGAGTTCTTGCTCGCGCTCCTGGAGGCGGGAGGCAATCGTCCTTCGCTCGCTCGCGTCGCGAAAGGCCACTCCGATCCCAGCGCCAAGCGGAAAGGCCCGGACTTCGCGAAAGCGGTCGGGCCGCCGTGTCGAAGGCGCCTCGAAGAGCTGTTGGACCCGGTCCTCCATCGCGCTGCGGTAGCGGCGCTCGAATTCGGAGCCGACGACGGCGGGAAAAATCTCCCAGATGAGCTTGCCGAGCGCGTCCTTTCGTTTGAGGTCGAACGCCTCTTCCGCGGCGCGGTTGAAGACGGTGAAGCGCCAGTTCGAGTCGAGCGCGAAAAACCCTTCGCCTATTCCGTCCAGGATTTGATCGATCTCGGAAGACGCGTCGGACGCCGAGCCGCCGGCTTTCTGTGACGGAAAGGCTTCGGGGGAAAAGGGGGCGGATTCCTCTGAACTCATGGAGGCACCGCTCAGCCAGGAGTGCGCCGAGAAGGCATATTCAGTTTAAGCCTCTCAAAAGCGGCTCAAAAACGGCGTCGGCGAAATCAAGGCGCGCCTCGTGACGGTCCTGTGACTTCCGGGGCTTCCGCGGCAAACGCCCCCCCGATAACGTTGGCGCCGATGACAGCCTACCCAAAGCGCCGGCCCTTTACGCTCGAGGAGCTTCGCGCCTATCTCGTCGAGGTTTTCCCCGAAGCATGGACGCGCGGCGACTACGCGATTGAGGAGGTCGGGCCAATGACCGCGACCGTGCGCCTCAATTACCATCCCGACCACCTGCGGCCTGGCGGCACCATCTCGGGCCCGTCGATGTTCGGGCTCTGCGACCTCGCCCTTTTCGTCGCGATCTTGCATGAGATCGGCCGGGTGAAGCTCGCGGTCACGACGAGCGTCTCGATCAACTTCCTGCGCAGGCCCGAGCCCAGGGACCTCATCGGCCGGGCCAAGCTCATGAAGCTCGGCAAGCGGCTTGCCGTCGGCGAGGTCGCGCTTTTCTCGCCCGGGCTCGACGACATGGTCGCGCACGCGACCGGGACGTATTCGATCCCGGGCCGCGGCGACTGAGCGGCGGCCGGAGCGATCAGATGTTGCCGCAATGCCCGCCGGTAAGGCCTCGCCGAGGCTATCTTCCATCCCCGGCGGTCATCCGTCTCAATCCATGTCCCTGCGTTCCGCGCGGCGGGCTTTTCGCGACGCATGGAAGCCGACCGCCATGTCGAAGGCGGCGCCGACGAACTTCAGCACATGCCCGAAGTCTTCGTCCGTCAGACGGCGCGCGGCGTCGTTCGCCCGATAGAGGTTGGCGAAGTCGTGCTCGCGGCCGGCCTGCACCACCAGCTTGCCCGCACCGAGATCGTCGAGCGCCTTCCAAATTCCAGGGTAGTAGGTGCGCGTAAGCTTCAGCGCGAAGGAAATCGGGTCGTTCCGGCCCAGCACCCCGGCGAGCCGCAGGACGAGGTCGAAGGGGAGGACCGCCTTGCCCTCCTCCGCGTCCTCGATCACCGCCGGGTCGGTAAGGCCGACTGTCTGTCCGAGTTCGTCGACCGTGATCCCGGCCGCCTCGCGCGCCGCCCGCAAGAAGTCGCCCGCCTTGGCGATCGACGCCTTCTGCCCCGGACTCCGCGCCAGGCTCTTGGCCGCCGCGACTGTCATCTCGGTCGCGCCCTCGGCGAGGCCGAGCGCTGAATTCGCCCAGGAGGCGAGCTCGTGCGCAACCCGCATGATCGCCGAAGGTCCCGCCGCATCCGCCGGCGTCGCAGCCGGCTTTGACGGGCTCGCGTTCCCGCGCCCCGGCGCGCGCGATTTCGGGCGAGACGCGGACGGCATTCTGACCTCCCTCGGGCTTAGCTTGCGACGCCGCGCCTACGATCGGCTCTCGCCGCTCGTAGGCGCGGGCCGACAGGATCGGATCGGCGCATGTTCATGCCGCGAGAGTGTGTATCGCTGCGACGCATTGGGCAATCCCGATTTTCGTGCGGCTTCGGCTGGCGCTGTGATTTCCCGGGGGCGCGACTGCGCCGCCCGTCGTGTGTCAACCCCGCGAAGGGGGGGGTGGCAGCGGTAAGAGTTGCGGTAATATGGTACCGCAGTTGCGGCAGCCTCAGTTTTCCTAGCGACTCCGGCCGCTCGCAGTTGACATTTCGCGCCGGCTCCGCCACAAGCTCGCGACCTTAAGAACATTACGGACCCCTCATGTTCGGCAAGACCCATTCGACCAAGGCCGCCGACGTCGAGAAGAAGTGGCTTCTCGTCGACGCGACCGGCCTCGTCGTCGGCCGCCTCGCCTCGATCGTGGCCATGCGCCTGCGCGGCAAGCATAAGCCGAGTTTCACGCCCCACGTCGACGACGGCGACAACGTCATCGTCGTCAACGCGGACAAGGTCGTGTTCACCGGCAAGAAGCGCGACGAGAAAGTGTATTATCACTACACGGGCTATATCGGCGGCATCAAACAGAAGACCGCCAAGTCGATCCTCGAGGGGAAGTTCCCCGAGCGCGTCGTCGAGAAGGCGGTCGAGCGCATGCTGCCGCGCGGTCCGCTGGGCAGAAAGCAGCTTGGCAACCTGCGCGTCTACAAAGGCCCCGACCATCCGCACGCCGCCCAGCAGCCGATCGTGCTCGACGTCGCCAAGATGAATCCGAAGAACAGCCGGAGCGCCTGAACTGCATGGCCGAGACCCTCTCCTCGCTCGCCGACCTCAAGACCTCCTCCGTGGCGCCCCCAGCCGCGGAGGCGCCTGTCCATATCCAAAAGCTCGACAAGCAAGGGCGTGCCTACGCCACCGGAAAGCGCAAGAACGCCGTCGCCCGCGTGTGGATCAAGCCCGGACGTGGGCTCGCGACCGTCAACGGCAAGCCGCTCGACGAATATTTCGCAAGGCCCGTCTTGCGCATGATCCTGAGCCAGCCGCTCGTGGTGGCGAACCGCATCACGCAGTACGACCTGACCGTGACGGTGAGCGGCGGCGGCCTTTCCGGCCAAGCGGGAGCGGTGCGTCACGGCCTTGCGAAGGCGCTGACCTATTACGAGCCGGAATTGCGCCCGACGCTCAAGAAGGAAGGCTTCCTCACCCGCGATCCCCGCGTCGTCGAGCGCAAGAAGTACGGCCACGTCAAGGCGCGCAAGAGCTTCCAGTTCTCGAAGCGCTGAGGCTGCAGACGCGCCCGCGGCCTGGGCGAGGGGCCGCTCCTCGCCCCCGCGGGCGGGCTCGCGTCGTAACTCGTTCTCCTGAGTAGGCGCCAGTCCAAACCTGACGACTATCCCTTCGTCTTCGACCCGGTTAACGAACGAATAAACGAACCGGTGGTAACATTCACGGCCGCCATCGCTCGTTAAGAGAGGAAATGAAGCTCGCCGCCTTCGCCTTTTCGCTCATGGTTGCGACGCCGGCCTTCGCCGCGGCGCCCCAGCCGAAGCTTATCGGGGACACGCGCATCCACGACCCATCCGTCATCGCGGCGGACGGCCGGTTCATCGTCTTCGGCGCCGGCGGGCCCGGCCCATACCGCAGCGCCATCCGGGTGAAAACCTCGCTCGATGGAATCGCCTGGACCGACGCCGGCGCCGTCGGCAGGGGCGCGTCCGCCTGGGACAACGAAGCGCTTGGGTACACGCTCATGAACGTCTCGGCGCCCTCAATCGCCATCCACGCCGGGCGCGCCTATCTCTACTATGCGCTTTCGCGTTCCGGGAGCGACACGAGCGCGATCAGCCTCATGACCAACGCGGTTTTCGACGTGCGTCACCCCGACCAAGGCTGGCAAGACCAGGGCGTGGTCCTGAAATCCACGACCCGCGACGATTTCAACGCCATCGACCCGTTCCGCATCGACCTCGCCGACGGCCGCGCCTTCCTCGCCTTCGGCTCCAACTGGTCGGAGATAAAATTGCGCGAGCTCGACCCGGAGTCGGGCAAGCTGAAGGCCGACGCGCCCGTCATTTCGATCGCAAGCCGCGGCGGCGGCGCTGTCGAGGCGCCCGGGATCATCGAGCATAACGCCAGGTTCTATCTCTTCGTCAGCTTCGACCAGTGCTGCAAGGGCGTCGCCTCGACCTACTCGATCCGCGTTGGACGCGCCGACCGGATCGAAGGCCCGTACCGCGACAAGGACGGCCGCGACATGCGCAATGGCGGCGGCTCGCTCATGCTTGCGACGAGCGGCCGCTTCATTGGCCCGGGCGGACAGGAGCCCGTGCGCACAGCGGATGGCGACATGCTCGCCTACCATTACTATGACGGCGACCGGGGTGGGGCGGCCCAGCTTCAGCTCTCGCCGCTCTCCTGGACGGCGGACGGCTGGCCGGAGCTTGGGCCGCTGCCGCAATAGCGGCGCCATCTTCGATTCCAGCGCGTTCAAAGCTATGCTCTGGCCGCTCGGGCGGGGCGGACGGCGCGGAGAAGCAGCAGATGGAGACTGGCCGCAACCTCCTCGCCGGGCAGACTTCGCCGTATCTCCTGCAGCACGCCGGCAATCCGGTGCACTGGCGCCCCTGGAGTCCGGCGGTCTTCGCCGAAGCCAAGCGGCGCGACCGCCCCATCCTCCTCTCGATCGGCTACGCCGCCTGCCACTGGTGCCACGTGATGGCGCACGAATCGTTCGAGAACGAAGAAACCGCGCGTTTGATGAATGATTTGTTCGTCAACGTGAAGGTCGACCGCGAGGAACGCCCGGACATCGACCACATTTACATGAGCGCCCTTCATGCCATGGGCGAACAGGGCGGCTGGCCGCTCACCATGTTTCTCGACCCCGACGGCAAGCCGATGTACGGCGGCACCTACTGGCCGCCCGAACAGCGCTGGGGACGGCCGTCGTTCCGGCAGGTCCTGCGCGCCATCGACGAGGCCTGGCGCACGCGCCGCGCGGCCCTTGAAAGCCGCGGCGGCAATCTCTTCGACCATTTCGCGCAGCTCACCGCCCCCTCGCCGGGCGTCAGGCTCACGCCGGACGACTTGACCCGCGCCGGCGACGCGCTTCTGCGCGCCGTCGACTGGGTCAAGGGCGGCGTCGGCGGCGCGCCGAAATTCCCGAATTGCCCCATCTTCCGCTTCTTCTGGAGCGAGACGTTCCGCCGCGGCGACCGCCGCTTCGGCGAGGCGGTCAAGCTGCTCCTCGAGGCCATGTCCGCCGGCGGAATCTACGACCACCTCGGCGGCGGCTACGCCCGTTACTCGACCGACGCCGACTGGCTCGTGCCGCACTTCGAGAAGATGCTTTACGACAACGCGCAGATCCTTGAACTCATTGCGCTTGTTCACGCGCAATGGCCGGAGCCTGTGTTCGCCGAGCGGGCGCGCGAGACGGTCGGCTGGCTCATGCGCGAGATGCGGGTCGGCGACGCCTTCGCCGCCTCCCTCGACGCCGACCAGGACGGCGAGGAAGGCCTGTTCTACGTCTGGCGCGAGGAGGAGGTGGATGCCGCGCTCGGCGAGGCCTCGCCTCTGTTCAAGGCGGCCTACGACGTCACGCCCGGCGGCAACTGGGAAGGCCGCACAGTGCTGCGCCGCCTCGCCGCGCGGGGGATGGACGAGGAGGAAGCCGCGCTCGACAACGCCCGCGGCACGCTCTTCGCCATCCGGGAGAACCGCCCCAAGCCCGGCCGCGACGACAAAATTCTCGCCGACTGGAACGCTCTCATGATCGTGGCGCTCGTGAAAGCGAGCGCGGTGTTCGGCGAGCCCGACTGGCTCGCCTCGGCTCGCGCCGCCTTCGCCTTCGTCGTGGAGACGATGCGCGACCGCGACGGCCGGCTGCTGCACGCCTGGCGCGACGGGCGCGCCGGCGCGCGCGGCATGCTCGACGACTACGCCGCGATGGCGCGCGCCGCGCTGGCGCTTTTCGAAGCCTCCGGCGAGCCCGCCGACCTCGAGGCCGCACGCGCCCTCGCGACCGAGGCGCTCGAACGCTTCGGCGACGGGCAAGGCGGCGTCTATCTCACCGCCGCCGACGCCGCCGACGTTCCGGGCCCGCGTCCCCGCCATGCTCGCGACGGCGCGACGCCGTCCGGGGTCGGCCTGCTCACGGAGGTTTTCGCAAAGCTCTCGCACATCACCGAAGCGCGGCGCTGGCGCGATGCGGCGGACGGGCTCGTCCGCGCCTTCTCCGGTGCGCCCGAGGGGATCGCCGGCAGTCCGCTTTTGCTCATGGGGGCCGACATCGTCGAGCGCGGCGGCTGCGTCGCGATCGACGGCCCGCTCGACTCGCAGCCGGCGCGAGCGCTCGCCGCCGTGGCGCTTCGGGCGCCCGATTCGGCGCTGAGCGTCTTGCGCCTCGACCGAAGCTTATGGCCGGACGGCGCGCCGCGCCCGGACCTTCCTCTGGTGGACGGACCCGCCGCGACGCTCTGCCGCGGGCAGACGTGCTCGCTTCCGGTCACGACGTCGGTGGCGCTGGCCGAGCTGCTGGGGGGAGCTTAACCCCGTACGAGCTATTCGCTGTTTTACGCAGGGCAAGTCCGCTGTGGCAAACCGACCGCTTCGCAAAGCCGCCACGGTTGACGGCTCGGCGCCGCAGTGTTAGCCGCCAAAGGCGGAAGATCAGTTGGCCCGCACCGATTGAGGACGGGCAGAGAGTTGCGCAACGCCATAGCGCTGACCTTGACCAGCGTGCAACGAATGGAACGGTAGGGTTAAGAATCGGACGAGAGGCTCCTACGCTGCGCGACAAGCTTCGTCGTAATTCCGAAGACCATATAGGCCAGATGACGGAACTCGACAGATTTATTTACAGGCGTCCACTTACGGGGTGGCGTTTCCTGAATCCTGCGCGTTGGAGAAAGTTGCGCCGATTGGCGCGCGATTATCGCGTCCTCGTCGGTTCTGCTCTTTTTGACGCAAATTGGTACCTCGCAACCAATCCAGATGTAGCAAGTCGGGCACAGGAGCCCGCCCTCCACTACCTTCTACACGGTGCTCAAGAGGGACGGGCGCCCAGCCCGCACTTCGACACCGGTTGGTATTTACAACGCAATCCAGATGTGAAAAAAGCAGGCGTGAATCCATTGGTTCACTACATCCTGTCCGGAAAGGATGAGGGCCGTTCGCCGCTCCCGGCTACAAGGATGAACCAACGGTCGCTTGGTTCAGGGAAAACCGCCTCCCAAAATCGGACGGCATCGGTAGAGCATATTTCAGTCTCAACCCAAGGAAGCATTTGGCGTGACGCCTGCAGGCTCAAAAACATCGACCCCAATCAACTACGGTCGATCCTTACCGAAACCCGAATTTTTGATGAACAATTCTATATATTATTTAACCCTGACGTTAAATCCTCTGGGATTGACGCTTTCGAGCACTTCATGGAACACGGCTGGCGGGAAAGCCGCGATCCGGGCCCCTATTTCAGTGTATCATACTACTACCTGACCAATCCGGAGCTGCCTGCAGGTTTGAATCCGGTCATACACTATATGATGAATGGAGGACTCGCCTCCGAGAAACGAACACACCCGGACTATTTCGACGGAATTCCGATATCTTTCAACCCACGGACAGCGTTTTACTCGGTAAAACTGCCGGTGACGAGTACCGAATCGCAAGCACTCACATCGTCTTCACTGACGATAGCCGTGCACGCTCACTGCTATTACGAAGACGTAGTACCTCAACTAGCCAGCGCTCTCAGAGCGATCCCGCATATCGACACATTGTTCGTAACATTTCCTTATTCCCGGCAAGACCTTGAGCGCACAATTCGCCATAACTTCAATCTGCCCAACGTCAAACGACTCGAAGTCGATGCAGTGCCTAACCGAGGCAGGGACATCGGCCCGCTGCTCGTCCAGCTCGATAAGCGATTACGCAACTTCGACTTAGTGCTGCATATACATACCAAGAAGTCCGTCGATGGACCTGGCTTCGGCGCCGAGTGGCTGAACGACATCTTACATAAGATGCTCTTTAACCAAACGTACGTCGGAAATATTTTACGGATGTTTGAACGCAACAGTTTGCTCGGCATCGTCGCGCCGATGCCTTACTGGCGCGTGAGGCCGTTCATGGTTTGGGGCGCCAATAAAAGGAGCGCCCGGCGTCTTCTGGGTCGCCTTGGCCTAGCGGCGGACTTCGTAGACGGTGAATTGCCTCCCTTTCCGGCATCATCGATGTTTTGGTTCCGTCCTTGCGCGCTCGCCCCTCTCTTCGACGCACGACTTCAATGGTCCGATTTCGAACCCGAGCCGATCGGCGACGATGGATCGCTCGCGCACTCGATCGAGCGTTGCTTCTGTCACATTGCGGGCACTGAAGGATACCAGTCCAAATTTGTGGAGCCACTGAATTACGAATATTGTTGGCCCGCGCGGCTCGCCCGCAAAGTTAGCGTAATTATTCCTGCATATAATGCAATCGAATGGCTGCCCTTGACTCTGCACTCCGTCCTGAGCCAGTCGTCTCCGGCGGCGCCATTCGAGATCGTCATCGTTGACAATGCCTCGACCGACGGAACCCTTGAGTTTGCTCGCGATTTTCAATCTTGTTATGATAACGTCGTCGTCGTCCAGGAGACGACTAAAGGAGCTGGGGCGGCGCGCAATGCCGGCATTCAGTCGTCAAGCGGAGAATACATTACCTTTGTCGATTCCGATGATCTGCTAACCAGCAACGCATTACAATTGCTGTATGACGCCGCGGTGCTGACCAAAGTTGATGTCGTCACTTCATCACTTGTCGTGTTTGACGAAGAAGGTTATGGGCCGCTTATTCCTTTTAACTTCGAAAACCAAGTCATTGTGGCCGACAAGGGACGTCATGTCGATCAAGTCGATGTCTGGAAGGCGATATTTTCCGACTTCGGCCCATGCGCAAAGCTCTATCGAAAGGAGTGGATCGTAGGCAACGGAATAAATTTCCCAGAACAACGCAACTTTGAGGACAACGCATTCGTTATAGATGTTTATCTTAAAGCAAAGCGCATCGCCGTTTTATCTTTGCCAACGTATTTGTATAGGAGATATCGGAAGAGAATAGGACTGACTCAGTCCACTTCGCTATCTCTCGATTCCCTTCAAGATCAAATCGCGATATTCAATAGCTTGGTCAAGAAGCACAAGCTGCGGGCCGAGGACTCTCTTGAGGGAGTGCTATACGAATGCCTTCTCAAGAAGTTGCAGCAAGAGGTGCAGCGCTTTGGTTTTGGCCAAACGACGAAGACCGGGGACACATTGTCGGATTTAGGCGCATGGCTGCGATCGCTTGGTTGTCAGTTTGAATGCGGGCCGCTCTTCTCAGACTTGAGCAAGAAAACCGCCGCATGAAGATCGCTGTCTTCACCTCGATCACCGCGGCCTATCTTCCGAACGCAAGACTTCTTGCGGCGTCGCTCGTTAAACACCACCCAGATTGGGATTTCTATCTTTTATTCAACGATCGCACCCCACCGGACATAAGGTGGGAAGATGAGCCTTTTCAGCATGTTGTGTTCGCCGATTGGCTTCGCATCGATCGCCCCTGGTATAGATTTGCTTACGGCTACTCGGTTGTGGAGTTCTGCACCGCGACAAAAGGAACGATGGCGCAATATTTACTCCGGACTCTGAACTATGAAGCAGTAATTTATCTCGATCCGGATATCTACGTATTCTCGCCGCTTCTTGAGGTCGTCGACATCTTGAACACGGGAGCGGGTGAGGTTATTCTAACTCCGCACCTTACAGATCCGGAGGACAATGATGATCCTGAGGGGATTTGGTCTCACGAAATCGCAGCTCTAAAACATGGCGTCTACAATCTTGGTTTTTTTTCGATTAAGAACGGCGCCCTCGGGCTGAGATTTCTGGACTGGTGGGAACGACGCTTGCTCGACTACAGCCATATAAATTTTACATACGGCACGTTCACCGATCAGAAGTGGGCAAATATCGCACCTTACCTGTTCGACGGAATAAAGGTGTTGTGCGACCGTAGTTACAATGTTGCAACCTGGAACATTAAGGGGCGCAGAATCGAGCGAAATGAGGATTCGACCTGGACCGTGAACGCGCGGCCGCTACGATTTTATCATTTTTCGGGTTTTGGGAATGATTTTGCTTGGGCCAAGCGCGAGCTTAAACTTTTTGCTCAGCAGAACGATCAAACGGCAGAGCTCTGGAGATATTACGAAACACTCTATAAGTCCCAGAGACGCGATGTTGATTGGCCGCCTTGGGTGTGGTCTGTGGACGCTTTCGGGCGCATAATCGAGGAGAATATGCGCAAATCGATTATGCGGCCTGACGTTGTCGATCCCTTTCGGACGTTTCTTTAGCCAGGCTCTGGCGGCGGGGATAGGCTTCCTGCGAAAACTGTTCTCCTCGCCTGCCCAGTGACTTCAAGTATCATATCGCGCGCCAAATGGGTCGAGTACTGCGAAGAGCAGGTCCTATCGGTGAGGGGAGAATGTACGCCACCGGCGCTCAAAGCAACGGTGGCGCGAATTCTTTGGGCGAACAAATTCTTAGGCTTTCGGATTGTCCGTGCCGACTTATGATCCCGGCGTCTTCACATCCAATTCAACGTTGTAAAGTCCGGAGGCGACCTTGAGCGGGTTCTTGCCGCCCCAATCGCCGTCGAATCCGCCTGTCCCTGTCGCGCCTTGATAGGCGTCTGTTCCGGAGACGATCTGGTATTTGCCGACAATATGGGCGCCGGTCTTGGTTCCCGTGGCCACGTACGAAAAGTTCGCCACGATGACGACGAGGGCGTCGATCCCAAAGCCCCTGGGCCTGACGTCGCCACCCGCATTTATGACACGCTTGCGGGCCTCACGGGACGCCTCTACGTCGAGGAGGAGCGCCGGTCGTGGAGCAAGGACGAAGCCAGCCTCGACGCCTACGATTATTACCTGCGCGGCGCGTCCCTCTTCCTGCGCTTCACGCCGGCCGACAATGAAAAGGCGCGCGCCGTCTTCGAAGAGGGCCGCAAGAAATACCCGAACGATGCGCTCGTGCAGGTGAAGCTCGCGTGGTGCTTCCTCGCAAGGACCTGGTACCAGGTGAGCGAAAACCCGCGCGAGGACGTCGAACGGGCCTGGCGCGCGGCGCAATCGGCCAAGACCGCGCCGTCGCAATCGCATTTGGCGGCCTATCTGCTGCATTGGCTGATGGCCTCTCTCTATCAATATCACGACGGCGACTTCACCCACTCGGTCGACGAAGCGAAGGCCGCTATGGCGATGGCGCCCTACGAAATTATGTCGCGTTCGGACCTTTCATTCCAACTGGCGAGCGCCGGCGACGCCCGCGAAGCGATCGCCTGGGCCGAGCGGGCGGTGAGCAACGATCCAAACGCGCTTCCATGGTACTATTACAACCTCGCCTGGGCTTATTATGTCAGCCAGCGCTACGACGACGCCTTGAAAGCGGTGTTGCGCCACAAGGCCGACTTTCCGGCGCTGTTCGCCGTCATTTGCGTTCGCCTCGGCCGGCTCGACGAGGCGCGCGCGGCGGTCGCCGACGCGCTCAAGCGCGGGGCCAAGCTCTCGATCGCGAACGAGGGTCTTGTTCCGCAAATCGAGCCGCAGCGCACCGCGTATTCGAATGATTTGCGGGCGGCCGGCGTCCCGCAAAACTGATTGACCGAGCGCGCTCTCGCCCAAGTCGTCCATTGCGAGAAGCCGCAAATTCGGGCGACGCGGCGAGCTAGACCAAATCGCCGTTGTGGTTTTCGGTTTACGAAAGGGTCGCGTCGACCAAATCCTCATCTGTGGGAACGCGGGCGAGCGCGACCATGTGGAGCTTGGCGGACGGGCTCGCAGCGGGCGATCCGATCAAAATAGCTGACGGGTTTGGACCGGCGCCAACAATTCCTTGCGTGAAAACCTCCCGTAACCCACTGAAAAGGCTCGATTCAGACAAGAAAAACCAAGGAAATCCAAGGAAATCCAAAATCGTTTTGGCGGCGTTTTTTTTGCGAGCTTTTCGGCATCCGCCAAGCATTTCCAAATTCGCGCGCCCGCGTCCTTGCCCTCGTTCGACGCTCCTCATGACGCCGCCCCTGCGGCGGCCTCGGGGCGGATTGGCTAGCGCCTACAACACGGTCCCGATCACTGGGCTCTCTGGCATGATTCTTGAGAGGGCCCAGTAGGAGTTTCCCCCGCTGCCTGGAGCGGCAAGCGGGGGACTCTCCTGCCAGTGGCCCGGCGGGCAGCCTGAAAACAGTCCGTCGGGCGCACAACAAGTCTTCAGCAAGGGTCGTGCCAGAGGCTTGTCTGCCGGTTTGCTAGGCAGACTTCGGCGAGTCACGTCTCTACTGGATGGCTTCGTCGCTCCTCGCAAATGACGACTCGAAGCAGCGGAGCCGCTTTGGGGCAAACAATTCCTTCCCCTTCCGGAATATCCATGTTAGCCCGCATTTCTCACAGAGCGGCTGGGTTTGTCGCGGCCCGACGATAAACGCGCAGCAGTCGTGTTGTGGACGAGCGCGCCCTTGGCGCCGGTT